>Ga0272448_1005111_pt1 | contig 14611 bp, 9 predicted proteins | sample YNPCB0191_FD_202220 | JGI IMG/M metagenome (GOLD analysis project Ga0272448, IMG submission 202220) | Hot spring sediment microbial communities from Yellowstone National Park, WY, United States - YNP-CB-019-1 | ecosystem: Environmental > Aquatic > Thermal springs > Hot (42-90C) > Sediment...
GGTTCATACACAAAAAGGTGTCGTCGAGGTACAAGGAGGAGACGCTGATAGAAGTGGAATCCAGCAGGATAGACTATATGGATGTTTCACCGAAGCAGCTGGTTTCGGTTGCGACCGCAATGATACCATTTCTTGAAAACGATGACGCAAACCGTGCATTGATGGGTTCGAACATGCAGAGGCAGGCTGTCCCGCTTATAAAGACCCAGGCGCCCCTCATCGGGACCGGGATTGAATACAAGGCGGCGAAGGACTCGGGCGTTGTCGTGCTTGCCAGGAATTCCGGCGTTGTTGAAAAGGTCGCCGCATCGGAAATCACCATAAAGACCGACTCCGGGAAAAAAGATCACTATAAGCTGATGAAATACATGCGTTCCAACCAGGGTACATGTATAAACCAGAGGCCGTCCGTAAGGATGGGCGAGAGGGTGGAAAAAGGCGACGTCATCGCAGACGGCCCATCCACCGACCAGGGTGAAATCGCGCTCGGCAGGAATATATTGATCGGATTTATGACGTGGGAGGGGTACAACTACGAAGACGCGATCCTCATCAGCGAAAAGCTCGTTAAAGACGACGTATTTACGTCCATTCACATAGAGGAATACGAAGCGGAAGCCAGGGACACCAAGCTCGGCCCGGAGGAAATCACAAGGGATATACCCAACGTGAGCGAGGAAGCCCTGAAGGACCTTGATGAGCGCGGAATTATAAGAATCGGCGCGGAAGTCCGTTCGGGAGATATACTTGTAGGAAAGGTAACCCCGAAGGGCGAAACCGAGCTTACAGCCGAAGAAAGGCTCTTAAGGGCGATTTTCGGTGAAAAGGCCAGGGAGGTAAGAGATACTTCACTGCGCGTGCCGCATGGAGAGTCCGGAATCGTTGTGGATGTAAAAGTGTTCACCAGGGAAAACGGCGACGAACTGCCGCCGGGTGTCAACGAGCTGGTAAGGGTTTATATCGCTCAGAAAAGAAAGATATCCGTGGGTGACAAAATGGCCGGAAGGCACGGAAACAAGGGAGTTATCTCAAGGATTCTCCCGGAAGAGGATATGCCTTTCCTGCCCGACGGGACCCCGCTTGAAATAGTTTTGAACCCGCTCGGCGTCCCTTCGCGAATGAATATAGGCCAGGTGCTTGAAACACACCTTGGCTATGCCGCAAAGGCACTGGGGATAAAAATCGCGACTCCCGTTTTTGACGGCGCGACCGAGGACGATATTATCGAAACCCTCAAGCAGGCCGGCCTCAGTGAAGACGGCAAGACCATACTTTATGACGGAAGGACCGGAGAACATTTCGACAGCAGGGTAACCGTCGGATACATGTATATACTGAAGCTTGCACACCTTGTCGACGACAAGATCCACGCGCGTTCAACCGGACCATACTCTCTTGTCACGCAGCAGCCTCTTGGAGGAAAAGCGCAGTTTGGAGGGCAGAGATTCGGGGAAATGGAAGTCTGGGCGCTGGAAGCGTACGGCGCCGCCTATACGCTCCAGGAAATCCTGACTGTCAAGTCGGATGACGTTGTGGGCAGGGTCAAGACCTATGAGGCCATCGTAAAGGGTGAAAACGTACCTGAACCGGGAATACCGGAGTCTTTCAAGGTTTTGATAAAGGAACTGCAGAGCCTGTGCCTCGATGTCAAGGTGTATTCCGAGGAACAGGAGGAAATCGCTATCAAGGAGTCGGTGGAGGAAGAACTGGAAGAGCTCAATGTCAATATCGAGGGAAGAGAAGACGAAGGCCCGCTTACCGACTATGACGACCTCGGCGAGGAACCCCTCGAGGACGAACTTGACATTGACGAATTCGACCTTGGAGACCTAAGCACCGCGGAAAACCTCGATGAAGAACTCGTAGACGAACTGTTTGCAGACGAAGGCGAAGGAAGTGAAGATGGCTTTGATGAAGAATTCGATGAAGACATTTTCAAGGAAGGAGACAAATAATAATGTTTGAGCTGAACAATTTCGACTCCATAAAGATTGGATTGGCTTCTCCTGAAAAGATAAGGGAATGGTCCCGCGGCGAGGTGAAAAAGCCTGAGACTATTAACTATAGAACGCTGAAACCCGAGAGGGACGGCCTCTTCTGCGAAAGGATATTTGGTCCCCAGAAGGACTGGGAGTGCCACTGCGGAAAATACAAGAGGATCAGGTACAAGGGCATCGTATGCGACAGGTGCGGTGTCGAGGTCACGCGTTCCAAGGTCAGAAGGGAAAGAATGGGGCATATTGAGCTTGCAGCTCCTGTTTCCCATATCTGGTACTTCAAGGGGATCCCGAGCAGGATGGGGCTTATACTGGACATGTCCCCGAGAAACCTGGAAAAAATCCTCTATTTTGCATCGTATGTCGTTATTGACCCCGGACAGACCCCGCTTTCCAAAAAGCAGCTTCTGTCGGAGAAAGAGTACAGGGACAGCATAGAAAAATTCGGTTACAAGTTCAAGGCGGGTATGGGCGCGGAAGCTGTGAAGGAGCTTCTGATGGAAATCGACCTCGAAAAGCTTTCGAAGGAATTGAGGGCTGAAGCCAACGACTCAACCGGCCAGAAAAAGATCAGGACCATAAAGAGGCTTGAAGTGGTTGAGGCTTTCAGGCTTTCAGGCAACAGGCCCGAGTGGATGGTGCTGGATGTAATACCTGTCATACCGCCGGAGCTTCGCCCCATGGTACAGTTGGACGGCGGCAGGTTTGCCACCTCCGATTTGAATGACCTTTACAGGAGGGTCATAAACAGGAACAACCGTTTAAAAAGGCTATTGGACCTGGGTGCTCCCGATATCATAGTGAGAAATGAAAAGAGGATGCTGCAGGAAGCTGTAGACGCTCTTATAGATAACGGCAGAAGGGGACGTCCGGTGACGGGACCCGGCAACAGGCCTCTAAAGTCCCTTTCGGATATGCTCAAGGGAAAGCAGGGACGTTTCAGGCAGAACCTCCTTGGAAAACGTGTCGACTATTCAGGACGTTCGGTTATCGTGGTCGGACCCGAACTGAAGATCTTCCAGTGCGGTTTGCCGAAGGAAATGGCGCTTGAGCTGTTCAAGCCGTTTGTTATGAAAAAGCTGGTGAACGACGGACTCGCACATAACATAAAGAGCGCGAAAAGAATGGTAGAGAGGGTTAAAAACGAGGTATGGGACGTACTGGAGGAAGTCATAAAAGAGCATCCGGTCCTTTTGAACCGGGCTCCGACACTTCACAGGCTTGGAATACAGGCATTTGAGCCTGTCCTTGTGGAAGGCAAAGCCATAAAGCTTCACCCGCTGGTATGTACGGCGTACAACGCCGACTTTGACGGGGACCAGATGGCCGTGCATGTGCCGCTGTCCGCCGAGGCCCAGGCTGAAGCTAGGTTTTTGATGCTTTCGGCCAATAATCTGTTAAAGCCGCAGGACGGCAAACCTGTTACCGTACCTACGCAGGATATGATCCTCGGAAGCTATTACCTTACGATAGAGCGCAGGGGAGAAAAAGGCGAGGGCAAGGTCTTCGGCTCCCCCGAGGAAGTCATCATGGCCTACAACGAAGGATACCTGGGCTTGCATGCGCCTATGAAGGTCAGGATATCTAAAATTGTAAACGGCGAAAAGAAGCACAGGATAGTAGAGACAACGGCAGGAAGGCTTATTTTCAATGAAGCTGTACCCCAGGATTTGGGTTTTGCCGACAGATCAAACCCCGATGCCTTGTTTGACCTGGAAATTTCGTTCCTCGTTGACAAAAAGGCATTGCAAAGAATTATAGACAGGTGCATAAAAACGCATGGGACGACAAAAACTGCTGTAGTACTTGATAAGATCAAAAACCTCGGTTTCAAGTATTCCACAAGAGGAGCCATTACCATCGGGGTATCCGATATGGAGATACCCGAGGTCAAACAGCGTTACCTCAATGAAACCGAGGAAAAGATAGAGAATATCATGAAGCAGTACAAGAAGGGCCTTATTTCCGAAGAGGAAAGAAGGACTTCCGTCATCAGCGCCTGGACCGAAACAAATGAGAATATCACCAACGCGCTGATGAGCAACCTTGACAGGTTCAATCCGCTCTATATGATGTCGCAGTCTGGCGCAAGGGGAAGCGTCAACCAGATCAAGCAGCTTGCCGGTATGAGGGGCCTTATGGCCGACACCTCCGGCAAAACGATAGAGATCCCCATAAAGGCCAACTTCCGTGAAGGTCTGAAGGTGCTTGAGTACTTCATATCAACCCACGGGGCCAGAAAGGGTCTTGCCGACACGGCGCTGAGGACCGCCGACTCCGGTTACCTGACCCGCCGCCTTGTTGACGTCAGCCAGGACGTAATCGTCAGGGAGCTTGACTGCGGGACCCGGAAGGGAATAGAGGTCATGGACATCAAGGATGGAAGCGACGTTATAGAGGGCCTTGCCGAAAGGCTTATCGGAAGGTATGCCGCTGAAACCATTGTCGACCCGAAAACCGAGGAAGTGATAGTTGAAGCCGATAAGATGATAAACGACCGTATAGCGGACAGGATCGTAAAAGCAGGGATCAAGAAGGCCAAAATCCGGTCGATCCTTACCTGCCATTCCGAATATGGCGTGTGTGCGAAGTGTTACGGCGCAAACCTTGCAACCGGTGAAGAAGTAAACGTCGGTGAAGCGGTAGGGATTATCGCCGCTCAATCCATAGGCGAGCCGGGAACCCAGCTTACCATGAGGACGTTCCACACAGGCGGCGTGGCCGGGGAAGACATCACACAGGGTCTGCCCCGTGTGGAGGAGCTTTTCGAGGCAAGGAAACCCAAGGGGCTTGCAATCATATCGGAGATAAACGGTACGGTAAAAATCAACGAGTCCAAGAAAAAGAGGGAGATCACCATTACCGGCGAGGATGGGGAAGCCAGAAACTACCTGATACCCTACGGTTCAAGGATAAAGGTGTCCGACGGCGACGTCGTTGAAGCCGGTGACGAACTTACCGAAGGCTCGGTAAATCCCCACGACATTTTGAAGATCAAGGGCTTAAGAGGCGTTCAGTCATACCTGCTGCACGAAGTACAAAAAGTTTACAGGCTGCAGGGCGTTGATATAAACGATAAGCACATCGAGGTCATTGTAAGGCAGATGCTCCGCAAGGTCAAAGTAGAGGATGCCGGGGATACAAACCTCCTGCCCGGAGGACTCGTGGACGTATTCGATTTCGACGAGGAGAATGCCAGGATTACCGCGGAAGGCTTAAGGCCGTCAACCGGAAAGAGGGTGCTTCTGGGTATCACGAAAGCGTCGCTTGCTACCGAGTCGTTCCTGTCGGCGGCTTCGTTCCAGGAAACGACAAGGGTGCTGACCGAAGCGGCTATCAAGGGCAAAATCGACCCGCTGGTGGGATTGAAGGAAAATGTAATCATAGGGAAATTGATTCCGGCCGGCACAGGGATGAGCAGGTACAAGGACATCAATATAAGCACGGTTGTGGAGTAGTCTGGTAATCCTGGGGTGCGATTAGCAATTTGTAACAAATATGCCATAACATGGCTGCGACTTGACAAACGCCGTCTTCCGGTGATAAAATATTGCAGTGCGCATTTTGGGGGGAATACTGTGCTTGAGAACTTGAGAACCAATAATAAGACCATCGGCGTCAAGCAGACCCTGAAGGCTGTCGAAGGCGGTAAGGCGAGAACGGTCTTTATTGCCAGGGATGCCGAAGAAAAGGTTGTTGGAAAAATCAAGGAGTTGTGTGACAAAAATTCTATAGAAATCGTATATGTCGAAAGCATGAAACAGCTTGGGAAAGCATGCGGGATAGAAGTGGGAGCCGCCGCAGCCTGTGTGCTGAAAAGCAGTTAACCGCGAAGGGAGGTGAATTTAAAGGATGCCCACGTTCAACCAACTGGTGAGAAAGGGAAGAGAAACAGCCAAGACAAAATCAACTGCGCCCGCTTTACAGCGAGGTCTCAATTCGCTGAAAAAGCAGCCTATCGATATGAGCTGCCCGCAGAAGCGAGGGGTGTGTACCGTTGTCAAAACGACTACGCCGAAAAAGCCGAACTCAGCCTTGAGAAAGGTCGCAAGGGTAAGGTTGACGAACGGTGTGGAGGTGACAGCCTATATACCGGGAATCGGCCACAACCTTCAGGAACACAGTGTCGTACTTATTAGGGGTGGCAGGGTGAAGGACCTGCCAGGCGTCAGGTATCACATCATAAGAGGTACGCTTGATACCGCGGGTGTTGCGAAGAGGATGCAGGGACGTTCCAAGTACGGAGCGAAAAGGCCGAAGGCTGCAGCCGTCAAGAAGTAAAACGCAACGTATTTGAAAGTGCTAAGTACGTTGTTCAATATATAATTATATATGCAAGTACAAAGCACTGACGCGGTAATCAGTACCGCGAGTACCGATGATGTTATCAAAAGGGGACTTCCGAATTTTGTCGATGTGTTCCCTAACATTAGAAGAAGGAGGGAAGCAGGGTGCCAAGAAAAGGTCATATTCCAAAGAGAGATGTTTTGCCCGATCCTATCTATAACGACAAGATCGTTACGAAACTTATCAACAACGTCATGCAAAAAGGCAAGAAGGGCGTGGCCCAGCAGATTTGCTACGGCGCGTTTGATATCATCAAGAGCAAGACCGGGAAAGATCCCCTTGAGGTGTTTGAAACGGCATTGAACAATATTATGCCCGTACTTGAGACCAAGTCAAGAAGAGTGGGCGGAGCCAACTATCAGGTTCCTATAGAAGTAAGGCCCGAAAGAAGGCAAGCTCTGGGACTGAGATGGCTGGTTGGCTATGCCCGTAAAAGAGGGGAAAGAACGATGCGGGAAAAACTCGCGGGTGAAATTCTTGACGCTGCCAACAGCCTTGGCGGCGCGTTCAAGAAGAAGGAAGACACCCACAAGATGGCGGAAGCCAACAGGGCGTTCGCACATTACAGGTGGTAAATTTAGAGGTTAGAATAAGAACTATCGTGAAAGGAGGGAGGGAAGATGCCCAGGCAATACAGTTTGGGAAATACAAGAAATATTGGTATCATGGCACATATCGATGCCGGTAAGACTACCACAACGGAGCGTATACTGTTTTATACAGGAAAGCTCCACAGGATGGGAGAAGTACATGAAGGCGCAGCAGCGATGGACTGGATGGAGCAGGAGCAGGAGCGCGGCATAACCATTACTTCCGCCGCTACGACTGCGGAATGGAAGGGGACTAGAATCAACATTATCGATACGCCGGGGCACGTTGACTTCACGGTTGAGGTTGAAAGGTCTCTTCGCGTTCTCGATGGTTCAGTAACACTTTTTTGTGCAAAGGGCGGGGTCGAGCCGCAGTCGGAAACAGTATGGAGACAGGCCGACAATTACAATGTACCCCGTATTGCATATGTAAATAAAATGGATATTATAGGGGCAGATTTTTACAACTGCATACAAATGATGAAGGACAGGTTGAAGGCAAACGCTGTTCCGATTCAGTTGCCTATAGGCAAGGAGGACAACTTCCAGGGGATAGTTGACCTTGTTGCGCAAAAAGCGTTTTACTACAGGGACGACCTCGGGAAAGTCATAGAAGAAGGTGCGATCCCGGCTGACATGAAAGATGAAGTCAAAAGGTACCGCGACATTTTAATTGAAGCTGTTGCTGAACAAAGCGAGGAAATGCTTGAAAAATACCTTGAAGGGGAAGAAATCACTGAGGAAGAGATACGTGCGGCGATAAGGAAGGCTACCATCAGCGTAAAAATGATTCCGGTTACCTGTGGTTCGTCTTACAGGAATAAGGGAGTCCAACTGCTGCTGGACGCGATTGTCGATTATATGCCGTCGCCCCTGGACGTTCCGCCTATAAGCGGCGTAGTTCCGAACGGGGACGAAGAGGTCGAAAGACCGGCCGACGACGAAGCGCCGTTTTCCGCGCTCGCGTTTAAGATCATGACAGACCCTTATGTTGGAAAGCTGTGCTTTTTCAGGGTTTATTCAGGAACTCTCAAATCCGGTTCCTATGTCCTTAATTCCACAAAGAACAAGCGTGAAAGGATTGGAAGGGTTCTGCAGATGCACGCCAACCACAGGGAAGACATCGATATGGTTTACTCGGGCGATATTGCCGCCGCAGTAGGTCTAAAGGACACTACAACGGGAGATACCCTATGTGTTGAGGACCATCCGATCATACTTGAATCAATGGAATTCCCCGAGCCTGTCATATCGGTTGCCATAGAACCCAAGACCAAGGCCGGCCAGGATAAGATGGCTATCGCGCTGCAGAAGCTTGCGGAAGAGGATCCTACTTTCAAGATGCATACCGATACCGAAACAGGGCAAACCATTATCCGGGGAATGGGTGAACTGCATCTTGAGATTATTGTAGACCGTCTCATGAGGGAGTTCAAAGTCGAGGCGAATGTAGGCAAGCCTCAGGTTGCATACAAGGAAACCATCCGAAAGGCTGTCAGGTCTGAAGGCAAGTTTGTCAGACAGTCGGGCGGCAGAGGCCAGTATGGGCACTGCTGGATCGAGATTGAGCCCCAGGAACCGGGAAGCGGATATACTTTCGTCAACAAAATAGTCGGCGGTGTTATTCCGAAGGAATATATCCCTGCGATTGACGAAGGCATACAGGATGCGATGAATACCGGTGTGCTCGGCGGCTACCAGGTTCTCGACGTCAAGGTCACGCTTGTGGATGGTTCCTACCACGAGGTGGATTCTTCGGAAATGGCTTTCAAGATTGCCGGTTCGATGGCTTTCAAGGAAGGGTGCCGCAAAGCGGATCCTACACTGCTCGAGCCTATTATGAAAGTTGTGGTGGTTGTTCCGGAGGAGTATATGGGGGATGTAATAGGAGACCTGAACTCAAGGCGCGGAGGGATAGACGGCACGGAAGCAAGGTCCGGCGCCCAGGTCATAACCGCGCATGTCCCGCTTGCCGAAATGTTCGGGTATGCTACCGAGCTGAGGTCGAGGACACAGGGACGGGGGACGTATACGATGCAGTTCGCACACTACGAAGAAGTTCCGAGGAACGTCCAGAATTCAGTACTAAACGTAAATTCATACTGAAAATGTAGTAGTTGGTTGTTGCAATAAAAAACTTATAAGTATAAAATATTTATGAATTAAAATCAGTTAATAATGCGGGAGTATGCACAAATGCATAATTCCCGCAGTTAAACCAAATATATTAATAAATATTAAATTATGCTATCAGTAGATCATACTGAAAAAGAAAGGAGATTTAACAATGGGAAAAGCTAAATTTGAAAGGACCAAGCCCCACGTTAATATTGGAACCATCGGTCATGTCGACCACGGCAAGACAACTTTAACAGCAGCTATAACAAAGGTTTTAGGCTTCCAGGGCAAAGCTGAATTTGTAGCTTACGACCAGATAGACAAAGCTCCAGAGGAAAGAGAAAGAGGTATTACCATCAATACCGCCCACGTTGAATACGAGACGGATAAAAGGCATTATGCCCATGTTGACTGCCCCGGTCATGCCGACTATGTCAAGAACATGATCACCGGCGCCGCACAGATGGATGGCGCAATTCTGGTCGTATCGGCTGCGGACGGTCCGATGCCTCAGACAAGGGAACACATTTTGTTGGCTCGTCAGGTTGGTGTGCCATACATAGTTGTTTACTTAAACAAGTGTGATATGGTTGACGACGAGGAATTGATCGAGCTGGTCGAAATGGAATTAAGGGAACTTCTTACCACTTATGAATTCCCTGGTGACGAGATACCGATAATCAGGGGTTCAGCACTCCAGGCGCTTGAATCCGCCTCAAAGGATCCCGGCGCTCCTGAATACAAGAGCATTTTAGAGCTTATGTCGGCGGTGGACGAATATATTCCGACCCCGCAAAGACCCACAGACAAGCCCTTCCTGATGCCTGTGGAAGACGTGTTTTCCATCACCGGCCGCGGTACTGTCGCTACCGGCAGGGTTGAGAGAGGCGTTGTAAAGGTGTCGGACGAAGTGGAAATCGTCGGACTTATGGATGCCCCGAGGAAGACCGTCGTTACCGGCGTTGAAATGTTCAGGAAGCTTCTTGACCAGGCAGTTGCCGGTGATAATATCGGTGTCCTTTTAAGAGGCATCCAGCGGAATGAAGTTGAAAGAGGCCAGGTTCTTTCAAAGCCGGGTTCAATAAAGCCTCATACCCATTTTGAAAGCCAGGTTTACGTCCTGACCAAGGAAGAAGGCGGAAGACACACTCCGTTCTTCAATGGCTACAGGCCGCAGTTCTATTTCCGGACCACAGATGTTACCGGTGTTACCGAACTGCCGCAGGGCGTGGAGATGTGCATGCCCGGAGACCATATCTCCATGACCATCAAGCTCATTACCCCGATCGCCATCGAGGAAGGCCTTCGTTTCGCTATCCGTGAAGGCGGCCGAACCGTTGGCAGCGGTACGGTTACAAAGATTATTGAATAATGGAAGCTTTAAAATTCGATAAAAAACGAGCCTGCACATTTTCAGCGCAGGCTTGTTTTTTACTTGAGGACGCCGGCCCTGGCCAGTGCGGACAACAACTTTTTCCCGACGATTGCGGTCAGGACGACTTTTACAAGGTCGATGAGGACAAATGGAACAACTCCTACTGCGACCGCCTTCAGTATAGGGATTTTTGCGATGAGGGAAATCCATGCGGCGCCAAGGATATAACAGACTGCCGCGCCTGAAAGCAAAGCTGCGGCAATGGCGGGCGTGGGAGCTTCCTTTTTCCCTCCGGCGGCTTCGACAATCAATCCGATTATGAACGCCATTATGGGAAAGCTTATTAGAAAACCGCCTTTGGCGCTTAAAAACACACCGGGTCCCGCTTCAAAATTTGCAAATACGGGAAGTCCGGTCACACCCAGCAGGAGATATACGACCTGTGACAGGGCTCCGCTTTTTGGACCTAGCAGAAGTCCGGCCAGGAATACCGCAACGAACTGCATGGTTATTGGAACCGGGGAGACCGGTATTCGCAGGGAAATCTGCGAAAGTACGGCTGTAATTGCCGCCAGGATGCCTATTAAAATGATTTGTTTCAGTTTTATTTTCATATTAACCCCCGTTTAATTGTCAACTTAATTTATATCACATGGTTGACAATTAAAGATTAAAGCATTTCAGATATTTTGTCAAGACGATGGCGGCAGTGCTATTGAAATTCTTGTAAAATTATGTTATTATTGAACCAACGTCCAATAAAAGGTGCTTATCGTTTAGGTATTTGATATATTCACTGTATCTCAGTTTTTTTGTTGCATATTTTCAGTTGCTAAAAACCAATGTTGCCGTTATGCTGAATGATTAATCTCTGTCAAACAGTACAGGCCTTTATCGTAATTCGGAAGGGGGGGAGATTTTACATTTTATGGCCGCCCAAGCCTTACGATAAAGCACGCTATAAAGCAATGTTATGCAACGTGATAAAAAGTACAGCAGGCACAAGGAGGCGAAGAATGTTGAAGAAGGAAAGCAAATTGAAGAACGCTATAAAACCAGGCCTTAATTTTTCGGACCGTCAAAAGCTCGGTCAGGGTCTGGGAAGTCTAAAAGCGAAGCTTATCACGGCGTTTGTAGTGATTGTACTGCTGATGGGTGTGGTTAGCGTCATATCATACTTTATTTTTAAAAACTCCGTGACAAGGCTGGACAATATGGTGGAAAACACAGTCATGGCAAATGGAATCACAAATTATGCAAGTGTTGTGCCTCAGAAGCTTGGCACATATTTATCCGGGAAAAAGGAAGAGGATAAGAAAGCGATAGACGACAGCATTGCAGGAATAAAAAAGAATATTGCGGCGCTTAAAAGTTATATAAAGGATAAAGACAGCATATCAATTTTAGGCGCTGTAGAGAGCCAGCTTGTGAGTTTTCAGGAAAATATCGGCAAGACAATGGAGTATGCTAAGAACGGCCAGATGAGCGAAGCTTTCAAGCAAAGGGATGCTACAGGCAAATCCTTTGATTACATTAAGAGCGTTGTTGACAAGCTTATCGCAAGCGAACTGAACGCCCAGCAAACGGAGAAGCTTGCCTTAAAAAAGCAAACCGACGCGACGGGCGCGGTTATCTTTATTGTAATTATTATTGTCGGCGGATTGAGCATAATATTTGCCGCGTTATATTCGAGCAATGTCGGCGGAATGATATCGAGGCTTGCGCAATACGCGCGGGAAATCTCGGAGGGGAACCTGCAGGTTGAGAAAGTCAAGCCGAGGTCCAGGGACGACGTTGCGGTGCTGGCCGACGCGTTCAATAAAATGGGCGAGAACCTGCGGTCGCTGATAGGGAGCATTAATGAAAGCAGCGCCGGCGTAGCGGATTCCGCCGAGCTTTTGAAGGTGGGGGCCGAACAGAGCACCCGCGCCATAGAGCAGGTTGCGTCTACGGTACAGCAGGTTTCATACGGGGCGACCGAACAGTCCGAGAAATCGCTGAGGACTGTTGAAGTGGTAAATCAGCTGCTTGAAGGCAACAAAAAGATATACGAAAACGCGCACAAAGTTCTGGCGACCTCCGACAGGGCCACGAGCGTCGCCGTTACGGGGAATGAAAATATGAAACTGCTTCTTGAGCAGATAGGGGTAATTGAAGAAAAGATAGTGGCGACCCATGCGGTAACGGAGACATTGCAAAAGCATTCGGGGGAAATAAAGAGAATACTTGATACGATTTCCAATATCGCCTCCCAGACCAACCTGCTGGCTTTAAATGCGGCAATTGAGGCTGCCAGGGCGGGAGAACACGGCAGGGGGTTTGCAGTTGTAGCAGATGAGATAAGGAAGCTTGCGGAAGGGGCCGCGAGTGCGACGAGGGAAATAACCGGGATACTGAATGTGATTCAGGAGCAGTCACAGGAGGTTGCGGAGAGTATGGCACTGGGAGTAAGGGAAGTGAAGGAGGGGACAGGGAAGGCGCAGGTGGCGCGTTCATCCTTCGAGGAGATTGCAAGTACGAGCAAGGATGTGGATGCGCAGGTGAAGGTCATTACGAGCGAGATAGAGAATATGACCGGAGAGATAAGAAGGGTTGAAGAAATGAGCAAGGGCATTTCCGATATCGCGAAGCAGTCTTCGTCGGGAAGTCAGGAAGCTGCGGCGGCGATTGAGGAACAGATGGCCGGTATGGAAGAAATCCTTTCGTCCGCCTCTGCGCTGTCGGATATGGCAGACAGCCTGAAAAAGCTGGTGGAACGCTTCAAGCTATAATTATTGGCAAATACCCGAAGAGCGTAATAACCACAACAGCGGCAACGATTTTCTTTGCGGCATTGAAAGAGGCTGTTGATAAATTCCAGAGATAAGCAGACCGGGAGGAACAGCCGAGCATCGGGCGGAAGCCGTTCTCGACGGCTTCCGCCTGATGCTCGGACATATGCCTGTGCCAGGTGCCGTCAAGCCTCCGGTCCGCTACGATTGTGTCTATGTCGTCAAAAGAGCGGATATTGGTGATGAGGTTTTGTGAATATTGACAAAAGAAATAAAAAAAATGATAATTGATTTTGAAAACACACCGGTAAAAACAGGCCTGATTCAGAAGGGAGAAAAGACATGGTAAATATAGACGGCATAAGGTACATGGATGACTTTGAAGCAAAAAAGCATATAATCGAAGTTGGAAAACGCATGTACCTCAGGGGGCTGGTAGCCGCCAACGACGGCAATATAAGCATCAAGGTAGGGCCCAATGCCATATGGGTAACGCCTACAGGCGTATCCAAGGGTTATATGGAGCCGGAAATGCTGGTGAAGCTGGACCTGAACGGTAAATTGATTTCCGGCAGCAACAAGCAGTCCTCCGAAGTAATGATGCACCTCAGGGTTTATAATGAAAACCCTGATATTATGGCGGTTGTGCATGCCCATCCGCCGGTAGCCACATCGTTTTCCATAGCCGGTATAAAACTTGACCGCGCCATACTGACCGAGGCGGTTGTGAACCTTGGATCGGTGCCGATTGCTCCGTATGCTACACCCGGAACACAGGAGGTTCCGGATTCCATTGCGCCGTTCTGCCGTACACACAATGCGGTACTGCTTGCCAACCATGGCGCATTGACATGGGGCAAGGAAATATATGAAGCTTATTTTCGTCTTGAGTCCCTCGAATATTATGCGATGGTAATGATGTATACAAACAACATACTGGGCAAGGTCAACGAGCTCAGCTGCAACCAGGTTTGCAAACTGATGGAGATACGGGAAAAGCTTGGGATCAATACCGGCGGCGTACCGCGCTGCTCGTTTGTCGAGGACAACGCGCACGAGACGGCTTCCCCCGGCAATTCAGTGACGGCAAAAGCCGAACCTGCTGAAGAAGCGGTGGAGGAAGCAGCTATCCGCAAAATTGTCGAAAAGGTTACGGAATCTGTTCTGAAAACATACGGAAGGTGAGTGCCGTGCGGACATAAACGGAAAGGATGTGCAGCGTATAAGCTACAGAAATAGTATTCGGATTTCGCTGCATGAATATATATATAGTATGGCCGCTGAATCATACTCGATTGCCGCGGCTTCGACGGCTGATTCTGCAACTCGGCTTCAAGCTGCATTCGTTGATTGGCAGTAGAATCAGTTAATGCGGTAGAATCAATAATATACTAGTAATGATGGTGTTCCCTC
>Ga0272448_1005112_pt1 | contig 14606 bp, 9 predicted proteins | sample YNPCB0191_FD_202220 | JGI IMG/M metagenome (GOLD analysis project Ga0272448, IMG submission 202220) | Hot spring sediment microbial communities from Yellowstone National Park, WY, United States - YNP-CB-019-1 | ecosystem: Environmental > Aquatic > Thermal springs > Hot (42-90C) > Sediment...
TTCTGCGCGGCAACGGCGTCTCGCCCGGCATCGCCGTGGGGCATGCGCTCAAGCTCGACAGCCATTACCGCTTCGTCATCAAGCACGGCGTGCCCGAGTGCGAACTGGAAAACGAAGTGCGCCGCTTTCGCCAGGCGGTCAGCGCCTCGCGCGCCCAGCTGGAACGCCTGAAGCTCCGCCTCCAGGAGAAGGCCGGCAAGGAACACGGATTCATACTCGATGCCCACCTGCTCATGCTCGAGGATTCCAGCCTGCTGGCGCCCGTCGAAGATATCATACGCACGGGCCGCGCCAACGCGGAGTGGGCCGTGCAGGAGGCCGCCGAGCGGGTGCGGCTCGCGTACGAATCCCTCGAAGACGAGTATTTCCGGGAACGCGGGCGCGACATCGAATACGTCATCGACCGGATCCTCCACAACCTGTCGGGCGACAAGCCCTTCAGCTGGGATGCGCTCCCCGACGATGTCATCGTGGTCGCGCACGATCTCAGCCCTTCGGCCTTCGCCTCCATGGATCTGCACAAGGTGCGCGGGGTCGCGCTCGAGTCCGGCGGGCGGACCTCCCACACCGCCATTTTGGCCCGGAGCCTGCGCCTTCCGGCCATCATGGAAATCCGCGGGCTGCTGCCCGCCGTGCGAACCGGCGACCCCGTCATCCTCAACGCCGACACGGGCGAACTCACCGTCTGGCCTTCCGCCGAACTGCAGGAGAGTTCCCGCCGCCTGACGGGATCGCAGGCGGCGGAGCCGGCCGCGCTCGCCGCGGGAGGCGCATCGGTGACCGCGGACGGCACGCCGGTGACGCTTCTCGCCAATACCGAGCTTCCCCACGAGGCCGCCGCGGCCAGGAGATTCGGAGCGGAGGGCATCGGGCTGTTCCGCTCTGAATTCATCTTCTTCGCGCACTCGAACGGCCCGCCCGGCGTGCAGGAACAGGCGGAGATCTACGGCATGCTGGCACGCGAAATGCGCCCGTACCCGGTCGCCGTGCGTACCCTGGACGCCGGAATCGACCGCTCGGGACTGCGCTGCGCCATGGCGGGCGAGCCCAATCCCAGCATGGGATTGCGCGGCATCCGCCTGAGCCTTGCCGCCCGCGATCTTTTTGCCGCACAGGTGGAGGCCATCCTCAGGGCCGGGGCCTGCGGCAACGTCGAGATCGTCATTCCCATGGTCTCCAGTGTCGAGGAGGTGCGCGCCGCCAGGCGCATGATCGGGGAGGTGCGCGCGTCGCTCGACCGCAGCGGAGCGGCGCCTCCTGCCGTACCGCTCGGGGTGATGATCGAGGTGCCCGCCGCGGTCCTGACGCTCGAGTCCATCGTCGAGGAGGTCGATTTCCTCTGCGTGGGCACCAATGACCTGGTCCAGTATCTTCTGGCCGTCGATCGCGGCAACCCCGATGTGGCGCACCTGTTCCAGCCCCTGCACCCCTCCGTGTTGCAGTGCCTGGAACGGATAGCCGCCGTCGCCCGGCAACGTGGCAAGGCGGTGCGCATCTGCGGCGAGGTGTCGGCGAACCCGTTTTTCTGCGTCCTGCTGCTCGGCCTGGGCTACCGCCAACTGAGCATGAATCCCTTTTCGATCCCCGCCATCCGCGCCGTGGTCAACCGTACGCGCATCCGGGACGCGGAAAGCGTGGCCGAGCAGGCGCTCGCGCTGCGCGCGGCCGACGAGGTATCCGAGTATCTCATCGATGCCGTGCCGCGGCTGCTCGGCATGGACCTCACGCCGTACGTCAAGGAACTGCGCCGGCCCGCGCTCCTCGGCGAGTCGGGCCCGGCCTGATCGGGCGGTGGCCGTCGCGGCCGGGAGCGACATGGGGGGCTGCGCGGTGCGACAGAAGGTGTTCCGGAAAAGCCCGGCGAGGAGCATAATGGGTCTGGAACGCCCGCGGCCGTTTGCAAGCGCGTGCGCCCGCGGGCGCCGGCTGCAAACCGCGGCCGATCCGGCGTTGTCGCCTGATACTTTGGGGGCTGAACTGCATCTAAGATAGCAGGAAGGCCGGAAAGGAACAGCGGCCGGGAAAGGAAGTGTCCCATGTACCGCAAAACGGCAATCGCCCTTGCATTGGTCGCACTGACCGCCGCAGGCGCGGCGGCCGGGCCGGCCCCGGACGACCTGATCGCCCGATTGTCCCTGATTGAAGGACACGTAAGCTTCCAGCACGTCGGGGAAGTGGACTGGAACGCCGCCAGCATCAACCTGGCGCTGCAGCCGGGAGACCGGATATATACCGGGCAGGACGGGCGTGCCGAGATCCAGTTCGACGACGGATCCGTGCTGCGCCTGGCCGAGCAGGCCGATGTCGAGATTCTGGCGCTCAAGGAAGATCTGATCCAGCTCCGCCTCCTGGTCGGCCTCGTTTCCCTGACGGTGCGCAGCGACCTGCCCTTCGAAGTCGGCACACCGGCGGCGGTGTTTACGACGCGGCAGGAGGGCGCGTACCGCTTCGACGTCCTGGAGAACGGCGACAGCGACGGGATCGTGCGCAAGGGAATCCTGGCGGCGGCCAACGACAAGTTCCAGCGCGAGGCGGTGAGCGGGGAAGTGATCCATGTCCCTGCCGGTGAACAGGGTGCGGGCGAGCTGTCCCGCTACGATCAGCGCGATGCCTGGGACGAGTGGTGCGACCGGCGCGACGCCGACCTGACGGCCTACGAGAGCCGCAAGTACCTGCCGGAGCACGTGCGGGTCGGGGTGAGCGACCTGGATCGTTACGGGCGCTGGGTGGAAGTCGAGACCTATGGGCCGGCCTGGGTGCCGTACTATGTCGACCCTTACTGGTCGCCCTACTGGGACGGCAGGTGGGTCTACAGGCCCTTCTGGGGCTGGACCTGGGTTTCCTATGAGCCTTGGGGCTGGCTGCCTTTCCATTACGGGCGATGGCACTTTGCCGCCCGCTTCGGCTGGTGCTGGCTCCCGGGACCGGCGTTCGGATTCCACTTCTGGTCGCCGGGGCTGGTGCGCTTCCATCGCGGACCCGGCTGGGTGACGTGGTGCCCGCTGGGCCCGGGCGACTACTATGACATCAACAACTATTTCTTCAGGAGCCAGCACAGCCACTATCTGACGAATCTGCGGATGCTGGAGCGGCACGGCTCCGGCCAGCTCGCCAACTGGAACGCTCCGAGGTCGGTCCGCGGTCTGCCGCTGGATGATTTCGTCAACGGCAGCCCGAGAGGCAGAGGGCGATCTCCGGAGGATGACCCCGGCTTGTTCCGCGGCCCGCGCAGCGAGATCGCCGGAGCCCTCGACGTCCGCCCCACGGCCCGCAGCTTCGCGCCCGCGCCGGAGCGCGCCGCCGTCCGGCCTGCCGGCACGGCGGAGCGCCCGACATTCGTCCGCACCCCGCCTTCCGGCGAAGCGGCGCGCGGCGGCCGCTTCATCCCGCTGTCCGAAACCGGCCTGCCGGCGCGCAGCATGGAACGTGTCCCGGCGACGCGCACGGGTGACGAGGCGACCCCGGCGCGGGGCTATGCGGGAACGGCCCGGCAGGGCGCCGCCGCGACCCCGCCCGCAAGCGGCGAAGGCCGCCGGATCGAAAGCAGGCCGGCCGCTCCCCAGCGACAAGCGGTGCCGGCAGCCGAGCCCGAGCGCGGCAATGGGGTGCGCATTTATCAGGTCCCGGCCGCCCGGCGGGGCGAGAACGCTCAACCGGCCCGCGGCGGCCAGGATGGCTACGGACAGAGGCCGAGCATCGATAGAAGGAGCGCACCGGCAACCGGCGCTCCGGCGCAGGCCCCGGTGCGGCGTACCGACCAGGCCAATCCGCAGGGAGCGCGGCCGGCGCCGGCCGCCGCACCCGCCAGGCGGCCCGACAGCACCACGGGCGGCAGCAGCCGGCCTCCGCAGCAGGACGCTGAAAGTATAGGCGGCCGGCGTTCGCTGGGCGCAGCCTCGGCCGGAGAGTACCGGACGGGCTCGGCAGGCGCCGCCCCTTGGTCCTATCGCGCTCGGACGATCGAGCCGTCCGGCATGGGCGGCTTTGAGCGGCCGGCGGCGCCGCGCGCCATGCCCCAGGGCAATGCGGTGCCCGCACCCGCCTATTCCTATTCCATGAGCGCGCCGCGCCCGTCGATGCCGGCGGCGCGCATTCCTTCGTACCGCACGCAAAGCGCAGGGCCGTACAGCATGGGCGGATTCCCGCGGCCGGCGGCCCCGCGCGCCATGTCCCAGGGTGGGGCCGGGCGCGCGCCGGCCTATTCCATGAGTGCGCCGCGCCCGTCGATGCCCGCGGCGCGCAGCGCAGGAGGCGGGCGCCCGGCGGCAGGTGGCGCCCCGGGGCGACCGCGCCGGTGACCCCGTTGCCGGCGCCGGCGGCGAATGCGTTGACTTCCGCCCGACGAAGACCTAGAATCGCGGCTTCGGATCCCAAGCCATGAACGATCTGGGCCGGCTGTTCCCCTTCCTCCGGTCGCACGCCCGAAGACTGGCGTGGTCCCTGGCGTTGCTCGTATTCGCCGGGATCGCCGAGGTCATGACCACGGCCCTGGCCATCCCCATGTTCGACAAGGTCCTCAATCCGAGCGGGAGCGCGCTTGCGGCCGCCGCGGGCGACAAGCTGCAATTCCTCGACCGCATGCTCTCGGTCCTCCCGGGCGGCATCCTGGCGCAGCTCTCGCTGGCGCTCGTTCTGCTGACGCTCGTCAAGGGAGCCTGCATCTACTGGTCCAACTACGGCATGAGCCACGTGGGCCAGAGCGTCGTCATGGACCTGCGCAACCGCCTGTTCGAACACGTGCTCCGGCAGTCGATGGTATTCTTCTCGCGCAGCTCGACGGGGCAGCTCATGTCGCGCATGAACAGCGACGTGGAGCAGATCCAGGAGGCGGTTTCGACCTCGGTGGCCGAACTGTTCCGCGAATCGGTGCTCCTGGTGGCGCTCGTGATCTGGATCTTTTACATCGACTGGCGCCTGGCGGGGCTGGCCATGCTCATCGCGCCTGCGGCATTGGCGCTCACGCTCGCCATGGGGCGGCGCATCCGCCGCGTCAGCCTCCGGAGCAGGGAAAGCGTGGCCGCGCTCAACGACCGGCTGCAGCAGTCGATCAGCGGCATGGGGGTCATCAAGGCCTTCGGCGGCGAGGCCCACGAGAACGAGCTTTTCCGCAAGACGGGCGAGAGCCTTTTCCGCGCCAACATGAGAGCGGCGCGCATCCTGTTCCTCAATTCGCCGCTCATGGAAATGCTGGGCGTGCTGTGCTTCATCCCCTTGCTGATCTACGCCCACGGCCGCATCGTGGAAGGCAGCCTGACACTGGGACACTTCGGCGGTTCGCTGTTCTCGCTCTTCCGCATGTACGATCCCATCCGCAAGTTGAGCCGCCTGCACGTGCAGTTCCAGCGGGCGCTGGCCTCGGCCTCGCGCATCGCGGAGCTGCTCGGCACGCGCGTGGAAATCAACGACCGGCCCGGGGCCGTACCCCTGCGGGGCGTCGCCGAGGGCATCGAGTTCCGCAACGTCTGCTTCGAATACCGCAACGGCGACGGCTGGATCAGGGTTCTCGACGACATCTGCCTGTGCGTGCGGCCGCAGATGGTCGTGGCCCTGGTGGGGAGCAGCGGGGCGGGGAAATCGACGCTGGTCAGCCTGCTGCCGCGATTCTACGAAGTCACCTCGGGCAGCATCCTGATCGACGGCAGAGACATCCGCGACTACACGCAGTCGTCGCTGCGCCGCAATATCGCGATCGTCACCCAGGAGACCTTCCTGTTCAACGACACCATCCGCAACAACATCGCCTATGCGGATCGCGAGGCTTCCGACGAGAGGATCGTCGAGGCGGCCAAGGCGGCGCTGGCGCACGACTTCATCATGGCCCTGCCCTTGCAGTACCGGACGGTCATCGGGGAGCGGGGCCAGCGGCTCTCGGGGGGCGAGAGGCAGCGCATCGCCATCGCGCGCGCCGTGCTCAAGAACGCGCCCATCCTCATCCTGGACGAGGCGACCTCGGCGCTCGATTCGCAGGCCGAGCAACTGGTGCAGCAGGCGCTGTCGAACCTGATGCGCAACCGCACGACCTTCGTGATCGCCCACCGCCTGTCGACCATACGCAACGCCGATCTCATCGTGGTGCTCGAGGGGGGGAGAATCGTCGAAATGGGAAACCACGAGGAACTGCTCGAGGCCAACGGCCTCTACCGCCGCTTCTTCCTCCTGCAGACCGAGGAACCTGTTTCCGCGGACGCCGGCCCGGCGGCTGCGCGAATCGCAGAAGGAACCGCAAGGCCTTCGACTCAGCCGGCCGGGCACCCGTAACGGGTGCGATGGATCGCCTCGGCATGGCCCGCCGGTGTCCGGACGCCCGGCCGCGCGATCGCCGGCCTTGACCCGATTCCCTCGGCGGGGATAAGATTAAAAGATTTTATCGGCGGCGCAAATAGATATTTATGGTCCGCAGCATGACGGGTTACGGGACGAGTTGTGCGCAGAGGGAGCAGCGGGCCGTCTCGGTGGAAATACGCAGCACCAACCATCGCTTCCTCGACCTGAGCATCCGCCTGCCGAGGGAGTACGCGTTCCTTGAGCCGGAGGTGGCTCAACTGCTGCGCGCGGCGCTGCACCGCGGCCGCGTCGAGCTGCATGCGGCGGTCCAGGCTCCCGTCCCGCCGGAATCCCTGCTCGATCTGGAGGTCGCCGGAAGCTACGCCGAGGCGGCTGCGCGGCTGCGCGAGCGCTTCCGCCTCGACGACGCGCTGGACTTGCGGACCCTCCTGCTGCTGCCCGGGGTGGTGCGCGGCCGGGAGGCCGTGCGGGCGGCTGACGGGCCGGCCGACGCGGTCGCGCCCCGGCTGGTGCTCGAATGCGCCCAGGCCGCCTTGAGCGGTCTGATCGCCATGCGCGAGCGCGAAGGTTCCGCCCTGGCGCAGGCCATGGGGCACAGCCTCGAGCGTGTGCGCGCGGCGCTCGCCGAACTGCGCGCCCTTGTCCCGCTCGGCGTCGAGAAACATCGGCGCAAGCTGACGGAGCGGCTCGACCAGCTGCTGCCGGACCTTGCCGTCGATCCCCAGCGTCTGGCGCAGGAAGCGGCCTTGATGGCCGAACGTTCCGACATCGGGGAGGAGCTGGACCGGCTCGCGAGCCACGCGAGCCAGTGCGCCCGGCTGCTGGAGTCCGAGGGCCCGGTCGGCAAAGAGCTGGATTTCCTGATGCAGGAGATGCAGCGCGAAATCAACACCACCCTGGCCAAGAGTGCCGACCTCGAGATCACCCGGCCGGCGCTCGCGATGAAGGTCGAAATCGAACGGTTGCGCGAACAGGCGCAGAACATCGAGTGACATGACGTCCCGGGGGAACCTGATCATCGTTTCCGGCCCGTCGGGCTCGGGCAAGTCCACGGTCGCCGCCGCCGTGATGCGCGCGGTGCCCGACCTGGTCTTCTCCGTTTCCTATACGACGCGCGAGCCGCGCAAGAACGAAAGGGACGGCGCCGACTACTATTTCGTGACCCGTGAGGAGTTCGAGCGCCTGGTGCGCTCGGGGGAATTCCTGGAATGGGCCGTGGTTTACGACCACTACTACGGCACGTCGAGCCGGTTCGTCGACGCCGCGCTGGCACGCGGTCAGGACGTCCTGCTCGACGTCGACGTCCAGGGGGCGCGCGCCATCCGCGACAAGCGGCCGGATGCGGTCACCGTTTTCATCATGCCGCCTTCGTACGCGGTGTTGCGCGAACGGCTGGAGCGGCGCGCGCTCGACAAGCATTACGTCATCGAGCAGCGGCTCAGGATCGCGTGCCGCGAAGTGACGCATTTCAGGGACTACCACTACCTGATCGTCAACCAGGAGGTCGAGCGCTCCGCAGAGGAGCTGAAGGCCGTCATCCTGGCCTCCCGCTGTCGCATGAGTTCGCGCCGGGAGTGGGCGGAATCGGTAGTGTCTTCGTTCGGAGGAACGGATGATTAAGATCCCGGAAAACGTCGGATCCAAGTACCGCTTCATCATCATCGCGGCCGAGCGGGCCAAGCAGTTGCAGAACAAGGCCAAGCCGAAGATCAAGACCAAGTCCACCAAGCCGGCCTATATCGCCATGAAGGAGGTGGAGCAAGGCTTGATCAGCTTCGAAATCCCGCAGAACGGCAAGGAACCGGCAGGCGGAGGATAGCGCCCGTGAAGATCGCTCTCGGGGTCACCGGAGGGATCGCAGCCTACAAGGCCGCCGAGGTCGTGCGCGGCCTGCAGCAGGCAGGGATCGCCGTGCAGGTGATCCTGACGCGCGCGGCAAGCCGTTTCGTCGGTTCCGTGACCTTCGAGGCCCTCTCGGGCCTGCCCGTGATGACCTCGATGTTCCGCGCGGGCGAGAACCGGGACGTCCGGCACGTCCAGCTCGCCCGCGAAGTCGGCCTGCTGGCCGTGGTGCCGGCGACCGCCGACATCATCGGCAAATTCGCGCACGGCATCGCCGACGATTTCCTGTCGACCTTCTACCTGGCCTGCCCGGCGCCGGTGCTGCTGGCGCCGGCCATGAACAGCGAGATGTGGCGCCACCCTGCCGTGCAGGCCAATGTGCGGGTGCTCGAAGAGCGCGGGCACCGCATCGTTTATCCCGAAAGCGGCGAGCTCGCCTGCGGCGCGACCGGCCCGGGCCGGCTGGCGGATACCGATACCATCCTGAACGCCATCCACGCTCTGCTCGGTGCCGAGGGCCCGTGGAAGGGCCTGAAGGTGCTGGTGACCGCCGGCCCCACGGTCGAGGATCTCGACCCGGTGCGCTTCCTTTCCAACCGCAGCTCCGGAAAGATGGGCTATGCCGTGGCGCGCGCGGCCCGCCGGCGCGGCGCCGAAGTCTTCCTGGTTTCCGGGCCGACGGAGCTGGCGCCGCCGCCGGGCGTGGAGCTCGTGCGGGTGCGCTCGGCCGAGCAGATGCGGCAGGCCGTGCTCGAGCTCTATCCGCGCATGGACGTCGTGATCAAGGCGGCGGCGGTCGCCGACTACCGGCCGCGGCACTGCTCTGCCGACAAGATCAAGAAAGGGAAGGGGACGCTGGCGCTCGAGCTCGAGCCCACGATCGACATCCTCGAAACGCTGGGGCGCAGCAAGGGCGGCCAGATCCTGGTCGGTTTCGCCGCCGAGACCGGCGACCCGAGCGCCGCTGCGCGGGCCAAGCTGGCGGCCAAGAACCTGGACATCATCGTGGCCAACGACGTATCCCGGGGAGTCTTCGGCGCGGAGCGCGCGAGCGTCGTCATCATCGGTGCAACCGGCGAGGAGGTGCGCATGGAGGAAACGCCGAAAGCGCAGATCGCCGAGCGCCTCCTGGATATGGTGGACGGCCTGCGCGCCGCGCGTGCCGCCGACCGCGGCGGCGACGGCGTGCTGCGATGAAGTCCGGCACCGTCGCCATCGTCGGCCGCCCCAACTCGGGCAAGTCCACCCTGCTCAACGCCCTGGTGGGGCAAAAAGTCTCCATCATTTCCAGCTCCCCCCAGACCACGCGCCACCGCATCCTGGGCATTCTCACCGAAGCCCGCGGCCAGATCGTCTTCGCCGATACCCCGGGGATCCACAAGCCGATGTACCGCATGAACCGCCGCATGCTGGGCAGCGTCATGGAGGCCCTCGACCGCATGGATCTCGTGCTGCTCCTGGTCGACGGCTCCATCAGCTTCGGCGCGGGCGAAAGCTACGTCCTGGAGATCCTCAAGAAGGCGCGCCCGCACTCGCTGCTGGCCATCAACAAGATCGACAAGATCGCCAAGCCCCGCCTGCTGCCGATCATGGACCGGTACGGCCGGGAGTTCGAATTCCGCGAAATCATTCCCATCTCGGCCCTGCGCGGCGAGAATCTCGGCCTGCTGGTCGACAAGCTGTTCGAGTACCTGCCCGAGGGCGAGCCGCTGTACGATCCCGGCATGGTCACCGATCGCAGCGAGCGCTTCATCGCGGCGGAATTCATCCGCGAGAAGATCCTGGAGCGCACGCGCGCGGAACTCCCCTATGTCACGGCCGTGCTCATCCGCCGCTTCGACGAGAGCCGCCGCGCCGCGGAGAATCTGGTGGTGATCGAGGCCGACATTATCGTTGAAAAAAGATCGCAGCAGGGTATCATCCTGGGCGCAGGCGGATCGCGCATCAAGGAGGTCGGCATCGCCGCCCGCCGCGATCTCGAGCAGCTCCTGGACTGCCGCGTGTTCCTGGACCTTTCCGTCAAGACCGTGCGCAACTGGCGCAACGACGAGAGGGTCCTCGACGACCTGGATGTGGGACGATGAAAGACGCTTCCGGACTGGCGCGCGACATACTCCACTATCTCGAGTTCTGCAGGGAACTCGGCGTGCGCGGCATGCGCGTGCGGCGCGAGCGCCGGCCCGCGCCGCAGCCGTCCGCGCCCCCGCCGGCGGCGGCGCTGCGCCCGCCCGGGAGCGGCACGCTTTTCGACGAACCGCTGCCGGAGGGGGAGACGCTCGAGGCCGTGCGCGCCGACCTGGGGGATTGCCGCCGCTGCAAGCTGTGGCCGGAGCGCAAGAACATCGTCTTCGGATCGGGCAACCCGCACGCCGAGCTGATGTTCGTCGGGGAAGCCCCGGGGGCCGATGAAGACGAACAGGGCTTGCCCTTCGTCGGGCGTGCCGGGCAGCTGCTGACCCGGATCATCGAGGCCATGGGCATGCGCCGCGAGGACGTTTACATCTGCAACATCCTGAAGTGCCGGCCGCCGGGGAACCGCAATCCGGAGAGCGACGAGATTGCCGCCTGCGAGCCTTTCCTGCTGCGCCAGATCGCCGCGGTGAAGCCCCGGGTGATCTGCGCCCTGGGCACATACGGGGCGCAGGCGCTGCTGCGCACCCGCGAACCGATCTCCCGCCTGCGCGGCCGCTTCCTCGATTACCACGGCATTCGATTCATGGCGACGTATCATCCGGCCTACCTGCTGCGCAATCCGAACGAAAAACGCAAGGTCTGGGAGGACGTCCAGAAGATCCGCGATTTTCTGAAAACGCCGGCCCGCGACCGGCAGCATTGAAGAGTCGACCTCCGTGCCCGGGCACAGCCATTGCAGCGCGGCCGCTTTCGCCGAGGTGGCCGTGCCGCTCCCGATTCGCAAGACTTTCCACTATGCGGTGCCGGCGCGCCTGCAGGGGCGCATCGCCGTGGGCGCGCGCGTGCTCGTGCCCTTCGCGCGCAGGCTGGTCACCGGCTACGCGGTGCGCCTGACGGAGCAGGCGCCGGACGGCGGCTTCCGCGTCCGTCCGATCCGCGACCTGCTGGACGCGCAGCCCCTCATCCCGCCCGACCTGGTCGATCTGGCCTTGTGGCTCGCCGACTACTACTTCACGCCTCTCGGCCCGGTCCTGTCCGCTCTCTTTCCCGCCGGCACGCGCATCGCCGGAACCGACCGGGTGCGCCTGGGGCCGCGGGCGCAGGCCGGAGCGCCGCCGGATGCGGGGCCGGAGGAGCGGCGCCTCCTCGAGGCTCTCGCGCGCCATGGCGCGCTCAGCCTGGCCGAGCTCGGGAGCGCCGCCCAGGTCACGGAGGCCGAACGCCGCGTCGAAGCGCTGGCGGCTGCCGGGTGGGTTGAGATCGAGGAGCTGCTCGAGCGGCCGCGCGCGCGCGTCAAGAAGCAGTTGGGCATCCGGCTGCGCGCGGGCGTGCCCGCGGGCCGATGGACGCCGGCGCAACGCAGGCTCCTGGACCGCCTGGATCCCGGCGGCGCATGGCAGCCGCTGCAGGAGACCCTGCGCCGGTGCGGATGCTCCCCGGCGGTCGCCCGCACGCTGCACAGCAGAGGCCTGGTGGAAATCGCGCCCCTGGAGATCGAGCGCCTGCCGGTGGAATTGAGCGAGCACCCGCCCGGGGAGTCCTTCGAGCTCACGGCCGCTCAGGCCGGCGTGGTCGAACGGCTGTGCGCCATGCTCGCCGCCGGCACGGCCTGCCGCTGCCTGCTGCACGGGGTCACGGGCAGCGGCAAGACCGAAATCTATCTGCGCCTGATGGCCGAAGCGCTGCGGCGCGGGGAAAGCGCCCTGCTGCTGGTGCCGGAGATCGCGCTCACCCCCTTGCTCAGCCGCACGGTGACCGCGCGCTTCGGCGCGCAGGTGGCCCTGCTGCACAGCGGCATGTCGCCCGGCGAGCGCCTGGATCAGTGGAACCGCATCCGGGCGGGCCGGGCGCGCGTGGCGCTCGGGACGCGCTCGGCGGTCTTCGCGCCGCTCGAGCGGCTGCGCCTGGTCGTCATCGACGAAGAACAGGATCATTCCTACAAGCAGGACGAGCCGCCCTGCTACCACGCGCGCGAGGTGGCCTGGCGGCGCATGCAGCACTCCCGCGGCCTGCTGCTGATGGGATCCGCCACCCCCTCGGTCGAAACCCACCATGCGGCGCTGGACGAAGGAGCGATCGCCCATTTGACCTTGCCCGAGCGCATCCATGCCCGCCCGCTGCCCGAGGTTTCCATCGTGGACATGAGCATCGAGTTCGAGCGCCACGGGCGCCATACCGTGATCTCCGAATTGCTCCAGAAGGAGCTGCGCCGGCGCCTGGGGCGGGGCGAACAGGCGCTCGTGCTGCTGAACCGCCGCGGATTCTCGCGCTCGCTGCTGTGCCGCAGCTGCGGCCACGTTTTCAGCTGCAGCGCCTGCAGCGTCGCCATGACCTACCACCAGGACGTGGGGCGCCTGGTGTGCCATTACTGCGGCGCCGAAAGCGCCGTGCCGGAGGCGTGCAGCCAGTGCGGCGGGATATACATCTACTACGTGGGCGTGGGCACGGAGCAGCTGGAACAGATCGTGCGCACGACGTTTCCGCAGGCGCGCGTCGCGCGCGTCGACCGCGATTCCACGCGCCGGCGCGGCGCGCTGCGCAGGATCCTGCTCGAGTTCGCGCGCGGCGAGCTCGATGTCCTCGTGGGCACGCAGCTGCTGGCCAAGGGACACGATTTCCCCAACGTCACCCTGGTGGGCGTGATCGGCGCCGACCTCGGGCTTTCGTTCCCGGATTTCCGCGCCGCCGAGCGCACCTTCCAGCTCCTGACGCAGGTGGCCGGGCGCGCCGGGCGCGGCACGGCGCCCGGGCATGTCGTGATCCAGACCTTCTATCCCGACCATTACGCGCTGCAGTACGCCCGGCGCCAGGATTACCGGGGCTTCTACGACAAGGAGATCGAGTTCCGCCGCCTGCTGGGCTACCCGCCCTTTCGCAGGCTCATCCAGATACTCGTCAGCGAACGGGACCCGGACAAGGGTGCCCGGATCGCCGCCAAGGTCGCCGCCGCCGTCCGGGCGCACTGCCGCAGCCTGGACGGCGGCAGCCGGCTGCAGGTGCTCGGGCCGGCCCCGGCACCCCTGGAAAAGCTGCGCGGCCTGTACCGCTTCCAGATCCTGATCAAGGGCCCGCCGGACATGCGCGCGGAAGAGGTCCTGCGCGAGCCGTTCGAGCAGCTCGCGCGCGGGCGCGCCCCGGTCAAAAAGATCCACGTCGACGTCGACCCGGTGTCGCTCCTGTAGGCGCGCGCCTGCGGTTTTTTTTCTTTGACTTCCACGGCGGCCCGGCTAAGATTCTAGGAGGGTTTATGCTGCAACAGAGCCGCACTCTTTCATGCCGCCGGGTCGAGCCGGAAAGCGGCCTGCGATCCCGCACGCCGGAATGTATGGTCACCGCCAAATAATCCATTCTGTCGATCCTTTGCCCAGGCCGCGCCCCATGGACCAATTCGCAGCGCGCATGCAGCGTGCAGCCGACAACAAGGAGCGGGTCAAAACTTAGGCCCGAGCGAGAGGACGCCTTGCCGCGAGAAAAAGACGACGCCCGAACCCCCAACAACCGCCGCATCCCGGACGACGAATTCGTCATCGAGGACGATGCGCCGGCGGCGCTGGCGCAACAGGCGGTGGAAACCCTGCGCGCGGGGTATTCCTGGATCCGCGCCCTGGAACTCCGTCACCCCGGATGGCGCCTGGCCGAAGTGACGGGAACGCCCTTCGTCCCGCTGCGCAAGAAGCTCGCCGACTGCCGGGTGGCGCTGGTGAGCTTCGCCGGCGTCTATCGCAAGGGGCAGAAGCCCTTCAGCATCTCGCCGGGCCTGGTGCCCGCGGAGCTGCGGCGCATGCGCTTCAAGGATTGCGGGGACTGGTCCGTGCGGGAAATCCCCAAGGACTGCGATCCGCTGGAACTCGAGGTCGCGCACGCCCATTACGATCACGCGGAAGCGCAGGAGGACATCAACTGCATCTTCCCGCTCACCCGGCTGGTGGAATTGGAACTGGACGGCTACATCGGCGAATGCGCCGAACGCCACTACTCGCTGATGGGCTACGTGCCCGAGGTGGCGCGCATCGTCGAGAGCGTGCGGCAGAAGATCATCCCCGCCCTGGAGCGGTTCAAGGTCGACGCCGTGCTGGTGAGCGGCGGCTGCGAGCTGAGCCACCAGTCCGCGGGCCTGGCCCAGCGCGAGATCGAAGCCGCCGGCATTGCCACGGTCGCCGTCTCGGTCTGCCGCGACATCACCGAGCGCCTGCGCGTGCCGCGGGCGGTGGCGCTGCGCTTCCCGCTGGGCAACCCGTTCGGCGCCCCGCTCGACCATCCCACGCAGTCGCGCATCCTGCGCGACGCGCTCTCCCTGCTGGAAACGGCGCGCAATCCCGGCGAGATCGTGGGCCTGCCCTACGACT
>Ga0272448_1005113_pt1 | contig 14606 bp, 20 predicted proteins | sample YNPCB0191_FD_202220 | JGI IMG/M metagenome (GOLD analysis project Ga0272448, IMG submission 202220) | Hot spring sediment microbial communities from Yellowstone National Park, WY, United States - YNP-CB-019-1 | ecosystem: Environmental > Aquatic > Thermal springs > Hot (42-90C) > Sediment...
CTATGCAAGCGAAAATTTCCGACAGGAAGATATTGGGACTTGATGGCTTTAACTTTTATCCGGTTAGGTCTGAAAGCCTGCACGCTACCAGTGGGATTAGGAGCTCATCCATTGTCAGTGAGCCGTGTGCACCCGCCCTGACGAACTCAGGCTCGGTTCTCTCCTTCAAATCATAGTGGAAAACAAGCCTGCTCTCACCCTTAGACAGCGCAGTGTAGTCTCCGACCCTGTCTGGGACGCAGCGCTTAACCTCGCCCAACCCGAAAACACCTTTTCTCAAGAGCTCTCTAGATTTAAACAGCTCAATATCTCTTCTAACCTTCCTGTGGAAAACATTCTCAAGGCACTCAACCCCCTCCTTAACGTAGAGGTAGGCTGCCCTAGATTCTCCTGCAGGCGGCATGACGAGGAAGTCGTTAAGCCAGTTTAAGCCGCTGAGCCTGATGGAGTAGGCCTCGCTAATCCTGGACTGGCCGTGGTCTGAGGTCATTACGAAAAGCGTCCTCTCCGCGTTCCCCGGCTTAACCCTGCTGACAACTTCTCTGAGAAGAGTTAGAGTGTTCAGAAGCTCCAGCTCAGCCTCAGTGCTGAAGGGCCCATAGTAATGGGACTGACCGTCGAAGCTGTCCCAGTAGGCGATTATGAACCCTGTTTTCCTATCGTTGACAAGCCTCGCAAGGTTTGTCGCAAAGTCGACGCTTGTCAAGGCTGGAACCACTTGAGACCCCTTGTAGAGAAGCGTTGAAAGACCACTGTTCCTAATACCGTATCTGACTATGGTCTTGGGGTTGATCCCCGCCTCAACAAGCCTCTCCGTAAGAACCTTGGTGCTCAGAAGTCTGCCGGCATCCATGCCAAGCTCAAAAACCCTATTCCTCCTCTCGTCGTTAACAGGGCTTAGGGAAATCATGTTAACCATGGATCCGATCTCCTTCAGGAAAAGCGTGTAGGCCACTATGCCGTGCTCCTGCGGGGTTAGGCCAGTGTTAAGGCTGGTGAGCGCAGTTGATGTTGTAGAGGGGAAGACTGACGTTAAAGCATTAAAACAGATATTCCGCTTAAGTAGGAAAGCGTTCAGGAAACGCCTAAGCCCTTCAGAGGCTTTTTCAAAAACGTTCAATCCCATCGCGTCCACGACGACGAGCACAACCCTATCCATGTTTCTGAATTCCGGAAGCACACCGTCCCTCAGCTCTCTTCCAGCCGGTTTAACACCCATAAGCCTCATGAGACTATTCGAGAGATTCGGGAGGGAGAAGCCGTCGTACCTAGGCTTGAAAAGACCCCGAGCTATCCTCCTAAGCCTAAGCTTCCTGACAGCGTCCATCAAGACGGTTTGCATGGGGAGGATAAGGCTCCCCCCTATAAACACTTATCTTAAGCCTAACGGTGTTTAAGGAGGCATGGGTGGGCCCGGCTGCGTCTACTTGAAGGAGGAGAATACGCTCATCTTGAAAAGCCTTGAGCAGGGTGAAACAGAGATAAGCCTTCCCGGAAAAACCTTGAAAGTAGCCCTGAGGAGGACGGAGGAGGGCTTCAACCTACGCTTGTCAACGCTCAGGGGTGTGTTGAAGATTAAAAAACTCGTTATAGAGAACACTGGGCCCGGGCTCCTAGGCCTCACCGAGGGGCTTCCGGAGAGGATTGAAAGCTTCAGGCTAAGCAGGGATGGCAGGAGCCTTAAGGTAATCGGCTTAAAGCTAACAGAGATGCCCATTGAACTAAACTTCATGCTCGTCCCTTTGGATTTAGACGGCTTCTAATCCGCCTCCTCAAACCAGGGCTGCTCAGGATTCTCCCTGAGCCTTCTAAACTTCTCCCTAAGCCTCCGCGTTTCCCTCCTATGTTTCAAGAGGGCGCTTATCAGGAAGGCTAGGAAGCTTGCGAATATTGCAATCATGTAGAAGAGGAAGAACATCGACACGTCTAGTTGAGCCCTAATCATTATCCTCGTTTCCGCGTGAAGCACAGTTATATATGTTTTATGCTCCACCGGACTTAAAACTTAAAAGCAATCTTCTCAACTCGAAGCAGAATGCTTAAGGCGTATCTGCTGATAGTTTGCGAGGTAGGCTTGGAGAGGAGTATTGAGGAGGCTATAAGGAGGGTCAGCAACGTGACGGATGTCGACGTTGTCTACGGCGAGTACGACCTGATAGTTAAGACAGAGGTCAACGATATTAAGCAGCTAGACAGCGTCGTCTCAGAGATAAGACGTATCAAGGGCGTTTTAAGAACAATGACGCTGCTCTGCGACTAAGCTATCCTGAAGCCTCCGATGTTCACCCGAGAGAAAGAGGCCCGCCACGAATTGGCCTCCTTCACGCTGAAACTCGGCTGCTCAAGCAGATTCTTGTCGGAATGATAGACGAGTGTGACGACTGGTTTTCTCAGAACGCCTCCGCTGGTCAGCTTAACCTGTTCAAGGACGTTCAGCGGTATTTCAAGCCTGATGACGGTTCTCCTATTCCTCCTGCCAACGTACTCCTCGAAGAATATCCTGTGCGTCGTCAGCACAAGCATGCCTTTCAACGGAGCCTCTAGGAACGTTGACCCTCCTATGAACCTTGCAGGCCCCTCGTAGACTAGGCTTTCACCCACCGGAAGCTTCCTTTCAGACACTCCTCAACCACCCCGTTTCCACCTTTAAACGTGTTTAGACACCTAGGGGCAGGTTTTAACTTTTTAGCCAAGCCTGTTTAAAAATGGGCTTCCTTGAAGTGTAAAAACATATCTATACCCATGCCTATTCGTAGACGGGTTGGATGTGTCTGAAAGCGGGGATGAGGAGACTCAGAGGCTCGCAGACCTGAAGAAATACTTGACTGAGAAGAAGACTGAGCTTGAAGAAGAGCTTGAAAAGCTAGAAGGACTAATGCGGGTTGTAGACGACCTCTTAGCTTCTAAGAGCTTTAAAACTGGCGTTGAAGTCATGAAGAGGGCTGAGGCTGAGCCGGTGGTTCAGAAGCTCGACCTCGCCTATAGGAACACTAAGGTTGGGGAGATGGAGGTCTACCAGACTTACGCTAGGGTCACGCCGCTGCCCGAGCTAAAGCTGAGCACAGCAGTCTCACCCTTCGAAGCCTTCCTAGTTAGAAAAGTGTTGGAGCCCATGAGGGAGAGAGATGTGGAGCGGGCTGCTAAAAACGAGCTTAGGCCAGACCAGATGTTCACGTACGACGTATTGGAGGAAAACGGTCTGTTGAAGGCGATTATCCTGCGGAACTTCAGGGATAAGGTAAGGCTGAAGGAGCTTGCGAACTCTATCGCCTGGACGTTTTTCAGGATGGCTGAGAAGGAGCAGCGTGCCACTAGCTCCCCTGGCGAGAGCAGGCCTTAAAGGCGGATTCGAAAAATAAAAATAGGGATAGCCCATTGTTTCAACTGTTTTTTCAAGGAACGCTAGCGCGCTAACCATTTTCCTGCATCAGGCGTCTTAAGCTTGTCAATCTTTCAAAACCTCTTTCTTAACCACTTCTCCGACTGGGGCTGGCTTCAGGCTTCCGTAGGCCTCAACCCCGAGTTCAGAAAGCTGGACTAGGCAGCAGGTCATAGAGGGTCTTGCAAGAGCCTTCTCCAGTATTATCGCTTTAACCGTCTCGGCCAGGCTTGTGGAAACCATTCTAAGGATCACCTTGCTCATATAGACGAGGTGCTGGCCGCCGACGACGTCGAACTCTCTTGAGCCGAAGCCGGCCTCAGGGTCGGTCAGGAAACCGTTCCCGCTGACGGTTTCAGCAACCTCTTTCCTAAGCTTCTCCTGGAAGCTCCTTCCGGCGCTGCTTCGGCGCCAGCTCGTTATGACGAGCAGGGATTCGTAGCCCGTCGCCATCCTGACCAGCATGTTAACCTCCAGCGACAGCTTGCCCTGAAGCTCCCTCGCCGTCGAAGCCAGGTGTTGAAGCGGCGTGTTCAGGAGTTGAGCATGGTAATGGGGGACGAGGGAGTCAACTATTATCAGCGTCGGCACCCAGTCATTCTTATCAACCTCCCTAGGTATTGCCTCGATTATCGCCTTATGCTGCTCTAATAGGCTGCTGGCCGGGTATGTCTTAACCCGTGACAAGGCATCCTCCCGAACCCCCTTCTTTAAACATATTGTTCTTAAACGGTCAACATCCCAGTTCTCGGTTAAAACCGCTATGACGACGTCATTGCCCCTGCAGTTCTTAAGCGCCTCGGCTATGAGCGTCATTGACAGGCTTGTCTTACCGGTTGCTGGGCTGCCGTAGACGAGGTTTGAAACACCCGTGGGCAGGCCTCCCGTAAGCTCATCCAGAGGTTTTATCCCAGTGCTGACCTTCCTCATCTCAACTCATCTCCTGAAAGAACAAGGTACTGCTCACCGGCTTCCCTCACCTGCTTCAAGTAGCCCTGCCTCAGCAATGCTGCTAGGGCTCTAAGCCCCTCCGCCCCCAGGCCAGCCCTTACCTCTTCAACAACCCTGTTCAAGCTGGCCTTACCGCCAAGCCCCTTAACCTTCTCAACCACTTTTACTCCCGGCTCATAGTATTCTCCAAGTCCCTCCCTCAGCTCCTCCCCGCCGCTGAAGCTCCTTAACGCTGGCTTACGCTCCTCACGCTCATCATCGCCAAGCGGCTTAAGAAAAATGTTTACCGGAACGTTTGCAAACTCCAAGTCTCCGCCCCTGGTTAGCACAAGCATAGAGTGGTCTGAAGCGTTTTTATCCAGCAGGAGACCCGTGCCCCAAGGGTTAAAGGCTTCTGAAGCAGGTGAGAAAACAACCGTGTCTAGGCTCCGCAGCACCTTCTCAGAAACTTCTGAAAGAGTTTTCTCAACGACCATCGTCTCATAACCCTCCTTCTCCAACTCTTGCAGCAGGACTCCTTCGACAAAGAGCTGAGCGTTATCGCGCCTCCTGTTCCTCGGCCATACTAAACTGGGTTCGCTTACCGCTATGACTGTCCGGTGCTTCGGCCCCATCTGGGCAAGCTTCCCCAACACCAGGAGGGCTGCGAAAACCCTGTGGGAAGCGGTTGCAAGCCCGGAGAAGTCGAAGACCACCCCGGATTCAACAGTGCTTTCGAACTCCAGCTTCTCCCTTCCGCCGAAGGCCCGTCTAAGGGTTCCGAAGGTGAATGGCTCGAGGGGCGTGTAAATCGATAGCCCGCCCTCCGGCGTTTCGAAGTCAAGCCTTGAAGCTATTTCTGGTATAGTTGTCTCCGAGGATTTTGAAACGCTGTCTAGAAGCGCCTTCGCAAGAATACTCTTCATGTTGAATACTCCGAAACAGTAGTCAAGTATCTCAACGAGCGACTCTACGTATTGCTCAACCTTCTCGGAGCAGGGTGGTTTAACAGGATTTAGGTTGTGCTTAACGATGTCGCAATGCTTCGTCGCCCCGATTCTAGAAACGCAGCTTAACTCTCCGTTTAAGTCAAGCAGGATTATCCTGTAATCCTTGAAAACCTCTGAAAGCAGGTATATGAGGATGCTTCTGAAGTTCCCCCCAGCCACACCTATTCTTCCAGCAGCCTCTAAAAGCCTTAAGTCGGATTCGAGCGTGCTCCTCATCCCAGTATCCTCACTCCCCTCTGGGATACTAACACCGTCCTCCCCTGGAGTGCAAACCCGTATCTTGACGGGAGGAATGATTCAGCAAGCCCCCTCCCGCAATTCACGAGGATCATTCTGTCAGCCTTGAAACCCGGATGCGGACAGGGGTCTTTCGAAGTCAAAACCTCCACCGGCGCATCTATCGCGAGGCCTTGTACACGGCTTCTAAACCAGACGGCGACAACCGGCTTAGAGGAGGTCTTCCTCAGCAGAGCCCTGTTCGAAGCGCTTTCCACGAAGACAACCTCAACCCTGTCCCGGCCCCTGTACGTTTTAACAGGCTTCTCACGAAGCCTGAAACCTTTTTCCACGAGCAGCTTCTCAGCCCCGTCCTCTGAGCCCTCTTCAACCCCCGCACCCATTACTAGGACTATTGAATCCCTTCTCAGCTGCGACAAGCATATTTGGAGAGCCAGCTTCTCAGCATCCCTCGTGTCGCCGGCTATCAACATTCTTCCAGCCAAAGAACCCTGGTTCAGGCCCAAGCCCAGTTCCTCTGACACTGGCTTCACACAGGGCTTTAAGGAGCACCACTCCTCCAGAACCTGTTCTAAACCTCCGTCTTGAACCGGCCTCAACCTACTCAAGCCTTCCACGAGCCTCCTTAAAGCAAACGGGTTATCGGAAGCGATTTCAATCCTTGTTTTAAACGAACCCTTACGGGGCCTCGCCTCACACAGTATTGCAACCCCCTCCGCGAGGTTTTCTCTAACCGTTTTTACGAGGGATGATAGGCTTCCCCAGAGTTCAAGAGTCTGACGATGCTTGAACGATTTGATGAACACATCCTCAGGGAGCCTTAGGCGTAGCTTTGTCCTACCCTTAAGAAGCATGGTGAAACCCTTTAGGCCGAAACCCTGGAGGAAAACAGCCTTGGGAACAGGTGCAACAGACAGGAGGAGTGTTTGACCCCCAGGTTCAACTGACTGCTCCCCGCACAGCATTCTCAGCCTGATTCCCCCGGCACCCGGAAAAGCGCCCAGCCTGAGGAAAACGTATGGCAACGATGCTAAGAACCCGATCTGGATGTATTGGGGGCTGCGAAGGAGGGCTGCTGCGAAGGCTGTTGAAAGCCAGATTAACAGGAATAGGAGCAACTCCTTAATGAATCCTCTAGCCCTCTTCTTGAAGGAGCTGTTGAAAGGAATTAGGAAAGTGGCTGAAAAAGCCATCGCGACTATTGTTATTAGGCTTGACAAACCCTTTGGATCAAGGCCTGAGAAAAACCAAACTGAGTCGACGACGCTTTTAACCATGAATCCCTCCAGCAGTATCATTATGAACAGCATGATTCCCCTAACGATTCCCCTTAACATCCTCTATCACGCATAGAAGTATTTTGAAACAGCTATTTATGGCGTGTGCAAGCGAAAATTTGCGCTTGCAGTCAGCGGAAATTTCCTACAGAAAGCTTTATATGAATGCTTTTCGAGCGGCCTTTAAAAGTTTAAAAATTATCTTTATAGTTATTAAGGCCTAAAAAGTGCCGGAGATGAGCGTGAAAGTATCAGTAATAATCCCTTCGTTCAGGGGCTCCCCTACGCTGGTTGAGCTTGTGAACAAGCTTGTTGAAGACGACTACCCCAACAAGGAGGTTCTGGTTGTAGTCGACGCTCCCCTCCAAGAGGTCGCTGAAAAACTTGAGAAACAACCCGTGAAAACAATCTTCCGCCACAGGAGGGGGGGCAGGGTAAGCGCCCTGATAGAGGCCTTCAAACAGTCTTCAGGAGAACTCCTAATCTTCCTAGATGACGACGTTGGTTTTACTGACAAAGGCTTCCTTTCCAGAGCCGTGGAGTCGATGAAAGGGTTTGACATCGGGGAGTTTATGAAAATAGTTGAGGGAGACGGGTTGCTTGCCCAAACTTTGAACTACGAGTTCATGTCGTTCAACTACGGGAGCATGGTTCTTGCAAGCAGGACTGGCAGGTGCTTAGGGTTGAACGGCGCAGCCTTCGCCATATGGAGGCCGGCTTACGAGAAGATAGGGGGATTCAGGCATAAGATACCGGACGACTTCGACCTTGGTATAAGAAGCTACCTTGCTGGGCTCCGCTTCGGCTTCGTAGAAAACCCTCGCGTGGTTAACTATGCTCCCCCCGGCTGGAGAGACTGGTTCAAGCAGCGTGTTAGATGGGGTATAGGCGCCGCCGTCTGGGTCAGGGAGAACTGGCGCACCCTTTTAAAGATAGTGAGGGAAGAGCCCTCACTAATACTTCTCCTGCTTTTCCTAATACTTCCCTCACTCGCCTCCTTCACAATAACTTTCCTTCTTAACACTCTTCTCGAGGACAGGCTTATCTGGATGGGGTTGCTCACGCTCTCATCACTATACTCCGGCCTACTGCCATTTGCAACATTATTTTCATACGGGCTTTTCCTCAAGATCCTGCTGCTCTTCACCAAGACGCTGGTAGCACTCATAGCTGCCTTCGCGCTTTTCTCCGTGTTCTACCATAGAATCTCCAAGAAGATGGGCTACAGGTTCAACCCGGTTAAATTCGCCTTCCTCTACTTCGTATACTCTCCGCTTTGGTTCACAATACTTTTATCCGGCTTCATAAGGGTCTTCGTCTTCAACAAGAATTCTCTGAAGGACAGGCCGTGACATCCCCACCCTAATCGTCCAGTCGGATAGGTTGTAGCGCTCACTCCACCTGGACTACTTTGACCCTGTCTGGAGGCTTCCTGACACGTGAAACCTCCACCCATTCTCAGGTTCACCCTTACTCGCGGGTGGCAGGCTCTTCGACACCTTATAACTTACCCCTCTAAAGCTTCCCCTTAAACCTCTATTTCCCACCCTGATTCTTCACCATTGGCTTCGCGGGCATCAGAGCACTAACACCTGCTCCATAATCCTTTTAACACTCCTCTTTAAACAAGAATGATGATGGAACTGTCTCTAGAGGACGGCAGACTACTGGTCAGGCTTGCCAGGAAAGCCGTGGAAAGCTATCTCAAGAATGAAGTACTCTTAAGCCCCCCGGCAGACCTGAAGGATGTTTTCTACAAGCCATGCGGAGTCTTCGTGACGCTTAACAGGCTCACCGGCCCAGCCGGGTCCGGACGCAAGGAGCTCAGGGGATGCATAGGCTTCCCGGAGCCTGTTAAGCCGCTGGTTGACGCTCTGATAGAGGCAGCTGTGGCCGCGGCGGTTGAGGACCCGCGATTCCCGCCGGTGACCCTTGAGGAGATGAGCACGATAGTGATCGACGTGAGCGTTTTAACCCCTCCTAGAATGTTGGAGGCTAAGGATAGGGGGATGCTTCCCAAAGAGGTTAAGGTAGGCAGGGACGGGCTTATCGTTGAGCGCGGCTTCAACAGGGGCCTATTGCTCCCACAGGTTGCGGTGGAGGAGAACTGGGACCCTGAAACCTTCCTCTCATACACTTGCATTAAAGCAGGCCTGCCCCCGGGCTGCTGGCTGGACGAAAAAACTAGAATATACAGTTTCCAAGCGATTGTCTTCGAAGAAACCTCTCCAAACGGCGAGGTTAAGAAGGCTGAATTAGGCTGCCCTTAATACCTCCTCCTCGGACCACGGTTAAACCTTCTGCCGCCGTAACCTCCCTCAACCTCTTTCTCAGACATGTTGACGGAGGTGTTGACGCTCTCTAACTGGGCATCGCTCTTCTCTATGGAACCATACTTGCCGACGTTGAGCCTAAGAGTCCTCTGATACACAGTCACGTAGCCGTTTTTAATCATTATAGTGTCGTTCGGCTTAACTAGGTCGATGTTCTCGTTCCAGAGGGTCAGCAGTATTGTCCCCGTTTCGTCACCGATCTTTGCTTCTGCAACCCTGTTAGTAGAGCCCCCGTACCTTGATGCTACCTCTCTCGTCTCCGAGAGGGAGAGCACCTTGGCGAGAAGGTTTACGTGTTTAGAGTCGGTGTTAAGGTCTTTAACCTTAACAAGCTGCTCCGCCACTTCTTCTCATCTCCGCAAACACTTCTCGAGGCTATATTTAACCTTTCCCCTGGGAGAAAAGCTTATCTTTAGTAATCCGCCGTCCAAATACTGTTATGGAGGCGATAATGCTCGTAAAGGTTTCAAGCGGCTTCCAGGGCAATGTTGAAAAGGTTCTTCAAGTACGCGGAGTCAGAAAGGTTTACGAGTTGACTGGAGACATAGACCTTCTTGTCGAGGTTGAAGCCCAGTCTGAAACAGACTTGAGGAGAATAGTCGACGAGATACTCAGCGTTAAAGGCGTGGAATCCACCGACACACGTTTAGTATTATCCCACGTCGTGAAGTAGAGAAAAAAATATATGCTGCCCCACCCCCACTATGCTCAAAGTTGCAGGCGTTTGTGCTCGCTAAGATAGGAAGGGGCTTCGACAGGGAGAGGGTTATGGAGAGGCTTCTCAGCATCGACGAGGTTATGGAGATTATGGAGCTGACGGGAGACGTAGACCTGCTGATAAGAGTGGATGTGCTCGACGTTGAAAGGCTTATGAAGACGGTTTTAAAAATAAGAGGAGTGGAATCAATCGTCACCACGGATACTCGCGTAGTTCTCTCCGTTGAGCGCGCTAAGGTTTAAAACTGGTTTCCACAATGCCTATGAGGTCTGGATGATTGAAGCAGTACTGTTCGACTTGGACGGAACCCTGATCGAGTTCAGCTACAACTATGCTGCAGCCAGGAGACTAATCATAGCTGGACTGATCGAGATGGGCGTTGAAGAAAACGTCCTCTCAGAATCGAAGCCGGCCTCGGTAAACGTGGAGGACGCAGTCATGTTCATGAGGAGAAGAGGGTTTAGCGAGGATGAGCTAAGGATCCTCAGGAGGAAGGCTTACGAAGCGGTTGAGCCCTTGGAGCTTGAAGCAGCTGAGAACCCCGTTGTGAGGGATGGGATTCCAGACCTTCTCTCGTGGCTTAGGGCGAAGGGCGTGAAGACGGCTGTCTGCACGAACAACTGTAGGAAGGCTTCTGAAATCATTCTCCGCAAAACCCGTTTGAAAAGGTTTTTCAAGCATGTCTTAACCCGGGAAGATGTTGAGAGGCTTAAGCCCTTTCCAGACCTTATTATAAAGGCTTGTGAAAAGCTAGGCACAATTCCGGGAAAAACGATCCATGTAGGGGATTCTCCTATAGATATTGCAGCAGCTATGAACGCTGGGGCTAAGCCCATAGGGATTGTTTCAAGTCTCTACAGCGTCGAAAGGCTCAGGGATGCTGGTGCAGAGCTTGTTGCCATAAACCCGGATGAGCTTAGAGAACTTTTGTCTGCATGGTTTTAGCTTAATCCTCATAAAAGGCAAAAGTATTATATACTAGTAAAACATGGTTTACTCATGCGGGGCAGACGGATAAGGGTAGCTTTCATAGGGGTTGGGAACAGCGCCTCAGCAGCAATACAAGGCCTATTCTACTACTCCGCCAACCCTGAGAAAGAAGGGCTGTGGCATCCTATCGTAGGAGGGTATCGTGTCAGCGACATCGAAGTCGTCGCCGCCCTAGACGTGGACCAGAGGAAGGTTGGAAAAGATGTTTCCGAAGCGATTTTCTCAGAGCCAAACTCCTTCGAGAAACGCTTCAACATTCCTAAAACCGGCGTCATAGTGGAGAGAGGACTATTGGAGGATGAGCCGAATCCCTACCTCGCCTCAACGCTTAAACCCATAAAACAAGACAGAGAGGGAATCGTCGAATATTTTAGGAAGAACCACGTGGACATTGCTGTAAACACTATTTCCAGCGGGCTGGACAAGTCCTCCACAGCGTATGCTGAAGCTGCTTGCGAGTCGGGAGCAAGCTTCGTTAACACTACTCCGACCAGCGTTGCGACGAACACCGCATTTATCGAAAAATTCAGAGAGAGAAAACTCGTATTGGTTGGAGACGACCTTATGAGCCAGCTTGGCGGGACAGCGCTCCATAGAGGGCTCGTGTCACTCCTAAAGTCGAGAGGCGTTAAGCCTGTTAAAAGCTATCAGCTTGACGTGGGCGGCGGACTGGAGACTTTAAACACGATGTACGAGGACCTTAGGGATTTCAAGAAGCAGGTTAAAACATCCTCTATAGTCGAGGAGGTTGAAGAAGGCTGGGAGGTAGTGTCTGGAACAACGGACTACGTGGACTTCCTGGGAAACAACAGGATCACCTACCTCCAGTTTAACGCGACGGGTTTTATGGGTAGCGGCTTCACCATAAACGTTAGCCTAAGGTCTAACGACGGGGTGAACGCGGGAAACATAATACTGGATGTTGTGAGGGCTGTGGCCAAGGCTGTGGGTGAAGGGCTTAGCGGGAATGTGAGCGAGATCTCAAACTATGGCTTCAAGAAGACGCTTGAGAGGAAGAAACTGGTGGAGGCTACTGCAATCTTCCAGTCTAAATACTGTCTTTAACTAATCCTTCTCTGCGATAAGCCTGAGATCCATGGATTTCTCACCCAGCCTAATGACCTCTATGCCAACTATCCTCAGGCTTATTCTAAGACCCTTAGACCTAACCGTCATCCTCTTCGGGTTTGAGGGTGAAACCTCCCTAGCCTCCTTTAGAAAAACGTTAAGAGGGATGAGGTCATCGCCCCATTCGACGGCTTTAGTGGGGGAAGGGTCTCCGACCTCGTGAAGCCTCAGGGTTATCTCAACCTCATACTCCCCCTCCGCCCATCTTTTAAACATGCGTCTAACATGCCGACAGGCTTCTTAAATCCTCTACGCTGAAAAACTTGGATTTTAAGCCATTACTCCTCATACCAGACTCTATTCTTTCAACAGTCTTCCTCAGGCCCTGCTTAGACAGGAGGAGGTGGGAGAAATCCCCGGGGGAATCGGTTGCACCAAACCCCTTAACCATCTTCACGAACCCCAGCGAGGAGAGGATGCGCGTAAGCCTCGACTCCCCGTTTAAGAGGGGGATGTAGAAAGCACCCCTAACCTCAACATTCCTTAGCCTAGTTAAATAGTCGATGTGCCACCTAGCCTTCTTAGTCTTCCTCAAGTGTCTCAAAACCCTTTTCTCGAAGCCGCCCGGCCCAATGGCCGACCCTACGTAAACATAGCAGCCCGGGGGAAGCCTTACTCTTTGGAGAGACCCCGGCTTAAACCAGAGGTTTTCCCTGACGAAAATAAGGAGGATGTAGGACCCTTTCAAAGTCACCCACCTGAATAGGAATCCTTAAGAAACTCCGGGCTGCTGAAAAAAGTGTTGTTGAACGAGAAGAACAAGGAGCCCCAGCTCGACCCCGAGAGGCTCAGGATGATAGAGGTCGCTGCAAACCCGCATAGAATTAGGATAATGATGGAGCTGCTGAACAAGGAGGGTACGGTGGCGTCGCTCTCTAAAGCCCTAGGGTATTCTAGACAGCTTGTGGACCACCATCTGGAGACCTTGGAGAGGAGCAAGCTCGTGTTAAGAAGGAGGGTTGGAAACATGGAGATGTACAGTATTACTGAGGCTGCCAAGGCAATACTCTTGGAAATACTGAAGATCCATTCTGAAATCGTAGGCGTTGAGAAAGGCGAGGCGGTTGCACTGGTTGAGAAGCATGCCGCCATCGGAATGAGCCCTAGGAGGCTCATACCCCTGATCATAGGATTATCCACAGTCCTCGTAGCGTCCATTGAGGGAACACTTGCAGGGAGATACACGTATATTCTAGGCGGGATCCTGCTGGGCGTTCTTCTCTACGCGGTTGCTTCAAAACTCATCCGGCTTCTAGAATAGTGCATTCAACACCAGTCTCATCCCTGATCATGCGTCTTAAGGCATCCGGCCTAGTCAGGTTCCCCACGACGACCCTAACGCCCATCTCAGCAGCGTAGAACCCTTCCTCAATCTTCCTGTAGATCCCACCGGTCACGTCCCCCGGCCTCAGGGAGGCAGAGAGACTCTGAAGCATACTCCTCCTCAACCTGGGAATGAGGGTTGCACCACTGTTAAGCCTAGGGTCACCGGTGAAGACGCCGTCAACATCGATCCCGTAGACAAGCTTAACAGCGCCGAGTTTAACTGAGAGGAAAGCCGCCACCTGATCCCCGGAGACTATTGTGAACCTTTTCTCAGAGGAATCCATAGCTATGTCCCCGGGGATCAGCGGCACGAGGCCGAGGCTGAGCATCATTCTCAGAGGCTCGATGAAAAACCCTTCTATCCTGCCTGCTGAGCAGGTTAAGAAGCTGACGGGAGTCACCGGTACTGCTGGAACACCGTGTGAAGCGAGGCTTCCCAGTATGAGCTGAGTCAGCTCGTTCATCCTGAGCTTAACCCTCGTCAACCCCATAAGCTGGCCTGGTTGAAGATAGCCCTCGGCCAAACGGTGTTTAGACGCCACCACATGCCCGTAGGAACCGCCGCCGTGAATAAGTATGAGCTTATAATCCTGAAGAAGCCCCGAAACCTGTTTAGAAACATCCTCTATCACAAGCTTGTTCGGCGTGAAAGGCTCGTCCTTCCTAGTGATCACGCTACCGCCTAGCTTAACAATTATCAGAGGCCTCATTCTTTCACCTGCTCCTGTAAACCACGTAGTCAGCCAGCTCGAAAAGCAGCCTCTTAGCCTTAGAGTCGGGGAGCACGTTAAGCATCGACTTAGCCCTTTCTGAGAAAAGCCAGGCTTCTCTGATGGCATTCTCCCTGACACCCGTCCTAGCCAGGATGTTTAAAGCCTCTTCTAAATCCTCCGTGGGGACCTGCTTACTCTTTAAGACGCTTAGGAAAAACCTTTTGCTCTCACCATCCATCCTCTCCAGCCCCCTGAGTATCAGCATGTTCCCAAGCTTATGCTCCAAAACGTCCTTCCCAACCTGCTTACCCGTTTCAGAGGCCGAGCCGAACAAGTCTAACAGGTCGTCCACAATCTGGAAGGAGACACCCAGGTTTAAGCCGAACGCCCTGAACGCTTCAACAACCGTGTCGCCAGCACCGGCTTCCACAGCACCCATCATCGCACTAGCCTCGTAGAGGGAAGAAGTCTTTCGGACAACCATGTCAACATAGTCGTCGAAACTCACGTTCAGCCTCCTATGCTCAGCAACATAAGGGTCGTCCTCCCTCCCAACCTGTTCGAA
>Ga0272448_1005115_pt1 | contig 14605 bp, 16 predicted proteins | sample YNPCB0191_FD_202220 | JGI IMG/M metagenome (GOLD analysis project Ga0272448, IMG submission 202220) | Hot spring sediment microbial communities from Yellowstone National Park, WY, United States - YNP-CB-019-1 | ecosystem: Environmental > Aquatic > Thermal springs > Hot (42-90C) > Sediment...
ATGAGATTTAAAACAGAAGAGGATGCGGTCAAGATTGCCAACGATACAAAATACGGGCTGGCAGCAATGGTCTGGAGTAAAGATTTAGAGAAGGCAAACAGGGTGGCAAAGAGACTACGCTGCGGCCAGATTTGGATTAATAGCTATGGTTTCTTTTATAACGAAGCACCGTTCGGCGGATATAAACACAGTGGCATCGGCCGTGAATTAGGTAGAGACGGTTTATTAGAATATACAGAGACAAAACATATAAATACCGATTTATCACCCGACGGGAAATCGTTAGTGACGAATTGGTTTAGTGTTTGAGCTTTAGATTATCATAGATGAAAAGAAGTGATGGAAAGGAAAAGTTTAACCCAAGCAATGGTTTAATAGAGACACTAAATTTTTAAAGCAGAAATCAGATTAAGGGAAAATTTAATTACAAAGTGAGGATAATATGAAAGTACTCTTTATTACTCCACCACTCGGCGCATGGGTGACGCACGGCATACACCGGGCGCCGAATCAGATGCACGCGCAGTTAGCTGCATATATCAGAGAGAAAAAAATTGGTGAGCCATTGGTGCTCGATTGTCGTGCGCTCGATTTAAATTATGATGAAATGAAAAAAGAGGTGCATAGGATTAATCCCGACGTAGTTGTTTTAGGCGAGATACTACATTCTACCGGCGGTGTAGCGGTTATCGCCCATTTTAACAAGACAGCCAAGATTATAAAAGAGATTAATCCGAACATTAAGATTGTTGTTGGTGGTTTGTGGTATTCTGCCCTTTACAAGGATACACTTCGAGATAATCCCTCAATTGATTTTGTGATTGTGGGTGAACCAGAATTGACATTAGAGGAGTTATTAAAAGAACTTTCAAGTGCGCAAAAGGACTTTGCACATATTGCTGGTTTAGCTTCTCGTGCGGATGGCAAGATTGTTGTTGGTCCTCATCGTCACTTGATTGCTGATTTAGATATTCTGCCATTGCCAGCCTATGATTTATTTCCGATGGATAAATATATTGGTCATACCTATTGGAATAATTTTTGTGAGCTAATGACAAGTAGGGGCTGTCCCGGCGGCTGTTCATTCTGTTATGAGTGGTCGCAGTATGATCCGCGCCATCCGCAAGATTTTGTTTCCTGGAGAGCGCATTCAGCTGAAAGGGTGCTCGATGAGTTAGAGTTATTGACTACGAAATTTGGCGTCAAAACTGTTGTTTTCCAAGACGACGCCTTTAATGTTAATAAAGATATGGTAGAAAAAGTTTGTCGGGGTATATTAAAACGAAATATCAAGCTCAATTGGGTAATTTTAGGTAGAGCCGATGACTGGGCAAGGCAGGTCGATTTACTTGGATTAATGAAAGAGGCAGGGCTATTTATGGGGCTCTTAGGGATAGAGGTTGCTAACAATGAAGAATTGCAGAAGCTGGGTAAAGGGGTAACAGTTGAGCAAATTAAACTTTCCATAGATGGGCTTCGTGCCAATAATATCGCCAGCGTCGGTACATTTATGATAGGTTTCGATGATGATGATGAACAAAAAATAAAAGAGAGATTTCAATTTGCCGACGAGCTTGATCCTGATGTTTTTGCTTTGCAATTTGTAACACCCGTCCCAGGTTCGCCACTGTGGACTTATTTAATTAAGAATGGCAGACTCAAGCCCAATGAAATCGATTTACGTAAATGGGATTTTCAACACCCAGTTGTGCCAACTAGATTTTTATCTATTGAAGATGTGGGCAGGCTTGGTTCATGGTGTATGAGGGAGTTTTTTAGTCGACCAGAACGTATTCAGCGAATTATGAGTAGCAATTATTCAGTCTTAGCCAAACTTTGTATCAGAGATTTTATGGAGAATGTCTCCAAATTCGAAGCAGCAGCAACCAGAGGTCAGACCTATGTGTGAAAAGGTGAATAATATAGGATGGGAGCCAGAAGTAGAATCGGAATTTAAGCTATTTGTAGCGAAGATGCCAGTGTTCCACCGTCGTATAGCTGAGCAGTTAATAAGGGAGGAGGCACAAAAACGGGCCATTGAGCGCAACGCCACTATTATTAATGAGGAAGATTTCCTTAACGCTGTTTTTGATGGAGTGCCAAAACAATTTTATACTCTGATGCTAAGATTATTGAAAGAGTTAAAGATTGATTACAAAAAATATGGGCTCCCCAAAGTTAATAAATAGACACCAGATTAGTATTAGTACTAATAATAAACAACAGCTATTTGAGCAGATATTATTGTGGGGTGAATCGTCGTGGTGGCCAAAAAAGTCTTTGATGAAGTTTCTTCGCATAGGAGATGGTCCCATTGTAGTCGGGACGCTATATCGACAGAAGGTAATGTTACCATTTGCACCTACTTGGTGCAGCTTAGTTACAAATATAAACCAACCCGTAAGCGTCTGTAGAAGACTACTGGCTGGTTTTTTAGCTGGCCAAGAAGAGATAAAGATTGTTGAAAGTGATAACTTTTTTTTGGTGGTATATAGTTTAGAGTATTCTATTGAAAAAATTTTTTATCGCTGGCTTTGGAAAATTATTTTTGAACGTTTACATAATTACAATATTGAATTAATTCTAAAAAATTTAAAGGATTATCTTGAGCGATGAGTCAGAAGATAGGAAAAAAAGGCGTAAAGACCGTATCTAAAACCAAGGATCAAAAGGCCCAGACACAGATTCCTAAGGTCCTTAAGTTCTATGAGAAAAAAGAACCGCCTCTGCCTCCCCCACCAGCAAAGATGAAGATTTGTATCATTGGTGTTGGAGCCATAGGCGGATTAATTGCAGCATATCTTAAATCAAAGGCAAGAAATGTGGTAGCCATTGCCACTACAGACCAATTAAGAGCAATTAGGCAGGACGGCATACATGTTAATGGCGTCAAGGGTGAGTTTTGGTTAGATTTAGATGTTAGAGATAAAGTTCAGATGAATTTTGATTTGGTAATTTTGGCAGTAAAGACCCAAGATATTCAAAAGGTTATAGAAGATAATCGTCAATTTCTGGAGAAATCTTTGATTATGACAACACAGAATGGCCTTCAGGCCGAGAGAATTATCGCAAGGAACTTTGATCCCGCTAATATTATCTCCAGTATTGTGATGTTTGGTTCCACTTATTTAAAGCCTGGTTACATAACTCATAATTTTGATGGGAAGTGGATTATAGGCAGGCCTTTTACTAAAAATGATGATAAATTAGCTCAGATAAAATATGAGTTAGATCCGGCTTTTGATGTTGTAATTGTTGAAAATATTATGGCAATGAAGTGGACAAAATTATTTCTTAATTTGAATAATTGCCTTCCTGCGTTGGTAGGCATGAGCATGCAAGAGACGTTTTCAGATTTAGAAATGGCAAAATTAGGGATTTTGCTTTTGAAGGAAGCGTTTAGGGTTGTTGATAATGAGAAGATAAAATTAGAGAACCTACCAGATTTTAATATCGAAAAATATCGCGGGCTTGTGGCGATGCCGCTCGATGAAGCAGCAAAGCTATTTTCCCAAATTATGGTTGGATTGAGCAAAGAACCGCTCTATGGCTCAATTTTGCAAAGTATCAAAAGAAATAGGCCATCAGAAATTGATTATATAAATGGCGAAATTGTCAAGGTTGGTGCGATGGGATTAGAAGGGGCTGTGTTAAATACGAGAATTACCAATTTAGTACACCAAGTCGAGAGGACAAAAAAATTTTTTACCATAGAGGAGCTTAAGAAGATGTTTCAATTTGCACTTAATCCTTAAAAGGTTTTTAAAAAGAAAGGATATCTCAATGAAGTTCCCTCGTTTAAAATTAACGGTTATAAGAAAAGAAGGTAATTGTTACCACGGCTATGAGGTGGGAGACGAGTTTATTTTCGAGGATTTTACGCACCCGCCGAAAAACTTTTGTACCGGCATTTATCAGTCAGCATTTCCGTGCGCTTATGCATTGACGTTTGGGGCGGAGTTTCCCTTTATGGATAATGTCTATTCTATAAATACAACCTGTCCAGATGGAGGCAAGATGGAATTTAAAATAGAGCTTCTCAATGATGATTCAACAGTAAAATTTAAATCTCCACCTAAAGATTACAAAGGTCCAAAACCAAAAAAATTTATAGTTGAGGTTTATAAACGTAAAGGTAAGTGTTCCTATGGATATAAAGAAGGAGATAAATTCGAATTTAACGGATTAAAGACTCCCGATGGGTTTTGCGGGGCTGCTTATCATATGATGTTTGCCTGTTTATTTGCGCTAAATTTTGGAGCAAGGTTTCCCTTTATGGAGGAGCCAAATTCATTAAATACCGCCGCCTGCCCCGACGGAGGAAATGTAATTTTTAAGATAACTAGGAAGGAATGAAATATTTTTAAAAAAGGAGTTTAAAAACATGCCAACAAGAAGAGTAGTTATCACAGGAGTAGGGGTGATTTCACCAAATGGCATTGGTAAAGAAAATTTATGGAAAGCAATGTCTGGAGGCAAGTCAGGCGTGAAAAAGGTTGATATTTTTGATGTGTCTAAATTCCAAAGCCAGATTGCTGCCGAAGTCAGCGATTTTAATCCTTTTGAATTTGGTTTAACTCCCGAAGAGGTTGAGCGCATGGATAGATATGTACAGTTTGCTATAGTAGCCACAAATGAGGCCGTCAAAGATGCTAAGCTTGATTTTTCAAAAGAGGATCCCAACCGATGTGGTATTACGCTTGCAAATGCAATTTGCGGCACCAAATATATGGAAGAAGAATTTTTGCGAGTTACTAATGATGGTACAGCTGCGATAGATCCAAGATTAGTTAGACCAGATTTGTATGATGCGGCAATGTTTAATACACCTTCCAGTGAGATAGCTAGCCGTTATGGCATAAAGGGTATTTGCAATACGATTTCAACTGGTTGTACAGCTGGTTCAGATACATTGGGTTTTGCTCTGGATGCGATTAGAGATGGTGATGTTGATATTATGATTGCTGGGGCTTCAGAGGCGCCATTGACTCCAATTACCTTTGGCGCTTTTGATGTCGTAAATGTTTTAGCCAAACGTAATAACGAACCAGAGCGCGCCTCTAGACCATTTGATAATCAGCGTAATGGTTTTGTAATTGGAGAAGGTTGTGGCATATTAATTTTAGAAGAATTAAATCATGCCTTAAAAAGATCAGCCCATATATATTGCGAGCTTATTGGCTTTGGCACCTCCTGTAACGCGTTTCATATGACGGATTTGCCGCCCGATGGTGATGCGATGGCCAAATGTATCAATTTAGCTTTGGAGGATGCACAAATAAGACCAAATCAAATAGATTATATCAACGCTCACGGCTCGTCTACGCGGATGAATGACATATTTGAAACCAAAGGTTATAAAATTGCATTAGGAGAATACGCTTATAGAGTTCCGATAAGTTCTCTGAAGTCTATGATTGGACATCCTCTTGCTGCTGCAAATGCTGTGGAATTAGTTACTACTTCGTTAATTTTTGAATACAATATCATTCCACCTACAATAAATTTAGAAGAACCAGATCCTGAGTGTGATTTATATTATGTGCCTAACGAGGCTATTGGTAAGAAGGTGGATGTTATTTTAAAGACCAGCAGTGGATTTTCTGGGATTCATTCTTCTTTGATACTTCGAAGATATAGATAAGACAGAAATTCCTAACACCAGAGGAATAATAAAGCCGAAGTTGCAAAAAATATATTTTTAAATTTATATTCCAAACTTAAATAATATTAAGTAAAGTCGCATTTTTAATGAGAGGATAATTCAAATGGCAAGAATAGCTATTACAGGAATAGGAATAGTTTCACCAGCCGGGATAGGAAAAGTTCAATTTTGGGCAAATATAAAAAATGGTCGTTGTTTTATTGATCCAATTACTCGTTTTGATGCATCTTTATATCCATCGCATATCGCCGGTCAGATTCATCAATTAGATGCCTATTCTCATGTGCCGGGTAGATTAGTTAAAAAGATTGATGATTTTTCGCATATGGCTTTAGTTGCTTCAGAGCTCGCCTTAAAGGATGCCAAAATAGATTTGTCTAAAGAAAATCTAGATCGCGTTGGGATATTTATGGGGAATGCCTTAGGTGGCTGGCTCTATGCTGAAACCGAGCTAAGAGATTTATATTTAGAAGGAAAAGAGGGGGTTTCTCCATATATGGCTTCGGCGTGGTTTCCAGCTGCACCGCAAGGTCAAGTTTCAATTTATTATGGTATAAAAGGGTTTTCAAAAACTATAGTTGCTGACCGAGCCAGTTCCCTGCAGGCAATAGGTTATGCTAAACGAATCTTAGAGAAGAATAAGGTTGATTTTGTCCTTGCTGGTGGGACGGAGGCACCTGTTACACCTTACGCGTTGCTTTGTTGCAATACTTGCGGTTACCTATCTACTGATAATGATTCTCCGAAGACAGCATATCGACCCTTTGACCGAAAACGCAAAGGATTGGTAATTGCAGAAGGTTCAGGCATAGTAATTTTAGAGCCCGAAGAAAGGGCCCGTATGCGGAAGACCGATATTTTTGCTTACCTACGAGGGTTTGCTACTAATTGTGACGGAGTAGATCGAATTAAACCAGATATTTCTGGTCGCCAATTAGCGCGGGCAATTATTAGTTGTCTAGAGCAATCCGGCTTTAATAGAGAAGAGGTCGATTATATCTGCTTAGACGGCGCAGCGACCAAAGAAGGAGACCTTAGCGAAGCAAATGCAATCAAACAGGTATTTAACAATAGGGCAAACAAGATACCTGTTAGTGCTCCGAAATCAATGTTTGGAAATTTATTAGGCGCCTCTGGAGCTGTGGATGTTATTGTTACCTTGTTAGGAATGCAATATAATCTTTTACCCCCAATGATTAATTGCGATGAACCAGAATTCGATTTAGATTTTGTCAGAGATAGACCGCGCCCTCAGGAAATAAAAAAAGCTTTAGTTATTTCTCGTGGTCGAGGCGGAATTAATACAGTATTGGCTATTGAGAGGGCATAGCACTTTGGGAGGGTAATTTGGCCAACATCAATATTGAATTAGGTTTTATTTTACAGCGTCGCCTCAAAAGAAAAAATATTATTTTAGAAGCCGATACAGTTTCTGAGGCATTAAGACAGTGTCAGGATGAATTTGGTCTAGATTTAAAAAGTCACTTATTTTTCTTAAATAGCCAGAAGGTTAATATTCAAGACAATAGAAAATTGCAGGACTGTGATATTCTTAAGGTAATATCACCATTAGCTGGAGGTTAGAATAACCGAGAGTGTTTATTTAGAAAGATTTCAGAGGCAACTGGCATTAACTGGATTTACCAAAGAGTCTCAAAGAAGATTGGCAGGTTCTCATATTGTTATTGCAGGTCTAGGTGGTTTGGGTTCGGCAGCAGCTTTATATTTAGCCTACGCAGGGGTAGGCAAGCTTACACTTATCGACCACGACAATGTTCAGTTATCCAATCTAAATCGTCAGATTCTTTATTGGGAAGAAGATTTGGACAAAAATAAAACCACTTCAGCTATTGCAAAATTAGTCAAGATAAATTCAGCAGCTACTTACGTCGGTATAAATGAGAAAATCAGTGCTTATAATGTCAATGATTTAATCGAAGGGGCTGATATGGTATTGGATGGTTTAGACAGTTTTTCCAGCCGATTTATTCTTAACAAGGCCTGCTATACTAAACAGATACCTTTTATTCATGCTGCTGTCTGGGGAATGCAGGCAAGATTAACTACAATTATTCCACCCAAAACTCCTTGTTTGGAGTGTCTTTATCCCAAAGAGATAGAGGAACCCCACTCTACACCAATAATAGGAGCTACTGCTGGATTGGCAGGCTGCCTCGAGGCATTAGAGGCAATTAAGTTTATCGGTAAATTGGGTAAAAATCTTTTGGGAAAGCTATTTGTGTTTAATTTCGAGAATTTATCAGTGGATATATTAAAGATTAAAAAAAATAAATATTGTCATGTTTGCAATAGGAGGTATAACAATGCAGATAGCTGAACAGATAAAACAAACCATAGTTAATTTATTGAAGATTAAGCCAGAAGAGTTAAAAGCAGGGGTAAGTCTTGAGGATTGTATAGGTGTTGACTCCACAGAGATGGTGGAGATCGCTATTGCCTTAAGTAAGTCTTTTAATGTTAAAATTACCGATAGGGACATTTCAAAGAATTCAACCTTAGAAGACATAGAAAAGACTATTAAGACAAAATTAGGGCAATAAAGATTATGAGAAAAAAGACCAAAAAAATTATTGATTTGAGTCTTCCTATTGATGATACTTTAAAAGAGACTCACTCTGCCACCATCGAACGAATTAGTCACAAACAGGGCATTGAGCATTTAAATTGGGTTATTATGTCAAAGCAGCCAGGAGGAGAAGAACTTTTTAAGAAAGGTCAACGACTCATTGGAGAGCTTGATGTCCCAGATGCAGAGTTGCTTTCTCTGGAAATAGTCAATTCTAGTGTTCATATGGGTACTCATGTAGATGCCCCTTTCCATTACGGAAGTAGATGTCAAGGTAAACCCTCAAAATACATCAATGATTTGCCGTTAGAGTGGTGTTACAATGATGCAATAGTTTTAGACTTCAGGCACAAGAAATTCCCCGAGGTTATTAAAAAGGAAGATATAATCAAGATGTTAAAGAAGATTAAATATAAATTAAAACCCCTAAATATTGTTTTGTTAAATACAGGTGCCGATAAATTGGTTGGGACTCCCGAATATGTGACAAAATATGTTGGTGTTGCGCCAGAGGCAATAGAGTATATTTTGGATTATGGGGTTAAGATGATTGGGATAGATACTTTGGGTCTTGATCGGCCGTGTTCTATAATGTTCGAGGAGTTTTTGAAAACCAAAGATAAATCAGTTTTATGGCCATCACATTTTTTAGGACGCAGGCGAGAATTTGCTCATATGGAACGTCTTGCAAATTTAGATAAGATTCCTAAACCATTTGGGTTTAAAGTATGTTGCTTTCCCGTCAAGATTCGCAATGCCGGAGCCGCTTGGGCACGGGTAGTAGCAATGGTTTGAAAATTAAAGAATTAATTTATTGAGATTAACTCAGGAGGTGTTAAATGGGTCATACCTGTAATCAAATAATAATAAAGGCATCTTACGATAGGGTTTTTGATATTTCAAATGATATTCCCCGTTGGACAGAATTGTTTGGAGGAGAATATACTAAAGCAGAAATTATAAAAAAAGAGGGAAATAAAATTACTTTTCAGCTCACTGATAATGAAGGAAACTCTTGGCAGTCGTTTCGAATTTTAGACAAGCAGCATCACTTTGCCTATGCCGAAAAAAAAGAGCCTATATTCCCTTTCAAATATATGAAAATAATTTGGTTATATACAGAATTGAAAGAGGGGGTATTAATGACGTGGATTCAACATTTTGAGATGGACACTAAGGCAAAATACAACGACCAAGAGGTAGAAGGATTTATCAATAAACACTCCCAAGATAATCTTTTGATCTTTAAACAAGTTATTGAGCGGCAAGCAACAAGGGGATAACTTTGTTATCTAATCAATTAGACACCTTTACCTTTGTTAAATATAAAAGCAAATTAAGTTATAGCATTTTTTGTTTGATAGGGGTAATTGTTTCTTTTAATGTTGCCTCAGTTTCTGCAGTTATTCCCTCAATTTCTAGATCTTTAGGTAAACCAGAGTTTGCGGTGGCTAAGATAATTTGGGCATATATGATTCCTTACGGGATATGCGCTTTATTCTACGGACCTTTATCCAGGAAGTTTGGAATAAAAAGCTTGCTTTTGTTTTGCTTAAGTTTATTTTCTGTTTTTAGTTTTCTTTCCGCTATTGCTAGGACAATAGAGAGTTTATTTTTTTATCGTCTTTGTGTTGGCATATTTGCTTCGGCAATGACACCTTTGGCCTTAATTTTCATTGCCCATAAATTTAAACCACAAGAGCGAGGTAGTCAGGTGGGAAAATTCTTCAGCATTACTTTTTTTGCTTCTCTATTAGGATTGTTTTTAAGTGGAATTATTAATTGGCGGTTAATTTTCTTGATACCTGCTGTAGTTAGTATTTTTGCCGTTTTGATGATTATAATTTTAGCGCCTCCTTTAGAGGTAGAGGTTGATAAAGGACGCTCCCAATATCTTCAAGCTTTAAGAGACCAGAAAATCTTTCGAGTCTTTAGCTATATTTTTTTAATCAGCTTTCTCTATCATCTAGTACGGCAGTGGCTAGGGGTTTATTTTAGTCTTCAGTTTGCGTTAATGCAATTTTATATTAGTTTATTGCTTACTTTGGAGAGTTTCGCTGGAATTTTTGGTGAATTTCTTGGAGGTTTATTAGCTGATAGAAATGGTAGAATAATTACTTTGCGCATAGGAGTATTATTAATGGGCATTTCACTTATTTTATTTGCTATGGTTAATAAGATGTGGTTGTGGATTATTTTTATGTGGTGCTGGGGATTGGGTTGGACTATAAATCATGCTGGATTATCTACCTATTTGACCGATATGCCAAAGCCTTATTTAGAGGAGGTTTCTAGTCTAAATAGCTCAGTTCGTTTCTTGGCAGGAGGTTTAAGCACCGCCGTAGGTAACATTTTAATGCAGAGAAGTTTTAACCTTACTTTTGTAGGGGTTGGAATTATATTGATTTTTCTGTTTTTATTTTCGAATCGAATTTTAAAAGTTTAACAGAAAGGAAGAGTTATGAAAGAGCTAAAAGGAAAAACCGCGATAATTACCGGTGCTTCAAGAGGTATAGGAAAGGCAATCGCAATAACGTTAGCAAAATTAGGTATCAATCTTGTTATTGCTGCTAGAGGAAAAGAAGAATTAGAGGCAACTGCTGAAGAAATTAGTAATAAAATGAAGGTCGAGGTTTTAGCTGTGCCTTGCGATGTATCAAAGTTGAGCGATTTAGAGAATTTAGTCAAAGAGACACTAGCAAGATTTAAGAAAATTCAGATTCTGATTAATAATGCTGGCGTATCTAGCCAATATCCTTTTGAAAAACAACCTATCGAGGACTTTGAGCGTTTAGCCCATACAAATTATTTAGGATATGTCCGATTGATTCGCTTAGTTATTAATCATATGATTGAGCAAAAAGAAGGCGCTATTATTAATATGGTTTCAGGCTCGACGCTATGTGACCCCTTACCAAGAAATTTCCTGGTTTATAGTTCCTTGAAGGTTGGGCTGAGGGCGTTTTCCAAAGGGCTCTTTTGGGAATTAAGAGATTATGGAATCAAAGTAACTTCTATATTGCCAGGTGTTACTGATACAGAATTAACAGGCAAGCTACACGATGTAACAATGGATAAATCGCGGTTAATGACTACGGAGGCAATTGAAAAGGCAGTTGTATTCGCTTTAACTGTGCCGGCAAATGTCTGTCCGTTAGAAATCGCAGTAATTAATCAGCAGACACCGTGGACAAAACCGGTAATACCACTACAACAAAAGCATCCGGAGAAATGATGATTTTTGACGCACATTCCCATTGGTTACCTGAAGAGATTATTAGAAACGCAAATTTTTTTAATAAAAGCTGGTCTGATATTGATAGTCAGCTCAATATGATGGATTCGTTGGGAATTAATAGGGCTATTTTGAGTTACCCTACCACAGATGCCTATGTAAAAGTTGGTTCTTTAAAAACGGTAGCAAGAATTTATAATGATAATGTTGCTAAAATTATTAGAAAATTTCCCCAGCGCTTTGTAGGCGCAGCTGTCTTGCCTATCGATAATCAGAAATTAATGTTGGATGAGTTAAAACGCGCGACAAAGGAATTAGGTTTTAGGGCAATTTCCTTATCATCTAGCTTTGAAGGTGTATATTTAGACGATAGTAGATTTGAGCCGTTGTATACGCAGGCAGAGAGAATGAACCTACCTATTTTTGTGCACTCACAGATTGTTAAGCCAATTGGGTCTGAACGGGTGCAGGATCCTTTGCTTACGCCGGTGATTGAGTATATTTTTGATACGACGATTTGTATCGGCAAATTATTGATGGCAGAAATTTTTAAAAAGTATCCAAATTTAAAATTTATATTTGCCTATTTCGGCGGTGTTACCCCGTTTATCAAGCATCGTTACGACGCAACATACCAGATGTTGCGAGGGATTAATTTTGTTAAAGATCTAGGAGATTTACCGAGCGAATATTTAAAGAGAATTTATGTTGATACCAGCGGTGATACCACTCTGGCAAATTTTATTTCTAGCTTAGAGCTGTTTGGTCCAGAGCACATTCTTTGGGGGAGCGATTATCCAGCAAAAAAAGACTTCAAAGGCGCAATTGATATTGTGCAAAAGCTGGAGATTTCTTCTGTTGATAAGGAAGCAATACTATCAGGTAATTTAGAAAAAATGATTAACGCGGTTAAATTATAAAAGTTTTATCTAAGATGAAGATAGATCTAATAAAAACTTACAGTTAGAGCTTATAGAAGAAGGAACGATAATATTTATGAAGATATTATTTTTATCACCACCGATGGGAATGTGGGTATACTTTGGAAAGATGAAGTCTATCTATCCGGGGTATGCACAGTTGGCTGCTTACCTATTGGAAAAGGCGCCCGAGATTGAGGTAGAGGTTTTGGATTGCCCGGCGTTGGAGCTGAGCCACCAACAGATGCTTGACGAGATAGACAAAAGAAAACCCGATGTCATCGCAATGGGCTGTGGTACTGTTTGGGTTCATTGTGTTTATGAAGCAGCTGGGAAAATCAAAGCCAGATTCCCCCATATAATTATCATTGGTGGAGGAATGCATTTTAATGCCTTGCCTCTTGAATCTTTAGCTGAACATAAAGAAATCGATATTGTCGTTGTTGGCGAAGGAGAAAATACATTGCTTGAGTTATTACAGGAATTGAGCAGGCCAAGACCAAATTTAAGTAGAGTCGACGGCATAGGGTATAGAAAACAAGGTAAACCAGTTTTGACTAAACCGCGTTGTCTAATCAAGGATTTAGATTCTCTGCCCCTTCCGGCTTACCATTTATTTCCAATGGATAAATACGTCTCTTATACATATTGGGAGAGGGCGGTAAGGGTGGTGACTTCACGGGGCTGTTCAGGTAGATGTTATTTTTGTTTTCAATGGAACCAATACGATAGACGCAAAAAAGAAAACATTGGTGTCTGGCGCGGACTCTCGGGAAAGCGAATAGCTGATCAGGCTGAGCTTTTAGTCAAAAAGTTTGGCGTAAGGATGTTTGAAATTCAAGACGACGAGTTTAATAATCAAGCGCGACGAATTGAAGAATTTTGTGATGAAATTCTTAAGCGAAAATTGGATTTTCGATGGATGTTTTTAGGCAGGGCCGATTCCTTTGTTGAACAGATGAATCTTTTTCCAAAGATGCGTCAAGCTGGTTGTATTTTAACTTTAGTAGGAATTGAGGCAGAGACCGATGAGAAATTAAAAGAAATGGGAAAAAATATTACCTTAGCTCAGGTCAAGAAGGCAATTGATGAATTGCGTAAAAATGATATTTGCACCTGCGGAACAGTAATGGCTGGTTTTCCAGATGATGACGAGGCAACAATTAAAAAGCGGGCCCAGATTTTGGATGAATTAGATCCTGATTTGATGACCATCAATCTGTTAGTTCCCTATCCTGGAACAGAATTGTGGGAACAAGTCAAAGATAGTCCTCTGCGCGAGGTGAAAGATTTTCGCTATTATGATATGGCCCACGCAATTATGCCTACCAAGTATCTTTCTCGTCAAGATTTGAATCGATTGGCAAGTTGGATGAATCGGGAGTTTTATTCAAAACCCGAAAGAATCCAACGAATGCTTTATGGATATTCGGATCCTTTAGTCGGCGCTTGTTGTCGTAACTACTTAGAAGTTGTGCCAAAGGTTGAAGAGTGTTTTTTAAAAGGCCTACCCTTTATTTAAAAAATTTTAAGAAATATTTTATTGACAGATTTTAAATGAAGTTGTATTATTACACCTTAAGTAATATTTTATTTTTTGTCTTTGATTGAGAAACATTTCACAATCTATATTATAAATGAATCAGACCAACATAAAGAAAAGGCTCCCCAAAAATTCTATTCTCCGCTTATCGCTTTACCTCAGAGAGCTAACTCGTTTAGAAAAAGAGGGTAAGAAAAGGATTTCTTCTGCAGAGTTGGCAGAGTATACGGATTTAACTGATACCCAAGTTCGAAAGGATTTATCTTATATAGGTCAGCTTGGGATTTCTGGAACAGGTTACGAGGTTATTTTTTTAAAAGAGGCCATTCAGAAAGTCTTAGGTCAAAATAAAAATTGGGATGTAATTCTAGTGGGAGCAGGTAATCTTGGCACAGCACTTTTGTCATATCCAGGTTTTCGCTCGCAAGGATTTATAATTAAAGGCGCCTTTGATATAGATACCAGAAAATTCGGAAAGAAGATTAATAATATTGAAATAATGGATGTGGAGAGAATAGCAGATTTTATAAAACAAGAAGATATTAAAATAGCGCTTCTAGCCGTTCCTGCTTTTAGCGCCCAAAAAATAACAGATACCTTAGTAAGTTGTGGAATAAAATGTATTCTAAATTTTGCACCTATAATATTAAAAGTA
>Ga0272448_1005117_pt1 | contig 14602 bp, 8 predicted proteins | sample YNPCB0191_FD_202220 | JGI IMG/M metagenome (GOLD analysis project Ga0272448, IMG submission 202220) | Hot spring sediment microbial communities from Yellowstone National Park, WY, United States - YNP-CB-019-1 | ecosystem: Environmental > Aquatic > Thermal springs > Hot (42-90C) > Sediment...
AATTTTTTACCACCATAGGCACAGTGTAGCTTTTCATCGTAAATGCGGTTCGCCACTACCAGACCATCAGCACCGCCTTTCCAGGCAGCTTCTGCCATCTCCAGTTGAAAGTCCAGCCCCCAGTTTAGATTCAGCAACTTGGGGAAAACAGCAATCTCTGGCTCTACACTTTTGATTATCTCCGGTACCTGGCGATACCAGCGCAAGATATTCTTTTTTTCCATTAAGTTGTGTTCTTTTACCAGGGAAGGACAGAAATCTACTTCCAGAGTAGAAAAACCAATCTGGCTCAGTTTCTGGACTGTAAACTGCCATTCTTCTCTTTGAAAATCCTCGGAAGGAGCCGGCAGGTGGCAGAGGAAAGAACCTGCTACAAAAAAGTTTCTTTCCTCAAACTGTCTTGCCTGAAGGGCAAAGGTGAGATACTCCTTCAAATTCCTTGTGTCAGCCCGTCCATCCCAGTGAATAATAGGATACCGACCAGAGTGGTCTTCTTCTTCATAAACAGTTTTTATGTATGTTGCCTTCTGACGCTGGAAAGCCATACGACAGGACCCCAGACTATTTTCTCCAACCAGAGACTTGAGAACACATCCGGCATAACCTGCCTTCTTAATCTCCGCTATCTGTTCTGGTCTTACAGTGAGTTGACCGGGAGCCACAACAACCGGATGTTTGAGCCATCGCTTGCCATAAAAACAATCAAGTTCTATACTCAGGTATTCTTTCACCAGTTCTGGAAAATTTTCCGGCCAGTTGTCCTGATAACATTGCTGCCTCAATAGCTCCAGTTTATTCTTCATGGTTCTTTTTCATTTTAGCACAGTCACCTGCAGTTTTAGCAATTCCTCCTGTTTTTCAGCCGGCAACTTGACGGAACTTTCTGAATGGTTAAAATATAGGCTAATGGGTGAAGAAATTTTTTTAGGCATAGATTTAGGTGCAGAGAGCGGTCGGATTATGGCAGGAATTTTTGACGGCCATAAGTTATCCCTGCAAGAAGTAAGCCGCTTTCCTACCCAGAATATCTTTCTTCTTTCTCATCTTCACTGGGATGTTTTATCCATATTTGCCTTTATTAAGCAGGGAATTGTTCAGGCTTTTCGTCAGTACAAAAATATCTCTGGGCTGGGAGTGACAACCTGGGGAGTGGATTACGGTCTGATAGGACCAGGAGATATTCTTCTCGGTAATCCTTTTCATTATCGGGACAGGAGAACTGAAGGCATTATGGAGGAAGCTTTTCTGAAAGTCCCCCGGGAAGAAATTTTTAAGGAAACAGGTATTCAGTTCATGCCCCTTAATACTCTTTTCCAGCTTTTAGCCAGTCAGCGGGACCATCCCGAGCTTCTTAACACTGCCAGACATCTTCTTTTCATGCCCAATCTTTTTTCTTTCTGGCTGACCGGAGAAAGGGTGGTAGAATACACCATTGCCAGTACTTCCCAGATGTATAACAGTTTAGCCCAGGGACAGCAACAGGCACCACGCGGTAACTGGTGCTTTTCCCTTCTGGAAAAACTTGACCTGCCCACCCATTTTCTCCCGGAGGTTATCTCCCCGGGTCGCCAGTTAGCATCTTTACATCCTTCAGTGAGAGAAGAACTATCCCTTCCTGAAATTCCAGTTTATGCGGTCTGCAGCCACGACACTGCTTCTGCGGTAGTCAGCGTCCCAGTCACTGCAGAAGAAGGTAACTGGGCTTATCTTTCTTCCGGTACCTGGTCCCTTTTAGGGGTAGAAATACCGGAACCAATCATCAACGAGAAAACTTACCATTACAATTTCACCAATGAGGGCGGGTTTGCCGGCAGCATTAGACTTTTAAAAAATATCATGGGCCTATGGATTTTACAGGAGTGCCGGCGCAACTGGGAAAAGGCAGGAAAATTTTATTCCTATGATGATTTAACCCGTCTGGCATCCGAAGCCAAGCCATTTACTGCCTTTATCAATGTTGAAGATAGCCGTTTTCTTTTTCCGGGAAACATGGTGGAACGTATCTGTCAATACTGCCAGTCCACTGGCCAGACTGTTCCTCAAACTGAGGGAGAAATAACAAGAGTAATACTGGAAAGCCTGGCTATGGAATACCGTTATATTTTCTCACAACTGGAAGATATACTGACCCGTAAGATAGATGTTTTGCACATTGTAGGTGGTGGTTGCCAGAACAAACTCTTATGCCAGTTTGCGTCTTCTGCTACTAAAAAGACTGTCATCAGCGGGCCTGTGGAAGCCACCGCTACCGGTAACGTTCTGATGCAGGCTTTAGCCAGGAAAGAGATTGCAGACCTATCTGTGCTGCGGACAGTAAGCAGGAGTTCTTTCCCGCTGATAATTTTTCAACCGAAAGAGACTGCAGCCTGGGACGAAAAGTACCTCAGTTACCAGGCACTTAAATCTACAAAGTGACAGAAAAAAACATAAAAAGGAGGACATAGATGCTGTCAGATTTAGAAATTGCTCAGCAGGCAAAATTGAAACCTATTAGAGAGATTGCGGAAAACTCTGGTATCAGTGAAAAATTTCTGGAACTTTATGGAAACTATAAAGCCAAGGTTTCTTTAGAACTGGAAAAAGAGTTAAAGGATAGACCGACTGGCAAATATATAGATGTTACTGCTATTACGCCTACACCTCTGGGCGAAGGTAAAACTGTTACCACTATAGGACTTTCCCAGGCTATAGGAAAACTGGGCAAAAAGGTTTTCACCTGTATCCGCCAGCCTTCTCTCGGTCCGGTCTTTGGCATCAAGGGAGGAGCAGCTGGTGGAGGGTATTCACAGGTTGTGCCGATGGAAGATTTCAACCTGCACTTAACCGGGGATGTCCACGCGGTAGGATTAGCACATAACCTTCTGGCTGCCTTCCTTGACAACTCCCTGGCTAAAGGTAACCCGCTGGGAATTGATTTACATGCTATCACCTGGCCCAGGGTGGTTGATGTCAGTGACCGGGCTTTAAGGCACATAGTCATTGGTCTGGGAACCAAGGATGATGGCGTACCCAGAGAAACAGGATTTGACATTACTGTTGCTTCCGAGGTCATGGCAATTTTAGCCTTGACCAGTGACCTTTTTGATTTGCGGAAACGTCTGGGACGAATCATTGTAGGTCAGACGATTTCTAAGAAACCTGTTACTGCTGAAGAGTTGAAGGCTGCTGGAGCCATGACTGTGATTATGCGTGATGCCATCAAACCCACACTTCTGCAAACACTGGAGCATACACCTGTTTTTGTCCATGCAGGACCATTTGCTAATATTGCCCATGGCAACAGTTCCATTATCGCTGACCGCCTGGCTTTAAGACTGGCTGAGTATGTTGTCACCGAGAGTGGCTTTGGGGCTGACTGTGGTATGGAAAAATTTATGAATATCAAATGTCGTATCAGTGGGTTGAAACCTGATTGTGTAGTCATCGTAGTCTCTATAAGAGCATTGAAAATGCATAGTGGTCGGTTTAAGGTAATTCCGGGAAAACCGCTGGACCGTTCCCTGATTGAGGAAAACATCCCCGCAATTAAAGAGGGAAGCGGAAATCTAATCAAACACATTGAAAATGCCCATCATTTTGGAGTACCTGTGGTCGTCGCCATCAACAGGTTTACGACTGACACAGAGAAAGAGATTAATACTGTTGCTGAAATTTCCTTGCAGGCAGGTGCTGAAGATGTAGCTATCAGTGAAGTCCACGCTAAAGGTGGGCAAGGTGGACTGGAACTGGCAGAAAAGGTTTTGAAAGCATGTGAGAAAGAAAAATCTTTCCGCTTCCTTTATCCGGATGACTGGCCCATTAAGAAAAAAATAGAAACCATCGCCACTAAAATTTATGGAGCAGCAAAAGTGGACTACCAGCCTTTAGCGGAGGAGAAAATCGCCCTGTATACAAAATGGGGGTTTGGCCATCTTCCAGTATGTATGGCTAAAACCCATCTTTCACTCTCCCACGACCCGTCTTTGAAAGGAAGGCCGGAAGGTTTTACTCTGCCTATCCGGGACGTCAGACTTTCAGCTGGCGCTGGTTTTCTTTACCCCCTGTGCGGAGAAATGAGAACCATGCCAGGGCTTCCTTCGGTACCTGCTGGAACCAAAGTAGACATTGACAGTCAGGGCAGGGTAGTGGGACTTTTCTAAGAAGAGCGCAGAGACCCTTTTGTGCCATAAGAACGTACCAGTTTTGTTAGTTTTCTCAAGGTATCCGGGCTGACCACATGCTCAATCAGACAGGCATCTTTTTCTGCAGTCACCTCATCAAGACCGAGAATATCCCGCAAAAAAACAAAAAGCGCAGAATGTTTCCTGATAATTGATTGTGCCTGACGATATCCTTTACCGGTTAACAGAACCTTTCCGTAAGGCGCGTGCTTAACAAGACCATTACGCACCAATGTGTTAAGTGCTGAAACAACCGAGGAATTTCTCACCTTTAGCAGCCGGCTTATGTCTTTTACCCGTGTGCCTTTCCGTGTACGGTCAAGAAGAGAAATAGTCTCCAGGTAATCTTCCAGCCTGGCAGTTAAACTCCCTTTTTTTCTGCTGAGTGTAAATTGCTGCCTCAGCGCTTTTTTCATAAAAATTCCTCCCAAAAACTCAACCAACTACATCAAACTGGCCAGCTGATAAAAAATAGTGGCTGCTGACCAGCCAACCAGTAGCGACCAGATAATACTTACGGCTGCCCATTTTGCCCCTGCTTCCTGCTTGATGGCAGCAATCGTTGCCAGACACGGAAGATACAGAAGTGTCATCAGGAGAAAAGAATAAGCAGAAACAGGGGTGAAAACCGTACCAAGAACCTGATTGAGACTTGCTGCACCACCATAAAGAGTCCCCAGGACACCGATTACAGCTTCCTTGGCAACCAGCCCACAGGTAAGCGCCACTGCTGCTTCCCAGAAACCAAAGCCAGCGGGTTTTAAGACCGGAGCCAGGAAAGCCCCAAAACGGCCAAGAAAACTGTGGCGACTAGCATATTCACTCCCGGGGGGAAGCCAGCCCAGTAGCCATACTACCAGCATAGATATCAGAATTACTGTTCCAGCCTTGCGTAAAAAAAGAAACGTCCTGTACCAGGCAGAATTCAGCATATTGCGTAAAACCGGGACATTATACGGTGGCAGTTCCATAATCAGGGGCGTACTTTCCTCCTTAAAACATAACCACGCAAAAATCCTTGCTGTCAGTACTGCCATAATGACACCTATCAGGTAAAGCGAAACAACAATAGCACCCTGATAACGCGGGAAAAAAACACCGCAGAAGAGTAAGTAAACCGGTAACCGGGCAGAACAACTCATAAAGGGATTGATGAGGATGGTTAAATATCTATCTCTTGTTGATTCCAGGGTGCGGGTTGATAAGATAGCCGGCACATTACAGCCAAAACCTAAAACCATAGAAATGGCACTACGGCCGTGGAGACCAAGGCGATGCATCACCGGGTCAGTGATGAAAGCCACCCGTGCCATGTAACCTGAATCTTCTAAAGCTGCAAAGAAAAGAAAAAGCAAAAAGATATTGGGAAGAAAAGAAACCACAGAACCTACCCCATTAAAAAAACCATCCGTGAAAAAGGAAATGAGCCAGTCAGGTGCGCCCACGCTTTTCAGCAGAAACCTAACTGAATGTGCCATTAGATTGAAAACTCCTGCGAGAAAAACTTGAAAAGGTGAGCTCCATTGAAAAACAATCTCAAAAACCAGAGCCAGCAAAAACATGAAAACTACCAGTCCAGCCCACGGATGTGTAAGTATCCTGTCCAGCCGATTGGTGAAATCCACCCTGGCCTGTCTGTTGCTTTCCAGACTGGTACATTCCATAACCAGGCCGTGGCTGAACCCGTACCTTTTCTCCCAGAAAAATTTTTCCGGGTCCTGCACAATCTCCTTCAGAGATTCCAGCAGCATCTTTACCCGTCCGGAAGAATCATGTTGTTTGAGCCATTCTTTCATTTCTTCATCGTTCTCTGCCAGCCTTAAAGCCACTTGACGGGTAGGGTAGGGCAGAGGAAAGTGTTTCACTGACTCTTCCACTTCTCTCAGTAATCCTTCCACCTTTTCCCCGTAGTTAACAGGAGGAAGAGGAAGTGGCTGGTTAAGAGCAAGGCTGATGCTTTTCTTCAATTCCTCAATGCCAATAAGTCTGGTAGCCACTGTAGGCACAAAAATTACCTTCAGAATGGAACCAAGACGTTTATAGTCAATTTTCAGTCCCTGTTCACAGGCTTTGTCAAACATATTAAGCGCCACTACCACCCTCAGCCCCATTTCCAGAACAAGAATTAAAAGGTAAAGGTTGGTCTCTAAGTTGCAACTGTTAAGCACAACCACTACCACATCCGGTTTCTCCTTAAGTAGATAATCCCGAGCAATTTTTTCATCAAGAGTGTGCGCACAAAAATCATAAGTACCGGGCAGATCCACCACCTGATATGTGACACCCTCCCATTCGTAGGAACCCTCCATTTTCTCCACTGTCACACCAGGCCAGTTACCAATTCGTTGATGACTGCCGGTTAAAGCATTAAAAACGGTTGACTTGCCTGTATTGGGGCTACCAGCAAGAGCCACTTTTACGACTTCCATCAGAGATTCTCCCTGTTTTCCTCCACCGGCTTGACCAGAATCCTGCACGCCAGTCCCCATCCTATTCCTATGCGCATATTTCCTTTTAGAAAAATTATTGGTCCAGGGCCGGGTTTGATTACCTGCACCGTGTCTCCCACTTTCACTCCCAATCTTCTCAAACGGCCACAGATAAAACCGGGCTCCAGTGCTACAATGTAGTAGCGACCAGCTGGTACCTCCGCCAGAGATAACAGTTGCTGGTTACTTTTTTTCTCCTGCACGGGTCATCCCCCGGAAAGTTAGATACCTCTAACTTTTATCATAGCCTTTTGTTTTCTCTCCGTCAACCCGCCAGCCCTGACCACTGTGGTATAATATAAAGGGAGTCTGCTGCTATGAGCCCATTCATTAGAGCTTCTAACTGGCTGGTGAAAAAATCCAGACTGGAGAAAAAACCATCCTCCTTCTATGGTTATCTGGAAGGGTGGCTCAGTATTCTGGTGAACCTCCTGGTCTTTGCAGGGAAATTTATTCTCGGAAACAAGACCGGAAGTATCGCCTTAAAAGCCGATTCTTTCCATACTCTCAGCGATGTAGCTACCTCAGCACTCATTATTGTCGGTTTTTTCCTGGCTTCCCAGCCTGCTGATAGCAGACATCCCTTTGGTCATGGAAGAGTAGAAAAAATAGTGGGTATCATTATTGCCACACTTTTGTGTGTCGCAGGATACGAATTTTTTGTGACCTCGGTGCAAAGATTTCTCCATCCCTATCCGGTGAAACTAAGTCTGGCAGTTATTGTTATTCCTGTTTTATTAATTTCCATCCTCCTGAAGGAATTTTTGACGGTTTTCGCTCTAACCCTTTACAAAACTTCTGGGTATCAGTCCCTCAAGGCTGACGCCTGGCACCACAGGAGTGATTCCTTAGCCACTGTCCTTGTTCTGGTCAATTTTCTTCTTCTTCCTTTTGGCCTGGTAAAGATTGACGGTTTGCTGGGAATGCTTGTCTCTCTTTTGATTGGTGTTACCGGTATTCAATTGATTTTTGAAAGTGGCAGCGTATTGTTAGGAGAGGCACCCCATCCTGAGCTGGAAAAAAACATTCGCACTATTCTTTCCGGAATGGGCATCCAGGATGTTCACCATATCCATGTCCATGATTATTCAGGAAAATTGGAGATTACCATGCATGTACGTCGTGCTGGAGGTAGTAGCCTGGAAGAAGCTCATGCCGAAGCCAGCCGTATAGAAGAGGCTATCAAGAAAGAAATCCCTGACTGTGAAGTTACCATCCACTCAGAGCCGCTCAGATAGAAAATTCCAGTATTCTGGCTGGAGAAAAGAGAAAAGGGCAGAGCGCTAAGCTCTGCCCGAAAAATTTGAATTTATGGTCAAGCCTCACGGTTATTAGTACCCCTCAGCTTAAACCCTTACGGGTCTTACACACGGGGCCTATCAACCCTGTAGTCTTCAGGGAACCTTCAGTCCGCCTTACGGCGGAGGGAGGTCTCATCTTGAGGCAGGCTTCGCACTTAGATGCTTTCAGCGCTTATCCTTTCCGGACATGGCTACCCAGCGCCTACTCCGGGCGGAATAGCTGGTACACCAGAGGTCCGTCCATCCCGGTCCTCTCGTACTAGGGACAGCTCCTCTTCAAACCTCCTGCGCCCACGGCAGATAGAGACCGAACTGTCTCACGACGTTCTGAACCCAGCTCACGTACCGCTTTAATGGGCGAACAGACCAACCCTTGGGACCTACTCCAGCCCCAGGATGCGATGAGCCGACATCGAGGTGCCAAACCCTGCCGTCGATGTGAACTCTTGGGCAGGATCAGCCTGTTATCCCCGGAGTACCTTTTATCCGTTGAGCGATGGCCCTTCCACTCGGTACCATCGGATCACTAAGCCCGACTTTCGTCTCTGCTCGACCCGTCAGTCTCGCAGTCAGGCCCCCTTTTGCCTTTATACTCAACGGCTGATTGCCAACCAGCCTGAGGAGACCTTTGGACGCCTCCGTTACTCTTTAGGAGGCAACCGCCCCAGTCAAACTGCCTCCCTGCCACTGTCCCTGGCCTGGCTGTACAGGCTCAGGTTAGAATTTCAAATCAATAAGAGTGGTATTTCACTGACGGCTCCTCCCGAACCGGAATCCGGGATTCACAGCCTCCCACCTATACTACGCATATTGAGTTAAAACCCAATAGCAGGGTACAGTAAAGGTTCCGGGGTCTTTTCGTCTTGCCGCGGGTAAATCGAGTCTTCACGAGTATCACAATTTCGCCGAACCCCTCACCGAGACAGCGCTCCCGTGGTTACAAGATTCGTGCGGGTCGGAACTCACCCGACAAGGAATTTCGCTACCTTAGGACCGTTATAGTTACGGCCGCCGCTTGCCAGGGCTTAGGTTTGTTGCTTCCCCATCTTGCGATGGTTGACAACTCCCCTTAACCTTCCGGCGCCGGGCACTTGTCAGACCCTATACTTCCTCTTACGAGTTAGCAGAGTCCTGTGTTTTTGGTAAACAGTCCCGGGAGCCATTTCACTGCGGCCCTTTCAGATGATATTATGGTTAAACATCACCTTACTCAGGCACCCCTTCTCCCGAAGTTACGGGGCCATTTTGCCGAGTTCCTTAGTGAGGGTTCTTTCGCGCGCCTTAGGGTATTCCCCCAGCCTACCTGTGTCGGACTGCAGTACGGACACCTGACAGACTCCCTACGAGGCTTTTCTCGGGAGCATGATTCGACCACTCACCCTTCCTTGCGGTCGGGCTCGTACTCCTCCTTTGGTCCTTGTGCCCATGGATTTGCCACAGGCGGACCTCTGGAGTTGAATCGGCCTTCGCCGTCTGGTCTATCCTGCTCCGTCCCCCCTTCGGTGATAACGTCTACCAGGTGGGGCCGGAATATTAACCGGCTGTGCATCGCCTACGCCTTTCGGCCTCGGCTTAGCTCCGCCTAACCCTGGGTGGACGAACCTTCCCCAGGAAACCTTAGGCTTTCGGCGTTCCGGATTCTCACCGGAATTTTCGCTACTTATGCCGGCATTCTCTCTTCCCTTGGCTCCATCCCTCCTCACGGAGAAACTTCGCTGCCAGGGAATGCTCCCCTACCGCTGTCTTACCGAAGTAAGACAACCCATAGCTTCGGCTTCAGGCTTGAGCCCCGTTGAATTGTTGGCGCAGGGTCACATCGACCAGTGAGCTGTTACGCTTTCTTTAAAGGATGGCTGCTTCTAAGCCAACCTCCTGGTTGTCTATGCAACCCCACCTCCTTTACCACTTAGCCTGAAATTAGGGGCCTTAGCTGATGGTCTGGGCTGAATCCCTTTTGAGCATGAAGCTTAGCCCTCACACTCTCACTCCTGCGTATTCAACGATGGTATTCGGAGTTTGAAAGAACTTGGTTTACCTATGGCAAACCTTGCCCTATCAGTGCTCTACCCCCACCGTTGTTCGCGCAAGGCTGACCCTAAAGTCATTTCGGGGAGAACCAGCTATCACTGAGCTTGATTAGCCTTTCACTCCTACCCACAGCTCATCCGAGGTTTTTGCAACAGCCACCGGTTCGGGCCTCCCCCATCCGTTAAGATGGGTTCACCCTGGCCATGGGTAGATCGCTCAGCTTCGGGTCTACTGACTGCGACTTATGGGCCCGGTTAGGACCACTCGCTTTCGCTTCGGCTCCTCCGCTTGGGCGGATTAACCTTGCCACAGCCAGTAACTCGCCGGCTCATTCTTCAATAGGCACGCCGTCATCTGCCTTGCGGCAGACTCCGACTGCTTGTAGGCATACGATTTCAGGTTCTATTTCACTCCCCTCCCGGGGTTCTTTTCACCTTTCCCTCGCGGTACTTGTGCACTATCGGTCGAGACCGTGTATTTAGCCTTACCCCGTGGTCAGGGTAGATTCCCACGAAGCTCCTCGGTTCCTTCGTGGTACTTAGGTACCTGACTCAGGCTCTCCAGAATTTTCGTTTACGGGACTTTCACCCTCTCTGGTTGACCTTTCCAGGTCATTCAACTAATTCTGAAAACTTTTGCACCTGATGAGAGAGTAGGCTCCCTCCTGCCAGGCCCTGCAACCCCGCATACCAAACGCGCCTACGCTTTTACTGGTACCCGGTTTAGGCTCTTCCCGTTTCGCTCGCCGCTACTCAGGGAATCAAATACTCTTTTTCTTTTCCTCGGGGTACTGAGATGGTTCACTTCCCCCGGTTCGCCTTCCGCCACTATGGATTCATGACGGAATACTCTGAATTACTTCAGAGTGGGTTACCCCATTCGGGAATCCCTGGATCAAAGGTTGTTCGCACCTCCCCAGGGCTTATCGCAGCCTACCACGCCCTTCATCGCCAGGTCTCGCCAAGGCATCCGTCGTATGCCCTTCGTAGCTTGACCATAAATTCAAATTGTCAAAGAACAAGTTTTCATTTTACACTATATTATAACTACCTGAGACATCCAGTGTCAAGAGATTAAGGATACATCTTCTGACAACAGAGGTCAAGACCAAATTTTTATCGCGCTAATTTTACCCCTTCCGGACCCCCCTGTCAAGCCTTGCTGATTGTATTTCCAGCAACTCTCTGCTGATAGCCTTTTCGTAGGCTCCACACTTTTCCGCAAGAAAACTAATTATCTCGTTTACTGCTTTCCTTGGACCCCGGACCATAATGACAGCATTTTCTACACTCAACGTTTCCCGAATATCAGGAATCGCTATGGCCAGTTCAATTGCACTTTTCAGATTATATTTGTTGCGGTTGAAAAAAAGGTAGCTGTCAGTATTATATCTGCTTGCAATCTGAGTTAAAGGCATAATTGGCCGAATATGGAAATCCTCAATCCTGTACCCAGGAATAACTAAAGCCTTTGTTTCCAGAATATATTCCTCAGGGTCGCTGCCCATTGACCTGAAGATAATACTGCTAACTTCTTTTCCTATGGAAACGAATTTAACCGCTTTCTTGAGTATGAAGTTTTTGACATTGTCCCTTATTTCAGTTTTATCAACCAGATGCGCAATTTTTGAGGAGAAATAATCAAGTCTAATCCTGTTGCTATGTCTCTCATAAAAATGGACTAAGGCTCTCCCTATTTCCAACAGATGCAGGGGAACAGAAACATGACCACGTACTTTTTTTAATTCCGGTAACTGGTTTTCCGCCCGTGTATTTTTAAGATAAGAATCGTAAAGTGACTGGATACGGTTGAAACCCGAACGGAAATTTTCCAACCCTTCCTCTGTAATATCGTCCGGGGTGCGGATGGAGTCTGTGTAGAAAGAAAAATCTTCCACTATCTCCAGGAACTTTTTAAGAATTTCAATAACTACCTGCTGTTGATTACCCACGGATTCTTCTCCCAGGTCTGCCGGTAAGCTCTTCCTTTCCAGTCCTAAAGCGTGGCTTCCCTGGTAGGAACCTTCAGGGAGGGCCAGGTTCAGTTTTCTGGCTTCCTCCTGTAAAGCCTTCCCGAGACGAAGTAAATTGGAAACATAAAAGGATGTTGCCTGTTGAAGTTCAGATAGAAATTGCTTTTTCTCCTTGGCTGTCAAAGCCAGGGTATAACTGTCAATCCGGGCTTGAATGTGTACCGCATGAAAAATAGCGATGTCCATCCAGCGGATAGAAGCAACCAGTTCTCTGAAATAAAAAAACTTTTTGTTGTGGGTAGCACCATAGTCATCAAGAAAAGTTTCTACTCTGTCCACTTCCTTGCTTAAGGCAAAACATATTTCCCTTCCCAGGTTATCCTTCCGCAGTGACAATGCCTTCAGAATACTGAACAAATTGGAACTGACAGCCTGCAGTTCTGGAAGAAACTGTTTTTCAATCTCTTCTGGTGTCATAATTCTCACCAGAGACTGAACTTCTTTTTTCCTGCTCATCTTGGTTTCATCCAGAACTTTATCTTTTTCCACTTATTACTCCTGTCTAATTCCGGTGGAGATAGCGGGAGTCGAACCCGCAACCTTCCGCGTGCAAGGCGGACGCTCTCCCATTGAGCTATATCCCCTTCAGCTATTCCTCCTTAATATTATACAAGTTTTGCGCCTGCAGGCAAGTGCTGATCAAGCCAGAGCAAAATTGCCAGACAGCTGAAATCTTGAATTTTCCCGGACTTGCGGTATAATAAAATTAAGAAAATACAGGAGAAGCAGATGAAAACAACTCTCAGTTTCGGTTGGCTGCCTGATTATCCTGATTATCGCGACTATACAGAACAAACAAAACAAATCCAGGGACTTTTTCAGAATACCACCAGACCAGTGAAAATTTCAAAAAATGTTGATTTACGTTTGTGGTGTTCCCCGGTGGAAAACCAGGGTAGATTAGGTTCCTGTACTGCGCACGCCGGGGCAGGTATCATTGAATATTATGAGAGGAAATCCTTTGGCAAGCACCTTGATGCTTCCAGACTTTTCCTTTATAAAGTCACCCGCAATTTGATGAAGGTTAAAGGAGACACGGGAGCTTTTTTAAGAAGCACGATTGGCGCGATGGTTCTTTTTGGTGTACCTCCTGAAGATTACTGGCCATATACTGATGACCCTGATTCTTTTGATAAGGAACCACCTGCTTTCTGCTATGCTTTTGCGCAGAACTATCAAACTATTCTTTACTTCCGACATGACGCCACCGGGTTATCAACTAGAGCGGTATTAAACAGCTTGAAATCATACCTGAACCAGGGGCACCCGGTTATCTTCGGTTTTACCGTATACAGTTCCATAGACCAGGCAGAAAAAACCGGACAGATTCCTTTCCCTTCTCCTGGAGAGAAAATTCTGGGCGGTCATGCAGTAATGGCTGTCGGCTACCACGATAACATCCGCATCAGGAATAGCTACAGCGGACAGGAAACTGAAGGTGCATTGCTTATCCGTAACTCCTGGGGAAAAAACTGGGGCGAAGAAGGTTACGGATGGTTACCTTATGAATATGTTCTAAAAGAACTGGCAATGGATTTCTGGTCCGTGCTTAAAAAAGAATGGATTGATACCGGCCAATTCCAGTAAACCTTACCACCCGCACTGGCGGCAAAAAAGGGCTAAACGATGAAGCATTTCCAGCAAATACACCGGCGAAAAGAGATGGCTTGATGTGCTCTGTCCCCTTTGAGATTGTGAGGAAAATTTGTTTGATTTAAGTAAATTTAGATGACCAGAGAAGGCGATGCCAGAAAATACTTTAACAACCACCATAATGGCTCTTATCCAAGTGCATTTCCATTATCAAAACGTTGAAGAATAGAGCAGTACTCTTAACCGGAACCAATAAGGTGAAAAATATTAATTGCTCTGGAAAAACACAAAATTACTGGTACTAAAACTATGGGGTAAAATTCTCCCTCCGGGATATCATATGTAAAAAAATAGTTTTTCACCAATGTCATTCTGGTTTTAAAAAGTATCTGGCCAACACCTCCTGGTTGTTCCTGGAAAAAATAGCTGAATCTGCAGTGGGACTTTTCTTTGGTATTTGGCTGGCGAGATACCTTGGCCCTCAGCAGTTCGGCTTATTAAGTTATTCCCAAAGTTTTGCTGGACTATTCGCGGCAATAGCTGTTCTCGGCCTTGATTCCATCGTTGTTCGGGAAATTGTGAGGGGTGTTAGCAAAACAGAGACAATCCTCGGCACGTGTTTTTGGTTGAGAATCTGTGGTAGTTTGGTTATGCTTTTGATATTGTCTTTTGGTGTTAACCTTACTTCTGATGATACTTACACCAGAATACTCATTTTTGTCATTGCCGGCGGCATGATTTTTCAATCCTTCAATGTAATTGATTTTTATTTCCAGGCTAAGGTTCTAAGTCGCTATGTTGTTTTTGCGCAGCTTATCGGACTACTTCTTTCCTCTGTCATCAAAGCAGTACTAATCCTGGCTAAGGCACCACTCATATTATTCGCAGTAGCTCTTTTAGTAGACTCCATTATTCTGGCGCTTGGATTAATCTACTTTTATTTAAGAGTTGATAACAATTTCCAGGGATGGCATTTCGATACAAAAGCAGCTAAGAATG
>Ga0272448_1005118_pt1 | contig 14600 bp, 9 predicted proteins | sample YNPCB0191_FD_202220 | JGI IMG/M metagenome (GOLD analysis project Ga0272448, IMG submission 202220) | Hot spring sediment microbial communities from Yellowstone National Park, WY, United States - YNP-CB-019-1 | ecosystem: Environmental > Aquatic > Thermal springs > Hot (42-90C) > Sediment...
TCTAACAGCTGGGGCTTCAGCCACCCGAAATCACCTCCTTAAAATTTTTAATCTATTTCAATAAATCTTTGCTTCTCAATTTCCGTAGCCTCTCTCCCACCTATCTCCCTCAAAGGCTCCTCCAGGCTCTCGTGCGGTCTGGCGATGATGTGGACGGATATTACCTCTCCCACCTTCTTTGCATTAGCCGCTCCTGCGTCAACCGCGGCTCTCACCGCACCGACATCTCCTCTCACCATAACCGTCACATAGGCGGAACCTACCTTCTCGTAACCCACGAGGACGACATTAGCTGCCTTCACCATCGCATCAGCAGCTTCAATTGCTGCCGTCAGTCCTCGTGTCTCAATCATTCCTAATGCTTCCATCTCCGGTTCCTTCACCTGTTCTCTCCTCCTTTTCCTCATTCTATCTCAAGATATTTCTGTCTCTCCGAGCCAACAGTTTCCCTGCTTTCAATCAGTTCCATCAAGCTCTCAACGGGGCGAGGGATTATATGGAAGGAAACCACCTCCCCCACCTTCTTCGCCTCCGCGACTCCAGCCTCAACGGCTGCTTGAACCGCCGAAACATCGCCGCTGATTTTAATCACTAACATCCCACCTCCTCCCTTAGCCAATTCGTACCCAATGAGCTTAACAGCTGCCGCCTTGCAGGCAGCGTCAGCTGCGGTTAAACCCGCGGTCAAACCTTTAACTTCTATCAGACCCAGTGCTTCCATCTTTGCTCAACTCGTCCATAATTCTCCTCGTTATCCTATCCACCAACCCTTCCAACCCCTGCTCCCCTAATGAACGAAGAGCGCACTCCTCACAGACAGGATTAAGCGGCGCCCTGTTGCGGGATTGGAGAAGCCTGTAAACCTCCTCTTGAGAGAGCACCCTTTCCCTTCCCAAAAGGCGGGCAAGAAGGGATATCTTAGCGAAGTGCTCCAATGTCTCCATTCTATAGTAGGCGTGAAGGGGTGTATCGCCAACGGTGAATGCTCCGTGATTCTCCAAGAGGACGGCGTTTCTATTTCTGATATAAGGTCTAATAGCTTCCACGAGCTCAGGAGTTCCCGGCGTTCCATAGGGGGAAAGGGGGACGCCATCAAGGTGGAGGATGGCTTCTGGGAGGATGGGATGTTCAAGGGAGATGCCAGCGACGGCAAACGCGGTTGCGAAGGGAGGATGGGCATGAAGGACGGCTTTAACATCGGGACGCTCTTTATAAATCATTAGGTGAACGAATATTTCGGAGGATGGTTTCAAGTAGCCCTCTGTGGCGTTGCCATCCATATCTACCTTCACTATCATATCAGGCGTCATAAAGCCTTTAGAAACACCTGTAGGAGTGGTGAGGACGAAATCATCATCAACCCTACAGGTGATGTTTCCGTCGTTGGCAGCTACGAAGCCCTTCTGCCAGAGCCTCCTGCCAACTTCAACTATTTCCTGTCTTAAAGCGCTTTCTTTTTCCATCACCTTTATTTTAGATGCAATATATATGGCTGTCAAATATTTTATAAACTAAATTGCTCTGTTGCTTGGTATGGGAAAACCCGAGAAATTTTCCTTAATGCTTGAATAATTATTTAAAACCCTATTGCAATGGGTTTGCTCTATTTATAAAATATAAGAGGTATTGACAAAGGATTTTTTCTATACTATTCTAAAAATAACCAAAACTTTTGGGGAAAGGAAGGGACCCCGAATGAGAAAAAGCATAACTATTATAATGTCTGTGTTCTTCTTGTCCGTGGCTTTCCTACACGGACAGGAGAAGGTCAAGCTCACTCCCGAGCTGCGCAAGCTCTATCGGGAGCTGACCTCATCTGTTAACGAACAGAATATCCGTGACACAATAGCTTATCTATCCTCTTTTCCCAGCAGGGTCACAGGATATCCGGCATGCGATGAGGCGGCAAAATATGTGAAGAGGAAGTTTGAGGAGATAGGGCTTCAGGATGTCACGATGGAGGAGTATACCTTGCCCATCCCCTACGATAGGGAAGCCAGCCTTGAAATTCCCTCCCTCAACATCAAGATGCGCATCTATCCCCTCTGGCCAAATGCGATAAGAACTCCCTCCCTCCCCCCTGAAGGAGTTAGAGGTCCCCTCATCTATGCGGGAGATGGCTATCTCCAATCCTTTGACGGGAAGAATGTAGAAGGCTCGGTAGCATTGCTGAATTTCAACTGCGGAGTGCATTGGCTTAACGCCCCCCGCTTGGGAGTGAAAGTAGTTTTATTTGAGGAGCCCGACACAACGATGCGGGGTGAAGCCGAGGCGAAGTTCATCTCCATTCCGATTGATATAGCGCGCTTCTGGGTGAAAAAACAGGACGCGCAAACCCTTAAAAAACTTATCGCCGAGAACCCGAATCTTGAAGTTGTAGTTAAATGCTCAATGCCTTGGGAACGCAGAATTGGTTATAATGTCATAGGCTTCCTTCCGGGAAGCGACGAAGAACTTAGAAACCAGCTGATAATCATTGAGTCCTTCCTCGATTCGATATCCATAGCTCCTTCCCTCGCCCCTGGCGCGGAGAGCGCCTCGGGAATAGCGGCTATGTTGGAGTTGGCGCGGATTTTCAAGGAGAGACCGCCCAAGCGGTCCGTTCTCTTCATTGCTACCTCTGGGCATTTTGAAGCTCTTAGTGGGATAAGGGCTTACTTCACGAAGCATTTCAAGGAGTACGAGAAGCTCGGTCCTATGGAGAAGATAAAGGGCTTCTTCGCTCGCGTTTTTCACACGGGATACAAACCGAGAGAGGTAAAGAAGGTCTATCTCTTCACAGGTCTTGACCTCTCAAGCCAATCCAGGGCGGTGGGAATTTTCTACAAATCAATGTTCTACGAGATAAGGGAAGACCGCCAGAGGGACTTCTCTGACATCGCAAGGGTCTGCAGGGAGAATGCGGAAAGGGTAGCAGATTTTATGAAGATTAAGCCGGAGCAGATTTTCGCCGATGGCGTTAACCCCATAGCGGGAAAGCCCTGGAGGACATTTATCCCGGGCAAGGTGGCTTTGGATGCTGAGTTGTTTACTATGATGGGTGGATATGGTGTCTCCTTCTTCACGATAAACGATGCCCGCTCCCTCGTTGATACTCCCTTTGATACAATTGATAAGATGAATTTCCCCAACTTGATGACGCAGGTGAAGCTCCTCGCCTGCCTTTATCATCATATCCTTAACGACCCACCTCGCAAGGGGACGACTACTGCCCTCCGTTTCCCTATAACAGAGCCCTCAAAGATAGAGAGACTGGGTCTGATGAATGGATTCGGCACCCTTGCAGGAAGAGTGGTTTACTTTGACCCGAGAAAGAGTTTCATACCGGATGTACCCATTCCCGATGCGGTCGTCATATTGAGGCATTGGAACAAGAGTATGATGGGTGTAAGGGGACATATGATCGAGATGACGGATAAGGATGGGAAATTTGAGTTCAACGGGGTGGCCACGATAACCGCTATAGGGTGGCGCAGACCAGCTACTGTTAACGCTTATAAGCTTAATGATAAGACGGGAGAGATAGTTTACGCTCCCGATTTAGGAGCGATGGGAGCGGAAGCTTATCCCGTTGACGCAATGATGACCGTTGGGAAGAAGTATGTAACAGTTGTTGCTTTCCGCTGTGCTTCGGTTTCCATATTTGACCTCGTTGACCCACAGGGGTTGGCAATTCTCAGCAGTATATCAATCCTGGATGGTATAACGGATGGAACACCTCGTATGTATGGGCAAGCAATCAGCTTGCCTGAAGCGTGGATGCCACATGTTGACGATTGTGCCGTGATATTCGCTGAGCCGGGAAGCAGGGTGAAGATAATAATGGGAGCGGGACCCGCAGCCATTAGATTCCTCCTCTTAAATGCAACGGAGAAGAACCCCAAAGGGGAGGGCTACGAGGTTAAAGGGTCAGGGACACTTTACTTCACCCCTTATAAGGTTGCAAAGGATATGTGGATTTGGGATGAATATCGTATGTCCAAGCTGCGCCGCTTCCGCATAATCAACGATGTTTTGGAGGACCTCCACAAAAGGGCGAAAGAAGAATTAGATAAAGCTGAGAAGGCACTCGCCTCATTAGATTATAGCCATTTCTACGCCTATTCCCGCAGCGCTTGGGGCTACGAGACGAGGGCTTATCCCGTCGTGCGGAGCACGGGAGATGATGTGGTGAGGGGAGTCATCTTCTATATGGCGCTCGTCATTCCCTTCGCTTTCTTCTTGGAAAGGCTCCTCTTTGCCTTTCCCACGCTCATTCAGCAGTTAGCAGGTCTAGGAGGGATATTTCTCGCTACCTTCGCGATATTCCGTTACCTTCATCCCGCTTTTGAGATTGCCCTTAATCCCCTCATCATCCTCCTCTCCTTTGTTATGCTGGCAATGGCTGCCGCCGTTGCAGTCGTCGTTGTCGGCAGATTTCAACAACAGCTGAGAGCTCTTCATCGCTCCCTCACTGGCATCCATAGAGTTGATATAGGTAGGTTCACTATCGCCGCCTCAGCCCTTTCCCTCGGTATCTCTAATATGAGGAGGAGGAAGGCACGCACCGCCCTCACCTGTATCACTCTCATTGTCCTCACATTTGCCGTTTTAGCCTTTACCTCCGTTAAACCTGTTATGCGTTTCAATAAGGTGCCAGGGAAAGGGACGCCCCGCTATCAGGGAGTTATGTTGCGGACGCCTATGTGGAGCGACCTACAGGAGGTCGCTTATCGTGTTCTTTATGACGAGTTCACACCAAAAGGCTACAGGGTCTCCCCACGCATTTGGTTCTATACCTCCGCTTGGGATGAGCAATCCTTCGTAACCCTCATATCCGCAGCCGATGCCAACCTTACCTACGATGTTAAAGCCCTTGTTGGACTCGGCGCAGAGGAAGCTAAAGTAACAAGGCCTCAGGAAGCTCTTAAAGCGGGGAGGTGGATACAGCCTGATGATAAATATGTTTGCGTAATTCCTGAGGGAGTTGCGAAGAAGCTAAAAATCAGCACGGCGGATGTGGGGAAGGCACAAATATTAATAGGTGGCGTGAAGTTCACGGTAATAGGTATTATGAATAACAACAAATTCAAGAAGATAAAGGACCTTGACAACGAGCCCATTACTCCCGTTGACTTCGTGGCGATGCAGAAACAGCAACAGCAGGGGCAGACAAGCCAGCAGGCGGGATTCAGGGAATATATCCATCTTGAGCCAGATGCTGTTGCGATAATCCCCTTTCAAACCCTCCTCAATATGGGAGGGACGCTTCGCTCTGTGGCTGTGGACCTCGTGTCCGCTGAGGAGGTTAAGAGGGTTCTTGGCGATTTAATGCCGCGCCTTGCTTTAAATATGTATGCGGGAGAGGGGAATAAGATATCTCGCTATTCAACGCTCGCTATCTCCGCTCCCATTGGATGGACTGAACTACTCATAATCATATTGATTGCCGTGTTAATCGTTCTTGACACAATGCTTGCCGCTGTTTACGAGAGGGTAAGAGAGATTAGGATATTTGCCTCCTTAGGCTTGGCGCCGAACCACATCGCTATGCTCTTCTTCGCTGAGGCGCTTGTCTATGCGGTAATTGGTGCAATTTCAGGATACATAGTAGGGCAAACGATAGTCAAGATTATGATAGCTATGGGGAAGTTGGGGCAACTTTACCTCAACTTCTCTTCTATGTCTGCTGTTCTTGCAACATTTGCAGTGGTTGCTGTGACTCTCCTATCCACAATCTATCCGGCGAGGAAAGCCTCAGAGGTAGCAACTCCAGCACTTGAGAGGTCTTGGAGCTTGCCTGAACCTGAGGGAGACGAGTGGCGCATCACGCTTCCCTTCTCGGTAACGGGTGAGCAATCAAGGGGCTTGGCTGGGTTTCTCAAGGAGTGGCTTGAGGCATACGAGGAATACTCCGTGGGCGACTTTGTTACCTCCGAGGTTAAGGCGCATACATTTGTTAAATATGCCACCAAGGGCTATCAAATAGACTTTATGTCCTGGCTCGCTCCCTTTGATTTAGGTGTGAGCCAGAGGGTCAGTATGATAATTGAGCCCACAACGATTAAGGATGTGTATGATATAAACATGGTGATAAGAAGAGAAAGCGGTGATGTGGCGAACTGGAAGAGGGTAAATCGGCGTTTCCTTAACACGATAAGGAAGCAGTTCCTTATCTGGCGCACGATAAGCGTAGCGGAGAGAGAGAGGTATGTTAGGCTCTCTGAGGAGTTAGTAGAACTCGCCTAAGGAGGTGAAGCCCGCTTGGAAGTAACGAGAGAAGAAGTTCCTGAAGCAGTAGGTGAGATAAGAGAATACGAGGAAGGCTTTACTTGGAAAGCAGTATTGGGAACATTTTTTGTAGGCATCATCGTTATGCCTGCCGCGATATATGTCGGCTTGGTAGCGGGAACCGCTGTTGGAGCAGCTGCTCAATGGATGACGATTATAGTTTTCAGCGAGGTAGCGAGACGCTCCTTCATCCCCCTGAAAAAGCAGGAAATTTACATTCTTTACTATGTGGCAGGTGGGTTGGCGGGGATGGTCGGCACCGCCCTCGCGGGAGGTCCCTTTGCCTGGTGGATTTGGAATCAATACTTCTCCAACTCCGCCGCAGCAAAGCAGTTTGGTATCTACGGTAAAATCCCAACCTGGGTTGTTCCGCCTCCCGGTAGCCCGGCGATAATAAACCGCACATTCTTAGATTCTGCTTGGCTCGTTCCCCTTTACCTGCTCCTTGCCGGACAAGTTATTGGGCGTTTGAGCTGGATAGGGATGGGTTATACCCTCTTCAGGATAACCTCAGATACGGAGCGCCTACCTTTTCCCCTCGCCCCCATAGCGGCTGCGGGAGCAACCGCACTCGCCGAGGTGGGAAGAAAGGAAGAAACTTGGCGCTGGCCAGTTTTCTCAACTGGCGCGGTTTTGGGATTGATTTGGGGCTTCTTCTATGTTGGCATACCCGCCATCTCAAGCGCCTTTATGGTCAAACCTCTCCAGCTTATCCCCATTCCCTACATAGACCTTACCCCCACTACCGAGTCCTTCCTCCCCTCCGCTCCCATAGGATTAGTGGGAGACCTCGGCTTATTTATAACGGGATTCGTCCTGCCCTTCCCAATTGTTTTGGGGAACTTAATCGGCTCCATTCTCTGCCAAGCAATAGCTAATCCCATAATTTATCATATGGGCTATATGCCAACCTGGCGCCCGGGAATGACGATTATCTATACCCAATTTGCTACCTCGTTCGATGTTTGGATAAGCGTGGGAGCGGGTTTCGCCGGAGCGGTGGCTATAATTGGCTTCTACAGCTTGGGTAAGCTTTTCGCTTTGGCGAGAAGGCAAGCAACAGGCAAGGGCAGAGGAATCTTGGCGCCTCCGCCGGGAAGAGGTGATTTTCCCCTCAGTTTAGCCCTCGGTATGTGGTTCGTAGGTACTTTTGCCTCGGTGGTGATTTGCCATAAGCTTGTTCCCAAATTCCCCTTATGGATACTCGTCTTCTTTGCCTTCATATGGACACCCCTCAACTCCTACATCTCAGCCAGAATGATTGGCTTCGGTGGTTACTTCCCTGGCATCCCCTATCTCAGAGAAGCAACGATTGTCTTGAGCGGGTATAAAGGAGTGGACATTTGGTTTGCCCCCATTCCCATCGCAGATTACGGTGGAACAGCCCAGTTCTTCCGAGAAGTTGAGCTCACAGGAACGAAATTTACAAGTATCCTCAAGGCCGAAGCCATGATGTTCTTCGTTATCCTCGCCTTCTCTTTCCTCTATTGGCAATATATATGGAAGCTCCGTCCCATTCCTGACCCTGCCTATCCCTATGCTCAGAAGATGTGGCCGCTAAATGCGATGAACAGCGCCCTCATAATGACTGCAAACCAAAATCCTGAACAAGCCTGGCTCCTAAAAGCCCTAAAGTTTAAGGTAATCGGGGCGAGCTTTGGAATAGGGCTACTAATCTACATCCTTATGAACCATTTCGGGCTCCCACCGATGTTCTTCTACGGTTTCGTTGGAGGGATTACCGGTTTACCAGCTAATACATTGGTGATTTTCATCGGTGCCCTATTAGGAAGATATTACTTTGCTAAGAGATTTGGGGAACATAGATGGCGAGCTTATAACCCAGTTCTCGCCGCGGGATACGGCTGTGGATGGGGACTTGTCAGTATGATATGCATCGCCCTCACCCTTATTGCTAAATCCGTAAGTTATATGCCCTATTAATTCAAGAAAGGAGGAATGGATATGAGAACTATTAAGGCAGGAATAATCGGCACGGGTTTCATCGGGCCCGCTCATATAGAAGCTGCGAGGCGCTTAGGGTTCGTTGAGGTAGTCGCCTTGGCGGAGGCGGATTTGGAAATTGCTGAGAAAAAAGCAAAGCAGTTAGGCATTCCTCGCTATTATGGGGATTATCGGGAAATGCTTGAGAAGGAGAAGGAACTGGAAGTAATTCATAACTGCACGCCTAATTATCTACATTATGAGATAAGTAAGGATTGCCTTCTTGCGGGGAAGCATTTAATCTCGGAGAAGCCCTTGGCGATGAATTCCCAAGAATCAAGGGAGCTTGTCCTTCTCGCTCAGGAAAAGGGATTAGTCAATGCGGTTGACTTCAACTATCGTCATTATCCCCTCGTTCAGCAGGCAAAGGCGATGGTGGGGAAAGGGGAACTGGGAAAGATTTACGGAGTTTTCGGCACCTATGAGCAGGATTGGCTTTACCTTGATACAGATTACAATTGGCGAATAGAGCCAGAGCTGGGAGGAGAATCAAGGGCGGTTGCGGATATCGGTACCCATTGGTGCGATACTGCCCAGTTCATCACGGGATTAAAGATAAATGAAGTATTCGCAGATATGGAGATTATCCATAAGATAAGAAAGAAGCCGAAAAGACCGATAGAGACATACGCCGGAAAGGAACTAACCCCTGAGGATTATGAGGAAGTTCCCGTTTCAACTGAGGATTATGCCAGCGTCCTCCTTCGCTTTGAAGGGGGAGCAGTGGGAGTTTTCACCGTCTGCCAGGTCTTTGCTGGGCGAAAGAACAGGCTTTATATAGAGATAACAGGGTCAAAATGTGCCCTTGTCTGGGACCAAGAGGACCCTGAAAGGCTTTGGATTGGCAGAAGAGAAACACCTAACCAGGTCCTTATGAGGGACCCCTCTCTCCTCCATAAGGAAGCAAAGGATTATTGCCACTATCCAGGCGGTCATCCGGAGGGCTATCCCGATGGATTGAAGAACTTCCTCCGCAATGTTTACAGATACATCGCCGAGGGGAAGGATCCGAGCAAGGACCCCTGCGATTTTCCTACCTTTAAGGATGGTCATTACGAGATTTTGATGGTGGAGGCAGTTCTAAAAAGCGTCAGAGAGAGAAGATGGGTTGAGATAAATTACGACCTTTAAAAGGAAACAAAAGGGAGATTTCGTCGTCTAAATATATTGAAGGAATAGTGAAAGAATGTGAGAAATCTCTCTAAGGCGCTTTTTCTCTTCTTTTGTCTCTTTGCCTTTCTCGCCTTCCCCTTAACAAGGGAGGAAGAAATAGAGTTAGGTAAGCAGGCTGCTTCGGAGGTTGAGAAGGAATATAAGCTTTACGATAATAAGGATATTCTGGATAAAGTAGATAAAATAGGGAAAACGATTGCCGCCGTATCTGATGACCCATCCCTTCCCTGGACATTTAAGGTGGTTATCTCTGATGAAGTAAATGCATTCACCTTGCCCGGTGGCTTCGTTTATCTCACTACGGGGCTTATATCCTTTGTAAGCACTGATGATGAGCTTGCGGGTGTTATAGCGCATGAAATAGCTCACGCCGCCCGCCACCACTTCATAAAATTAGCGGAACAGCAGGCTAAAACAGAAAAGCAAATCGCCCCCTTCTTATTAGCCGCCCTATTGGGAGCCAAAGGAAGCGACTTTGAGAATATATACCTCGGTCTTCAGTTGATAGAGATAGCAAAGATGCACAGCTATGGTCAAGCCTTGGAGGAAGATGCGGATTTATCAGGGGCGAAATACCTCATAAGAGCGGGGAAATATAATCCAGCTGGAATATTGACATTCCTTGAGAAGCTTGCAAGGATGGAAGAGAGGGGAGTTAAGCAGGAGTTGGGCATTCTGCAAACCCACCCTTATGCGAAGGAGAGAGTCTCCGCTCTTCTTTCCTTCCTAAAATCATCGTTAGTGGAGATAAATAGGAGGAGGGCGGCTGGTTTATTTGTAGTGAGGCTTCAGCAAGCGGGAGAGAGCGTCGCCGTGTATATAGATAAACAATTAATAATTCAACTTTCAGGTGATAGCGGTGCTCAGGCTGCGCAAAGGCTTTCTGAAGCGCTTGACAGTTTATTAGACAAAGACCTTAAAGTTTGGGAGATAGGGGCAAGGAGATTGCCGAATGGAAACTCAGCGGTTGTGGCAAGAGGCATTGTTTTGATAGAGATTTCCCCTGATATGCTACCAGATAGGAGCCAGGATACCCTCGCTTTTGCCCAAACAGTAGCGGGAAACATTCGCCACCGCCTCCTCCAAGAATTCCTAAACCAGATTTACTAAATCCTTCGTCGCTTTTATCTTGCTAACCCCTTAAACAAAGAAGCTTCCTTTTAGTTTTCTCTATAGGGATTTCCTCTGAGAGGATTAGGGAGGTCACGGGGATTAATAGGAATACACCGGCAACTACCCCAGAATCATTGAAGGCGAAAGCGATGACCAATGAGAGAAAAACGGCTTTAAGCCAGCTGGAAGCTTTCTCCTTTGGAATAATATAGCTAATAGTGTAATGGATTAGAAGAAGAATAGTTTGGACTACTAATGGCATCGTCCAATCGCTAAAGCGTAAAAGCTTCAGATTTGTCATTACCTTTCTTTGCCCTATTTCAATCAAATCCCCTATCCTGCCAAGAAGCAATCCTCGGAAAGCTAATCCTATGTGGGTGCTTTTCGTTAATATATCAAAGACAATTGGGAAAGAAAATAAAATGAGGAAAAAGATGGAGAGATAAATGTAAAATTCCCTTATCTTCTTCATTTGCGATAATAAAAGATAGGAAAAACCCGATATAGCTGTGAGAAAACCTCCCCAATTCGCTCCCCACCAGGGTGCCCCTATGAGGAGGCAAATCATCACCCAAGCTATCCAGCTTCCTAAAAATCGTGGGTAAAAGTAGCTGAAAACGAGCAAACAGCCAACTATTAATCCAACGAACTCATTCCCTATTCCATAATAACGAGCTCCCTCCTCAACCGAATGCCCAATTCCCGATTCCGCCATTAACTTTCCACCCTGCATTATGTCTAAACATATGAGGAGAAAGAGCAGAAGAGAGAGAAAAAGTGGAGCTCCTTTAGGTCTGAGAAGGCAAAGGGCGAAGATGAAGAGGATTAGTAGAGGAAGAAAAATAGCGAGTTGAAATCCGCTGAGAGGAAAAGGGGTAAGGATAAGCAGGGCAAGAGGGAGGATGAAGGGGAAGAGGGAGAAATAGCGAAATCCCGGGAAGAAGAGGGGAAGAAAGAAGGCGAGGAGGAAGAAACCAACAGTTAAACCTATTATGTTCGCGCTTATGATTCTATGAATTGCCCAACTGCGTTGGCTTTCCCTACGAATTTGCTGGAGTCTTTCAACCTGTCGTTCCACAGGCTTAGCTGTAATCTTTCTTCCCAAATAGAGACGCTCACTACCACCGAAGAAGGAGAAGATAGTGGGAGCGAAGTCATAGAGTGAAACTACCCCAAGCGTCTTCGTCGTCTTGGAGGTTAGCAATCCCTTCATTCCAGAGCCGAAAATTATGATAGGGGATAGGGTGAAGCCCTTGCCCAAGGAGAACATACCCGGATAAGGGGAAACGAGGATGAGCAAATCGTCCTTTCTCAAAAGAGGAATGATAAACCCTATCAAGTCGTCAACATCTTTAAGCAACCTTCCTATGAAAATATCACGCATAGCCACGCTTATGTAAGGATATTGGAGGTCAACTCGGAGGGAATCTCCCGTCTCTATGAATATAAATACATTATCTTGGGAAAGATAGCTTCTCAATTTTTCTTTCAGGGCGGAAAAGTTTGTGCGAAGTTCCCCTGGGAAGAAGGGGTCTGGCTTTACCAAATTCTTATTAACCTCGCCCTCCTCAATTATTCCCCTTGAATTTAGAAGCACGCAGCTCGCTTCTCTATGCATCTCGCTCATAGTATCGGCACTTCCTAATAGGACAGTTTTTACTCCCCTCTCTTGGAGCAAATCTCCCAATAAATGGTAATTAGATTTTCCTTTCAGGGAAGGGTTATTGTTAACAATGGAGGGGAAGCCGATGTGGATAAGGAAGTTAGGAGGAGGTGGAAAGCCCCAAATTCTAAAGAAAATATCGCTCGCCTTCTCCCCTTGAAATATTTCATTTTGGAAAAGGCAGAGGCGAGCTTCCTCTTTTGGGGCAAGTCGGCGCGCGCTTCCCATTGAGAGATAAGCTGATTCGGAAGGGTAGTTCCTGCTCAATCTACAATTCGTAAGCCCTATTGCTCCATTTTCCATTATATATTCAATATTTCCTATCCCTTCCCTGAGGATATCCTCAAGAGTTATCCCCGGGAAAGAGACGACGATTATCCTTTTAGCGAGAAGGAAAGAGGCAAAGAATAAAAAGAATAATAATCTCTTCATAAATCATTAAATTTTAATATTAAAATGAAAAGCTAACAAATGATTCCCTGCTTGAAAAAGGATTTTTAATGCAGAAAAAAGAGACAAAAAATATCAGCAACCATTGGGTATTGATTTCAAAATTTTCTATTTTTCAACACCTGCAACAAAACCAAAATAAACTTTAAGAGATATTGACTGCTTAGCACACCTATATTAAAATTTTATTTGATTATTAATAGATGAGGTGATGCTTATGAGAGTTTCTTAAAGGAGGGAAGAGCTTTCGCCCCCCGCTTCTCCCTCGCCGGAAAGCCGGAGGAACCGATAGAGGGGGCAAATAAACTAAAAGGAGGTGGTTAAGAAAATGTTTATGAAGAGTCAAAAGAGAGGATTTACCTTGATTGAATTGCTCGTCGTCATAGCTATCATCGCTATTCTGGCAGCTATTCTGTTTCCGGTCTTCAGTCGCGCTAGGGAGCAAGCACGAAAAACCGCCTGCCTTTCTAATATGAAGCAGATGGCTACCGCAACGATGATGTATGTTCAGGATTGGGATGAGACATTCCCCATTACCACTGTATGCTGTGCCATCGGACACGGTAACCCAGTTACAGATACAGCTTACGGACAGCTAATGCCCTATGTGAAGAATGCGGGTGTATTTTTCTGTCCCTCGGTAGCCGGCAATATCTTCTATGAAGTCGGCTGGGTGGATGACCAAGGAATGCTCCATGGCTGTTGCAACGGATTAATCTGGCCGCGAGAATTCATACCTTACATTAAAACACCCCTCGGTGTAGGATGGAACGAGTGCATAATCCGTTGCACAGGTTTTATCCAATGTGGTGTCCCAGCTATGAAGATGGCAAGCCTTGATGCACCCGCTGATTATGTCATCTGGGGCGACTCCTCAAGTATGATTTCCTGGCACGGCGCAAGGATGATTTGGGCGAATTATTGCCAAAATGTTCGCTGTAATCAGGATGACCCCACCCGAAGAAGCTGGAGCAAAAGCACCCGGCATGTGGGAGGCTCCAATCTGATTTTCTGCGATGGACACGCTAAATGGGTAAGCTCGCAAACGATAGCGGGTAAGGGCTATGTCCACAGGTTCGTTCCCGATTGTCGTGGACCAGCAGCTGATAGGAGCTTCTTTGAGGTCTGGGGAGGTAATGCTTTTCCCTAAAGCTTAAATATAAGATAGATTCTTTAAAGTTATTTTAGGAGGCAAAGCCTTTGAAGAGGTTAATATATCTTCTTTTGTTTTTGCTTCAGTCCTTCTCCTTCGCACAACTACCCGGAGTATCTTTATCTAAAATAGAAGCACCCCCCTTAATAGATGGAGAGCTGAACGACCCCTGTTGGCAATCCGCCACGAAAATCCAGCTATCACACCTCCAGGGAAAAACCGAAATCCCTTCCCAGAAAACAGAAGTCCTTTTAGCCTATGATGACTTCGCTATCTATATAGCGTTCATCTGCTATGAGAATAGAATGGGCGAAATCGTTGGAAATCAAAAAGAGAGGGATTTTGATGTCTGGCGAGATGACTGCGTTGAGATATTTCTCTCGCCTAATCCTCCCGATTATTTCCACTTCATAGTGAATCCTCTCGGAACTCAGCAGGACGAAATAAATAAAGACGCAAGATGGAACGGGAATTGGAAGGTCAAAACCAAAAATTTTCCTGATAGATGGCAAGTTGAGATATCTATCCCCTTCCTTTCCCTTCCTCTTTCCCGAAACACGGGCGCTGAGTGGCGCGGGAATTTCTGCCGAAACGAGCTTCCTCATAAAGAGGAATCTAGCTGGACAATCCTTGAGAAAAGCTTCCACGAACCTCAAAACTTCGGGCTTATCTCCTTCCCCTCACCACCACCCTTCTCCACAATAGCGGAAAAACAAATAAAGGAGGCGGGAGAAAAGATGAAAGACCAACTTGGGAAAATTCTCGCTGAAGCGG
>Ga0272448_1005126_pt1 | contig 14589 bp, 22 predicted proteins | sample YNPCB0191_FD_202220 | JGI IMG/M metagenome (GOLD analysis project Ga0272448, IMG submission 202220) | Hot spring sediment microbial communities from Yellowstone National Park, WY, United States - YNP-CB-019-1 | ecosystem: Environmental > Aquatic > Thermal springs > Hot (42-90C) > Sediment...
CTTATCATACCCCGCACCCCGGAGGTCTACTTCATACCCGGTATCCATCTTTTTCGCCATATTGTTCTCAATTAGTCCGGGGATTATTCGTTCCAGATCCCCAACATTGATCGTTCGTGCCTCATGCCTCACACCCTTTGGGCGTTTGAACCCGTGAACACCGAAATGATCCGGTGCAAACTTCACAACGCTGATCCACTTATGCTTGTGTCCTCCTGCATTGCCATGTCCACCGCGTTTCCCCTTACCCCTCCCTGCCTTCAGACCACGCCCGTGCGTGCGTCTCCCGCGGAACTTCCTGTGTCGCTCAGGCATCTTTCTTCACCTTTTCTTTGAGTTTTTCAGCGTCAAGACATCGATGAATGAGGGTGTTTATACCCTTTCCACGATACCCCAGTGTGCCCCCGATCGCAGCACTCCTCTTTATTGTTCGATACCCTCCTTTTGGCGGGTGCAGCCGGAATACGGGTTTTACACCCGGAACCTCTTTGTATGTAAATTCACACCTTAAAATCGCCCCAGCAAGCGCATCAATCCCCGGATATTTTGTTTTATTCTTTATATATGCGTCATCAATGGGTTTTTCACCAGTGAGTCTTCCCTTCTCTGTTATCAACCTGATCATCGTCTCCTTATCGATTTCACCCCAGGTGATATAATCCTTTGCCTTCTGGAGCATCCCGAGATAATACTTTGTCGATGGAATAATAACGCAGTGGTTTACCCTCGTCAGCCTCAGCATGCGCATGGTCTTTTCTATGCGTACATTGACCTTCACATGACCACGGATACGCACCACTGCAAGTGCCGTGAGATCACTCATGATGACCCCTCCTTTTCAGGTTCAGGTTTCACTTCATCGTATTTCTGTTCTTTCGGTGCGCACCCGGAGATGATGTTTAACCCCATCTCCTTTGCGGGGTGTATCGGCAAGACGCTCGTCTCTTTCAGGGCATTAAATGTGGCAAACGCATAGTTTATTGTGGTCTTTGTGTGCCCTTCAGAAAATGACCATGCATCCGAAATCCCGGCAAGGGCAAGGATCTGTTTTACGACACTGGCTGCAGCAAGACCTACACCCCGTGGTGCAGGCTTGAGTGTAACCCTGACCGAACCTGAACGACCCGTAACAAGAAACGGAAGGGTATGCGGTCTCCTGCACCCGCACTCCCAGGATCCGCACCCGCGCCTTATCTCGATGATATTCAGTTTGGCATTGCGGATCGCTTTCCTTATGGTTGGACCCACCTCCTTTCCCCTTGCCCTTCCCAGGGCGACATACCCGTCCCTGTTTCCAATACATACCGTGACTACAAACTTCGTTCTTCTGCCGGAATCCGTCATCCTCTGAACCATCTTCACATCAAGAACCTCATCAGATAGCCCCGGAAGAAGGACATCCACGATCTCCACCTCACGGATCGGCATCCTCGTAGCAAGGACCTCACTCATGCTCTTCAGTTCACCGTTTGCAACCATCCTCCCGAGCCTCGTAATGGGTTTCCAGTTAAGAACAGCGATCCGCTCCTCCAGGGTATACTGGGTTAAATCTGCTTCCTCGGGTTTTGCCGGGATCTTCTTTTCCTCTCCCCTGCCACGCCCCTGCTCATTTTCATTCATCGGTCTTCACCTCAGCACCATGCTCATGCTTATCAATCTCATCCTTTATGCGCATCACCTCGGGCCGTATCTCTTTACTTATGTGTTCCCCGTAGATCCTCGATTCATCAGGAAGAACTTCATCTGAATGAGGGACCTCCACCCCTGCATCAATCAACCCCTTGACCACGCTGAAGACCCTTGCCCCTCTGCTGGGCGAGTAAACCCCTATATCGAGGATACAACTGGATATACCTTTGCTTAATGCCTTCTTCCCCGCAAGATATCCTACCAGATAGGCTGCAGGTGTTGTATCCCCCTTATACTTCCAGTTGAAGGGTTTAAGGTCATGCGAGGATGATGCACATATCACCCTGTCCCCTTTTGGATCATATTCGATTATCTGGACATAAATCCCGGTCAGAGACCGTCTTACGACTGCCCTGGGTCTTCCCGAGGATATCAATCTTTTACGGATCCTGTAATCCGTTTTTTCAAGTCTTCGCCTCTTTAACGGGAGCTTGAGTATCCTGCGTCTCATATCATTTCGCCCCCTGGACGATCTCTCCGGTGGTATTCAGATGTGATATGAGATGCGCCCTGCTCTTGAACATTCCACCCTTGATCTTTACATAATACTTGCGATAGACCTGGCGTGTGATCTTCCCGGAATCCCTGAGATCCCTGAGTGCCTTTCTGAGTGCCCTTACCTTTGCTATCCACCGTTTCTTTCTTGGAAGCCGGGCATACTTGGCGCCTTCCCTTGAGCCGTGCCCCCTTCCCCGTCCGTACCTCTTGCGCTGAAGTCTGACCCTTGCCCTGCCACGGGATGTGCCTTTCGGTGGAAGACGAACGATATACCCACGCTCCACAAGCTCACGGATGTTCTCTTTCGTGATCGCATTTGTGATCGCATCGATCTCCTCATCCGTCATACCTTTTGGAAAGTTGAATTTCACACGGTTTACGCCACACTTCAGGATACTTGCTGCCATTCTCCGCTGGACATTCAGGTTCATCCTTTCACCTTTCCCGGGGGATTGAGAACCTTGAACCCCTTCTCACTTGCATCACGATAAATCGATTCCCTCTGTCCTCTCGATATCTCTCGGGCAATAAGCAGGGTATGCCTCTCCGGGGATAACTCTTCCAGATCTGCAGTGCACCTCACCCTTACAATCTTGTGCTCAGGGTCCTGTCTCCTGTTGAGTATGTGTATCCCGAGTTCATCAGCATGACGCTCTATTTCTTCCCGCTTGCGGGCACCAACCGTTGATGCTATCCGGATAGCCTCCCTCTTCGGATCTACCTTCAGCACATCTTTCACATTATGTACCAGCACCTCCGAAAAACCGGACGGGTGCAGCCCGCGGGCAAGCACCGGACCCCGGTACCCAGCAGATACAATGTCCCCCTGGGCTACCTGATGATGCCTGAGTTTTGAGAACTTCCCGCGAGGTTTTCTCCACCCGGTCCTTTCAAGTTCCCTGGAGAAGTTCCACTGCTGATGCTTGAACTTCCTTCTTTTTCTTGCCATCTCGTTCTTGAGAAGTAGCGCCCTCCGGGTCCGCTCGTCAAGGTGAGGACGGATCTTCTTCGGTCTCCTTTCTTCAACGACCTCCTTTTCCCCGGAGTCCTCATCAACAATCTCCTCCTTTTCCTCTACGGCACCCCCCTCCTCCTCAGATTTCTCCCCGATCCTGCTTTCTTCTTTTACATGTTCTTTTACATGTTTACCCTTATGCGTGCTCCTGTGGGTATCCGTGGTCGCACCACCCTTCTCTGATGGAGAATGAACCTTCTCTCCGGTTTCATGCGTATGCCCTCTGGTATGCTCCTTCTTCTCATCAGCCATGACCCTCACCTCGCCTCCTGCGGGATCTCACCCTTTGCCACGATATAGATCCCGTCCTGGAACACCCGGGGGTCCTTCCTCTTGATCTTTGTTGCATACTCAATCCTTGCAGCAGTCATTCCCAGCGCTTCAATATCCACCCCGCGTAATGTGATTGTATCCCCTTTCACTTCCACACGGACACCGGGGGCAGCCTCCGCATACCTCGGCACCTTCTCTCCAAGGAAGTTCTCGATCACAACAAGATTCCCTTTCGTCGAGACCTTGATCGGAAAGTGAGAATATATAATCTTCATCCGGTACTCAAATTCGTGCATTACACCCGTAATCATGTTCAGGATGTGACCGTTCCATGTACCCAGAAGGGCACGATCCTTTTTTCTCATGCTGGAACACTCAAGAACTATACTCTCACTTTCAATGAGTATCCGATGCCTCGGACCGACAAACTCCCTTGAGACCTTTCCTTTGGGTCCTGTGATCGTAAGCGTATTGTTATGCAGAACCGCAGAAACACCTTTTGGAATAATTATACCCTGCCGGAGCATCGTCACCACCTAATATACATACGCGAGAAGCCGCCCTCCAACATGCTGACTCTTCGCCTCTGCATGCGAGAGTACGCCCCTGGGTGTAGTTATAATCAGCACACCGAAATCCTGTGCCGGGAGATACCTGCGTTCATATTTTTCTATTTCGTCAACCCGCACGGAAAACCGCGGTTTGATCACCCCGCAATCGTTAAGGTACCCTGTTATCTTTACCTTAAACTGTCCCCCCCTGCGGTCAGGAATAAGTTCAAACGATGAGACATACCCGTGCTCCTGCATGACCTTCAACACGCTGGCGATCATCCGGGATGCAGGGCGCACCACGCATTCCTTATGCCCTGCACGGATCGCATTCCTTATTTTTGTTATTGCATCATTAAGAGGGTCGTGTTGCATCTTCTCACCAGTACTTTTTAAACCCGAGTTCTACAGCCTTATCACGAAAACATTGCCTGCACAGGTGAAGCCCGTATCGCCGGGTGATCCCCCTCTTCCTTCCACACCTTTTACACCCTTCCTTTCTTCCGTATTTTGCGACGCGTGGCTTACCCCCATATCTCGTCTTGTTCGGCACTACTCCATCACCTCCACATTAAACCTTTCTTTGAAAAACTTCATCGCCTCATCCTTCGTGACCCTGTGATGCCCGGGAATCCTGCTGGAACATGGTTTTCTCATCGCCACACGGGTACCCTTCCTCTGAAGACTTACGCAGATATCCAGTCCGAATATCCCGATATCCGGGTCATATTTTACCCCCTCAAATGCGGTATAATCCGGAATGCCAAACGATACATTACCCAGGGGATCAAACGACCCCTCGAAGAGTTTGAAATTACGCACCCATAGCGCCCTCTTCAGAAACTCTTCACCCTTTTTCTTTCTCAGGGTTACCTTGCACCCGATCTGCATTCCTCTTCGTATTCCCCACTCCCTGATCGTATTTTTAGAAATGGTTCGTACCGGTTTCTGCTGGGTTAAGATCTCAAGAACACGCTCTGCCTTTTTGAGTTTCTCCCCGGCTTCACCTGCAGAGATGTGAGCAACAACCTTCTGGATCTCTACCCTGCGATTCGGGTTCTCACCCCTGGACGCAGATTTCTCTTTCTTTCCGGGATACCCTCCACTCATTGCTCACCCTCCTCCTTTTTATCTTCAATGGATGTTTTTTCTGTATTCTGTGTCAGCACCTCAAGATTTATGAGGGGTCTTGCTGTCCCTATTACAAAGACCTTATCCATCGTGGTCGAGAACCCTTCCTTAAATCGCACGGTGTTCGGCAGAGAACTTCTAATTATGTTTACTCCTTCAATATGACCGATCTCCCCCACATGCGATCCTCCAATAATATATCCAATGCTGTCCTTTGCAAACGGGATGTACCCCAGGATCTTCTGATTGGGGATCTCAAGTTTAAGAACATCGTTCGGTCTGTATTTGCATTCCTCCATAACCATGCATCGACCATCGTGTGTGTTAATCTGGAACTTTCCGCCACGAATCTTTCTTTTGCCCTCAATCCGGACGATCTTCCATTTGGATTCACCTTTATCTATGGGGACGGGGAGGATCTTCCCCTGCCTGTTAATGACCATCATATAATGTTCATCACTCTTCAGAAGTGTCAATTTATCCATGAGTCCAACGGGAAACCGGATATCGGTAACTACCCTCCCGTCAACCATAACATTTCGCCCAGTGATGATCGCCTTCGCCTCACGCATATTATCGCATAACTTCAGGATATCCCTTACTATGATGGCAAGTGGAAGAGAACGCTCCTTTGGATGGGGTCCGGGGTTTACCCTTGCCACCCAGACATTCGTCTTTCTCGGTATATGCCAGGCGGTGGGTGCTGCAAGACGTTTAAGATGCCGTCCCATTCTTATCCCTCCAGACCCCCCTGAGGCATCCGGCAGTTCATTCTGTTCCCTCCTTACTCAGTTTGAGTTTTTCCCTTCTTCTCGGGTTGGAAAGATCAAGTTTTGTGATGATGAGATTTGATGGATCCACCGGGATCCATACCTGTTTTCCCTTTGCAGTCTTCCTTGTTACATTCTCCAGATAAACCTTTCCCCGTTTCAGGTCCACCTCCGCAACCTTGGTCTCAAAGTGTCTGGTAATCGCATCATTTATGAGTGCTATACCCCGCATCATCCGGACAGTATCCCCCTTCTGGATCCTGATACTGTTTTTCCCGTACTTCTCTCTTAACGGTCTGTCAAGCCTTGCATGGAGACGCTTCCACCGCTGGTGTAACGGCGCATTAAGGAGTTTTCGTCGCTGAATCCCGGGTTTACTTGAATATCCTCTGCTCATACCATTCACCTTCATACAATAATTCCTGCAAGTGCTCCAATCCTCGGGAACCTCTCTGCAGCCTCCAGCGCAACCGCACCTTTGATATCTGTACCTTTTGTCTCTCCCGTATCTGTAATTATTACTACTGCATTATCTTCAAACTGAACCATCATCCCATCAGGCCTCCGAAACGGTCTCTTCTGCCGGATAATTACCGCAGGAAGGATCTGCCTCCTCATTTCGGTTGTACCTTTCTTTACCGAGACTATAACCTTATCCCCGATACCAGCAGATGCTCTCCTCCTTCTGACCCCGTGATACCCGGGTACTGCAATGATCTGAACTACCTTTGCACCGGTGTTATCTGCACACTGCATCTGCGAACCGACCTGAAGTCCACGTGTCTGTCTGCCCGGGAGACCTCTCATTTCATCACCTTTTTGCAATCACCACGAATGAGACATTCTTTGCAATCTTTCTGCATTCACCTATCGTTACCCGATCCCCTTCCTTTACAGGGATGCATGCGGGGAGGTGCGCCATGATCCTTGACCTTCTCCGTTCAAACCTTTCATACTTTTTGATATAGTGTAACCGCTCCCTTTTTACAACTACGGTTCCCTGCATCTTTGCTGAGACAACCTCCCCGTCAAAGATCATCCCCCGAACCTTTAGATGACCGTGAAACGGACATTTCTTATCATCGCATCTCCGGGCAGGTATCGGTACATCCAGTCCGATATCCCTGCCTTTTTTTATCTCATCCTTATGTGATTTCCTTTTCTGACCTGAAACATGAGTCACGCTTTTTTTAGGTTTTTCGGGCATCTCGGATCTTTCTGCAGATCCCTTCTTCTCATCAGGATCAACCATGCATTCTGCCTCCCCGTTCTTTATGTCTTACCTTTTTTATCCGATCCTCCGGACGAAATATAATCCTGTCTCCATGAATGATATGCCCATCGATCTCAAATACGGTCCCCCTCTTCTGGATCATCTTTATCCCGCTACTCGTGCGAATATGAATCATCTGTTTTGTCTCGTCAACGATAATCCCATCCATCTTTATCTGGGATTCACTCCTCGAAAGTATAATCCTGCATGGTCTCCCTATCAGTTCTTCCTGCTCAAGCATCTATTTCACCTCAATGGCGAACCCCATCTTCTCGAGTTCACTCTGCACCTTCTTCTTATGGTCCCCCTGAAGTTCTATGCGCCCGTTCTTTACCGTTCCGCCGGCTGCACACAGGGTCTTCAACCTCTTTGCCAGAGTCTCCAGATCTATATCCTTACCCGCAGGGCATTCCACGATCGTTACCATCTTTCCGTACCTTCGTTTATCGGTGAATACGGAAAGAGGGTGCTGTTCCCTTGCGAGGACCTCGCATGTACATATATCCTTGGGTTGTCCGCATGTCTTACAAATCTCTACCATCTTTTTTTTCCTCCTTTTTCTTTATTGAACTTTCCTTATGAGCCTGATGCCCTTCATGAGGTTTATCCGAACTTTTATCCTTATTCTCTTCTTTTTCCGTTTTCGACACCCGTTGAGGTTTCTTTGCCTTTTCTTCAAGTCGTTTCGCCTGTGCCTCTATCGTAAGGATCTGGGCAATCGTCTTCCTGATCGCCTTTACACGCCCGGGGCTTTTCAATGCACCCCCCATCGCACCTGTACCCCGTTCGTGCATCAGGTCGTCTCTTAACTCTTTCAGTTTTTTCTGCCGGTCTTCACTGCTCATCTGCCAGATCTCTTTGACCTTCAGTCCTTTCATTTTTTCTCCTCCGAGATCCTCTTCTTATCAGATGCCTCCTTGGTCGCCTCCGCACCCTCGGACCCTTCCCTGGCATGCTCGGTATCCCCTTCCTTTTCAGCCTCCTGTTCTTCCTGCTCGGATATCTTCACCTTCAGGATATCCTCAGGTGCCTCCTCCTCAAGGACCTCCTCCATACCTTTCACCCTTGCCACCTTCTTTGCCTTTTCAAGGATCTCCTTCTCTTTTTCCGCAGGGATCTCCTCTTCAGCAGGGACTGGAGCCGCTGGAGCCACCACCCCCTCCGGGGGAGCCTCGGGTTTTACCTCTTCTTCTTTAAAGGATATGTCATCGGGGAGTTTTGCATCAGGAGGCATGATCTTGACAGTAACTCCTATAATTCCCGGTTTGAGTTTTGCCGTGACATACCCCACACGCATTAACCTCTGTGCAGTGTCCCCGCAGTACTTGATTGTCCCTTTTGTAAACTTTTCCGTTCTGTGCCTCTCCCCCGTGAGTTTACCTGCTATAATTACCTGACACCCCCGTGCGCCAGCAGCCATGATACTCCTTACCGTGGCATGACCTGCCCTTCTGAAATGCCACCCCCTCTCAAGTGCCTGCGCAAGCTTTTCTGCCATGATATACGGGTTAAGTGCAGGGTTTTTTACCTCTTCCACTTCGATCACCGGATTCTCCTGACCAAACTTCGATTCTATTACGCTTCCCATCCTCTTTATTGCGCCTCCTTTTCTTCCGATGACCAGCCCCGGTCTTTCCACTTCCAGAGTAATACGAGTACATGTAACCGTTCGCTGGATATTCACCCCGCCAAACCCCGCACGCCGGGTATTCTCCATAATATATTCCTTAAGAAGCATGCGTTTCATGTTTTCCTGAATAATCTTTTTATCTGTTCTCACTCCTATTCCTCCTTCAACTCTTCAAGGATCAATTCAATATGAACAGTCTCCTGATTCCATGCAGTACTCCTTCCGAATGCCCTGGGTCTCTGCATCTTCCTTTTTGGTCCCGGGTGAATGGCTATATGCGCAATCTTCATATTCTCGCTGTCAAGCCCCTGCTGCTCAGCGTTCGCCTGAACCTCCATGATGAGTTTCTTGAAATATCTTGCCGGCTTCACAGGATACCGCCCCGGACCGATCCCTCTCTTATGCCCCACTGCAGTTGTGTACCTCCGGAACCTTATAGGTTTCCTTAATGCAATAATATCGTCAAGAATCCTTTTTGCTTCATCCACGGTCTTTCCCCGGAGGACATTGCACAGTTCATAACTCTTCTTCGGAGAGATGGGTACCTCCCGGGCGATCCCTCGTGCAGTCGTCTTCGGATCCATCTTCACAGAGTACCCAAGATTTGCCATGGCATCTCCACCTTACTTCAGAGGCAGGAACTTTGATGACCTTGTTGCACCTACCCCGGGACCTGAATGCTTTACCTCCTTTCTGGTCATTGCAAACTCACCGAGATAATGACCGAGCATCTCCGGCTGAATGTATACATCCCTCCAATCCTTTCCCGCATGAATAACTATGACTTTTCCCACCATCTCCGGGATTATAGGCATGTCCCTGGCATGGGTCTTTACCCGGTCTTTCCCCTTGCGCAGGTGCTTGAGCAACTTGATGTGCTCCGGGGCAAGACCCCTTCGTATTGTTCTCCGGATGCGTGATGGCGCAATCATCATAAACTCATCCAGCGTCATCTTCTTGAGTTCATCAAGGGTATACCCGCGATATGTGAACTCCTTCTTTGCCCTGATCTCTATCTTCTTCTTTTTCTTTTTATCCGAGGTCATTTCGCCTCACCTTCCACCGCAGGCACCATCGCCGGAGAAACTGAGACACCCTTCTTTTTCTTTTTTGATGGGGCGATCCTGCCGACCTTTCTTCCCGGCCAGGCACCCTTCTTTACTGTGCTATGTCTTCCGATATGCTGATGTGATCCACCTCCATGAGGATGATTTACCGGGTTCATCGCCACACCCCGGACACGGAGGTGAGCCTTGGCTTTACTCCGGTATGCATGATACTTTGCCCCGGCCTTGCCAAATGGTTTCTCCGGTCTTCCGGAACCGCCCATCACCCCGACCGTAGCACGACATAGCGGGTTGATTTCTTTATACTCACCGGAGGGTAACTGGATCTTTGTCTTTTCCGCATGAAGAACGATAAGCGCACTTGATCCTGCACTCCTTGCCAGTTTCCCGCCATCCCCGGGTCTTAACTCAATGTTGCATATTCGAGTCCCCTCGGGGATCTGATTGAGCGGGAGGATCGAGCCAACTGTAGATTCTCCTCCATTAAGGTTGATCCGGCTTGCAATCGATAACCCCGCCGGCGAAAGGATCCGGATAACCTCTCCGGAGGGGAGTTTCACATGCGCAACAGGGGATGTCCTCCCGGGATCATGCTCAAACCTGATCACCTCGCCCGAAACCATACCCATCGCTGTGGACGGGTAAATAACTGCACCATGGTGCCTGTGCCCGGGTGAGCGATACACACTCCCGCCACGACCCCTTCTCTGATGCCTTGTAGCCTTTCCCATAGCGTCACCTCATGTGATCCCCAGCCGGATGCCAATATCTTCTGCAGAGTACCCCTTTGCAAATTTTACCACTGCACGCTTTCCGTTCTTTGTTATACGGATATTTACAGAATCCACCCTGACATCCAGCATCTTTTCGATCGCCTTTTTCACATCACTGCGTGTAGCCCGCATATCAACAATGAACTCCAGTTTGTTTTCCTTGGGGTTGTCCCGCATCAGCATGGTCTTCTCCTTATACACCGGATGAAGTATGATCGAGTAGGGATTGGATGAATCTACTCTCCCCATCGTTTTACCTCCTCAAATGCAGATTTCGAAAATACAACAAGTCTTCCCGGTTCGCCGCCGGGGGCGAGATCCTCCACATTTACATGAGATACAGGCTTCACACTCGCTCCGGGAAGGTTTCTTGCCCCCTCCAGCCCACCCGGATGTTTTACAACGAAGAGAATACTTACCGGGGTCCTGTACCTCCTGCCACGGGTCTTTCCCTTTCCCGCACGAATATGCCTCCCCCGTTCCGCACGAAGTATATCCGCATATATACCCAGGGATTTAAGCACGGGGATGAGGTCCTTCACTTTTTTAATCTTTTCAATTTTATCCTCCACCACAACCGGGATGAAGGTGTGCTCCGAGAACCTGTGCCCCCTTGCCTTTACCTTGGTGGGGTCTGCTGCAGCACGCAGGGCTGAGAGTCGTGCAAGTTTCATCTCTTTCTCATTAATCTTTAATTCAAAGTTATGCTCGGCTTTTGGCGGGTGAGCCCGCCTCCCGCCGACCGTGTTTGGAGCCTGTGCACCGGTCATCGAGTTTTTCAGTCTCGGCGTCCTGGAAACACCACGGCCCTTTCCGCTCCACTCTACAGCGTGTTTCATCCCTGCCTCAGGGTCAACACCGTACCTCTGCCGGCGATTCGCCTGAATGGCAACCACCGCACGCCTGATCAGATCCGGTCGATACCTGATCCATGTAAACCATTCTGGTGCTGATATCTTATGCTCGGAGGGGTTCCCGTCGAGTGCCATCACCGGAATCATAACTTTTCGATGAGCGTGATGCTCCTCCTTGGGTTTTGGTCTTGATGGTTCTTCCATTCTCATGCCCCCTGCTTGGATGATGTGGAGATGTAGACCACCTGAACAGAATCGATCTGTTCCTTCGGCCGGATTGCCTCCCTCAATCGGATTACCCTGTTTGGAGGACCGGGTACCGACCCTGAAACTATAATATATGGATTGGTGATTACACCATAGTGCGGGAACCCGCCCGCAGGGTTTACCTCTTCACCGGAGTCACCGATCTTGATTACCCGCTTGTTCAACTCGGTTCTGGTATGGAACCCGGTCTGACCACCCTGAGGAACCGTCGGCCTGACATATCCCGGTCGTTTCGGACCTGCACATGCAATCGCACGAACATGTTTTCTGCTCTTATGCGGAAGCCTCTTTACACCCCACCTCTTAATCACACCCTGAAACCCCTTTCCCCGGCTGACTGAGATCACATCCACAAGTTTCCCCTCACTGATAAAATCACGAATCGTTACATCCTTTCCCAGAAGGGAGATTGCATATTCCACCTGATCCTCCACTTTCCCTCCACCAACCTTTACCTCCATGATATCCGGCACCTTTGAAGGGATGCCGGATACAAGGTGCGGTTGGGTACACATCATCACCCGCACCTCGCTCGGTTGAATCTTTCTGAGAACGGGTAAGCGAGATTCCGTCTCATACTCCTTTGAAACAGGAAACCGGCGGGCAAGGGTCTTATCAACCCTCGATGACCAGACCTCACCGAGGATCTTCAGTCCGTAGACCGTCTGCCCGTAAAGACGCACACCCACAACTTTCATTGGAGGAACTTCTAAAACCGTCGCAGGAGCAAAAACCTCTCTCCCTGCAGTGGTACTTGTCTTTCTCCAGTCGATAAGGAATGTATGCGTCATCCCTGCCTTGAACCCTGCAAAACCCAGAAGTTTTGGTTTATCCGCTTTGATCTCGGGCCATGTGGTGACTCGCGGGACTACCCTTGACGCCCTTTTTCTGGGGGAATACCCCATCGATCCTCGCCTGGGTCTTCGTACATTCGGCATAGATGATCCAACCCGATTTCGCTTCCATTCCGGTTAGGCAAAGATGCCTCACCGGTGTGGAATGTTCCATATAACATTTACTATATAAAGATTCAGGAGACGCCCCCTGCAGGATAACTCATCTGGGGGATAGAATGCACTGCCACATACCGGGATCACACACTGGGAAAGGCACATTCCCATCCATAGTTCCAACCATTAAGATCAGAATTCCGAAGGAATTCTGGAAGATGGATAACTTCTTTCGAGGGGCATGCTTCCTCATTTATCAAGAGGAAGTAATTTCGGGATAACACCGGGTGTCAGGATTAAATGAAACTTTATATAACGGCAATCGGATATCCTTCATGTGTGATAATAAGATGTCACAGCGGGATGCGAGTCTCTACAGGGTCGTACTGGGAGTGGTGATGATATTAGCAGTAATACCGTTCAGCGGGCTCTCCGGGATAGCCTCTGCCGGGCCAACCCCGGAGGATCGGGGAGGAATTATGGATAATCCCCACCCCGGGATACTTGCAGCGAATACATGGACGAACATGAACCCATCAACATATCCGAGTGCACGCCAGTATCATGCGATGGCATACGATTCGCAGAATGACAGGGTCATACTCTTTGGCGGATGGAATGGTAACTACTTATCAGACACATGGACATACGATTTCAATACGAATACATGGACGAACATGAACCCATCAACATACCCGGATGCACGTTATGGTCATGCGATGGCATACGATTCGCAGAGTGACAGGGTCATTCTCTTTGGCGGAGAGTCGAGTAGTGGATACTTATCAGACACATGGGCATACGATTTCAATACGAATACATGGACGAACATGAACCCATCAACATACCCGGGTGCACGTTATGGTCATGCGATGGCATACGATTCGCAGAGTGACAGGGTCATACTCTTTGGCGGGTATTATTATGATGGAACGAATGGTTACGTCGTCTACGACACATGGGCATACAATTTCAATACGAATACATGGACGAACATGAACCCATCAACACACCCTGTTGCACGTGAGTTTCATGCGATGGCATACGATTCGCAGAGTGACAGGGTCATACTCTTTGGCGGATGGAATGGTTACTTATCAGACACATGGGCATACGATTTCAACACGAATACATGGACGAACATGAACCCATCAACAAAACCGAGTGGACGCGATAGTCATGCGATGGCATACGATTCGCAGAGTGACAGGGTCATACTCTTTGGAGGGTTTGGGGGTGGATTCCTTGGAGACACATGGGCATACGATTTCAATACGAATACATGGACGAACATGAACCCAGGCACCAGCCCGGGTGCACGCGATTATCATGCGATGGCATACGATTCGCAGAGCGACAGGGTCATACTCTTTGGAGGGTGTAATGGTAATTACCTCTCGGACACATGGGCATACTTCCTTCAGGTTGAACCTTATTCACCTGCGCTTTTGACTCCATGGGACTTCCAGAAGGGTGGCGAATGGGCAAACCCGTTGAGACCGGAGTTCAGATTCAGCACTACCGACCCGGAAGGGGATCGGATCAGGTATAACATTCAGGTAAGCACAGACCCATTGTTCGGCACAACAGTTATCGATGCAACGAGCGGCACCGACCCGGGGTTCAGTGATGTAACCAATCCGTCGGAGAGCGAGCCATACCCATCCGGGGATACGATAAGATATGTGGCACAATCCGATCTGACATCCGGAACCACATACTACTGGCGTGTGCGGGCAGAGGACCCCGGAGGGAGTAACACATGGTCATCGTTCAGTGAGTCCTGGAGTTTTACGGCAGGTCCGGGGTTAACCCAGCAATCGTGGTTCCAGACGACGAAGTGGCAGT
>Ga0272448_1005128_pt1 | contig 14587 bp, 14 predicted proteins | sample YNPCB0191_FD_202220 | JGI IMG/M metagenome (GOLD analysis project Ga0272448, IMG submission 202220) | Hot spring sediment microbial communities from Yellowstone National Park, WY, United States - YNP-CB-019-1 | ecosystem: Environmental > Aquatic > Thermal springs > Hot (42-90C) > Sediment...
TGTCAACTTCACCTTCATAATAATCGGCTAATTTTTCCATTAAAGTTTCCAGCCGGCCGGTCTGTTCGCCAACCATAATCATTTGCGGCACAAGAACCGGAAATTCTTTCTCTTTCTCCAGCGGCACGGACATCGGAATTCCCCTTTCCACCTGGGCGATAACTTTTTTTAAGATCCGAATATACACCCGGTTGTTCATCGCTCGCGCGGTGATTCTAATGGCCTCAATGATCGGGATACCGGAGGCAACCAACATCCCTAAAGTCCGGGCGAACCTCGCCATATAGATATCGTAGGAAACATAGCGAACAATGGGAAATTTTAATTTAATCACATCCCAGGCGAATCTCCCGTTTTTCGTCTGGGTAAAAACGAGCCACAAAATTAAGGTTAAAAAAACCGCCACTGCCAGCACCAGCCACCACCAAGCAACCATAAAGTTAGAAATCGCCACAATTGTTCTCGTCGTCCAGGGTAATTTAGCCCCTGATTCTTCAAAAACATCTTTTAAGACCGGAATGACTTTAATCATCATCAGAGCAATCACCAAAATCATCATCACAACGATAAAAATAGGATAAGCCAGCGCGGATCGAACTTTGCTTTTGAAGGATTGCATCCCTTCCATCCGGTCAGCCAGATAAGTGAGCACTTTGTCCAATTTGCCCGAGGCTTCGCCAGAGGAGACGACGGCAATAAAAACATTATCAAAAACTTTGGGAAATTTGCCAAGACTAGCCGAAAGTTTCTCCCCGGATTGGACATCAACATAAACATGCTCTAAAACTTTTCTAAAAGCGGCATTTCTGGTCTGGAGTTTGACTAAATTTATGGCATTGTCAATCGCCAAACCAGAAGAGATCATCACCGCCAACTGTCTGGCGAAGAAGACCTTTTCTTTCTCGGAAATGTGGGAGAAAAGAACAATATCTTTCATTAAACCCCTCACTTTTATAAATACAATCTTAATATATCATAACGCTGATAAATTTCAAATCACAAGTACCAAGCTCCAAACAATATCTAATGACCAAATGTTTAAATTTCAAAAATTGGAATTTAGGATTTGTTTGTTATTTGTAATTTGGATTTTGGAATTTCTACTAAACTTCATTTAGTAGACCATCATCTTAAACGCTTTGGGATCAAGTGACCAAGTTAAAGCGTTATCAATGGTAATCTCGCCTTTACTGACTAATTCCGCCAAGACTTTATCCAAAGTAATCATCCCCTCGGCGGCTGATGTTTGAATGATATTGGGCAGTTGATGAGTCTTGCCCTCGCGGATAGTGGCGCGGACCGCGGAATTGGCAACCATAATCTCACAGGCAACAATCCGGCCGCCCGAAGTGCGCGGGATTAATCTTTGGGAAACCACCCCGAGCAAGACATTAGCCAACTGCATTCTCACCTGCTGCTGCTGATGGGGAGGAAAAACATCAATAATTCGATCCGCTGTCTGGGCCGCGGAATTGGTATGCAGGGTGGTATAAACCAAATGCCCTGTCTCCGCCAAAGTGAGGGCGGCATCGATCGTTTCAAGATCACGCATTTCACCGACCAAGACAACATTAGGATCTTCGCGCAAAGATGATCTTAATGCCCGGGCAAAAGAATTGGTATCCGAACCGACTTCTCTTTGGGAAATAATTGATTTATCATGCTCAAAAACATATTCGACTGGATCTTCAATCGTGATGATATGTTCCGAGCGCCGGTGATTAATATGGTTAATCATCGCCGCCAAGGTGGTTGATTTGCCATGACCGGTTGGCCCGGTAATGATAAAAAATCCTTGCGAAGGCTCAGTGAATTTTTCCAAAATTGGCGGCAAACCTAATTCGCTAATGCTTTTAATCAGTTTGGGGATTAATCTCAAAGAAGCCGCAAGGTTGCCTTTTTGAAAATAAGTATTGGTGCGAAAACGCATATTCTGATAACCAAAGGAAAAATCCACTTCTTTACGGATTTTTAAACGCTCCAATTGCTCGGAGGTCATAAAAGACTGGATCAGTCTGGCAACTCCATCGGCGGTCAAAGCCGCTTCGCCGGGAACAGCGCTTAATTTGCCATCAATCCGGAGCATTGGCGGTACGCCAACGGTTAAATGGAGATCAGAAGCCTTACGCTCGATTGCCAAATCGAGTAATTTCTTCATTAATGGATCTAAAGTAATCTGCATATTCCCTCCGGTCAAATGCAAAATGCTAATCTCAAAATGACAATTCAAAGTTTTTAAATTTACCAATTTTGAATTTTACATTGTCATTTTACATTTTGATTTTTAAATTTTTAATTTATATGGTTACGACTCTTAAAACCTCATTGACGGTGGTTATGCCCTTAAGGGCTTTAAGCAAACCATCCTGCTTCATGGTTATCATCCCTTCCCGGATGGCCGCGGCTTTAATTTCCGAAGCCGGCTTGCGGGCAATCGCCAAATTTTCAATTTGCTCACTCATCGGCAGGACTTCAAAGATGCCAATCCGACCCCGATAACCTTGATCGCATTCTGAACAGCCCCGACCTTCAAAAAATTTATATGGTTTGGGCAAATTGAAACGGGCGAGCTCTTCGTTAATTTCCTTTTCCACCGGCGCCGGGATATGGGCCGGTCGTTTACATTTATCACAAAGCCGGCGAACCAATCTTTGGCCAACAATACAGTTAACTGAAGAGGTAATTAAAAATGGTTCAATTCCCATATTGATTAAACGCGGCAAGGCGCCGGCGGCATCATTGGTATGCAAAGTCGATAAGACCAAATGCCCAGTTAAAGCGGCGTGGGTCGCCAAAGAAGCAGTGTCAGCATCCCGGATTTCGCCAACCATAATAATATTGGGATCTTGGCGAAGGACGCTCCGAAGCCCATTGGCAAAAGTGAAACCAATTTTGGGCTTGATTTGACATTGATTAAGGCCGGGCAATTCATATTCAACCGGATCCTCAAGGGTAACAATGTTGACTGAGGCGGTTGAAATGCGATTGAGAATCGCGTAAAGAGTGGTTGATTTACCCGAACCTGTGGGGCCGGTCGACAAAACAATACCATAGGGTTTATCAATATTTTCAATTAAAATCTTCCGGTTTCTTCCCTCCAAACCAAGATCTTCCAAGGTGTACATCTTTAGCGATTTATCTAAAATTCTTAAGGCGGCTTTTTCACCGTGAATCGTTGGCAAGGTTGAAACTCTAAGGTCAATCTGATGATTGCTGGTTTTGGCTTCAAAACGACCGTCTTGAGGAATGCGCGATTCGTCAATTTTTAAATTGGACAAGATTTTTATTCGGGAAATAATCGCTGGCTGATCAGAAAGAGGAAGTTTGATGATATCGCGCAAGATACCATCAATTCTGAAGCGGATTCTTAAGAACTTTTCTGTTGGTTCAATATGAATATCCGAAGATTTCTTCCTCACGGCTAAAGCAATAATGGCGGCAACGGTTTTAGGAATCTGCCCTTCTTCGGCAATCGCCTGAAGATCTTCAACTTCTTTTACCTCTTGACCGAGAAAGCTATCCAAATCATTTTCTTGGGGGCTGGCAATAAGAGGGGCTTTAATCTCTCCGGGGCGAACTTCAGGAATTTCTTCTTCTTGAAGTGATTCCTTTTGGACAGGAGTTGTCGCTGGCTTGGCCTCGGGCGCTTTGCCTTGGCTGGACAAGGCAGACGGGGCGGGTCGGGGCACAAATTTTTTCGGTGGCAATTCGGAAGTCGCTGGAGCCACTGGAGTGGATTCAGACAATTTACCCCCTGTTGCTGGCTGGCTGACAGCCGGGGCCGGTGGTGGCGGGCTGGCAACTTGAGGAGATTCTTTGGGAGGGTGATAAAACCGGAAACTACGATTAATTTGCGCCGGCGTGGCGCGATATTCTTCAATGGCGATATCATTTTTTTCTCTGACAAAATCAAGAATTTCTCTCACTTTTCTATCATTAGGATCAGCCACCGCGACCTTAATAAAAGAAGGATGAGGGGCTTCAAAAACAACCATTTTGTATTTCCGCGCGATATCTTCAGGAAATTTGCTGATAACCTCATAAGGAATTTGGATTTCGTCCAAATTAATCTCTCGGCTGACTTTTGGCGTGACCGCTGCCGGAGGAGTCTGGTGATGAGAATATTGCTGTAAGACAAAATTCAAATCAGCCATCGAGGTTATTGCCGGCATAATTTTCAAACCCTTTTGGCTTTTGATCTCTTCGAGAACTTGGTTGAGATTAGCCGCCAATCTCCCCGGCTCAGCAATGGCAACCTTAAGAACATCACCGGTGTGGGCGTAAGCTACTATCTTATATTTTCGGGCAAGATTTTCGGGAATGATTGCTAATACTTCCTGAGGAATTGAGGTATCTTTCAATTTCACCAAAGGCAAGGAATAAAGAGCAGCGTAAGCCCAATTGATATCCTCCTGAGAAACTAGGCCTTGGGCTTGGAGTTTTTCTTCGAGGGCTTGATTTGTCAACTTTTCAAAATCATGAGCATCTTCTCTTTTAATCTTGCCCGTCTCCACGAGCACATCAATTAATTTTTTATTATTGCCTAAAAACAAACTCCCTCCTTGAAGGAGAACGCTATTCTATTATTATTGTATCGATGTTTACCAAAATAGTCAACTATTGAAGAGCCAAAGCCTCGTCGAGCGATTTCCAAATCTGATCAATCTTTGGTTTAAGCGACAAAAATTATCTTGGCAGGCCTGGAGCGAATCGGACGCCCGACTGCGGTTTTGGAGACCGCCGTTTTACCACTAAACTACAGGCCCATATCTTCAAATTCAAACTTCAAAGTTCAAATCTCAAAATGACAATTCAAAATCTAGAATGGGAAATCAACGAAGGAAGGGGGAGCTTGTTGGCTCAAAGTGAATCGCAAACACCACAGAAAGCTGTACTCAGCGCTTCTGCTAGAGTGTTCATCTTTGAGCAACAAGCGACCGTAGAAAGCGATTTAATGGATACTGGCGAGCGATTACTTCTTCGCTTTGGAAATTTTAACCTCTTTATGAAGCGTATGCTTGCGGCATTTTTGGCAGAATTTACTTAATTGCAACTTTTCTTTATTGTCGGTCGGATTTTTACGGGTTGTATAGTTTTTGCTTTTGCAAACTGAACATTCTAACTGGATTAAAATTGATTTGGCTTTAGCCACTACGACTCCTTCCCATGTTGATAAATAATATCTTAGCCCACGACCGGATTTGCACCGGTGACCTCATTCTTACCAAGAATGTGCTCTAACTGGCTGAGCTACGTGGGCCCAGGTTATTCCCCTCAACCAGCGCCAAAACCCCAACTCCTTGGGAACTTTGCGCTGGTGCTAGGGGAGGGATTCGAAGGTCGGTGTCCAACCGACATTTCGATCATGAAAACGGATGTCATTTTACGACCTTTCGGCCTACTCTCCGTAAATTCATTCAACTACAAATGTCTATCATTTGGGGTTCTCATCCGCCCCTCAACCAGCGCCAAAACCCCAACTGCGTTGGGAACTTTGCGCTGGTGCTAGGGGAGGGATTCGAACCCCCGAAGCCATAAAGGCAGCTGATTTACAGTCAGCCCCGTTTGACCACTTCGGTACCCTAGCTCATTACTAATATTACTATATTATTCCGTTATTTTCAACGGATAAAGAAAAGAGCGCCCCAAGACTTCTGGGGCGCTCATCGAGATCTTCCATCAGTTACCTGGGCCGGGGCCTAACCAGACAGATGCCGGTGGCGGGGTGAATCGCGGACTTCTTATCAGCGTCTATTACCACCCGATATCGCTCGTGATCCATAAGATCACGTCTGGTCAGGTTAAGCGATTCGCTCTCACCGCCATCTCGCATATCGGTGGTACCGATATCATTGATGACGAAGTACTGGGTCCTGCCCTTGAGGCGGAAGCCGACGAGACAGGGGGTCATATAGAACGCCTGCTCGAAGACCTCAGCCCTGCCGAGACGGAAGGCCTCACGGCTTGCCTTCCGATGGTCGAAGATGTTGACATAGTAGCCGGTTATCGGGTCCTTGAAGGTCAGGACGACTGGCGACTCCAGCTCCTCGGTAAACAAAAGCCTGACCTCGGCGCCGTCAAGCGGCAGGTCGATCTTCGTAACGCGACCCTCACCTATTACAACTGGTACTAGCTTTACCTCTTCGATCACTTCGGGGTACCCCCTTTGGCTAAAATCTTACCCTCAGGTAAGGTTATCCATTACTGAATAACATTGGTATAATACCACAAAATGGCTAGAAAGTCAACCGTGTTGGGCAGGCTCAATAAGGTCCAAATATTAAAGGAAATTGAGTACTAAGTAATAATATAGTATAAAATGAGGGTTCCCGTCTGTTATCTGAGCCGACGAGAGGATTCGAACCTCCGACCAACGGTTTACAAAACCGCTGCTCTACCACTGAGCTACGTCGGCAAATTAAGGGAACTATTTGGTCTTTTTCTTTTCCTTCTCTTGAGCCTTCTTGGCTCTTTCTAAAAGACGGGCATATTTTTTATTTTTAGGATCTAAATTTAAAGCCTTTTTAAATGATTCGCCCGCTTTATAATAATCTTTCAGACCCATATAAGCTAAACCGAGATTGATATGACGCGAGGCTAAATCTGGTTCCAATTTAACCGCTTGCAAAAAAGCATCTCGGGCATCATAAAAATTTTTTTGTTCTAAATAAATGGCGCCTAATCGGGAATAAATTTTGGGATTGTCGGGATCCTGAGCGGCGGCTTTGACATAAAGATTCTCTGCTTGAGTAAATTTTTTTTCCTCAAAAGCCTCATCTGCCTGGGCAATTAAACCATATAAACTAATCTCTTGATCAGAGACTTCGCGCGATTGAAACATTTTCGCCCGGGCGTCTGGCAGCCGACGGGCGATTAAGATTAAAATCACGACAACGGCTGCCACCACAATGATAATGCCAATCATCTTCAAACCTCGGTTCTTTTGCTTTCCTTGTTGCTTTGGCCGGCAGCGTTTTCAAGTTGGCGGTCAATTTGGGGCATTTTCTGGCGGCGCTGAGCCGGCTGGGGTTGATAATTTTGAGCCTCAAAGGATAAACAACACATCAATTTTCCACAACAGCCTGAGAGTTTGGCTGAACCGGCGGTCGAAAGTTCTTGAAGTTCGGCCATCTCAAGGGTAATGCTTTCAAAATTTTTTAAAAATGTGGCGCAACAAAGCTCTCGGCCGCATTTACCAATCCCGCCATATAATCGGGCCTCATCTCTGGCCCCCACTTGCTGAAGCCGAATTAACTTATTATAACTCTTGGCTAAATCAGTGACAAGACTACGAAAATCAACGCGACCATCAGCGCTAAAATAAAAGGTTAATTTCTTCTCGTCAAAAGAAAGGTCAGCATCAAGAATCGTCATTTTCAGGCTATGTCGATTAACTTTTTTTTGCGTCTCTTCGATTAAATTCCGGGCAATTTTTTTTAACTCGGCGCTTTTTTGGCGATCCTGGTCAGTCATAATTCTTAAAATTGAACTATCAGTTTCCTCAATTTCGCCAACTTGGTCATTTTGGGCCGTAACAGTCGCCGGCTCAACAATATCGGCAAGGTCGGCAAGAACCACATCGCCCGGCCGCAAATCTAAAGAAGTCTTATACCAATAGACTTTCCCGGTGGTGGGAAAACGAATTAATATTTTTTTCATTTTGTCTTTTTCCTTAGGATCAACTTATCAAAAATCCAATAAAAGATTCTCTAAAAGTAATTTTACCGAAGTATTGGTTAAAAGTAAATCGCGAGTCCGGCTAATTTTACTTAAGATTGCCCGGCAATCTTCGCCCTGCAACAATTGGCAAGAAAAATATTTTTCCCAAGCATTAATTATCTCCGGCAAATTTTCTGATTCGCTAATCTTGCTGGCATAATCAAAGCGTTCTTTTAAACTTTTTTGGCCTAATATTTCTGGCGATTGATAATCCGGGGGTAGATCTTTGGGCGTGATTTGCTCGCCTCGAATCAATTGGCAGCGCGAGGCGATGGTCGGCAAAATCCGAGCTAAATTTTCAACTTGTAAAATTAACAGGGAATCTTTAGGTGGTTCCTCAAGAGTTTTTAAAAAAGCATTGGCTGCTTCCCGGGTCATTGTTTCCGCTTGATAAATAATTGCCATTTTTCTTTGAGAACTATGGGGTTTTAAAGCCAACCAATGAATCAACTCGCGGATTGAATTAATTTTGAGATCTTTTTCCTTAATTTCCAAAAGATCAGGCCCCTTGATCCCCAAAATTTTAGCTATCTGGCGCGAATCAAAAAAACCCTTAATTATATAGGCGTGGGCAAACTTTAAGTCAGCGGCTTGTAATTTAAAAATCTCTTGGACCTTCATATTTGGATTGTAACCCACCTTGGCCGCTTCGGCAATTGCTCCGTGCCAACTCAAAGTAAAATCAATTAAGTTGACAAAGTGAAAACTTCTCCTTTACAATTAAAGAGGGTAAAACAAAAGTTTTGCCGGTCGAACCCTTAATTAAATCTAAGGCTAAATTAATGAATTTTGAAGACAAAAAATTAACCTGCAAGGAATGTTCTAAGGAATTTATTTGGTCTGCTGGCGAACAGCAATTTTACGCTGATAAAGGTTTGCAAAACCCCCCTAGCCGCTGCCCCGAATGTCGTAAAAAAAGAAAAGCCAAAGAAAACGTCCAGAAATATACGATTATCTGCAAAGAATGCGGCAAAAAGGGCGAAGTTCCCTTCCAACCGCGAGATCCTAACGACATCCTTTGCGCTGAATGCTGGGCAAAATCAAGAGCGAAAGCCGCTGCTCAGGAAACAACCCCAAGCGTATAAAATTATTGATTTTGCCGCTTGGGAGGTTTGGTCCCCTTGTATTTGGTTCTCAGGCAACTCGTGCAAATAAATTTGCCGTGGATTTTTTGAATGTTGGGATAGATTGTTCTTTTGGTTCGATGATCTGAATGAGGCCGGTTATAACCTATTCGAGGCCGTCGACCGCAAATTTGGCAAGTATTCATTTTGACCCTTTAATTTTTTAAAACTGACAATTTATGCTATCATAAAATGGATTCAAAATCAAATAATAATTCAAATGTTACTCTTTAATCTTTTGACCAATCCGTTAATATTTCTTGGTTTTGTTATCGCCATTCTGACAGCCATCACTATCCATGAATACGCCCACGCCTGGACAGCCAATTTTTACGGCGATCCCACGGCCAAATCGATGGGCCGACTCTCGCTTAATCCCCTCGCCCATCTTGATCTTTTAGGAACAATCTTTTTGTTAATTGCCGGCTTTGGCTGGGGTAAGCCCGTCATTGTTAATCCGCGCAACTTTAAAAATCCGAAACTTGATAATTTAACGGTTTCTTTGGCGGGACCGATGAGTAATCTCTTGTTAGCCGTGATTTTGGGGCTTATTTATCGTTTTTTTAAGATGCCAACAGTCTTGGAAGAATTGTTATTTTTAATGATTTTCTTTAATTTAGTGTTGATGATTTTTAATCTCATCCCCATTCCCCCACTGGACGGATCAAAAATTCTGGCGATTTTTACCAGCGAGGAAACTTATCTTAAGCTCCAACAATTTGGCATTCCCCTGCTCTTTATGATTATTATCTTTTCGTCTTTTATTCCCCTTATCCCCACCTTGATGTCAAAAACTGTCGGTTTCTTTTTTACCTTAATTACCGGAAAACCAATTTTGCTTTGAAGGTTTGATTTTCGGGATGTAGCACAGTTGGTAGTGCGCCGGGCTGGGGGTCCGGAGGTCGCGAGTTCGAGTCTCGCCATCCCGACCAAGAGAAAACTTTTATCATTTTTTTAGAGAGGGAGGGTTTGATCGCTCGTAGTCTCAGTTTCTCATCGGAAAAGCGTGGAAATCTGATAAAGAAAAAAAATAGAGTTTCAAATAGAGTTTATAGAAGACTATCTTAAATTAAGTAAAAATATATAAGAATGGCTGAAGATTTTTTAAAAAATTTAATTAAAGAATATGAACACTGGTCTATTTATGTTCATCCTAATCAGGGTTACTTAGGTCGTTGTGTTGTTTGGTGTAAACGTGAGGACGCTCTTGATTTAACTGATGCGACATCAGAAGAACAATCAGAATTGTTTTTGGTTTTGCGTGATTTAAAGGAGGCGACAAAAAAGGTATTTCAACCAGACTGGTTTAACTACTCATTTTTAGGAAACGAAACTCGACATTTGCATGGACATTTCATCCCGCGTTATGCCAAACCGAAAATATTTATGGGTATTGTGTTTGAGGATAAATTCTACGGACACAATTACAAAACTGACCATACTTTTGTGACGCCTGAAGATTTGTTGAGTGCCGTCCGAGATAAATTAAAAGAAGCACTAAAGTAAGCGGTAGCGCGCCCAGAAAACGGGCGGGTTGGACAGAAAGATTGGAGCGAGAGCGGGAGCTATTCAAATATTTTTTCGTTCAAAAACAGCTTTCAACGTTTAATAAATTAGATTTTGAAATGCTGGGATTTGACAGCATTTTTTTTAAAATATACTATTAATTATAGACGCTGAAGGCGAGGTTTTTGATGTCTTACGAAATACAATTTGCGCGGATCACCAACTCGGGCAAATTGCCTGACCGATTTTTGACCTGTCAACATCATACCAGTCAGGATTTGGCCAAAAAATCCATGGGCGAAATTTTTACTTTGGTGGAAATGCTTTCCCCCTGGTTCCCGACTGCCCAAGTTGGTCAAATGGTTATTGCCAATTTTGTCAAATATTACTATCAGGGCGGCAGCACTTCTGATCTGGTTAATTTCGAGACGGCGCTCAAAAAAGTTAATGAAGATTTAGCCCAAATTACCCAAAATGGCGAAACCGATTGGATCGGCAATCTCAACGCGCTTTTGGCGGCAATTGTGGATAATAATTTACATTTAAGTGTAACTGGCCGGGTAGAGGCCTACATTTTTAGAGACGGCAAAGTCAATCATTTAACCGATAACTTAGCCGGGCCGGTAGAGCCCCATCCCTTAAAAACCTTCTCCAATATCATCTCGGGCGAGCTTAAAAACCAGGACAAAATTATCATCGCCAACAAAGAATTTTTTGATTATCTCTCGCTCGATGCTGTCCGCCAAATCATCAACCTTAACCAAGTCTCCCAAGCAGCCTTGCAAATTACGAAATTGTTAAAGAAAGAAAAGGTTAGAACGGTTAATCTTATTATTATTAAGCTTGGTTCAAAAGAAGAGTTATCGAGCGAAACCATTGAAGGTCAGCTAGAGGAGGTTTTCTATCTTGATAAAACCACCGATTCTCTTGGCCAAAAACTCGCTTATTTACCCAAAAATTTATTGGCTCCCGTGGGAAAAATAATCGCCAATTTTATCAAAAAAGGCTATGGCCTCATCCACAACAAACTTGCTCAAAAATCAATACCCAAAGAGCAAAAAGTTCTCAAAACCGATCGGTTTCAAGAAGAATTTATGACCCCGGAGCCAACTCGCGACGATGGTTTATTAAAAGACGAAGAGGTTAAATATTCTCCAGATTTTTATGTTCATTACTACAATACGAAGAAAGAAGAAAAAAAATCAAAAGCTCTGCCCAAATGGTGGTTGAAGATTTTCTCCTTTATTTGGTCAAAAATTCTCTGGATTTTTGATTGGATAGTCCAAAGCGCCAAAGATCGCCAAAAGCGAAAAAACTTATACATTGTTTTATCTCTATTTTTAATTCTGATAGTTTCTCTTGCTGTTTTCTTTAGAAGTCGGGGTAATCAAGTGGGTAATCTAAATGCCCAAAAAATTCTCGATGAAGCCCTGGCCGCTCAAAAACAAGGTAAAAATTTAATGGCTGGCGGTAATCAGGATCAAGCCAAGGAACAATTGGTAATCTGCATTGAAAAGTCGCAAAGTATTTTAAATAAAACTCTTGTGGCTAAAGATGCCCAAAGCGCTTTGGAAAGTTGCTCCAACGAATTAGATAAATTAACCGCCACGACCCGCTTTGCTAAACTTGAGCCCCTAATGACGATTCCCGATAATGCCAAGGGATTGTTTGTCATTGCCGGTCAAGCTTTTGTGGTTTCTGATAACGATATTTATCAAGGCAGTCTCGTCGGCGGGGCTCCCAGCAAAGTCGGCACTATCCCTTCAACCAAAGGCCAGTTCATCGCCGGCGCCCGGGCAGATTCAATTATTTATCTTTATACCAGCAATCAAAATCTCTATCAATTTGATACTTCATCGAAAAAATTGGAACTGGCAAAAATTAATCCCGAGGCTCATTGGGAAACCGCCAATTCACTCGCCAGTTATGTGGGCACGCTTTATCTCCTTGATGGGATCTTAGGACAAATCTACAAACATACTTCCAACCAAACCGAATTTCAACCGGGCGAAGAGTATATCTCGACGACCAACATTAATTTAAGAGATTCGATTTCTTTAGCTATTGATGGCTCAATTTATGTTTTGAAAAACTCAGGCAAGGCGGTTAAGCTCCAAAAATCAAGACTCGTGAGCAACTTTGATCTTAAAAATATCCCGACGCCTTATAATACCCTGACTAAACCAATCAAGGTTTTTACGGATTCTGATACTCCCTCACTCTATATCCTTGACGCCGGGCAAAAAAGGATTGTCGAATTTGATAAAGATGGTCAATTTATCCACCAATATGCCTTTGGCGAGACCTTTGATCATCTTAGCGATTTTAATGTCTCCATCAAATCACGCAAGATCTGGGTTTTGGAAAAAAATAGTATTTATGAAATCCCGATTTAAGCCGGTAAAAATTTATGGCCAAGAACGCTGTTAGTTTTCTTTCTTGGAAAAGAATTGTCATCATTCTCTTAGTGGGAATTGGAATTTGGATTCTGATCCCAAAAATCATTGGTCTTAAAGAGACCCTCAATCTTTTAAATAAAATTAAATATTCGGCGTTTATTTTGGCGATAATAGCTGAAGCCTTTTTTTATATCGGTTCGGCTATCATCAATCGGACGGTTTTACGGATGACTGGCGATAAACTGAAATTTGGCGATGTTTTAAAAATTTCATTAATGGATTCCTTCTCGGTTCAGTTTTTGCCCCTAGCCACTTTCGGTGAGGCGGCGGTTGATTATTATTTTTACCGGGCCAAAAATGTCCGCACCTCCCATATTGTCTTGATGTTTGTGGCGCGAACAATTATTGTCTGGTTAGTTTTTGCTTTTATTTATTTGATTGGCGTGGCCTTTTCGCCTACCAATCCCGAACTTGGTTCTCATAAACTTTTAACCATTTGGTTAATTTATTTTGTGGCTTTTGGTTTCTTCTTCTGGCTCATTTATATTTATTTGAAAAAAGAAAGACTGCTCAAGAATGCCTATGGTCTGGCAAAATTTGTCAATCAGCTGGCGAAAATTTGCCATTTTCAAAAAATTGAGTTAGAAAAAATTCCGCCTCTGGTTGATAAAATCTATCAAGCAACGGCAATTTTAGTCCAAAATAGACGTTTACAGATTGCGGCTGTTTTGGGCGCTTTGTTTTTTTGGTTTGGCGATATTTTCTGTCTTTATTTCTCTTTTTTAGCTTTTAACTATCATCCTCATTTAGCCATCGTTATCTTTACCTATGCTGTGGCTAAAATCCTCTCTACAATTTCCTTTATTCCGGGAGGCATCGGCATTAGCGAGGCTTCAATGGGATTAATATTTATTGGCTTTAATATCCCGGCGCCAACGGCTTTGGCGGCAGTTTTGATTTTTCGCTTCCTTTCTTTTTGGCTTCCAATTCCCATCGGTCTTTCATCTTTCTTGAGTTTGCAAAAAAATTATATTAAAATGAAACTAAGCGAACTCACCAATGGGCAATAATTTAAGGAGGGGCAATGTGGGACGATCTGCCGCAAAAAATGTCAGGTGGAACTAAAGCTTTAATTATCATCATCGCCATTTTAGTCCTCGCGGGATTAACTTATAGTGGCTATCTTCTCTTCAAACCACCGGCTGCGTTGACGGAAACTAATATCTCCCCCATTCCCTCGATAAGTGCCAAGATCTCCGGTCGGCCATTCTACAGTCCTTCGCCTCTGATTTCGCCTTCGCCTTCACCCAGCCCCTCGGCCAAAATCGATTACCAAGTACCCGAGGGTGAAACTCTCATTAACCACTCAACGGCTGATACCAATGGCGACGGCCAAGAAGAAACCTTGGTAATCACCAAAATGGCTAATGGCAAATATCATGTTTATGTTTTATCCAGCGCGGGCAGTTCTTTGTTTGATAATCAAGAGCTTACCAAAAAACCCATCAGAATTGCCTTGCAAACATACGATAGCACTAAGGACAGCTTTCTGTCCTGGATGTTAGTTTTTACCGAAAATTCTGGCGATTTGGCTTTTATCCATTGGAACGGTACCGCCTACGAAATCCCTCAAAATGAGTTAGGGATATAAAGCTCGCCCCAGCGAGGGACACAACTACATTTTTTCCGGGGCGCTAATACCCATTAAATCTAAGGTTTTTTTAAGAACTATTTGCGTGGCTTTAATAAGCTCAAGGCGAGCCGCCGTGAGGTTTTTATCCGCCGATATCACCCGGCATTTTTCATAGAAATTGTGAAATTTAGTCGCCAGTTCAATCG
>Ga0272448_1005129_pt1 | contig 14586 bp, 6 predicted proteins | sample YNPCB0191_FD_202220 | JGI IMG/M metagenome (GOLD analysis project Ga0272448, IMG submission 202220) | Hot spring sediment microbial communities from Yellowstone National Park, WY, United States - YNP-CB-019-1 | ecosystem: Environmental > Aquatic > Thermal springs > Hot (42-90C) > Sediment...
CGTTCTGTCGGCTCTCCAATACGTAAAGTACCCAGGGATTCCTCGAAAATACCAATAGGTTCTATAGCAAAATGTATTTTCCCCCTGGGGACCGCTCTGCTCCAGGAAAGGATGCCGGCGCTGGGAGAACGGATCTTCCAACCATAAAGGAAACTTTTGAACACGGATCAAAACAGAGGGCTCCCCCTGGCCTGTTGCTATGTCCATGTTTGGGAACCGGCACCCTCAAAGCGACTTGGTCCAGAAAGGAGATGGGAAGATGTATCGACCATGGTATTGCGGTTGGATGGCAAGCCTTGCGGGAATTTTCTGGGCGATGAACTTCCTTGCCGGGGCTGCCGAACCGGTCGATCCCGACTTGATTCCGGAAGCTCGTCGCGTGTTAGAATATCTTCACTCGGTGCAAGGCAAGAAGATTCTAACCGGTATCTCCGGGTCCCAAGATGCCCAGCCGCACGCGGTGCTGCATATGACAGGCCGTGAGCCGGCCATTGCGGGAGGGGATATGGCCGGGTTTCATCGCAAATGGGGAAAAATGTATCATCAGGTCATGCAGGCTACGGTGGACCGGGCGATTCGTTGGTGGCGGGACAAGGGCGGTTTGGTGACATTGCATTACCATTGGATGAAGCCCGGCAATCCGGAAGGAACGGCCTGGGTCGATCGGCCCAAGGGGGACCCCCGGCTTGATCTGGCCAAAGCCGTTACCCCGGGTACCAAAGAATATCAGGATGTGATGGCGGATCTGAAGGTAACTGCGGATTACCTGCAGAAATTGGCCGAAGCTCGGGTGCCCGTGCTGTGGCGGCCGCTGCACGAAATTGACGGCGGTTGGTTTTGGTGGACCGACCCGCAGACGCCAGAAAATACAGCCGCCCTATGGCGACTTATGTTTAACTATTTCGTCAAAGAGAGGAAACTCCACAACCTGATTTGGGTGTACAATACCGCTCATATCAGCCATACGCGCAAACCTCCTGCGACGAGTTTTGAAGAGGAAGTGGCCCATCGGAAGCGATACTATCCTGGGGCGGAGTACGTGGATTTTGCCAGCATCGATACGTATGCCAATCCGAAATTGGGTTGGGGCGCTCCGCAGGAGGACAGCCGTCGGCGGGCTTATGAACTGATGCAACAGATAGCGCCGGGCAAGATGCTGGCCATCGGCGAAGACGCCGCTTTGATTCATCCCGACATTGCCCAAAAGGAGGGGCCGCCCTGGGTTTATTGCTTGGCCTGGTGGGCGGGCGGCAAGGCCAATCCGGTCTCCTGGATGCAGAAAACTTTCCAGCATGATTATATGATCACTCTCGATGAACTTCCCCTATTGCACTCGGGTAATGTTCAGCCCAATGTATGGATCAGTACGCCTTCCGATGGCGCCGCTCTGCAAGGACCGGAAATCTCCTTGACCGGCGTAGCCAAAGACCGAAACGGAAATCTCAAAACCGTTGGCATGTACGCTCTGGCCGGTCCATGGCGCAATTGGTTCTTACGGGACGATGAGGAAATACTCAAGGACTTTGAGTCGGCTGCGTCGTTAGGAGAAGCGCAGCTTGGTTCGGACGGCCGATGGACATTCCGTTGGCGTCCGGCCCGGCCAGGAATGTACAACCTGGTCGCCTTGGCGAAGGATTCGGAAGGTGCAGTGGCCTGCTCTAATGTGATTCGGGTGACGGTAGGGCTAGAAAACCTGGCCCGGGCGGGCAAAGCCACCGCCTCCAGCTCAAGTCCCCATGCCGATCCGCCCCAAGCAGCCATCGACGGCGATCCCAACACCATGTGGTGGAGCGATCAGCCCAAGCCCGACCCCCAGTGGTTCCAGGTGGACCTAGGCGCCGCGCATAAGGTGGGAACCGTGGCAGTAAGTTGGTGGAAGGCCTACCCGAAGGATTATACAGTAGAAGTTTCCACCGATGGCCAAACTTGGCATACCGCAGCGACTGTCAAAGACCGCTCTAACTGGAGGGGCGACACCGACCTGCTCCGTTTTGAGCCGGTCCAGGCTCGCTACATCCGCCTCCAGTGCCTCCGCCCCGCCGTGACCTGGCAGGATTATACCCTCTTTGAATTGGGTGTGTATGAAAAAATCGAACCCTAATTTCCCTCTGGAGCCGATACTCGCCTTCCCAACCAGCGGCGAAAGCACATAGGAGGCCTCGCTTCCCTCCCGATGGATTGCCACGATTTCTGGAATCTGGGCGGTTTTTTGCCCTTCCAAGATGGAGGACGCTGGTGGGGTGGATCTAGTCAAAATAAACGGTTGCCGGCCTTTGTCCTAATTTGACTGTATTCGCCCGGCCAGGCCCCTCAACTTGTAGGGGGTAAAAATTGGCCCGGACCCCACAGATTGTGGTAATTACTTCCGGTGGATACAGTCAAACTAAGAGGCTGTCCCGAAACTCCGTTTTTAGCCGGGAGGAAGGCCCTGCTTTTAGCTGCAACCCTCCGAAAAACCCCACAAAACGGCACTTCTGGTAAGTGGGGATGTTTTGGAAAGATTGGCCGATGACCTCCGGGAGGCCATTTCGGGACAGCCTCTAAGATTCCCAACGAGTTCGGACATTGTCCCAGTGGGGTTTACGCGAAAATGACAAAGATGGCCCCAGCCCTTGGGATTATCCCCACCGGGTTGGCTAGGATTGGGTGATGCTTGCTGGGGAGAAATATGTGCCATGCTCGGCCCAGCACCGCCCGCCTATGTTGAGTGTATCCACTGGAAGTAAGTACCCCAATGGGTGGGGTTCCAGCCGATTTTTACTTCCTATCAGTTGTCGGGCCCCGGCCCGCTATTGGTCTTCGCAAAACCGAGGGACACCGACGCGTCTGAAAACCAGGGAGTTTCGTGTCTCTACCATTTGCGACGATCAATAAGCTTGCCCCGAATGGCCTAGGGAATGGGCTATTTTTCCCGACGGAGTAAGACCGCCCAATCTTGTTGGGCTTCGGCGGGCGGTTGGCCCAGACTCCGCCAGCCGGAGCCTTGCACCTGCTGCGCCGAGCCGACTTGCAGCGGCCCGCCCCGCCGGGGATTGTACCAATGTACGGTATAGTTCCCCGGCTCCAGCGCTAGCTCCGTACTGCCCCCTTCGGGCAGATACACCACATAGACTTCTCCCGGAGCGGCAAAACACCAGGCCGACGCTGGCCGAACCAGCTTCGGTTCCGGCCGCATCCGCTCCAACGGCAACCGCTCGAAAAACTGCCGGGCATATCGGGTTTGCGTCCAAAGATTCTCTCGGCTCCGGAAGTCTTCGCAGGTAAGATCGTTGTGGGGATATTTATACCCGAAGTACCATTCGCAGCCTGCGCCGCCGGCCATGAGGTTAGCCCACAGGGCGTAGCGGCGGACTTCGTGGTGGCCGGGGTCTTCCGAGTCGGGTTGGACGCCCACCTCGGCCGGGCCGATCTCATCCAGGCAGACGATCCATTTTCGCCCCGCCTGGGCCGACCGCTGCACCCACCGAAGCGTTTCCTGGTAGGTTTGCCGCATATTGCCCATCTGGAGCGAAGGGCCGTGAAAGTGTGGGAAGCCCAGAAGTGGCTGATAAACCTTTTCATATTGGCCAGGGAATGTATGTACAACAATTGGATGCCCATAGGGGTCGAGCCGGTGGATGTACTGGGCGAACTGGCGACGTTGGGCGTCGGTGTTCGTGTTTTCTTCACCCAGGTTCCAGACCAGGCCCAGATGATGCGCAAATCGGGCCACAAGCTCTCGGTAGTAGAGTTTTCGTTCCGGTCCCAGTTCGCCGCCGTCCAGCAGTTGATCGTTCTCCTGCTCCTGGGTAACGACATGGAGCATGATGCCCAACTGGTCCATGTGGGAAAAGACGATTTCCCATTGGTCCAGTTTACTGCAATCGAAGCGGTCCCGTTGGGTGGGGCTGATCCACGGCCAAACATCCTGGCCATCGCCCTCGACGTTCATGGTGAGAAAATAGACACTATTGACGCCTTGGGTCCCCAGGTAATTTAGGGTGCCGATGATCCCTTTGCCAAGGCCGTCGCGCCAGGTGGGATCGCCCGGTTGCCAATCCCGCAGATGGGGCAGGTAGTGATGGAGGCCATCGGTGGCGGCCTCTCCAGGACGCGGTTTGGCTTTGGCCTTAGCCCGCCAGGTGCCGTCAAACTCCGCATAGGCCAGGAAATTTTCTGGGCTATCGGTGCCGCCTTTGATGAAAAACTCTCCGGTGCCGGCAAACCGGAGATAATGTTGGCCCACATATTCCAGCCGGCCTTTGGCCCGGAAATCGGGCGGCTTTTTGTCGCTGGGCGCCACCTGGAACGTGCCTTCCAGGCCGTCGAAGGCGATGGGCCGACCGGCTTCCGGATCATCCTGAACGGCCACATCCGGCCCAGTGCGAAACGAAACCCGATACGTCCATTGTCCCGGTTGATCTGGACAAAAATGTACCCGCCAACATCGCCCCCGATCCGCTCCGGTCTGGCCGGCATTGCCATCGGCCGCATAAAAACCCGGCGCCACATACCGCCGCTGGCCGCACCGAAACTCCACCTGCAAGCGATAGTCCCTGAAGGGATTTGGCTGAGCCGTCTCTCCGGTCTCCGGCCCCTGAAACGTCAAACTCACCCGATGCCACTGTTTCAACTCCCCGCTAATCTGCACCGCTTCGGATTCCTTAGGGGAGTCAGGACGTTGCGGAGGCTTTATTTGGGCCGGTGTCGTCTCGGCTTGGGCAGACATCGGTGGCCCAAAACCGAGCCAAACAAGCCCGGCGAAAATCAAGAGGAGCTTTGGACGCATTCCCTGGGGTCCAGTCTCTTGGGCCGCTCCGCCGGAGGATCGGTTCCCATGCACGAGCTTCATCACCAAGTTCCTCCCTTGACCGGTCCAAAGGGTTTACTTTCGTGGATGGTATTCAAAGCTTTTTGGCGGCTGGCGACAACAAAATCGGATAGCCGCCCTACAACAGAAGGTGAGATAGTATCCAAAAGTTTTGGGCTGCTGGGGCCACAGCAGGAGGTTGCTTCTCCCTGTACGACGGCCCAAAGTTTTTGGCCGCTGGCCACAGCCCTTGGCCAGAATCTCCCCCCGACTGCCAGCTATGTATATCATAGTCTCTCGTGTATCCCAAAGGCTAGCCGCCCCATGCAATGGTTTGGCCCCGCTAACCCCATCGTGTCATTCCCTGCACAAGCGGGAAGCCAGAAAAGAAACAACTGGATTCCCACTTTCGTGGGAATGACACACAAAGGACTATCCTGTACAAACGCCCCCCCGTGTCATTCCTGCGCAAGCAGCAGTCCAGGAAAGAAATAACTGCCCTACCTTTTCATGGCAGTGACATCCAAGCACGGGACCTCCGAAAGCCGAAACTATTCGGCCCCGCTGGAATGCCCCGGAGTTTTCTCTTGGCTCGAGATATGATAAAAAACCATATCAAACACATCGTTGGCCCTAGTATTGAGTTTCGCAAATCAGAGAGACACGAAATTCCCTGGTTTTTGGCCACGTCGGTGTCCCTTGGTTTTGCGGTAACACTTTAGCCGAATGAAGCCGTACAATTTTCCCCAGCCCCCATTCCGTGTCACTGCCGCGAAAGCGGCAGTCTGGAAAGGAGGAGGCCATATTGCCTAGATTCCCGCTTACGCGGGAACAAGCCTGGACTGCTGCTTGCGCAGGAATGACAACATAGACCTCTTCATTCGGCTAACATGTTAGGTTTTGCGAAGACCAATAAAAGAGACGGCAAAACAATCTTCTGCCGATCCGCGCTCTACAGGGTTGTTGAACGGGATATCGATCCAAACTCCGAGGAACTCCATATCCGTTTTTCTTTCTATTTGTCGAGTTACAGAAAGGTGGGAGTATGACGGGGCCGAAACACGCAGAATCTTTGACCGGCGGGGGGCCGAAGCGGCCGTTCCGGATTGCCGTGTTGATCTCCGGCGGCGGCACCACGCTTCGCAACTTGATCCAGAAGAAGGCGGCCGGCCTTTTAGAAGGGGTTGAAATTGTACTGGTCATTTCCAGCAATCCGGCCGCCGGAGGCATCCAGTATGCCCAGCAGGCCGGCATCCCCCTTCGGGTCATCCAGCGCAAAGAGTTCTCCAGCCAAGAGGCCTTTAGCGAGGCCATCTTCCAGCAGTGTCGGGAGGCCGGGGTGGACCTGGTGGTCTTGGGCGGCTTTTTAAAACAGATTACCGTACCGTCGGATTTTGAACTGCGGGTGGTGAACATTCATCCGGCCCTCATCCCGGCCTTTTGCGGCAAAGGTTTCTACGGTCGGCATGTGCACGAAGCGGTGCTGGAATACGGGGCCAAGATCAGCGGATGCACGGTGCATTTTGTGGATAATCAGTACGACCATGGGCCGGTGATCGCCCAACGGGCTGTGCCGGTCCTGGACGACGATACACCGGAAACCCTGGCCGCTCGGGTCTTCCAGCAGGAATGTGAACTGTATCCGGAGGTGATCCGGCTCCTAGCGGCGGGCCGAGTCCGCCTGGAAGGCCGACGGGTCCGCATCTTACCTCAGGAGCCCTCTGGAAGCGGTTGATCGGACCGGAACACCCGTTCTCCTGGAGGGGGCAGAACCGGAAGGCCATTTTCTAGGATGGGTAACATGTTAGCCGAATGAAGCAACTCACCTCTCCCCGCCGGGGGAGAGGCCGGCCTACGTAGCAGGCCGGGTGAGGGGGGAAGCACAAAAAACACTGGACTGCTGCTTGCGGAGGCAGGACACATCGCTCCACTTCATTCGGCTAAGGTGTTAGTAGGATGGAAATTTTCCGCCCCCCTGCCCTTTTCCGCGTCCAAACGGATGGGGACATTTTCGAGCAGCGGGTTGTTTTCGGACGCGCGGGGCATTTCTGGGATTGACACATTCGGAGACTCTATTAGGATAAGTTATCTGAGGCTGTCCCGAAATTCCATTTTAGCCGGGATGTACTGAACAACGTGCGGCCCCAAGCCTCTCCAAACCCTAAGAAAACGGCATTTTGGTTCGTCAGAACGGTTGGGAAACGGTTCGGGGCCGCCTCTGGGCTACCCATTTCGGGACAGCCTCATAAGTTATTTTCATATCGACATCTTTTTTCTGGGGAGAATGCATTTCTTTTTATCCTTTCAGAAAGGGTCCTTTCCCTAGAAGATCGCTTGCCTTCAGGAGACTCTCGATGCCGCTGGATCCGACCCAATACGCCGACTGGCAGATCGCCCAGGAAGCGGAGACCCGAATGAAAACCTGTGATCAATTGGCCGACGAACTGGGCCTGGAAAAAGACGAACTCATTCCCTACGGACGTTTTATTGCCAAGGTGGATTATCGGAAGGTATTGGAGCGGCTTAGGGATCGGCCCCCCGGGAAGTTCATCGAGATCACGGCGATCACGCCCACTCCGTTGGGCGAAGGCAAATCGACCACCACGATCGGACTTTTGCAGGGCCTGGGCCGACGCGGCCAACGGGTGGTCGCCTGCATTCGGCAACCTTCGGGCGGTCCCACGATGAACATCAAAGGTTCGGCGGCCGGCGGCGGGCTTTCCCAGGTGATCCCTCTGACGGAGTTTTCCCTGGGACTAACCGGGGACATCAATGCCGTGATGAACGCTCACAATTTGGCTATGGTCGCCCTGAGCGCCCGGCTTCAGCATGAGCGCAACTACGACGACGATCGGCTGGCCAAGATCGGGCTTCGTCGGCTCAACATCGACCCAACCAACGTTCAGATGGGTTGGGTCATCGATTTCTGCGCTCAGGCCCTCCGGCATATCATCATTGGCATGGGCGGTGCGATGGACGGCTACATGATGCAAAGCCGATTCGATATCGCCGTCTCCAGCGAAGTCATGGCCATTTTGTCCATCTTCCAAGACCTGGCCGATTTGCGCCAACGGATCGGACAGATCATTGTCGCTTTCGACAAACGGGGCAACCCCATTACCTGCGAGGACCTGGAAGTGGCTGGCGCCATGACCGCCTGGCTCCGACAAGCCATCTACCCCAACCTACTTCAGTCCATCGAAGGGCAGCCATGCTTCGTCCATGCCGGGCCGTTTGCCAATATCGCCATCGGGCAGTCTTCGGTGGTGGCCGACCGGATTGGCCTGAAATTGGCCGACTACCATATCACTGAGTCCGGTTTTGGGGCCGACATTGGCTTTGAGAAGTTCTGGAACGTCAAATGCCGCTATCTGGGCGTGGCGCCGAATGTTTCGGTCATTACGGCTTCGATCCGTGGGCTGAAACATCACGGCGTTCGGGCCGGGGCGCCGCCCTGCCCGCCGGGAAAACCGATCCCGAAAGAATATTTCCAGGAAAACCTTGCTTGGCTTGAAGCCGGCATGGAAAATCTGTTGCATCATATTCAGACGGTGAAAAAGTCCGGCGTGCATCCGGTGGTATGCATCAATCGGTTCGCCACGGATACGGAGGCGGAGCTGCGTTTGGTCCGACGGATGGTCGAGGCAGAAGGGGTGCAGGCGGCGGTCTCAGAACATTGGCGCCGTGGCGGCGAAGGCGCTCTGGAACTGGCCGATGCCGTCCTGGACGCCTGCGAACAACCCGTCTCATTCCGCTATCTGTATGAGCGGGATACTCCGCTGCGGGAACGGATCGAACGGATCGCCCGCCAGGTCTATGGGGCCGACGGCGTTTCCTACACCCCGGAGGCCGAAGAAAAAGCCCGTCGTTTGGAAAGCGATCCCCAATACCGGGACTTTGCTACCATGATGGTCAAAACCCAACTCAGCCTCAGCCATGATCCGAACCTCAAAGGGGCCCCCAAAGGCTGGATTTTGCCCATCCGGGATTTTCTCCTCTACGGCGGGGCCAGGTTTATCTGCCCGGTGGCTGGAAATATCTCCCTGATGCCCGGCACCAGCTCCGATCCCGCCTTCCGACGCATCGACGTAGATACGCAAACCGGAAGAGTGAAAGGTCTGTTTTAGCCCTCAGGTTTTTCAGAAAAAGGTCTGTAACACCTTAGCCGAATGAAGCAACTCGCCTCTCCCCTGGCAGGCTAAAGCCAGTGTGTCATTCCCGCGCAAGTGGCAGTCCAGACAGTAGGAGAAGTCCCTATTGCCTAGATTCCCGCTTACGCGGGAACAAGCCTGGATTCCTGCGTACGCAGGAATGATACAGATGCCCCTTTCATTCGGCTAAAATGTCACAAAGGTCTCTTGCTCTAAGCAAGATGAAAGGAAATATACGTTGACTAGCCTTGCAAGCCCCTTAGTAACGGTAGCAACGTATAACGAAATCGAAAACCTGCCTCGGTTGGTGGACGAGATTTTTCGCTATTTGCCGGACGCCGAGGTATTGGTCATCGACGACAATTCGCCGGACGGCACGGGTCGGTGGGCCGCCCAGCGCGCTGCCCAAGACGCCCGAGTCCACCTGATCCAAAGGGCGGGCAAACTGGGCCTGGGTACAGCGACCATCGCCGGTATGAAATACGCCATTGCCGAAGCCTATCCGTATCTGATCACCATGGACGCCGATTTCAGCCATCATCCCCGGTATCTGCCCGCTTTGGTCGGCGGGATGGAATCGGCCGGTCCGGACGGTGGGCCTGTGGATGTGATGATCGGCTCCCGGTATGTGGCCGGCGGCGGCGTGGAAGGTTGGCCCTTGCGTCGGCATCTGATGAGCCGAGGTGTGAATATGTATGCCCGCTTGCTCCTCCGGCTGCCGGCCCGGGATTGCAGCGGCGCCTTCCGCTGCTACCGAGTGCAAACCCTCCGACGCATCCCGTTTGACCGTATCCGCTCCCGCGGCTATTCTTTCCAAGAAGAAATCCTTTGGCATCTCCGACGAGCCGGCGCCCGATTTGCCGAAACCCCCATCCTCTTCGTTGATCGCCAAGCCGGCAGCTCCAAGATCAACCTCCAGGAAGCCCTCTTGGCCCTATGGATCATCTTCCGCCTGGCGCTCAGCCGATAAATCGCCTCTTTGCTCTGCCACAGCAACGTGTACTAAAAAATAGATAGGTGAGCCGTCTGCCGCTAGAAGTCCGCCGCAAACAGAATAAGTGCCTATCCCAAAATGCCGGTCTCCTTGTCCGATCCTCCCATGGAGGTAGGTTTCAGGGGCCAGATAAATCCAACCCAGCTTGCACCCGCCTGATTTTGGGACAGGCTCTAAGTGCCTCTACCAAAATGAAATCCTGGAAGAATTGGGGGCCTCCATGGCCCTCGAAGGCGGATAGGAGACGGTCGTTTTGTTCGCGGCTCTAACACGCTTCCCCCCTTGGACAACTAGGCCATCCCTATACCGTGGTAGCCGGCCCGGAGAAAGGGAAGAAAACCGACGGACCCCTTCAAGGCGTTTCGGAACCGGAAGCGGCCGAAGGGGATTTTTCCGAAACGGAATTGTCCCGAGAAGACCCGGCAGGGGACTTTTCCGCAGGATGTTCGGAAAGGGAATTTTCAGAAAAGGGAGGTCCATCACCAGGATTTTTGGAGCGGGCTTGCTCCGAACCGGACTGTTCGGAAGCGGACGGTTGGGCCGAAGGCTCGGAAAACCCAGGAGCCGTCTGCGGATCGGGCAAAATATGGAGTCCCCGGCGTCGAACCTCCCATCGGGCTTCCACCGGCGCCGTGGGCGGTTGGGGACGGCTGCTGGGAATCAACCACTGCGTCAGCCAGACTAAACTGCCTATCCCCGCCAATCCGCCTAACAACACGATCGCCGTCAGCATCACATACGGTTTCCACAAATCCCATACGCGAGGGGAGGAAAAAGAAACCGCTCGGACCGGGTTCGTGTGGGGGGCCCCCTGGTCCAAAGGAATCTCTTCTACGGGGGTGCGGAAAAAATGGTGGCCCGGCGGCTCTTGCCCACTCGGGTCAAACCCCCATGGCCCAGCCGCCTCTTCTTCTCCGGCTTCTCTCTCCGAATGGGGGAGCGGTTTGGCCGTGCCCATCGCCTTGGCCAACGCCTCCAACCATCGCCGATAATCCTCCTCAGGCGGCTGATGAGGCGATCCACCCATGATCCGATTTCCCCCAAAAAAGTTGCGATACCCCTTGGAAACGTATCCGGTCGCTGCGCCGGCAAGGACCATCCGTTTGGGCTTCCCCCAACGTAAACGGAGAACACATTTTTGTTTGGCTTCTATTTCCTCATTTTACCCTCCAAAGTACCGAGAATGCTAGCCGGTCAAACCGCCAGAACATCGGAACTCTTTTCGTAACACTTTAGCCGAATAAAGCAACTCGCCGCTGCCCGCCGCGGGAGAGGCCGGCCAACCTACGGTTGGCCGGGTGAGAGGAAACAAAGCGATTGTTTGCTTCGTCTCCCCCTCAGCATGACCCCGCCGGGGGAGAGGGAAAACCGTCGCTTTCCTTCGGCTAAAGGGTTACCTCTTTCCTTCCTCAGAAACAGCACCCTATGGAAAAATGCCCTCTTGCATTTGGCAATAGAGGGCCCCATGATGAGAAGGTAGCTTTTCCCTTCCGATCAGCTCGTTGCACGAAGAGAGACTTCCCTTGCCGAAAAGAAAGGAGGCCATGATGGAAACTTATGTTCATTTCTTTTCCGCAGGTTTTTCCCTCGGGAAATCTGCCTCCCAGAGGCATATTCTGCCTCCAGCTCTATTTTGGGGCCTTGGGGTCCACTCCGCCTTCCATGGGGTCTGCTGGGTAATCGGCAAAACAAGGGTCCCTATGGGCATAATGTTTTTATGTACATTATTTCTAATCATAAGCGGAGTTATGGGAGATCTGGTGGGAATCAGGATGACCGGAACAGGAGTATCCGCCTGGGCTGCCGAGCCTGCCGTCCCAGAGCAAAATATCGACCATTTTGTACTGGTGGGAAAAAAATTATCGGCCGAGTGGTTGGCCGGGCTTACCGCCAAGGGAGACCGGACCTGGTACGAAGGTAAACATCTGGATACAATTGCCATGCCAATCGGCGGCATCGGCGCCGGGCAATTGTATCTGGCCGGCGACGGCCGATTGGCCGGTTGGTGGATATTTAACGACATCCCGTTTACCGGCTATGGAGCGACCAATTATCAGGAAGGCCGGACGCCGCCGTATCGGCTCCAGCAGGGGTTTGCTCTTTGGATTCAGTCGGCCAACGGCGTTGTGGTGCGGGCGTTGAATCGGGAGGGATTTGCCCGGGTTCGATTCTCTGGGGAATACCCGATCGGGTTGGTGGAATATGAGGATTCGGCCGTGCCGGTTGCAGTCCACTTGGAAGCGTTTTCGCCGTTTATACCGCTCAATCCGGCCGACTCGGCTTTACCGGCCACCATCCTGGAGTTTACCATCCAAAACAGATCGGCCGGACCGGTGAAGGTTTGTTTGGCCGGTTGGTTGGAGAACAAGATTTGCGGTTTTGCCAGCCAGTGGCGGGTGGTTCGGCGGCATTACCAGCAGACGAGCGGGACCGGTTGGACGATGCTTTTAGGCCGGGCTGAAGAGACGCCGGAACCCTCGCCGCCTCGGCCGCCAATCGTGTTGGCCGATTTTGAAGCCGACACCTATGGCCAATGGAAAGCGGAAGGGGAGGCTTTCGGCTCAGGGCCGGCTCGGGGAACCTTGCCTCATCAGCAGCAGGTGAGCGGCTTTGTAGGCAAAGGGCTGGTCAATACCTATTTAGGCGGTGACAAGCCGCATGGCAAGCTCACCTCGCCGCCCTTCAAGATGGAACGAAGGTTTATCTGTTTTCTGATCGGCGGCGGCAATCACCCAGGGAAAACCTGCATCAATCTCCTGGTCGATGGGCGGGTGGTTCGTACCGCCACCGGCCAAAACCAGGAACGCCTCCAATGGCACACTTGGGATGTCCGCGATCTGCTCGGCAAAGAGGCCCGTATAGAAATCCTCGATGCGGAGTCCGGTCCCTGGGGCCATATCAATATCGACCAGATTGAACTCCGGGATACGCCCCGGACGGCCCAGACCGGCCCGTTGGTCGAGCAACCGGATTTCGGTACCATGGGCTTAGCGGTGCTGGATACAGGTCCATCGGTGCTCAGCAGCCCGGTTTTGCCCGAAGGGCCTTTGCCGGAAAAACTCTTCACCGAAGACGGCGTCCTGGCCAAGGCGGAGGCGGCCGGTCGGCCTTGGGATGCGCCGCTGGTAGGGGCGCTGGGCAAACAGGTTGCCCTGGAGCCGGGCCAGTCGGTCAAAGTCGTCTTCCTGCTCGCCTGGCATTTCCCGAATCGGATCACCCAAGGGCAGCGGCGGGGCAATTTCTATGCCACTCGGTTTGCCGACGCTCAGACGGTGGCAGCCTTTGTGGCCCAGCATTTCCCACGCCTTGCCCAGCAGACCCGCTTGTGGCATCAGACCTGGTACGAGGCCAGTTTGCCCCGCTGGCTCCTAGATCGGCTGTTTTCCACCGTTTCGATCCTGGCCACGGAGACCTGCCAATGGTGGGCCGATGGCCGATTCTGGGCCTGGGAGGGAGTGGGTTGCTGTCATGGAACATGTGGCCATGTGTGGAATTATGCTCATGCACCGGCCCGACTTTTCCCTCAGTTGGAACGTTCGGTACGCCAGATGCAAGACTTCAACCCGGAGGCCGGTTTTGTGGCCGAAACGGGCGCTATTCGGTTCCGAGGCGAAGGCTGGGGCCTGTGGGCCGGCGATTCTCAGCCCGGTTATGTCCTGAAAGCCTATCGGGAGCATCTTTGCAGCCCCGACGACACCTTTCTGAAGAAAAATTGGCCCCAGATCCGAAAAGCCTTGGAGTTCCTGTTTGAGGAGGATCGCAACGACGGCCAACTGGATGGTCTGTTGGATGGCAAACAACATAACACCTATGACATCGATTTTTACGGGGCCAATACGATGGTGGGGTCAATGTATTTGGCGGCTTGCCGGGCGGGTGAGGAAATGGCCCAAGAACTCGGCCAGGCCGATTTTGCCGCCGAGTGCCGACGCATCTTCCAGCTCGGCCAGCAGAACACCCTCCGCCGACTCTATAACGGCGAATACTTCATCCAGGATGTTGATCTGGCCAAGCATCCCAAGCACCAGTACGGTCCGGGCTGTTTGGCGGATCAACTGTTCGGCCAAAGCTGGGCGCATCAGGTGGGCCTGGGCTACGTGTATCCGAAGGATAAGGTTTTGTCGGCTTTGCAGGCGATCTGGAAATACTGTTGGGCGTCGGATGTGGGGCCGCAAAACAAGGCCCATCCTCCGCAGCGTTGGTTTGCCATGCCCGGCGAAGCAGGGCTTTTCGTCTGCACCTGGCCCAGGTCCAAACACCTTGGCCCGGAAAGCGTGCTTTATCGAGATGAGGTGTGGACCGGCATTGAATATCAGGTGGCCAGTCATATGGTCTGGGAAGGCATGCTCACGGAAGCCCTGGCCATATGCCGGGCCATCCACGACCGGTACCACCCGGCCAAACGGAACCCCTGGAACGAAGTGGAATGCGGGGACCATTACTCCCGGGCGATGGCCAGCTATGGCGTGTTTTTGGCCCTGTGTGGGTTTGAGTATCACGGGCCCAAAGGGCATATCGGATGGGCCCCTCGGATGAATGCGGACGATTTCCAGGCGGCTTTTACCGGTGCGGAAGGTTGGGGGCAGTATCGGCAGAAGCGGGCTGACAGCCGCCAAACTGCCCAGATCGAACTCCGGTATGGGATACTGCGG
>Ga0272448_1005131_pt1 | contig 14583 bp, 10 predicted proteins | sample YNPCB0191_FD_202220 | JGI IMG/M metagenome (GOLD analysis project Ga0272448, IMG submission 202220) | Hot spring sediment microbial communities from Yellowstone National Park, WY, United States - YNP-CB-019-1 | ecosystem: Environmental > Aquatic > Thermal springs > Hot (42-90C) > Sediment...
AATATAGTTCTGCGGTACCTGCGGCAGATTAGCGTTGGACACCTCGATGTAATAGCCGAAGACCTTGTTGTAGCCAACCTTGAGCGACTTGATGCCGGTACGCTCGCGCTCCAATCGTTCCAATCCGGCGATCCACTCGCGGGCATGCCGCGACGAGTTGTGCAGGGCATCAAGCTCGGCGGAAAAGCCCGGCCTGATGACGCCGCCCTCGCTCAAAGTCGCCGGTGGATCGGGCACAATGGCCTGCTCGATGAGAGAAACAACATCGAGGCAGGGATCGAGGGTGGCGGGTAGAGGGTGGCGAGTATCGGGATCCGGTATATGCAATGCTGGATGCGGGAGGGGGGATGCCGGCTCTGCCATCTGAAATGCTGGATCTGGTGATACAGCATCCTCAGACTTGCCAAGTGAATCCCAGAGTTCATCAACAGCGACTTGCTGCTTGCTGCCGGCCGTCCGCCGCTCATCACTTTCTGCTTTCTGCTTACTGCTTATCGCGACAATCTCCGGCACGATAGCCAAACTGTTCTTCAAGCCGATCAGGTCGCGTGGCGTGGCGATGTGCTGGCCGATGCGCGCGACCAGCCGCTCCAGGTCTGCCACTTTGGCAAGCAAGGGCAGGAGGCTCAGCCGCGTCTGGGTATCGGCGTAGAGGGCAGCCACGGCCTCCTGGCGTTCAAGCAGACGTGGCAGATCCACCAGCGGCTGACCAAGCCAGCGCCGCAGCAGGCGGCCCCCCATAGCCGTGCGGGTCAAGTCCAGCACACCAAGCAACGAGCCCTTCAGGCTGCCGCTGCGTGTGCTCTGGGTTAGCTCCAGATTGCGGCGCGTCGCCGCATCGAGCACCATGAATGATGACAGCGTATAGGTCGTAAGCTGCGCAAGCTGAGCCAGCGCCGCCGGCTGCGTCTCCTGCACGTATTGCAGCAAAGCCCCTGCCGCGCGCATCGCCACAGGCAGGCCGTGCAGGCCAAAGCCATCGAGGGTCGCTACTTGAAAGTGTTCCAGAAGGGCACGTTGAGCCACCTCTGCAGAGAAATGCCACGATTCGTAGGTTGTGACATGGGTGGAAAACGACGGCAGACGCGCAAAATCGGCCACGCTCGGCTGACCGTCAGCCTCGGCGATGAGGCATTCGGCGGGCTGCAGACGAGCCAGTTCCTGCCCCACCGCCAGCAGCACATCGCCGCCGGACATCTCGGTGGCGGCAAATTCACCGGTGCTGACGTCAGCGTAGGCCAACCCGGCGTGATCGCCGTCCATCACGACAGCCGCCAGGTAGTTGTTCCGTCTCTCACTTAGCAGTCCCGGCTCGACAACCGTCCCCGGCGTCACCACGCGCACGATGTCGCGCTCGACGATGCCGGTTGCGGGCACCGGACCAATCTGCTCGCAGATGGCAACCTTGTAGCCTTTGCTGATCAGACGGGCGATGTAGCCCTCGGCAGCGTGGTGGGGAATGCCCGCCAGGGGGACGCGCCCGGCTTTGCCCATTTCGCGGCTGGTCAAGACGATCTCAAGCTCTCTGGACACCAGACGCGCGTCATCGTCGAAGGTTTCGTAGAAATCGCCCATGCGAAAAAAGAGAATCGCATTGGGATACTTCTTCTTGAAAGCCAGATACTGGCGGCGTGCCGGGGTCAGGTCCTTGTCTATCATGTCTACTCCTGGCGCGATTATATCATAGCACTGCCTGCGGTTGCAATTGTGCCCGTCGAATGGTAGAATGCGGCCAAGATCGAACAAGGAGGACAGCGTGGCAACAACGGCTGACAAGCCCATGGATCTCGTGCAGGCCAGCCAGCGCATCGCCTGGCTGGATGAAGAACGGCGGCGCGACCATGCCGAGTTGGCCCGTCTATCTCAAGAATTGGCCGCTGCACTGGCGGTCATCAAAGACCAGACGGTTAAGCAACGGGAGATGGGAGACCGCATCAATGCCATCGAAGCAGCATTGAGCCGCCTACCGCATCTGGAAGATGCCATTACCCAGACGCGCGCCGGGCTTGTGCCGCTCCGCGAAGCGGACGTCCGCCTGCAAGATGAAATCGAGCGCCAGGCTAAGAACCGACAGAGCGAGACCGACCAGTTGACGCGTCTGCTGGGAGACATGAACACACGTCTAGACGCCACGATCAAGAGCATTGACGGTCTGGCCAATCGCCTGCATGGACTGGAAACACAGCGCCAAGAACTCGCCGACCGTGTCAATGAGATTCCCGGCCGTCTGGAAGCTCTCGCCAAGATAGCCGATGGCCTGGCTAACCGCCTTCAGGCTGTCGAAACGCAACAGAAGAGCCTGGCAAGCCGGATGAACGAGCTGCCGGCCCAGCTTGATGCCCTCAGCAAGACAGCCGATGGCCTGGCCGGGCGCATCAAACTTGTCGAGACGCAACAAAGAGACCTGTTCAATCGTATGAACGAGGTTCCCGTTCAGCTCGACACCCTCAGGAGGGCAGCCGATACTCTGGCGTCGCGCATTCAGCTCCTGGAAACCCAGCACAAGACGCTCACCGAGCGTACTAACGAGCTGGTACTGCGGCTTGATGGTCTGGTGAAGACCGACGAAGGCCTGGCCGCCCGCATTCAGCTCCTCGAGACGCGGGACGAGGATCATGTTGCTCACCGGGCCAGCGTGCAGGCGCAAATAGCCCGTCTGGAGGCAAGCCAAATGCAGGTCGCGGAAGAGGCCAAGCGCGCCGTGTTACGGGCAGAGAGTCCGATCGCTGATGTCCAACAAATACGCAAGGATCTTGCTGCTGCGCAGGACGAAAATGCCAAGCAACATAGGGAACACATTGTCAATCTGACAGAACAGAAGGAGGCGGTGGCTGCCGTTCAGCGCCAGGTGGACGAGGTTCGTAGCAGTCTTGATGCAACCAAATCCGAGATTGAGCGCCTTAGCGAGAATACATTCCTCATCGCCGAGGCCGCGCACCGGCTGACGGCCATCGAAGAGCACCTCGCCGTCATTGAATCGGCTTACAAGGCGTACCAAGAGACACAGGATACGCGTTGGGGTGTCGAGATCCCTGAGATACGCAACATGATCGAGGAAGCCAGCAACATGATCCAGACGGCGGCCGCGACGATCCAGGAGCTGGTTGCCAGCAATCAGGCCCTGAAGGAGGATATGCGGGTGCTGCGCGTAGATCTCGCTGAAGAGCGCATCTACAGCGAAGACCTGGCGGCGGCCCTACGCGGTCTGATTGAAGAAGATGTGCAAAACCGGCTGGTCATGGCCCAAAAGCAACTGCTCAACATCCGCCGTCTGGCCAATGCGCCCGTGGAGGGCAGCCTCAAAAATGAGTAGGAACGGGCTTGTCGCCCTGATCACTGCGGCCATCGCTTTCGTCATCGTCAACATTGTGTTCTGGTCAATTGTGCTGTCGCCGCGTTCGGCAGTCAACACGGGGGCATCGTCGCGTGCCAATCAGACGATTAGTGCATTGCCATCACCCAGGCCAACGGTCACTCTGCCATCGCAAACAACGACACCGACCCCGCTACCGCCGGTGCCATCTCCGGCGTCTGCATCTGTCCCCCCACTGCCCACAGCACCGGACGTTATTCTGACATCCGTTGATCAGATCATCGAGGCTGCTCGCGCCGGTCAGCACGGGACACCTTTCCGGCTTGTCTTCAGTGAGCAACAAATCAGGAATGAGGTGGTTGCCTATCTGGCAGCCAACCCGGACCTGGCCTTCAACGACGTTGATGTTTCGCTGCAACAGGGCCAGGCCATTATCACCGGTAGGGCGCGCATCCTCGCCTTTAGTGTGGATTTCAGGGCAGCAACAACAATCATCGTCATCAACGGGCGGCCGCGTTTGAAGGTTCTGTCGCTAGATGTCCTGGGGGGACTGGTTCCGGGGTTCGTCAAGGAGCAACTGATCCAGATGATCGAACAGAGCGCCGATCTGCCGTTGCTTGCCGATCAGCCTGTCACCATCAGTGATGTGAAGATCGAGCCGGGGCAGGCTGTTGTGGTGGGGAATCTGATTTAGTAGGATAGCAGCCGGTTGGGTACCCAGGCCCGAATGCATAGCAGCCCTGGTTGCTGTTTTTATCGGTGGCATGTAGCCGCGCCCCATGACGACCGGTGAGCCTTACACCCTGCGGGCAACAAAGATCATCTTGATGCTGTCTTGGCTGTAGGGATCAAGATCATAGCTGCCGTAGATATTCTCCACGGCAAAGCCGTTGCCCACCAGCAACTGCTCCATTTCGTAGCGATACAGATAACGCTGGCTAATCGCGGCCACCGTGCGCCGGAGCTCACCGCTCTCGCCGATCTCATCGTAAAGATAGGTGAGGTGGTTGACCTGATTGACACGATCAACCCAGGCCGAGACCATTTTGGTGATGAGGGTTGGCCCCTTTGGATCAACCAACAAGCGCTCAAGCATAATGCGCCCACCCCCTTCCAGGAGCAGCGCCAGGTCGGGATTGAAAAGATCAATAATCAAGAGACCATCGGCCACCAGATGCTGATGAACGGTTCTCAGGCAGGCGACCTGATCCTCGGTCGTCATCAGGTGCATGAAGGTGTTGATGGCGCAGAAGGCCATGTGGAAGCGTGTACGCAGCTTGAAGGAGCGCATATCTGCTTCCTCCAGCTTGATACGGCGCTGGAGACGCGTGTCGTCGGCAATAGATTGGCGGGCGATGTCAAGCATGGGGCGGGAGGCGTCAATACCTGTGACACGGAAACCTGCTTTGGCCAGGTGCTTCAGGACACGCCCGGTGCCGCAGCCAAGCTCCAGGATGGGTGAATCGCAGCGCTCGGCGAATTGACGATAGAACTCCAGGTCATCGGTGAGATTGCAGTACTCGAGATCGTAGAAGCGCGCAAAGTTGTCATATTCGGTGCCCATCGTCTCCCTCTACCTTGCCGCCCGCCTTTAGTGCCGGGCGATCAGCCTCGGCAGGGGCGCTGCCTCGTGGCAGGTTACCCCGACGCTAGCCGCGATGTCTTCCGTTCAGTGGTGAATTCTCGGCCAACAGATCACTCAGGCGGCGAATGCGCACCGTGTCAGTGTTGGGACGATGGCCGTTACGGTCCAGAAAGATACCCAGCATGCCGACTGCTTCTGCCGCTTTGGCGTCGGTCATGTATTCGTCACCCACATAGGCTGACTCAGCGGGCTCCACACCTGCCTTGCTCAGGGCATAGTGGAAAATGCCCGGATCGGGCTTCTCGATGCCGATGTCCTGTGAACCGACGGCCACATCGAGTTCGGGGAGCAGGCCGTACTTATCCAGTGTTCTGGCCAATCCCTTGGGCGCGTTGGAAATGACGCCGACGAGGAAGCCGCGCTGCTTCAGGCCGCGCAGGGTGGGCAGCGCTTCATCATCGAGATAGAAATCTTCCGTCTGCAGGAAAGAATCGCACATGGCCACTGCATAGGGCTGCACATCGCCCGGCACGTCACACGCCCGCAGCACATCGGAGAAGACATTCACCCAGTATGTGCGATCGCGGGCAACGTCCTCGCCACCAAGTTGCCCGGCCATAGCAAAGCTCTTGTTCTGCCGGGCCAATGTCTCCAGCCCGCGCCTGACAGTCTCCGGCGTCAGAGACAGACCCGCCAAATTCGCCCGCTTGGCGAGAACAATCTCGCGCGGTATGATCTTGTAGGGCATCAGGGTCCCAAAGACATCAAAGAAAACAGCGCACAGTGTCACAGGTGTACATCTCTCCTGCCGTTTATGTTCACCGATCGCCATGAGACGCCGGGTGTCGCCGCTATGACCAGTTTGGCATCCAAACCAAAGCAGGCAATGCCATTGTACTCACTATAGGCAGCTCTGTCAAGGAAATCTGTGGGAGTAACTGTTCACCGTTGGGGTAACACGACTTTTACTGGAATGCTCCCATCCTGACCCACCCCCGTGGGCGGGGCAATTTGACCCTCCCGCAGGTTTGGGTAACCTGCGGGAGGGGATCTTTTCAACTTCCCTTACCCTAACGGTGAACAATTACGAGTTACGAAACCCTTGACAAGCCGCAGCAGATATGCTACAGTAATATTGCATTAAGCCAGTGTGGGCTCTGCTCATTGCCCGAGCAGAGCCTCTTTGCATACTAAAGGCGATGAAGGGAAGAGTACACCGACCACAAAAGACGACAGAGAACCGAGGTAGCTGAGAATCGGGGTCTGGCGTGACCGGTGGAACATGGCCCCAGAGCCACAGGCTGAAAGGCACCTACACTATGGGCCAAGTAGGCCGCGTCGGAAGACGAAAGGGGACAGACACTGGCTGCTGTGTCCCCCTGGTCTATCGGCCACCGTTATCACAGGCCGAGGTATCGAGTCTGCCTCCGTGCCGGCTCGCGTACCTATTGAGGCTGCTTACCGCGAGGAGGCAGCACATCGGGGTGGTACCACGAAACCTCTCGTCCCCTGGGACGAGAGGTTTTTTGCATGGACTTGCCTTGACGCCCCCACAGTAGTGGCGTACAATATGCACAACTTGTTATCAAAAATAAGGATTAATCGTCATGCCATCCGACCCCAAAATTCGCCTGGAATTCCGCCCGAGCGGCCAGGTCGTCACCGTGCCGGCAGGCACAACCATCTTCAATGCCGCATCATGGGCCGGCCTGACCATTGACGCCGCCTGCGGCGGCCAGGGCACCTGCGGCAAATGCAAAGTGCGCGTCCATGACGGCATCCAGGCAGCAACCCCCGATGACTTGGATCATCTCACTGCAGAGGAACTGGCCGCCGGTTGGCGGCTCTCATGTCGCGCGGTTGTTCGCTCCGACACAGTCGTCGAGATACCACGTCTGCTCACCAAACCCAAAGCAGCTATTGTCGGCACCGGGCGACATGTCGCCCTGGCGCCAAATGTGCACAAGATCCACCTCAAGCTACCGCCCCCTACATTGCAAGACCAACGGGCCGACCTCACCCGCATGGCCGATGCGCTCAAGGAGGCAGGCTACGGCATGACAGCGGATCTCGATGTCATACGCTACCTGCCGGCAACACTGCGCAGCAACAACTGGGATGTCACAGCCGTCCTGGTTGGTTCAGACCTGATCGCTGTCGAAGCAGGCGACACATCCGATCGCTGCTACGGGCTGGCTTGCGATATCGGCACAACGACGGTGGTCGTTAACCTGATGGATTTGAACAGCGGCACGGTGGCAGGCGTAGAGGCAACCTTGAACGGGCAGGCAGTTTATGGCGCCGATGTCATTGCCCGCATCGGTTATGCAATGACTGCGCCAAGCGGCCTGGCCGATCTGCAGAGCAAGATCATTCAGACGCTCAACTCGCTCATTGATACCATCTTGGCCCGCACCGGCGTGGCGCGCGAAAACATCTACGAGGTGGCCATCGCCGGCAACACCACCATGCAGCACCTCTTCTTAGGCGTCTCTCCGGCAGCTATTGCGGCAACACCCTTTATCCCTGCCTTCGAGGACAGCGGTCGGGCAGTGGCAGGTGAGCTGGGCCTGCATATCCATCAGCGCGGCCGTGTCTACACATTCCCGGTGATCGGTGCCTATGTTGGCGGCGACATTGTGGCCGGCATCCTGGCAACCGGGCTTGACCGCGAGCGACGTACACGCCTGCTCATAGATGTCGGAACAAACGGCGAAATCGTCTTGGGGTCGAAACGCCGGGTCGTTGCCTGCTCCACGGCAGCGGGACCGGCTTTCGAGGGAGCGCAAATGGCCTGCGGCATGCGTGCTGCTCCGGGCGCCATCGAAGGCGTAACCATCACGCGATCGGAGGTGCGCTACCAGGTCATTGGCGGCGAAAGGCCGGTAGGCATCTGCGGCTCTGGCCTCATTGATGTAGTGGCCCAGCTCTACCTAGCCGGATTGCTGGACGAGAACGGACGACTCCTCGATCGCGAGGAAGCCCTCGAATTTGTCGAACCGTCGGTTGCCGATCGCCTGATGCAGAATGGCAGCCAAAAGGCATTCGTCCTGGCCACTGCCGAGGAGACGAGGGGATCGCCGGTAATCATCACCCAGCGTGACATACGTGAATTGCAATACGCCAAAGGAGCAATGGCCTCAGGCATCAAAATCCTGCAACGTGCCCTGGACATAGCCGATGATGAGATCGAACAGGTGATGTTGGCCGGCTCATTCGGCTCCTACATCAACCCGGCCAGCGCCCGCGCCATCGGTCTGGTACCACCGGTGCCACAAGAACGGATCATCGCCGTGGGCAATACAGCCGGCGAGGGTGCAAAGATGGCCATGCTCTCTTTCCGTGAGCGCGAGGCAGCGCGCGTCATCCCCAGCCAGGTAGAGTACATGGAGTTGTCGGCCATGTCAACCTTTACTGACGATTTCGTTGATGCACTACCGTTCCCGCCCAAAGAACCGCTACTTCAGCCCATAGACTTCGGCAGAAAGGGTTGATGTCACGATGCCTGTCAAAGTTCCCAATCATTTACCAGCCAAGGAAATCCTGGCCAGCGAGAACATCTTTGTCATGGACGAAGATCGCGCCCTGCATCAGGATATTCGTCCGCTTAGAATTGCCATTCTCAACCTGATGCCGACCAAGATTCACACCGAGACACAGCTCTTGCGCCTCATCGGCAACTCGCCACTCCAGGTGGACATTACCCTGTTCGTCCCAGGCTCTCATCAGTCCAAGACAACACCGGAAGAGCATCTCCGCATGTTTTATCGCACGTTCGATGAGATACGAGACGAAAGATTCGATGGACTGATCATCACCGGCGCGCCCGTCGAGCATCTGGAGTTTGAACAGGTTGACTACTGGCAGGAACTCACCGACATTCTCGAGTGGAAGCACACGCATGTCTTCTCCACGTTTCACATCTGCTGGGGCGCACAGGCCGGACTCTACTACGAATTCGGCATTCCCAAGTACCCGCTTCCACAGAAGATGTTCGGCGTCTTCCCACACTATATCATGCGCAAGAACGAAAAGCTGCTGCGGGGCTTCGATGATGTCTTTTACGCTCCGCACTCACGCCATACCGAGATTCGCCGCACCGACATCGAGCGCGTTCACGCTCTGAAGATCCTGGCCGAGTCGCCAGAAGCCGGCGTCTATATCGTGGCCAGCCGTGATGACCGACAGGTCTTCGTGACCGGCCACTCGGAGTATGACCCGCTGACCTTGAAAGCCGAGTACGACCGTGACGTGAAAAAAGGACTGCCGATTGCCTTGCCAAAGAACTACTTCCCAGATGACAACCCTTACCGGGCACCTGTTGTGCGTTGGCGCGGGCATGCAAATCTGCTCTTTACCAATTGGCTGAACTATTATGTCTATCAAGAGACACCCTACGACCTGCAGCGGTTGCCGCTCAACGGCAAAACGAGCTCCACGTAGTCTCTTGGCGTCTCACCCGACGATGGGTGCTCGTGGTCAATGACCATGGCCGAACGACGGCGTTCGACCTTCATTTAATCTCTATATGGGAGAAAGGAAGAACAACATGTCTAGCGCATCAAGCAGCCGTCAGTTTGGCTTCACTACCCGCCAGCTCCACGCCGGGCAGCAGCCAGACCCAACAACAGGATCGCGGGCCGTGCCCATCTACCAGACGACATCCTACGTGTTCAAAGACACCGACCACGCCGCCCGCCTGTTTGCCTTGCAAGAGGCAGGCAACATCTACACCCGCATCATGAACCCGACCACCGATGTCTTCGAGCAGCGCATGGCCGATCTCGAAGGCGGCGTGGGCGCCCTGGCTGCCAGCTCCGGCCATGCTGCACAGGCCATGGCCATCTTCACACTGTGTGGCGCCGGCGACCACATTGTCTCTGCATCCACGCTCTACGGCGGCACCTACAACCAGTTCGCCTACACCTTTCCGCGCCTCGGCATCGAGGTGACGATGGTTGACCCGCGCGACCCTGAGAACTTTCGGCGGGCCATTCGGCCTAACACAAAGATTCTCTATGGCGAGACATTGGGTAATCCGCTGATTAATGTCTTCCCCTTTGAAGAGGTGGCTGCCATTGCCCGTGAGGCGAAGATTCCGCTCATGATAGACAATACCTTTGCCACCCCCTACCTCTGCCGTCCGCTTGAATGGGGAGCCAACATTGTCGTCCATTCAACGACCAAGTTCATCGGCGGCCATGGTACGTCCATCGGCGGCATCATCGTTGATGGCGGCAACTTCGACTGGGCAGGCAGTGGCCGCTTCCCGAACTTCACCCAGCCCGACGACAGCTATCACGGGCTGGTCTATGCCAGCCTGGGGGCGCCGGCCTTCATTCTGAAGGCGCGTGTGCAGATCCTGCGCGACATCGGCGCCTGCCAATCACCACTCAACTCATGGCTCTTCCTGCAAGGTCTGGAGACCCTCAGCCTGCGTATGGAACGTCACACCAGGAACGCACAGGCGGTCGCCGAGTTCCTGCATGGCCACCCCAAGGTGGCATGGGTCGCCTATCCCAGTTTGCCGGATAGTCCCGATCACCTGGCAGCACAAAAGTATCTGCCCAAGGGCTGTGGCGCCATTCTCGGCTTTGGCATTCGCGGTGGCCTGGAAGCCGGGCGCCGCTTCATTGAACACCTGAAGCTGTTCAGTCATCTGGCGAACGTCGGCGATGCCAAGAGCCTGGCCATTCACCCTGCCACGACAACACACAGCCAGCTCAACCCGGAGCAGCAGGCAAGCGCCGGTGTGACACCCGACTTTGTCCGGCTGAGCGTCGGCCTGGAAGATATCGAAGACATTCTGTGGGATCTCGACCAGGCCCTGGCCGCGTAGAGAGACAGGTTTGCAGATTCTCTATCTGTGGCAGATATCGAGGATCTCGACACATATCACACAAGGGGGTAGTGTATGCCAGAACCATTGAGGGCGTTGATAGGGCGCGGTCCCGTCATCTGCGATGGTGCAATGGGAACCCTTCTTCAGGCCAGCGGCAGGCTTGCCCCTGGCGGCATACCCGAGGAATTGAACTTGACGGCGCCCGACGTCGTCTTGTCGGCCCATCGTTCCTACATCGAGGCCGGCTCGCAGATCATCGAGACAAATAGCTTCGGCGGCAGCCGTATCCGCCTGGCCAAGAGTGGTCTGGGGGAGCGTGCCGTCGAGATCAACCTCACGGCGGCTCGCCTGGCCCGTCAGGCGGCAGGCGAGCAGGTGCTTGTCGCAGGATCCATGGGGCCGCTGGGCGAAATGGTTGACCCATGGGGTGACATTGCCTTCAGCGAGGCGCGGGCGGCCTTCGCCGAGCAGGCGGCGGCCCTGGCCGAAGGCGGCGTTGACCTCTTTATCATCGAAACGATGTTCGATCTCGAAGAAATGCGAGCGGCCATCGAAGGGGCACGCTCGGTAGCAGCGCTGCCCATCGTGGCGACGATGACCTTCGACCAGGGGGGACGGACAATGATGGGCATCCGCCCCGACACGGCGGCCAATGCCTTGCTCGGCATGGGGGCAGACATCATCGGCACAAACTGCGGGCGCGGCCCGGCTGAGACCGAGATGGCCATCCGCACCATGATTGCAGCCTGCCCCGACGCGCTGTTCATCGCCCAGCCCAATGCCGGCGTACCACGCCTGGAAAACGGTGTGGCTACCTTCGATGCCACCCCCGAAGACATGGCCCGCTACGCCAAAGTGTACATTGACCTCGGCGTAAAGATCGTCGGCGGCTGCTGCGGCAGCACACCCGCCCACATCCGCGCCATTGCCGAGGCCGTCCGTAAGCAATCCCAATGGTAACTGTTCAGCGTTAGGGTAAGGGAAGTTGGAAAGCGGAGCGAGCTGGCCACGGATGCAGGCGCGGATGGCACGGAACACGGATTGCCGGCGGCGTTCTCCATACCCTCCCGCAGGTTTGGGTAACCTGCGGGAGGGTATAGGCATGCCGATGCACCTGCTTCCAGGGTAAACGTGAACAGTTACTCCCAATGACAGAATGTGGAGGACGGTTCTGTCGTCCTCCACATATTCATTATCATTGTCTCCACCCCAGCGCTCGCAGGCGGGCAATCAATCTGTCAGGCCAGTTGGTAGTCATGCCGTCAACACCGGCATCGAGCGCCAGATTCTGCGTCTCCTCTGAATCAATGCCCCACGCCCGCACGGTCAGTCCCAGCCTGTGAGCTTTCTCTACTTGGGCCGCGGTCAACGCACGTGCCGGTGGGCAAATCTGCTCGAAGCCGAGTCGGTAGGTGCGAACGATGACCTCGTCGTCGAAACTACGCGCCAGGTAGCCGATGCGCGCCTGGGCAATGCTGCCATGCAAGCTTTCCAGCCAGTCGAGCTCAAACGATGTGAAGACGACACTCTGCATGAGACCAGCGGCGGCAACCATCTCGGCCAATTGCATATAGACGTCGCCAACTTTGATCTCCAGTACAAGGGGACAACGACGACCGTAGTGTTGCAGGAACATCTCAGCCGTCACAATTCGTGTCCCGGCAAAGCGGTCAGCGAACCAACCGCCGACATCCAATCGGCACAGCTCGGCATAGGAAAGCTGGGCGACCGCGCCGTGGCCATTACTGATCCGTTCGACAGAGGCATCATGGCAGAGCACGAGGACCCCGTCGTGCGTGGCCCGCACATCAGTTTCCAGGGCATCGGCCCCCATCTCCAGTGCCAGATCGAACGAGGGGAACGTGTTCTCAGGTGCATACGCCGATGCACCACGATGGGCAATCACCTGTATATCAGGCATGTATCTATTCTCCACGGCGCAGTTGATAGCTCTTGTACCCTCACCCGGTCATAGCAGCTCAGCGGAGCACTGCCGAGAGCCAAAGTAGCCATGCTACAAGGCTGCCTGCCAGCGAGCATAGGAAATTGACCCATTCGTTGTCCATCCAGGCCCAGCCGCGCAACAGGCGTGTTGGTTGGCCACAGCTATGCACCCGCTTCTCTGTCTCTTTCTGATCGCGTTCGCACCAGTAGATGCCCTGCACGGTGGCGCCCAACAGGCTATCAACCAACGAGCCGGCCAGCCCGCCGCACACGGTTGCCACACCCAACCAGAGCAGATCTGTCACAGCAGAAGCTGCGTGCAAGGCGCTCAACACCATGGCTATGCCGGCAATGAACAACGATCCTCCGATAGCTGCCGCCATTCCCCACGACGAAATGGCTCCAGACGTGCCTACGCTGACGACATGCCCGTTGATGATCAAGCGCGGTTGGTGAGAACTGAGAACACCCAGCTCTGTTGCCCAGGTGTCGGCATTCACCGCGGCCATGCCGCCGGCGAAGGCCACAAACAGAGGCCAGCGATCAGGAACGACGACGGAAAGCGCGGCCAGCAGCGCACCCCAACCGCCGTTGGCCAGTACCTGGCTCAGGTCTCGCCGTCCAGTCTTAGCGAATTTCTCTGCCAGGCTCGCCTTGCGTGCTGCCCGGTAGTGAGACAAGGCACTGGATGAGACAAAGAAGGCAATAAGCAGAATACCCCACATCCACCCTCCCAGTCCAAAGATCACTGTTCCTTCAACGACTGCACCAATAGCGCCGCTCTCAGATAGGGAACGGGCACGCACGGCCACCGCCGCGATCAGCAGGCTGAGGACAAAGCCAACAGCCAGATTGGTAACGTTGATTGACACAATGTACCCTCACTTGCGTTTTTGCCGGGTATCGTCTATACTTGGCCCAGAGCGACAGGGACCGACCTACGCTATTGGCCGGGCACCGGCGTCTGACCGTTGCCTGGTGAGCTCGGCGGCAGCATGTTGTGCCGACGTAGGATCTCCTCGATCATTGCTTCGGTTTCGCGACGACGCAGATCGGACTCTGATTGCTGCCTGATTGCACGCAAGGCATCCACACGTCGGCTGATCTCTCGCTGAACAGCTTCAGGGTGATGCACAGACTGAAAGAGGAAATTCTCAGCTTTACCGGCCGTCTCAACGAAGACATCACCCATCTGAAGCAAACGCGAGGGCAGGTTGGGCACGGTGAAGCTCACGTTTTGAATGTTGTCGAGCAGGGCCTCCCGCCGATCTTCCTTGATCAGTGGAATACGAACAATATCAATGATGTGTCTATCCGTAAGGATGTAGACATCGTTTATCCAGTTGACGTATTGATAGAGCAGGAAGGGCAGATCGAGCAGCAGAAGCAGCAACGGCAGCGCCGATCTCAGGATAATGGCCAGGGCGAGAATCAGAACAAGGAATGCCAGGGGCGGTGCAACCGCCGTAGCCAGGATAAACCAGTGCTTGTGATACGTAACGCTGCCATCGGGTCCTATCTGTGGATTGAACGGGAACAGATAGCCAAGCAGATCATGTAGGTTTTTCCACTCTAGGGGTGGCTTTTCCGGCGGCATCGGTACGTTGCGCAGCTCGAACAACGTGCGCTGCACCCGATAGGGATCAGGAATGGAATCGAATTCTATCCTTCCTGTCTGCGCGGCTGTTTCGATGACCACGGTGCCAAAGTGGAGGGCCTGCGCCAGCGGATTGGGGATTTTGACGGCAACATTCTGAATCTGCTCCAAACGGGCTTCGATCATCGTCTGGCTGGTAAAGTACGTCTGCTCGAAATGGATCACACGCCTGTTCGTCACATGGAATGAATCATTGGCCCAGTCGTAGATGATGAACGCTGCCCACCCTCCGAGGGGCAGCA
>Ga0272448_1005132_pt1 | contig 14581 bp, 11 predicted proteins | sample YNPCB0191_FD_202220 | JGI IMG/M metagenome (GOLD analysis project Ga0272448, IMG submission 202220) | Hot spring sediment microbial communities from Yellowstone National Park, WY, United States - YNP-CB-019-1 | ecosystem: Environmental > Aquatic > Thermal springs > Hot (42-90C) > Sediment...
AGAGGCTGCAGATGTCTATCAAAACGGCCTCACTATAGAGCCTACACATGCGGCGGGATTTTTAGTGTTGGGCAATTGTTGCTTCCGGATAGGCGCGATGGATGCGGCTGCCGTTGCGTATCGACAGGCACTGAGCCTGGATCCGAATTGTCACGAAGCGCGCAACAACTTGTCGCTTATTGAAGACGAACTTCCGTCTCAAGCTGCCTAGTAGGATAATAAATGAGTCTGGCTATCGACTGCCATCCAAACTCTGCACTCAAAGACTAAGTTGAGCAGATCTTATTATTAAGACTTCGTTCCAAATGCGCGAGCCACGTCTTCCTTAGACATAGGTTTGGTAATTAGGCTGGCAATAGGCATAATAGCTAGCGGCAAGAGCATCGCAACGGCCCCGCCAACGGGAACCCCTGGCTGACCGTATTCATAGTAAATTATGGAACCCGTCGCTACTCCAACAAACATTGCCACTCCCGCACCGAAAGCATTCGCCCTGCGCCAGAACAAACCATACAGATACGGCGCGGCAAATGCACCTGCCAGCACTCCCCACGATATCACCATCAAGTTAATTATGTAACTTGGCGGTTTGATCGCGATCAGCAGAGACGCTGCCACAAAAAGTGCACACAGCACACGCATCAATACCAAAACGCTCCGCCGTTCCACATTGGGTTTGAGCACGCCCGCGTATAAGTCCATCGCTATCGCAGAGCTGGAAACAAGCACCAACGATGAAAGCGTGCTCATTGATGCGGAAAGCACAAGCAGCACTATCAATACCATAACCCAACCAGGCAATCGCTGTCCCAGATACGTCGGCATCCAGCGATCCCAATCGATATCGGGTTTGCCGTTGGGGAGCATTTTTGGATTGCCCTGTGCATCGATTTTTACCGGAAGCTCCTTTGGACTAGTGTAGTCACCAGTCGAGACGATAGGAATGTCTTTAATTATAGCGGAGGATGACTTCGGCACGTTCAGATGGGTCATGGCTCCCGCATAGTATCCGCCGAATGTAACAACTAGCGCGAATACCGTGGCTACGATCATAGCTCGCTTTGCCTGATCACCACTTTTGATTGAATAGAACTTCTGCACCATTTGCGGAAGCCCCCACGGACCAAAACTGGTAACTATAACAAGGGATACCAAAGTCAACCACCCAGGTATGGATCCAGGCAGCCCGGGTTTCAAGGCCGGCGAGCAAACATCGCAGTTCAAAAGTAGCTTGGTCGTTTGGACAATTCCTCCCATCGGAGTTGTCAAGCTAACGATCAACGCTCCCGCGCCAAAGATCATAACCAAGCCCATAAGAAAGTCCGTTAGCGTCACCGCAAAATATCCACCCATAACAAGGTAAACGCCGGTAAGTGCTGCCAGGAAGCCAAGGGCTTGTCCTTGCGATACGCCCAGTGCCTTTTCTATAAGGTAGCTAAGACCCATATACACCGACGCCGAATACGGAACAAGAAATACGAATACGAGCAAGGCTGCCGCAACTTTCAGTGCCGGGCTTTTGTAACGCTCCGCCAAGAATGCAGGCATTGTCATTGCTCCCAACTTTGAGGTCATTTCTCGGGTGCGCTTCCCAAGTACCAGCCAAGCCACTAAGCTACCTATCAGCACGTTGCCCGCGACAATCCACATTGTGTGCAGACCGTATCCCCACCCTAACTTTCCACCGTAACCGATGAAAAGTACCGCAGAAAAATAAGTGGTGCCGTAGGCAAAAGCCGACATCCAAGGGCCGATGGTCCTACCCCCAAGGAAGAAATCTCCTACGTTTCGGGTTCTTCTCATCGCCCAATAGCCGAGCGCAATCAGTACGACTACATAAATCGAGATAAGCGCGATTCCCAAGTTCCCTTCCTCCTAAATTTGCTCGAGCTACGGCGGCATGTTGACTGCCGCAAAACCAATTGCAAGTTAAGTGTGGCCCTGCCTACGGTTTAGAGCAATCGCCATTCATACACAATATAGGTCTATTCTGAACCTGCCGTCAACCACCTCGACACTAGCCAACGCATCGCATTCATACACAATATAGGTCTATTCTGAACCGTATTTGCAGATTTCAAATAAGCGGAGTCTTCCCAGGAACAGCCACAGGTGGAACAGGAAGCGGACCGAATTCCAGCTTCTCAGGCATCAGGTTCTCCTGCGAATTGAGCGCCTGTTCCCACGTAACTTCTTGACCCGTATAAGCTGACATCCTACCCATTATGGCGGCCAGACAGCTCTCTGCAACCTGTCGAGTCTCGTTCAGAGGCTTACCCGCGCGAATACTGGCAATGAGATCGGCATGTTCCTGAACATAAGGATTGTTGCTGGGACCTGAGTATTTCCATTCGTCTCTGGCCTTTCGTATTACGCCGGAACAATTTGATGTGCCCCACATACCGACTACTCTCTCCGACACGTTGCCGCAACAACCGTCGATCTGTCGGCACATACTGAGCACTCTAACTCCGTCGGGGTACTCGAACTCCACGGCGAAATGGTCGAATATATTCCCGTAAGCCGGATCGGTGCGAACTTGGCGACCGCCCATGCCGACCGCCTTCAGCGGATGCGCCCTCAGGACCCAGTTGATGACGTCAATGTTGTGCACATGCTGCTCTACAATGTGATCGCCGGAGAGCCAAGTGAAGTATAGCCAATTACGAAGCTGCCACTCCATATCGGTCCACTCAGGTTTGCGCGGATGCATCCACAGACCGCCCTGATTCCAATAACATTGTGCAGCCCGAATCGGGCCGATTGCTCCTCCGTGGATGCGCTTGATAGTCTCGATATAGCTTGCCTGATGCCTGCGCTGAGTCCCAGCGACTACTCCAAGCCTCTTTCGTGAAGCTTCTTCGCCGGACGCTAGAACTGTTCTGATTCCGGGGCCATCGACCGCAACCGGTTTCTCCATAAACACATGCTTGCCGGCGTCAATGGCTGCTTTGAAATGCATCGGACGAAAACCAGGAGGAGCAGCCAATATGACCATGTCTACCCCGCTATCTATGACCTTTTGATAAGCGTCAAACCCAACAAAGCAGCGTTCCGGCGTAAGGTCAACACCTTCTTTTAAGCTCTGATCGCTGGTGAGCGCGTTGTAAGAGCCCTCGATTCTGTCTTTGAATACGTCGCCTAGCGCCACGATCTTAACGCCTTGCGAACTCCTGATACAATCCTTGGCAGCACCTGTACCACGTCCGCCCGCTCCAATAACGCCAACACGGATTACATCAGATCCGCCTGCCCATGCTCCCTTGCTGATTTCGAGCACACCAGAGCTAATGAGCAACGCAGAAGCTGCAGAGGTCTTAAGAAAATCCCTACGAGACATCGAGTTCGACGATGGGCTGTTATTACACATTCTCTTCCTCCATCCCCCTCAAAGGCACAGTTTGTATTATTATAATGATTTACGGCGTGCAAACGACTCGGAACCCAGCGAATGGAGCATCCGAATACCACCATTTGCTTTTTGGGTCTTGTGGATCGTTGGCCTGCCAGGATTCGTCAGGATAACGCCGGGAAGACGGTTTCACATCCTTCGCCATATCCTCATACGACCCTCCGCACAAAACGGGCTTGCCAGAGAGATCAACGCACCACTCGGCAACATTGCCGAGCATGTCGTAAATCCCCCACGCATTTGGTGACTTCTTCCCAACCGGCTGGGTTTTCTCCTGCCAAAACCACGCAAACTGAACAAGTTTTTGAGGATCAGGTTCTGGCTTTCCAGCTCTGCAAGCGTATTCCCATTCTGCCTCGGTGGGAAGGCGATACTTGCGGCCTGTTTTGGTTGAGAGCCATTCGCAGTATGCTTTGGCGCCCAGGAAAGATTCGTTTATAACGGGGTAGCCCTTATGGCCAAATCCACGATCCGCCATACCATAAGGCTTGCTGGGACGCGAAACAGCGTCCTTACCGTCGGCAGCCCGCATTGTCTCCGGTTCGTCGAGTCTGAACACGAAAACGTCGTATTCATCCCACGTAACCTCGGTCTTACCTATCCAGAATGGAGCAATCTTTATGTGCTTCACGCCACCTTTCTTGGATGGATCCGGAAGATCGATTTCTCCGCCCGGGATCGCTATCATGTCGAACTTCACAAGAGTTCCCGGGATACACTCGGTGAATGATGATAGGCGGTTGCCCGCAGCGGACTCCGCACAAATGCCAGGAGCCGATATCGAGCACGAGGCGAAGAGCAACAGACATAAAAATGCCAACGTAGCACCACGCAATTGATGCAAGCGCATTCTCCTGTTCTCCGCGAAAGTTTATTGCGATAGAACACATTCTATCGCAATAAACTGCCTTCTACCAGAACCACTCCGCCGAACTATCGCTTTGTCGCTGCCGGTTTGCTCGTCTTGGTGCCTTTTGCTTTGTTCTGCAGTGCGGCAAAGAACTCGTTCCACCGTTTAACGCGCCGCGCAGCAAACTCATCACCCGCCTTAACCTTGGAATAGAACGGATTGAAGTCCTTCATCGCGTCCTGATTAAAGCGCGGCCTATCGGTCTGCTTCGAGCCTGCCGAGGAATCACCCAATCGTCCTCCATCAGGAATACGGCGAGGCGGCTTGATTCTGGCAATTGCATTCAATTGGTTAACCGTAAACACTTTCTTCAGAGCTTTGAGGATCTCCTTTGCCTGATCTTGCGTGAGCTTGGGTTTGCTGCGCAGCGGCTCTAGCACCGCAAGCACTTGTTTTGCTTGAGCCTGAGTGAGCGTATACTTGGGATCTTTGTCAATCTCGCTGATGTTGCGGACCATATTCATCAGCTGGAAAGTATACTTGTGCCTTTCCCTGAACTGGTCAAACTGGCTGGGCTCTTGATTTTGAGCGTAGCCCACAGCCGCGAGAAACGTTATCAGGATCGTTACAGCGACGACAATACGTGAGTATTCTGACATAACTCGAGCCTCCTTGATTTGTCAATTTACTCATAGCGAAGAGCGTCGATCGGATCGAGAGCAGCAGCCTGGCGAGCAGGATACAGCCCAAAGAAGACACCAACTGCCGCAGCAAACGAAAATGATAAAAGCATCGACTGAAGCGATACCGAAATGCTCCAGCCGGTAAGCTTTCCAACCAATGCGGAGCCAATTATTCCGAAAAGTATACCGGCAACTCCACCAAACAGCGACAACACAAGCGATTCGATGAGGAATTGCATCAATATGTCTCTGCGGCGGGCTCCCATTGCTTTTCTAATACCGATCTCACGCGTCCTCTCCGTAACCGAGACTAACATGATGTTCATTATGCCAATACCGCCAACCAGCAGAGACACACTTGCAATACCCGCAAGGAGCATTGTGAACACGCGGCTTGTCTCCTCCGCCATTTCCATTACTTCAGCCTGATTGCGCACTATGAAATCATCGTCGGCACCCTCTTTGATGCGATGGCGATTTCTCAATAGTTCGGTGACCTCGGTTGTCGTCTGCATCATCAGAGCCATCGACTTCGCCTGCACGCTAATGCTGCGAAGATACTGGACTCCGAACAACCTACGCATCGCAGTGGTTACGGGAATGAAGATCTGATCGTCCGGATCCATCCAGCCACCTGTTGCACCTTTAGGAGCCGTCAGTCCCACAATTTTGAATCTGTTGCCCTTTATGTTGATAAACTTGCCGACTGGGGAACTTGTTCCAAACAAGTTTGCTGCAGTAGTCGGACCGATAACTGCTACCTTTTGGGCTCCCCTAGTCTCCCGCTCGTTGAAGAATCTCCCCTCCTGCACGCTATAATTGCGGACCTCAGGATAATCGGCTGATGTCCCAAGGATCGTTGTATTAGTATTCTGGTTGCGATACTTGACCTGCATGTTCTGCCGAACCTCAGGCACAGCTTTAATCACTGACGGACACTTTTTAACAATAGCCTCGCTATCCTCCAGCGTGAGGCTTTCGACACTTCCGAACCCACCCCTGATTGCACCGCGCCTAGACTGGCCAGACATTACCATTAGGACATTCGTACCCATCTGCTGTATACGCTGCATAGTCTGGTTCTTGGCACCCTGAGCGATGGCAAGCATGGATATCACTGCGCCGACACCTATAATAACTCCGAGCATCGTCAATGCGGCTCGCATCTTGTTTGCTGCAAGACCTTCGATAGCAACTTCAATGCTCTCCCGGAGATTCATTGGTCCTCCTCTACCGGAAGTGTAGCGAGTCTAGCCCGCGCATCTACCGGGTTAGTCACCGGTTGATCAGAGATTAAATGGCCGTCTCTGAATCGAATTATCCTTCGAGTGTGAGCGGCTATATCTTCTTCGTGTGTTACGATGATAACGGTTCTTCCCTCAGCGTGCAGGTCCTGGAAAAGAGCCATGATTTCTTCGCTCGTTCGCGTATCCAGATTGCCGGTCGGCTCATCGCCAAGTATTATAGCAGGATTGTTGACGAGCGCTCTGGCGATAGCGACTCGTTGTTGTTGGCCGCCGGAAAGCTCATTCGGTTTGTGTTCGAGTCGATCCCCCAGCCCTACCCTTTCCAAGGCGGCTCGTGCCAATTCTTCGGCGTCCCCCGAATAATCCGGGTTATACAACAGAGGCAGCATCACTTGGCGAAAAGCTGGTCTGCGCGGGATAAGATTGAACGTCTGGAACACAAACCCTATTTTGCGATTCCTAATAGCGGCAAGTTCGTCATCATCCAACGCAGCAATCTGCTCACCATCAAGCACGTAAGAACCTTCCGTCGGCTTGTCCAGACAACCAAGTATGTTCATAAACGTCGATTTGCCTGAACCCGATGGCCCCATTATAGCGACGAACTCGCCTGCCTCTATCTCCAGAGAGACTCCCCGCAACGCATGGACCGAAATATCACCCAGATGGTAGACTTTGTGAAGATCGGACACACTAATCATAACTTTCACATCCTGCGTCTCATACCGCCCGGACCGCCGAAGCTGCCCGGCCCTCCTGGACTGCCCATTTGACCAGGAATAGTTGGTTCAATAATCGCGGTAACAACCTTCTCTCCGACTTTGAGACCGCGTTTGATCTCCGTGTAGTCTTTGCCTATCAAGCCGACCTCGACTTTGCGTTTGATCTGCTTTTCACCCTTGAGCACGGTCACAGTAGCGCCTGTATCGTCCTCGTTCACAGCTTCGCCGGGAACCATAATGACATTCTCCGCACGGCCTGTTATAAAGTCGCATGTGACATTCATTCCAGGCTTCAAGCGTCGATCCGGCGATTCGATTTCCACTGTAACCGGAATAGTTGTAACGCTCTGCTCCGTGACCGACTGCGGAGCGATTTTCGTTACCTTCCCCTCAAATATCTCGTCCGGATAGGCCTCGACGATAACATCTACTTGCTGTCCGATCTCTATCTGAGCAACATCAGTTTCGTCGACGCTGACAAGTGCGAACATTCGACTCACATCCGCTATGTCCACGATGGATACACCTGCTCCGGTACCGGAGAATGATGCTCGACCGGCTGTTATGATTGATCCTTCCTCGACATATTTTTTGGTCACAACACCTGATCTAGGAGCAATAATTGTCGTATACCCAAGTTGTGTTTTGGCGTTCCGTACCGACGCTTCGGAGCGCTCGACTTGAGCCGAAGCCTGTATAATATCTCCTTCGCGGATTGCTATTTGTCGCTTTGCAGCGAGAGCAGAAGCAAGAGCGGCCTCGGCCTGCTTAACTGCAGCCTTGGCTGAAGCGAGTTCCTGTTGCCTGACCTTGACCTGCACGCTGTTGGCCTTGGCATTCTCCAACTCCGCCTGCGCCTGGTCCACGCGAGCACGCGCCGTTGAGAGATCCTGATCGGCTTCGTCCTTTACCGTTTCCAGCTTCCTGCGAGCCGATTCGAATTGCGCCTTAGCCACAGCAAAACGTTCCTCCGATGTATCAACTGCACTCTGAGACACAAACCCTCGCTCCAAGAGTCGCCGCTGGCGCTCGAGGTCCTTCTGTGCAGTCTCGTAGCCAGCCTTGGCCTGGTCAAACGCAGCCTGAGCGGCAGCAAGCTTCTGTGGCACAAGGGCAGTTTCCGTTTGCTTGAGAGCAGCCCTGGCTGCGGCCAAGTTACTGGTAGCCTGAGCAATGGAAGCGGTTGTAAGATTCGGCTGAACTCTTGCAAGCTCCTCTGCCTGGCGCAATCTGGCTCGCGCTGCTTCGAGATTCTGCTTGGCTGCCTCGATTTCTGCGTTGTTTTGAGCGCGCTGCATGGCAAGCTGTTCACGTGCCTGCCTGACTTTGGATACTGCCGCTGCGAGATCAGCCTGACTCTGTTCATAAGCTGTTTGCGTATCTGTAGGATCTATGCGGGCTATGAGTTGGCCTGCGCTTACCTCATCGCCTTCATCAACCGCCAATTCAATGATTTGCCCGCCAACGTTGGATTTCACTTCCACCGTGGTTAGCGGCTGAAGAATCCCGTTGGCCGAAACTGAAGCCGTGACAGTACCACGCTCAACCTCGGCAGTTCTGATGATTGGCTCCTGCCCTCGTGGGCGCAACAGAAATCCCGTGACTGCACCGACCACTATAACTATGGCCGCTATAAACTGGTATTTGGGGCGTCGTTTCTTAGGAAGCATTGGTGTCTCCTGCGAATCGAGATTCTTCGCTCCGCTCAGAATGACTAGAAGTATTGGAATAACCGGAGCTGTCGAAGTTGCGAGTGTTCTCGGAATAAGAAGGATTGTTGGAAGCGGTCGACTTGTCGAAAAGGCCAGAGCTGTTGGAACGAATAGCTCCTCCGGTCGCGTAGTCAAGTTGAGCAAGGGCAGTGTAGTAGTCATACCGCGCCTGGACTTCGCTGGCCTCGGCCGTTGTCAATTGCACCTCGGCGTTTAAAATGTCCAGCGTTACCGCCAGACCCTCGTCGTAACGTTCTTTCTGGACTTCGTAATTGGTGCGTGCAGCTTCAAGACCGATCTTTGCAGCTTCCAATCGCTCCTTGGAGCTAGTCAGGTTCAGGTAGGCTTCCTCTACTTCAAGAGCTATATCCTTTACAATCTGCGCTTCTTGTTGGACCGCATTAGCCTGCAATGCTACAGCCTCTTTATAAGCAGCCCGATTTGCACCACCATTGAATAGGTCGAAAACTATACCTCCAATGATCTGAGCACCGCTCGTTGTAAAGCCGCCTTGTATTTGTCGCTGATACTGACCTGAGATTACCGGGCGCGGATAAAGATTGATGCGGGCAGCTCTGACTGAGGCTCGGGCAGCCCCCAAAGTCGCTTTGGTCTCAGCAACATCAGGCCGAGCGCCAAGTGCTATCGATACGTAGTCATTCAAAGACTTAATTTCAACAGGATTAACCGGTTCGACAGGAAGAATGTCGAAACTTTCCTGTGGAGCAACCCCCATTGCACGCCGCAGTTCCAGCGCAGCAATTCTTACGGCATTCTGTGCCGAAACTAGGTTCACACGTGCGTTTGCCAACTGAGCCTCTATAGGGAGGACGTCTACTTTTGCGGCTTCCTGCACTTCTATCCGTGCCATTACCTGCTTGCGCAGCTCTTCGGTGTATTTTACGTTGGACTCGGCGACCACAGCGAGTTGCTTCGCGCGCAGCACTTCGTAATAGGCTTTGGTAACGTCGAAAGTGACAGTCTGGATAGTCCGAGTGAGCCTGGCCGTATTTTGCGCCACTCCATAATGAGCACTAAGCACATTGGCTTCACGCAATCCGCCATCGAAAACGTTCTGCGTAACGTTAAATGCAGTTCCGGTTGTAGCCTTGCTGAGCACGCTTCCGGAACCAGTAACGAAGGCATTGTTCTGTATGGATAACTGTGGGAAATAAGCACTCCGAGCTTGAGCGGCTCTGCTTTTGGCAACCGTAACGTTGTTTTGCGCAAGGATCACATCGAGCTGGTTTCGCATCGCCAGTTGTATGCATTGCTCAAGGGAAAGAGCCTCGGGTTGTTTTTGACTTGCAGCTTCTTCGGCCGCACTAGAAACACATAATACCAACGTGAAGAACAAAATAGCGCACGAGGATTTGTAGCTTTTACGTTTCATACACTGCACCGATGATCAAATTGTTCGACTGAGACAAGCTTCGACCGCAAGATATCCATAGCAAGATCAAGCATCGCGCACTCGCTGGGCGAAAGTGAAGCGAGCCTCTCTGCAAGAAGTGATAGCGCCTGCCGATGAACTGCATTCATTGCTTCTCGCCCAGTATCGGTGACTTCCAGCGCCAGCTTTCTTCTATCATCCTCAGCCGTGCTTCGGGCAACGAATCCTTGTTCTACCAGGCTATCTACCAGTTTGGAAGCCGCCGACAACGAATCGCCAAGACGTTCTGCCACTTGTGAGAGCGAAGCGCCACTTTGTTCTTGTATCGCTTTGAGCACCCTGAACTGATGGAAAGACAGAACTGTCGGCGGGCGTTTGCGCATTTCGGCACCGATAGTACGCATCATCAAATGGAAAGTGTCCATCAGTGTCGCAGCGCATTGTTGTACCCGCTCATTAGTCATGGGTCCGCCCTCCGAGACTAATTGTTAACATTGTCAATAATTGCCTTTGTCCATTATATGAACCGAATAGGCAGACCGTCAAGCGAGCCTATTACTTGACGATGGAAACTCAATTACCGTTCCGTGCTTGCAATGCTGAATTTTTGCTATCAATTTCCTGAGAGTGTCGGCTACTTCAATCACACAGCGATCGTCCCTACTCAAAAGGGTACCTCAGCAGCCTGCTCATGTGTGAAAGAATGTGAAATGCGGTACAGTGAGATCGTATAATCTCTTTGCGAAAATTGTTTTCAGGCCGCGTTCGGAAACATAAATAACTAACAGAGGAATGTATACTTGCCGTGTTTAATAGTTGCATGATCTAAGTATCCGGTTCCAACAAACCGATGTCAAAGAATGGTTGCAAAATAGGGCGCAAGGATGCAACCAGTGGAAAGTTTGTCTCGTCAAAACACACTGGCGGTATTGTGAGCTAAATCGAACACATGGCTATAATGCAAAGATGCAGGTTTGGTGTGTGATATTATCCAAATCGAACCCAAGTTTCTGCGGATCAACAAAATGCCAGGGGAAAGGTGAGAAAAATGAGAGCGACGGCCATCATTATCGGAGTTCTGGTAGTTTTAGCATCAATGGTCTGCGCGGCTGAAACAGCAGACACTTCGACTGCGACAACAAGTCCAAAGGTTACCCTGGATGCGAAGGACATGCCGATCGACCAGGCACTGGCTGAAATGTCTAAACAGGCAAGCGTTCAGATTGTCTGCGACTCAGGCGTAAAGGGCACGATCACGGGACGGTTTGACTCGATCGAGTTGGAGAAACTGCTCGGAGTGATAACCAAAACCAATGAGCTAACATGGCAAAAAGTGTATATCCCACAAACTCAGGACGATCGTAAGCCGACTCTGGAGCAGATCAAGGCGCGTGCCGAAGCCGTTTCCGCTCTGATTGGCGGACCAATTGCAGTGGTTGACCCGACTACCGGAAAGCAGAAGGTTTTTGTGGAGCAAGATGCAACCGCTCCGTCGGTGGATCCTGAAAAGCTGGGTCTCAAGCCTGTCTATCTGGTCACCAAATCAAAGACGGAAGCGAAACCGTCAACGACAACCGTTAACCAAGATACCGCTAAGCGCTTCGAGTCGCTGCAGACCGAGCGGATGGCGTTGCTGGCTAACATGACTCCAGAAGAGCGCATCAACGCTCTTCAGCAAGAAATTATAATGATGATGAACATGGACCCGACCGTCCGCGGGCAAATAATGATCGACCAGATGAGAGCACGACACGATATGCCGCCTGAACTGCGAGAGAAATACCATCAGATGATGCACGATACTTTCCGTACCCTCCGTGAGCAGGGGCAACTTCCAAATGACATGCATTGGGGAGGCGGAAACCGCGGGAACCACGAACGCCGAGGCGGTTAGGTTAAGAATTTGTCCGATGGACCTATGAGCCGGCGTTCGTCGCCGGCTCATTTTAATTTGAATTAAAGTTCAACTAACAACTATCAATCGAATGTTGGCAACCAGCCTTTGTTGGCTTCGAACATTTCATCTACCATTGACTTGATCTCCGCCAGGCTGAGAACGGCAGATGTGAGCGGATCGTAGCAGATAGCATGAAAGATCATGTCGCGATTCCCTTCCAAGCATCCTTGGACGGCCATCTCTTCAGTTTGGGCTGAAATACTGTTGAGAATAGCGCACTGCGGCGGGAGAGGACCGATGTGAATCGGATCTAGACCACGTTTAGAGGCGAGCACCGGTACCTCTACACAGCACCCCCAGGGCAAATTGTCAATTAGCCCGAAGTTACGCACGTTACCGTTAAACTCAAACATCGTGCCGTCACCGAAGTTAGCATTGAAGATGCTTGCTGCATACTCGTGGCCGCGTTTTAGGTTAACCGGCTTCTCGAGTTGCTCCTTGATGTGGTCACGCCAAGTTGCTTCGGTGTTGAGGTATTGCTTCAAAATATACGCATGCTCGCCGGGATTCCAGCCGGTACCCGTAGTGCAATACTTCTCAATCAAATCGGGCCGCTTGCGGAACCACGCCACATATTCCGAGTTGTGCCCGCTGGACTCGGTAACGTAATATCCCAGATGCAGGAACATTTCATTCCGAACCTGCTCATGGTTATAGATATCCTCTCTGGTAGTCACCGCCTCACGAATCAAAGGATATGCATCTTTGCCGTTCCATTTGAACTCAAGATACCAAGCTTGGTGATTGATACCTGCACAGCGATAGGTAACCTCCTCATAGGGAGCGCCAATCCAGTTTGCCAACATCATAGCGGTTCCCTGAACGCTGTGGCAAAGGCCAGATGCGGTGATGTTTGGATACTGACCCTGCACCGCTCGGCAGAGCATCGCCATCGGATTCGTATAATTCAAAAAAGTCGCGTTCGGGCAATATCTGTTGATGTCTGCGGCGATATCCAGCATCACGGGAATGGTTCGCAGTGCCCGAAAGATTCCCGATGGTCCGCGCGTGTCGCCGACGTTGATATCGACTCCATACTTCATGGGAATTTCTATATCGTGCCGGAAGACCTGCGGTCCGCCCACCAATATAGTGCACAGCACACCATCTGCGCTATCCAATGCCTCGGCACGATCAAGCGTGGAAATAACCTTAGCGGGGTACTTGCCTGCTTCCACAATGCGGTTGACTTCTGTAGTTATGAAGTCAAGTCGTTCCTTGTCGATGTCCATCAGGGCAATAGTCGAGTCGGCAAGGGCCGGGAATGTGAGAATATCCCGAACAAGACCTCTTGTGAAGCCGAAGCTTCCAGCCCCGATGAAAGCGATTTTAGGCATTATACTACTCCTAGCAAATAAGTGTAACCAAATAGCCCGTTCTGCAGAAAGGACGGATTATCCTGCACTTTCGCTATTGTGGCCCTACCTGGACTCTAGGTCCGACACTTGACATATCAATCTGTTTGAACCCCAACGCAAGCGCAGGCGAATCGGGTTGCAGTCTGAAGTCGAATTTCTTCGGGTTTACAAATTTCGGATCCGCTATAACGCTGTGCAGGTCGTGACCGTTCTTTTTCCAATCCTCAAAGCTCATGCCCGCGAACGTCACCGGATTGCCGGAAGCATTCCAATATACGTTGTAGTCCATCACGTGCTTATGATCGCTCCAGTATCCGCCAAGCAGAGCGCCCTTGTCGTAGTAAACTATATTACGCTCGAAAGTAAATACTTTGTGTTCTTCTGGTCTCGTACGCTGAAGTTGGTGTTGAACCGCAAAGGCGAATACATTATTGCGGATGATGTTTTCCCTACCGTAGTGTTGGTGGAACCCGCCCGTCTTCGTGCGATAGACAATGTTGTTCTCAATCAGTATGTGCGAGCTTCCTTCGTCCGTATAAATCCCCCATCCTCCGTAGGTAGCGGACATGCAGTCGTGAATCAGGTTGTTGCGTTCCACTGTGCCGGGCTGGATCCCCAACGAGTAAATACCGGCAAGGTCTGAGAGTACCTCCCGCCCAACGTGATGGATATGATTATACTCTATGATGTTGTCTCTTGCCTCGCTTTTGCCGTAGCCCCATACCCAACCAACGGAGACACCAGTGTAGTTAAGATCGTGTATGTGGTTATGAGCAACGACATTGCCCGGTGAGTCTGCTATCCATACACCTACCGCGCTCATAAATATCTTCCCACCATCACCGATATCATTATCTGCAACAGTGGTGCGCTTGCTTCCCGCATTGATCTTCACTCCGCCCGCACCAAGATCAAAAATAAGGTTCCTCTCTATGCTAATTCTCTCACATCCGCTTCCAACCTCGATTGCATAGGTCCCAATGTGCGCAATCTCGCAGTTTGTGACAGAGCAGTTTTTCGCGTTTTCAAAGTAGATTGCTCCCGGCACAATATATGCAGCTTGCGGCGCTCCGGCAGAATTTTCGGGCAATTTCCACTCCGTATGAGCAAACCGGAGATTAGCAAAGTTAACATATTCAACGCTTTTATTGCTTTCCGCACTCCCAACCACTCTCACGAGTTGACTAAGCACGGGCGCAACAAACCGCTCCCGCTTCACATCTTCCCCAATATGCGGATAATAGTAG
>Ga0272448_1005133_pt1 | contig 14580 bp, 11 predicted proteins | sample YNPCB0191_FD_202220 | JGI IMG/M metagenome (GOLD analysis project Ga0272448, IMG submission 202220) | Hot spring sediment microbial communities from Yellowstone National Park, WY, United States - YNP-CB-019-1 | ecosystem: Environmental > Aquatic > Thermal springs > Hot (42-90C) > Sediment...
TTGCCAAGTACCCCGGAATGCCGCTCCCACCGTTCCAACTCAGCTTCCAGGTCAAGACGGGAAAGGGATACCTCAAGGAACTCCAGGTGAAGTCGGAGTGAGCGCCGCTCCTCCCCGGAACCATTCGCCGGGGCAGGTGCGGGACACGAGGACGAGATTGGACACGCGATACGCAATCCGGCTTGGCCAGGTCGCTTCTCCGCCCGATGCCCGACATCCCCAGCGCTCGACTTCGGTCGGACGCTGCCTCGCCGCAGTATGCCTCCCCATCCTCCTCGCATCGCTCGGCTGCTCGAACAAGCTGAACACGACCTTCGTCAACGCGCAGAAGCTGCTCCTTGCCCGCGAATACAAGCAGGCAATCGCAGAATTCAACAAGATTCTTGCGTCGGACCCCAAGGCCGCCGCGGCCTACTTTGGCATAGGGCGTGCCTACTTCGAGCTTGCGCAGGCGAAGGAGTCGCCCAGCCCGGCGGACTACGAGGACGCCATCCAGGCTTATCTCAAGGGACTACAGTATGCCCCGCACGCCGTTGACGCACACCTCAGCGTCGGGATCGCCCACGCCGCAATTGCGGACATCCTTCGGAAGCAGGGCAAACCCGACCAGGCCCGGGCCGAATGCCTCAAGGCCCTCGACGCCTATGTCAACGCGCTCGTCCTCGACCCCAACCACGAGCGAGCTTACTACCGGATCGGCCTCCTCTATAACGACATCGGCGCCGTGGACCGAGCCGTTTATTACTTCAAGCGCTGCTTGGAACTCGACCCGCGCGATTCCGAGCCGTACTACTTCCTCGGGCTTATCAGTGCGGAACAGAACAAACTCGACGAGGCCGCCAAGTACCTCGGCGCGGCCGTGGGACTCAAGACCGACTTCCGCAAGGCCAGGCTCGCCCTCGGCAGCGTCCTTTTCCGTGCGGCCAGGTACAGGGATGCAATTCTTCACCTTCGCCTCGTTGCGGCGGAGGAAAACATCCCCGACGTCCATCGCCAGCTTGCCCAGTGCTATGCGAAAACCGGCAGGCTCGCCGACGCCGTCTCCGAGTACGAGAACTTTCTCGCTCGCGCGCAGCGCGAGGACGACAAGAAGTCGGCCGAGAAGGAGCTGGCCGGCCTCCAAAAGGTCCTGAAGCAGATCGAGCAAGCGAAGTCGCTCATCAAGACCTCGCCCGATAGGGCCCTCGCCCTGCTCGACGAGGTTGTCGCTGCCCACCCTGCCAGTGCCGAAGCCCACTCCCTCAGGGCGACGCTCCTCCAGGATAAGCCCCAAGAAGCCCTCAAGGCACTGGAGCTAGCCTACGCCACCTCGCCCGACGACAAGGACATCGTCTCCAGGCTGAGCTCGCTATACTTCCGTCTCGACATGTTCGAAAAGTGCGAGGACGTGCTCAAGAGCTACCTCAAGGATGAGGAAGCCGCTGATCCGGAGTTTTACCTGCTCCGGGCTCGCACCCTCTGGAAACTGGGGAGGCTCGACGAGGCCAACGAGCAGTACGCGACCTATCTCACCAACGAAACGGACTCGCAAAAACAGGCCGTCGTCCAGAAAGAGTGGGAGAAACTCAAGAATGAGCTCCTCAAAGCATCCGACAAGAAAGAGTAGACCCCGTGCACCCCACGAGGGCGAGATTCGCCTTGCCGTCTCGGGCCTCAGGCACGGTCATATTCACATGCTCATCGAGGAGATGCTCGCGGTCGAAGGGACGAAGTTCGTCGGCCTGACCGACTCCGATCCGGAGATCGCGAGCGATCAGGCGACCCGGTACGGCGTCCCGGCCTTCGCCTCGACGGCGGAGCTGCTCGAAAAAGCACGGCCCCACGTCGTTGCCACGGCGGCGGTCAACGACGAGAAGGCCGCCATCATCCTCCAGTGCCTGGAGGTCGGAGCACACGTCATCGCCGACAAGCCACTGCTCACGACCCTGCGCGATCTCATCAAAGTCGAGGCCGTCGCACGCCGCACGGGGCGGATCGTCTCCATGATGCTCACCGAGCGCTTCAGCTCCCGCTTCATCGCCGTCGAAGCCCTCATACACCAGGGAGAGATCGGAAAGCCCGTCAACTGCATTGCCCTGCGCCCGCACCAACTGCGCATCGAGTCGCGGCCCGAGTGGATGTTCGTACGGTCGCAGTACGGCGGCATCCTGCTTGACCTCGCCGTCCACGACATCGACATCTTTCGCTGGCTCCTGCGCGAAGAGGCCGCACACGTAGCCGCATTCGAGTCGAATATGGCTCATCCGCAGAAGCCCGACTTCGCGGACCACGGCGTCGCCATGTTGACATATCCCTCTGGGGCGACGGGACTGGTAAGAGTGGACTGGTTGATGCCGGCTGCGTCTCCCTACGATTGCCGGCTTATCGTCATCGGGACGGAGGGCACAATCGAGTCCCGCTCGAGCGGCGACCCCCTCGTCCCCGGCGGCCCACAAGTGATCCTGACAACGAACAAGAAGCCGCCGCACCTGGTCCCCCTCTCCCCGCCCGCAAAGACGCTCTCCCAGGACCTGCTGGACGCTATTCGTACCGGCGGCGAGCCGCTCCTCTCGACCGAGGAGGTCATCAAGACGATGCGAACCACTCTCCGCGCCAAGCTCGCCGCCGAGCACGCAAGAAGATGAGCTCCGCCGGACAGCCCGGAGCGGAGAGCTGCCAACGCTGTTCAGCCTGCTCCGCCCGGCTCAGAGCGTCATCGCCAGCTTGAACGACTCGCCTACGAGCCGGGGAGTCTCCTCGACGCTTGCCTCCGCGTCCACGAGATACCGGGCCACAGCGCCCGAGTCACACCAACTCGTTGCAAGCACACCGATCGGCTTCCCGCCTTGCCTCCCAATGGCAAAGCGGATGAATGCATCCGTCGCGTCGAGGTCCTTCCACGGACAGACGAGCACTCGAAACCCCTTCGACGCAAAGATCTCTATTGACGGATAATCCTTCCGCGTGCCGTAGTGCCAATCGCAGCAAATTATGTCCTTGGGCACCTTCTCAATTGCCGGCCAGGTCTGGTTCATGGACGCCTCCCACTCCCCGTACCCGGTCGTCGCACCGTCGAGGAACCGGTCGCTCCACATCAGCATCTCCACCTTTCGCTTGCCGACGAGGTGGGCGTGCAGCGCATTCACCCATTCAGCAAAAAGTTCCGCATTCGGCGTCCCCTTGCACCGCGGACAGAGCCCGATCTCGAACACCTCGTCGAGGCCGACGTGCAACGCATCCGCCTCGAATGCGTCGAGGATTTCGTCCATCAGATCGCAGACGAAGTCCTTGACTCTTGGGTGCCGTGGGCAGAGACTTCGGCAGTAGCGGACTGCCGGGAGGTCGGGCGTCTCGTCGAACTCGGGGTGGCTGCGCAACAGTCCGAGTTCCGACCCGCGCTCCTTGTAGGACTGATGGCCGAGGAGGTTCATTTTCGGAATCAGGCGGATGTGATTGCCTCGGCAGATCGAGACAAGCTCCGCAGCTTGGCCCCGCGTCAGCGCCTCCGCATCGCACACCTCCGGATGGCTCTTGAACTCGTATTGATACCGGATCAAGAGCACGAGAGCATTGCACCCATAGGCCGGGAGCACCTCTCCGACCAGCCGCTTGAACAGCCCAAAATCCTGCTGTCGCGGGACACAGAGGCAGAACCCGCGAAACGGCCAGGTCACATTCCTCCCGGCGACCATCCTCGACGATCCGCATTCCTTGCTCACCGCTCCGCTCCTTGCCCGCAATGACATCGCCTCTTCGCTGCGGGCGTATCTTCGTCACAGACCTCGATCAGTCCGCACCGCACGGAACAGGACGATCCGACTCCGAGATCATACCCGCCGCACCGATGAGAACATAACAGCCTTACGGGCGGGGGTGCACGAACAGTCTTGCTGGGTGAGCCCGGCCCCCGAGTCCCGTAAGGACGTCGGGCAATAGCCCAGGACGGAGCCTTGCGGAGTCCTGGTTTCCACGGGACGATCTCAACCAGCCGAGTCCCGTAGGGACGACGGAACATCCATCCCATGCAACCTCCGCCGTCCCTACGGGACTCCGGTGATCTCATATCGCCCGTGCTCCGGAAACCCAGGAATGAATTCCTGGGCTGTTCTCCGCCGTGCCTTCGGCACTGATGCTGGATCTCGAGTGATTGTGCCCGGTCCTTGCGGGGCTCACGCTCGTATTCACGACCCTGCTCGAGCCCCGGCGTTTCATCACGACTCTCTCGTCTGTCCCCGCAGCACTGCGGCCCGATCTTACGCCGCCCGCTCCGAGTCGAGGCCATCCCGTCCCGGCTACTGACGGTCGTCCCTTTGGGACAGCGCCAGGAGCTGCGAGGCCGGGCAATAATCATGCCGGCCCCACGCGAGAGCGTTCGTGCACCCTACGGGCGGCTCCGCGACACGCCTGACCCACAAGCCCGTAGCTCAGGGCTACCTCGTACGAACAGAGGTCAGCTTCCATACGTCCGGGAACATGTTGTTGCCAGCGACCACCCAGAGCGCATTGTCGTACACAAAGACGCTCGCGGCGTGCCTCGGTGCCCAAGGGGTGTTTGGCAGCTCCTGCCAGTTGACGCCGTCCGAGGAGTACCACACGTCATTTCGGTTGCCTCGCCCGTCGTATCCCTCCATAACCCACATCCGTCCGTCGAAAACGGCAACCTCATGGTACTGGCGCGGCGGCCAGGGGGCGCGCTCCACGTGTCTCGTCCAGGTCACTCCGTCCGCGGAACTCCACACATCATTGTAGAACTTGCGGGTCGGAGTCGCCGGCGTATCGTAAGTGCCGCCCCCAAGAACCCACATTCTACCCTTGAAAACGACGCTCCCGCCAATCATGCCGCGCTTGGCCCATGGCGCACTCGGTGCAACGCGAGTCCACGTGACGCCGTCCGTCGAGTTCCAGACATCGTCGTAGAACAACTCATCCGGCGGGTCTGGAGCAAATTGCGGAAGCGTCTGGCCTCCGAGCACCCAAAGCTTCTTGTCGTGGACGAGCGTGTAGTGCAGCACTCGGGGCGCCCATGGCACCTGCTTATTGACCAGTGTCCAGTTTATGCCGTCTTCTGTACTCCAGACGTCGTTCTGATAATGCCCTTGGAGGCAGTCCCCGCCGATGATCCACATCCTCCCGTCGTGAACGGCGTAGCCAGCGGTGTGGCGTCCCTCCCAAGGTGCCTCGGCCAACTCGAGTTTCCACTCCAGGCCGTCCGTGGAAGACCAGACTTCGCTGTTGCAGATGCGAGGGAAGTGTTCCTTGTCGCGCGGGTTCCAACCGCCGAGGAGCCACATCCTGTCTCTGAACACGAGAGCGCCCGCCCCGTCGCGGCCGGCAAAAGCCGCCTTCGCTGTGATCCGAGTCCACTGGTAGCTCCGCGCCACAGCATTGCCCTCCCTGTTCGAGATCGTATTCTCCTCTGCGCAAACCGCCGCCTTGCGCTCGCCACACCCGATCCATAGGCCGAGCAGCACGCTGCTCACGAACGCGGCCACCACTCCCGCCCGTCCCTCACAGCCCCAGTGCCGTCGTATCAGGCCTGGTTGCAACTTGCGTACCCCGGCGGCTGCAGAGGGTTGCGGATCTCTCCCCCCAGTCGCTCGCAAACGAGTGTCTGAACGGTTCGTCCGGCCCCCCGATTCCAAACCCCATGGCGTTGCGGCTATTGGTTCGCCCAGGCGACGGTACGCCAGAGCCGGGCCACGCGTTCCTGCTGGGCGACATCGTCATCCCTCACATCCTCCACGTGTCCGTCGAGGAAGAGGACATGCGCCCTGCGCACGTGGCGAAAGTCGAGGTAGCACCGCCGGCCCGGGTACACGGGGGGATCGGTATCGCCGGCCTGCCAGCCCGCGCCGATAGCCCAAGCGAACATCAGGTCGCCGCCATAGGGCGTATTGTAGACTTCGCTCACGATCGGCACCGACGCAGTGTTTGTGATCGTGGATATCGAGGTGTAACTGGTCCCGTCACCGTTATTCGTGTTCCCCAGCCCATCAGCCCCCGGGCCAGGGCCTTCGTAGAAGACATTCCTATTGCATACATACTGGCCCCTGGTCCTCCCGGGAACCACGTCCAGGAAGATCGGGTTGAAGCCCCGGTAGGTCACGTCCGACGGTGGGCCGGTCATCGCGTACTGCATCTGGCTGCTCGTCACCGTTTGGTCAGCGAGCCATTTCGCTTGAATGCACCACCACCAGGTCACCCCGCTGCCGTCCGACCACCAGTCCTTGTTAGGCACGTCCCCCGAGCCGGCCATCGGGTAGCAGCGATACTCACGGCCGCCGATGAGGTCCTTCCGCATGTCCCTCATGGACATACTCAGGGCCCACCGCCAGTCCGCGTACCACGCTCCGTCGGCGGGGGCACCTTCATTGGCCAAGCCGCTCTGCGTGTGCGAGACATTCATGTGGGACGGAGGGAGGAAGCCATCGTTTCCCATCTGGTAGAACTGTAGCGCTTGGGCGATCTGCTTCAGGTTGTTCCTGCAACGAGCCGCGTTGGCACGCGCGTTCGCAGTGCCCAGAACCGGCAAAAGGATCGCTGCCAAGATGGCAATGATCGCAACGACCACCAACAACTCGATCAGCGTGAACGCTCTGCGCTTCATGGCGCATACCTCCTATCCTCAGCGGGCCGACGGCGCTGGCACAGAACCGTCTTCATTATATCAAACTGCTCGGCCGGTTTCAAACGTCAGCGAGTGTCTGGGTGCACGAACAGTTCTGCTGGGTGAGCCCGGCCCGAGGGCGCGGACGGTCCGAACTGCCTACCTCCAGGCAGGCGCCAGATCAGGGAAAAAGGGCGACGAGCTCCCTCCTGCGAACCCAGCGCATGGCCAAAGCCTGGCAGCGCGGCGCGCCATTGCCCGCCGTCCCTTCGGCACGGGCTGGCACCCAAGACAAGCCCGCCCGTCCCGAAAGAGACAAGGCCGGGCCGGGATCGCACCGGCCCCTGAGTCCCGTAAGGGACGGCGGATAATAGCCCAGGACGGAGCCAAAGGCGGAGTCCTGGGTTCGACACGGCGAGCTACACTCGTCCCGAGTCCCGTAGGGACGACGGAAAACCAATCCCGCCGATCCTCCGTCGTCCCTACGGGACTCCCGTGATCTCATATCTGCCCGTGCTACGGAACCCCAGGAATGAATTCCTGGGCTATTGCCCGCCGTGCCTTCGGCACTGATGCTGGATCTTACGCCCCCCGCTCCGAGTCGAGGCCATCCCGTCCCGGCTAATGACGGTCGTCTCGTTGGGAGGCGCCAGGACTCCGAGGCCGGGCAATAATCGTGCCGGCCCCACGCGAGAGCGTTCGTGCACCCGAGTGTCTGGGCAGACGCACGATCTTCCAGGGCGAGGCAGCTGGTACGCCTTGCGTGACAATACCTACTCATACCGAATGTCGTCGAGGTAGAAGGTGACAGGTTTCCCCTGGCCGGCGACCGTCCAGAAAAACCCGGTTTTGATCCGGCGCAGGTCCTTGCCGTTGAGATCAAGGGTATAGGACTTCCACTCCTTTGTAAGCGTGGCCTCGATGGCGGCCTGCGCGGTGTCGTGGAATGGCTTGTCGAGTCCGAGGAGTCCGAAGCCGAACTTGACCTTCTCGCCGCCGGTCTCGCCCCGGGCCCAGAACGAGAGAACTCTGGCTCCGGTCAGGTTCCAGCCGCCCGGCTTGTCGCCCCAGTCGTTCACGGGGTCCTGCCACGCCACGCCTCCCCAAGCCACTCCGAGCCGGTAGTCAACCTTGAGGCAAGTCTGTCCCGTATGGGGCAACGTCCTGCAGCGCTGGTCCATCGAGATGGCTCCCACATTGCCCATCCATCCGGAAGGGGTGTAGGCAGCGACGGGTGGTCCGTCGGCGTAGAGTACGAGCGGAAGGCGCGCGGCTGGCGCCGCCGGCTCTGGTCCCTTGACGCGAAGAGCGACGCTGGCTGTCGCGCCGCCGCCCTTCCCGTCGTACACGTAGATGTAAAGGCGGTACGTGCCACCGTCTTTTGGCATGGCCACCTCGATCCTGGCGTCGTCGGGTTGGGCTTCGCCCTCGGCGACGGCTACGCCGGGCTTCTCTACGTCTCGATGAAGCGCCCACTTGATGCGCAGGGCGTCGTTCTCCGGATCCGAAACCTTCAAGGAACACCTGACCGTATCCCGAGGCTCGACCTCGTTGGAGCCCGCGAGCTTGACACTCTCGATCCGCGGGCAGCGGTTCGCCGGCGGTTTGCCTGACCAAAGCTCCGCCATCACGTCGACAGCCCCCAACCTGGTACCGTCTCTGAGGAACATCCCGAACCACGTGAAGGTCGTCTCGTGCTTGCTGCCCCATGTAAACGCGTAGGAGCCGAGGCAGAGCCGTCCCTTTTCGGCTTCCACAGCCTCAAGATAGCCCTTGCGGTACCATTCGGCCTTCGCGGTACTGGAGAGTTCAGGGGCCGCACCCCAGGAGTGCAACGGGATTTCCCAGGCTCCGGGAGGGCCGAACTCCGTGATGATGTACGGTTTCGTTCCGCCCGCGTCTCTGTAGCGTTTGGGAATCGAGGACAGGCCAGCGTAAGAGTTGATACCGACGATGTCGACATCTGGACAAAGGCGATGGATGCTCTTCACCCGGTCTCCGGCGATTTCCGCAACGACCGTCATAGTCGGATGGTTCGGGTCGAGCTTCTTAGCCATTGATGCGATATTGTTGACGGCGGACCAAATGGCCGCGTTGTCGCCCTTGCCCGGGCCCTCCATCTCATTGCCGAGTCCCCAGATCAGGAGTGCGGGATGGTCCTTGTACCGGAGTATTACCTCGCGTGCTTCTTCCTGTTGCCTGGCGACGTGCTCGGCGTTTGTATAGTCGAATCCGTGCTGCTCGTGGCCGAGCCAGATACCCACAGTGACGGTCAGTCCGAGTCGCTGCGCTTCCTCCAACTGCTCATCGAGACCGTCCGTACCCCAGGTGCGGAAAGAGTTGCCGCCGTACTCGGCAAGCAGTCTCTTCGACGCACTGCCCCCGGCTCCTTTGACGAAGTAGGGCTTCCCATCGCGAATGAGCTGCCAGCCGCCGTCCGTCTGCTGCAATCGAACAGCAACAGGTCCTCTCGCCTGAGCACCCCAGAGGGCACAGCACGCCCCGAGGTGGACGAGAAGACGCATTGCCACACCCACGATTCCGGCCTGGCAGCGCGTCGCTCGCGGTTCGACTTCGACTCTCACAATACTCATCCTACGCGGGTGCGTGTCACCCTCCAACAATATGCCGGTAAATGATCTGCGTGGCCGCGGGGAGAATCAAACCGTGCAGACCGCGGGCCGGAGCTCCTTTCCAATGTTCACGTTCGGGTTTTCCATGGCTCGCCCACGGCGACGGTGTCCGTCCGCTATGCCGCAGGTGCGACCAAACGGACGGGTATCCAAGACCGAGCATCGAACCAATCTCGGGCCGCTGTCCCACTCGGATACTGACTGTTCGGCGTCCGGTGTCTCTCTCCGGCCAGTCCCTCCCGTGTCCCCCATGGAGCGGGTACTGGGCGTCTTTCGTCAGTGGGTAGCGTTTACACGTCGAGGTTGGTCGCTTCGAGAGCATGCCGCTGGATGAACTCCCGGCGAGGGAGGACGTCCGAGCCCATGAGCAGGTTGAAGATCCGGCTGGCCTCGATCGCATCCTCGCAGCGAACTCGGAGCAGTTGGCGCGTCCTTGGGTTAACCGTGGTCTCACCGAGCTGATCGGGGTTCATTTCGCCGAGTCCCTTGTACCGTTGGACGTCGAGGCCAGTCTCTGCGATGCGGCGTATGACCGAAGGCAGGTCAATCAACCGGTCGACCTCCATCCTCGTCCCGTCCGAGGTGACGACCAAGGGTTCCTCGAGAGACGAGACTGCCGAGGGTTCGAATCCCAGCTCCCGAAGTCTACGAAGCAGCCGGCTGATCTCCTCCGTCTCTCTCAGTTGAACGACGCTGACGTCGTGGCCGATGGGCGCCTGATCAGCGGGCGGCTGTCCTTCCGGTGTGGGGGTGGCGGCAGCAGCCTCCTCGGATTCGAGCGAGCGGAGCAGCTCATCCACCTCCTGCTGAGTGTAGAGAAGCCGCTTTTCAGTGTCCACGAGGACCCGGAAGCGTGGAAGGTCGCCGCTGGGGAGGCGCTTCTCGATCAACTCCTCCAGGCTCGTACCGTGCCGACGCAGGATGGACTCGTGTTCCTCGAGACTCGATAGTATATCCACCAGTTCGCGAAGCTCTTTGCCCGAGAGATCGCGGGATGGTCCGGCCGAGAACCGCGTACCGTCCAGGCCCCAGGAGATCAGGTCGCGGCGGTAGTCTCGTTCGTCCAGGTAGTACTGCTCTTTCTGTTTCCGGCGGACTCGGTAGAGTGGCGGCTGGGCGATGTAGAGCTTGCCGGTCTCGATGAGCTTGGGCATGTGGCGGAAGAAGAAGGTAAGTAGGAGCGTTCGAATGTGCAGGCCGTCGACGTCCGCGTCGGTCATGATGATGATCTTTCCGTAGCGGAGCTTTGCGAGGTCGAACTCCTCGGCACCGATTCCGGTTCCGAGTGCCGCGATCAGGGTCTGAAGCTCGGCGTAGGATAGCATTTTGTCGATACGTGCCTTCTCGACGTTGAGTATCTTGCCTTGAAGAGGGAGCACGGCCTGGAAGCTGGCGTCCCGGCACTGCTTGGCATTGCCTCCGGCCCCCTTCCCCTCGACGATGAAAAGCTCGCTCCGCTCGCGGTCGGTCGTCGAGCAATCGTGAAGTTTGACCGGCAGGTCGCCCGAATTGAGGGCGGTCTTGCGTCGGGTGATCTCGCGAGCTTTGCGTGCCGCTTCGCGCGCCTTGGCCGCGTCCACCGCCTTCTGGATAATCACACGAGCTGTCTGGGGATGCTCCTCGAAGTAGAGCGCGAGTTCTTCGCTGAAACAACTGTCCACGACGTACTGGGCGTCGCGGTTGCCGAGTTTGGCCTTTGTCTGCCCCTCGAACTGAGGCTCCGGAAGCTTGACCGACACGACCGCCGTCAACCCCTCGCGCACATCGTCGCCTTCGAGGGAAGCGTCCTCCTTGAGCAGCCCCTCCTTCCTGCCGTAGTTGTTGATCGTCCGCGTCAAGGCCGCACGGAACCCCGAGAGGTGGGTACCTCCGTCCGGAGTCGCTATATTGTTCGCGTAACAGTACACTGTCTCGGAGTAGGAATCATTGTACTGGAGGGAGACCTCGACCTCCATGGCATCCGCGCTTCGACGAACGTAGATTATGTCCGGGTGGATTGGCTTGGAGCCCTCGTTGAGGTGAGCGACAAACGCCTTGAGCCCGCCTTCGTACATGAAAGTCTCGGACTTGCCAGTCCGCTCGTCCGAGATGCGGAGAGTGAGCCCCGGATTGAGAAACGCAAGCTCACGGCAACGAGCGGCAATCGTCTCGTACGAGAAAACCAACGTCTCGAAGATCTGGGCGTCGGGCTTGAATGAAACCACGGTACCAGTCTTGTGGGAGACCCCTACCACATCCAGGGACGTTACGCTCTTCCCGCGCTCGTAGCGCTGACGGTAGATCGCGTTGTTCCGGTTCACTTCGACCACAAGCCACTCGCTAAGGGCGTTGACGACCGAGACGCCGACACCGTGCAGGCCGCCAGCGACTTTGTAGGTTGCCCGGTCGAACTTAGCTCCGGAGTGAAGCGTAGTCATGATAACCTCGACGGCAGGCTTTTTCTCGGTCTCATGTTCGTCTACGGGGATGCCGCGCCCGTCGTCCCGAACAGTGATGCTCCCGTCCGCGTTGATCGTAATATCAATGTTCTTGCAGACCCCGGCCATGGCCTCGTCAACGCTGTTGGCGATCACCTCCTCGACAAGGTGGTGCAGCCCGCGCGTACTGGTATCCCCTATGTACATCGCCGGGCGCATCCGGACGCCCTCGATGCCGGGAAGCACCTTGATCTGTTGGGCAGTGTATTCCTGGGAACTATTGTCGGCCATCTTCAGTCGGAAGCGTGAATGAACAAGATATCGCGAATCGGGATTGCCGGCTGCCCGCGTCGGAGCCCCTCGAGGAGCTCGGACTTACGAAAGAACGTCAACTCGTGAAGCAACGCAGGCGAGTCCACCTCTATCTTGAGGACGTTGTGTCGAAACGCGACGATTCGTGTACGGTCAGCCACATCGGCGCCAGCAACCTGCTCCCAAAGCTCCATCAATGCGATGTGTTCCTTTCGACGGGCGAGTCCAAGCCGATGGATGACCCGGGCCATGATCGAGCCAAGCTTTTCGGCCTCGCCGAAGCGGTCTTCGTCCACGGTCTCACGCCGCCGGTGACATCGGCATGGCAAGGTAGAGATAATCCCGTCCCCACCGGAGAATGCAGGGAGTGGAGGCATCCGTGAACTCGATTGTGATCTCCTCGTCGCCGATCCGTCTCAACACGTCGGTGAGCAACTCCGGCCTCAGTAGGATGGTCAACGGCTCGCCTTCGTAGGCTACGCTCTGCTCCACCCTGGCCTCGCCACGCTCCTCGCTCTGTGCGCTGAGGACAACCTTGCCGTCGCCGAGAGTGCACTCGACCTTTGGCAGGCTCGGTGATGCCGCCACCTGTGCCCGATACAGCAATCCCAGGAAGGTGCTTGCCTTCGTTGTCAGTTTCCGCCTGGGGTCCTTCGGAATTGCAGCCTTGTAGTCCGGATACCGGCCGGTCAAGAGCTGAGCGGAAAGCGTAGCGACCGATGACTGAAACACGATCTGACGGTCGCTGATGTTGATCCCCACAGCCGTCCCCTCCCCTTCGGTCGGCAGCAGCTTGCGAAGTTCGCGGAATGCCTTGACCGGCACGATCACCTCCCTCGACCCGTCGAGCTTGACGGGCAGTTTCTTCGTCACTTGTGCCATACGTTTGGCGTCCGTGGCGACCATCTCGACGGTCGCTTTGGACGAGCGCCTGCCCTCGCCGGACGCGGAGATCGAAAGCAGTACACCGTGAGTATCGTACCGCGTCGGCTCGCGGCTCACAGCAAACTCCGTAACGTCTATCATGAAGCTCATATCGGCCGCGGGGATCGTGATCGCCTCGTCCGCATTGAAAGCTGGAAGATCCGGGAACTGTTCCGCTTCACGCCCATACACCTTGTACTGGGCAGTGCCGAGCTTGACGATCAGGTGCAAGTCCTCCTGAATCACCTCCACTTCCTCCTCCACCGCGTAGTGGAGGAGATCGTTCAGAAATCGGCCCGGCACCAGGATCGAGCCGGCCTCGAGCGATTCCGCATCATTGATCTTCGTCGTGATCCCGACCTCCGGGCCCGTTGCCGACAGCTCAACTTGCTCCCCGACGCTGACTTTCATATTTCCCAGAAGAGGCTGAATGTCTTGTTTCGGCACGACATCCGAGATGATCCCCACCTTGTTCCGCAACTCCGCTGTCTTGCAACGAAACCTCATTGACTCCTCCTTATTGCTATAATTTTAGCGCATTCCCCACATAGCAGCAAGTCCGATCTCTGCCGCTGTGCCGCCTCGCGTACACCCGTGAGATGGAACGAATCGAGCAGCATCGGCCGCCGCCCCCACCGTTTGAGGCGAGGCTTCGATGGTGTAAGATTGTTCAGAGGAGCAGACGGACCGGCATGAACGCGAACCGCTATCCGCTGAGGTCGCCAGGGAGGACGCATTCCGTCCGGATTCTCTTGGTCTACGTAGCTGCCCTGCCCGTGTGCGTCAGGGCTGAGACGCTCGGCTTCTGGCGATTCGAGGGCAATCCCGGTAAGTCCCCAGCTGGGCAGCCCGTCGCCTCCGAGAGCAACAAAGACGTCCTCGACGGCATCGGTCACCTGAAAGTCAAGCTCCGCTACGACGCCGAGGTGCCGGAACCCTATGTCTATGACCCCGTGGCCGGGACGAGTTACAAGAACACCTCCTCGCTCTTCTTCCAGAGCAACGCCAACACGCGGAGGAGCGACTACATCGAGGTCCCCTTCGATCCTCGGAAGCCACCGCTCGCCGGGCTGACGAGCTTCACAATCGAGATGTTCGTCCGTGCCGGTGATCTTCTGACCGACCCGAACGAGCGCGTACCAGTCATCCGGAAGAGCCGCCTGAGCGAGGACGCTGCGACTTGGGAGTTGAACGTCTTCTGCTCGCCGCCGCCGCACAAGTACAACTGGTGGCAGGCCTCGGTTACCGCACCCGGCGAAAAGCAACAAGACCTCTCGCACAATACTTATCTGGGCATCAGTCACGTCAACAATACCGAGTGGCGCCACGTAGCCCTCGTCTACGACGCAGAAGGCCAGACGGCCAGCTATTACATAGACTACACTCTCCGTCATGCGGTGCGGCTGCCAAAGCCGCTCGTCTTCGATGCCGGAGCGCTGCTGATCGGCGGGCAGCCGAGGGGACGCGGGTTCGTCGGCCTCATTGACGAGGTTCGGTTCTCGAAGACCGCGCTTCCTCCCTGGCTCTTCCTCCGGGCTACACCGCATGATCTCAAGGACGTCAGCTTCGAGCCGAAGGTCGGCCTCTTCCCGTTTGACAGCGGCTACTCGGACATCCGTCTCCGCTTCGGCGCCATCGGCGACGGCATTCACGACGACACCAAAGCATTCCAGCTCGCCTTCCGCGACCTGCCGGACAAACCGTTCCA
>Ga0272448_1005134_pt1 | contig 14578 bp, 11 predicted proteins | sample YNPCB0191_FD_202220 | JGI IMG/M metagenome (GOLD analysis project Ga0272448, IMG submission 202220) | Hot spring sediment microbial communities from Yellowstone National Park, WY, United States - YNP-CB-019-1 | ecosystem: Environmental > Aquatic > Thermal springs > Hot (42-90C) > Sediment...
ATTCTGAACGCATTTGGCAGGTTCTCCAACTCCATGGATATCAGCGAGTATCTTCCCCTCGAGAAGCTGGGGTTATTGTGATTAACACCTGTGCGGTACGGGAAAAAGCTGAATCTAAAATCTATAGTGAAATAGGACGCATTCGAAAACTAAAGGAAACACGTCCAGATCTTCGTATTTGTATTGTCGGTTGTCTTGCACAACTGCTGGGAACTCGTCTTATACAACGTTACCCTCATATAGATTTCGTTCTCGGCACCAAACAGCTTTTTGCACTACCAGAACTCCTTGAGCAGCATTCGCAGCAATCTCCCTATGCGCTTCTTGATATGACCACGGTGCCCATATCGTATCCTGCTCTTCCCTGCCCTTCTGATGGTCACGTTAGTGCTTTTGTTACCATTATGCAAGGATGTAACAACTATTGTTCATATTGTATTGTTCCGTATGTTCGTGGGCATGAGTGGAGCAGACCCCCCCACGAGATCATTCAAGAAGTTGAGGGGCTTATCAAACAAGGCGTTCGTGAGGTAACGTTGTTGGGTCAGAATGTCAATGCATATGGGAAAACCCTTCGTCCACCGCTGCGTTTTTCCGAATTACTTGCGCAACTTGATGTGCTTCCCGGAGTTGAACGGATACGATTTACAACTTCACACCCGCGTGATCTCACTGATGATTTAATTTCCTGTTTTACGACACTGCAAACAGTGTGTGAGCACATTCATCTCCCACTCCAATCAGGATCAAATACTGTTTTAGCGCGGATGAATCGAGGTTATACTCGCGAAGCTTACGAAGAAAAGGTTTATCTTCTCCGTCAAGCCGTACCGCATATCAGCATTACTTCTGATATCATCGTAGGGTTTCCGGGCGAACAGGAGCAGGATTTTGAAGAAACACGAGCATGTATTGAAAAATTACAGTTTGATGATCTTTTTATTTTTCATTACTCACAACGGACTGGGACCGTTGCTGCAACCTACTCGGATACCATCCCGTATCATGAAAAAATACGCCGATTAAAAATTCTCAATGAGCTTCAGCAGTCAATCAGTCTTTCCAAAAATAGAGAACTTATTGGCAAAACCTTACCAGTTCTCTTTGAGAGTCAGGCAAAAAAAGGCGAAGATATGATTGCAGGCCGTACTCGTACTGGAAAAGTGGTGAATTGCAAGGGTACAGGTGATATTATCGGAACAACACGTAATGTCCTTATTGAACAGGCAACAGTTCATTCACTCACCGGTCTGATTCTGTAAAGGAGGTAATGCGCATGATAGATTTGCATACTCATTCGGTTTTTAGCGATGGGGAGCTTATTCCCTCTGAACTTATCAGACGTGCTCAGCATAAAGGATATGAAGCCATAGCAATTACCGACCATGCTGACCGTTCAAATTTTGATTTTATAATCCCAAGAATTATTACCGTCTGCCGGTCGGTATCTAAGCAAACTGCCATAATGGCAGTTCCGGGCATTGAACTAACCCATATACCACCTGATGATATTGCTGCAGTAGTACAAGAGGCACGTCGTATGGGAGTTGCAATAATTGTAGTGCATGGCGAGACAATAGTTGAACCTGTTGCACCCGGAACAAATGAAAAAGCACTTGAAGCTGATATTGATATTTTAGCGCATCCCGGCTTGATTTCTGAAAAAGATGTGTGCCGGGCTGCCTCACGAGGTATTTATCTTGAGATAACCTCTCGCAAGGGGCACTCTCTGACTAATGGTCATGTTGCCAAACTTGCTTTGCACCATGGAGCTCAGTTGGTTCTTAACACTGACACTCATTCCCCTGAAGACATGCTCACTGATTCGATGGCGCAGGCTGTTGTGACTGGATGCGGATTGGATAAAAAATATTATGACATTATGCTAACAAATAGCAGGAATATCATTAATAAACGCCTATCAAATCCTTTAGGATAATCGCTGACCGATAACATCCAAAAAAACTGCAACAATGTTTTGATCAAACTGCGACGTGCATCGTTGAAGTTCTTTCAGAGCCTCGGGTACCGTCAATGCTTTGCGGTAAGGGCGGTCGGTAGTCATTGCGTCAAATGAATCAGCCACGGTCAAGATACGGGATAAGAATGGTATCTCCTCTCCTTGCAAACCATCAGGATAGCCTTTCCCATCCAACCGCTCATGATGATAGCGAATAATATCGCGTTCTCGCGGTAAATAACCGAGCGGCTTTAAAATATATTCACCGATGATGGGGTGCTGTCGAATTTGCTTAAATTCTTGTTCGGTAAGCACCGCTGGCTTTAAGAGAATAATATCACTGATGCCAATTTTCCCGATATCATGCAAATGTGCGGCAAAATTAAGCATATCCAGTTCATCCCGAGTGCATCCGCATGCCTGTCCTATCTGACATGCATATTCAGTAACCCTCATCGAGTGAGTTAAAGTATAATGGTCCCGTGCGCCAATAACAGCCACTAACGTATTGAGCATATTCTGGGTATTGGTATACACACTTTGGCTGAGCAATTTATTTTCAATTGCAAGAGAAGCTTTTCGAGCAAGATTTTTTAAAAGCATAACTTCGTCAGAAGAAAACGTTTTCCAAAATTCCTTTCTTCCTACATACAGAATACCATAGAATTGCTGCTGTATGATAACAGGCAGGAGAATACCAGTGTTACATCCTTCTTCTCCATGTATGCCTAAGGATTTTGATAAAGCACCAGTATAGGGTTCATCAAAGGTAAAGTCTCGGTTATGCAAAAGTGTATAGGCGGCCTGAGCAGGGATCGTATCGCATATTTCTAAAGGAATCCCGCATGATGCGACAGGTGTAAATAGCTGAGTGATTCTATCATAAACAAGAAATACTGCTCGCTCACTTGTGCTGATTATACAAGAAGTTCGAACAATGAGCTGATAGATTGATTCAACATCTGGCTCATCTTGCGTATTATAAAAAGATTCATTCATTGCATGGAGTAGAGAAATTTCATATGCTTTCTCACGAAGTGATGTCCGTAATTCTTTTATTGTCTTTTGCTGAAAATAAGGGTCATTTTTTTTCTTCCGATCCTCATTAACTTGCTGTTCTTTGATAATTCGCTCGATAACGTTTTGAATAGTTTCGATTTGGAATGGCTTTTTAATGAAATCAGCAGCGCCTTCCTTCATCGCTGCTATTGCAAGGTCAAGGGTGGGATAACCAGTAATCATAACTACTGGCAACTCTGGATCAAGTTCCTTAACACGACGAAGGAAATCAATACCCGTCATGCCCGGCATCATAATATCGCTTAAAACAACATCAAAACTGTTTGTGTGTACCTTCTCAAGTGCTTCAAAGGGATCAGCCGCTGTTTCGGCAACACAATGATTAAACTCCCCGATAATTTCTTTCAAGCTTCCGCTTACCAAAGGATCATCATCAACAATTAAGACCCTACCCTGCATCCGTGTTTTCCTCCTGATTCTGTTTTATGTTGTGTCTATTTTCGATTCAAGTGCACTAATTCTTAAACACTAAACGAACTTTTATTTTGGTGAGGGGGATTGTGCAATTATGAGGGATTATAGAATATCAGGGGTATTAAGCTGTGATATTGAGAAAGGCACCAATTTCACTTTTTAGACGAACCTTTATTTCAAGCAGTTCGCTAGGGGGGATTTCCTGAATTACTTTATTGTCCTGCCGTCTTATTATTTTAAAGATAGGAGTGTTGGTTTCTTTATGTATTTCAACTTTAAGGTCTTTCTGAGAAGAAGCAAGGTATTTTCTAATAGAATCTTTTAATTTATCTCTATATTCATTATCACTATTAGAGACCCTACTCTTATTATTTTTTCTGCCATGAGAAACAGTATCCTTAAAAAGAGCATCGTGTCCGTTTTCATCTCTTAGGTTTTTTGCTTGAGTATTTTGGTTAATATTTACTATAGCTTCCATGTATAACAGAAAGGCAATATGGTCAGCCTACAATACAAACATTCTTTTTGTTCATTAAACGTATCGGCAGCACTCATAAAATATTTAATGGCTTGGCTGAATATACCGTTTTATAAGTGCTGCAAAGATTTCTGTAAAAATTTTCAGCACAATTTAAGATTTCCTGGACGATTGACGATACGTGAAATGGAAATAGAATGGTGACTATATCTTCTACTGAAAGGAGGTGATAGAGAACAAAGGTTAATGAACCAATCTGCATGCAGTATCCTGCCTTTTCTGCACAGGCAAGGACGCCAGTAGCTGGCACATCATCAACGCTCAATAATTTTAATCAAGGAGGATTAAATTATGGGACTTGTAATTAACCACAACCTTATGGCCATGACAGCGGCCAGAAACTTTACCCGTTCATATGAAACCTTGTATCGTTCTACCAATCGGCTCTCCTCAGGTTTACGGATCAATTCATCAGCAGATGACGCGGCAGGTCTTGCGGTCAGCGAGATCATGCGGACCGAAATTGCTGCTCTGAATCAGGGTGTTAGAAACGCCTATGATGCACAGAGCCTCCTACAGACTGCTGATGGCGCACTCCAAGTCATTGACGAAAAATTGATTCGTATGAAAGAACTTGCTGAGCAGGCAGCCACAGGTACCTACAACTCGACACAGCGTCAAATTATGAACAACGAATTCGCGACCATGCGCAGCGAGATAACCCGAATCGCTGAAGCAACACGATTCAATGGCGTTGCCCTGCTGAACGGTACCATTTCACAATACAGCGGAAGCGCCAATGGCTTGAAAATTCATTTTGGCCCGACAAACTCCGCTGCACGTGATTACTACTATATCAATATCGGCAGTGCAACGGCTACAGCACTTGGTATCAATACGCTTGATATTTCTACCCAGTCTGGTGCACAGACGGCACTTGCAACAATTGATGACGCTGTTGTGTCCAAGGATAACATCAGAGCTGACATCGGTGCCTATATTAACCGGCTTTCAAACACCATCTCGCAGCTCTCAATTCAGGCAGAGAATGTGCAGGCAGCAGAATCTCGAATCAGAGACGTTGATGTGGCAACTGAAATGACAATGTTTGTCAATAACCAGATCAAGTCTCAGGCTGCTATTGCGATGCTCGCTCAAGCAAATACCATTCCTCAGCTTGCACTGACCCTGATCGGCGGCTGATAAGTTAACGCGGTACAAAGGGGATGGCAGCGGCAATTTTTGCCTGCCATCCCTTTTTGTATTCTGAGCCATATATTCTCTATTATATTGATATTTCTACTATTAATTCATACTTTAGATTGGCCTTATTGTTGCATTTGATTTTTTTGTAATTTTTGCCTTTTTATCTATGACTGAATCAATCACCTTTACAGGTCTTGGCTCCGGTATTGATCTTTCCAGCATTGTCAAAGCGCTTGTTGACAATGAAAAAGAGCGTTTCGTCACGCCAATAAAAAATTGGAAAACATCGTGGGAAGATAAAATAACGGCGTTTCAGGAACTCAATACAAAACTTTCCTCTTTGACAACGACGGTCAAATCCCTTGATACTCCTGCAGAATTTCTTATAAAAACAGCTTCTGTTTCAGATTCATACGTTTTAAGTGCAACTGCTGAGAGCAGTGCATTCAATGGCACCACAACCATCACTGTCAATCAACTTGCACAAAGTGAAAAAGAAATTCATTCAGGTCATCCTGACTCTTCCTCAACCGCTGTTACCACAGTTGCAGGAACATTCTCCTATACTTATAACGGAACCAATCGTAGCTTATCTGTGGCAGCCGGGACTACACTGACACAGCTCGCTCAGATTATCAATAATGACCCGCAAAATCCTGGCGTTAACGCAAGTGTCCTTGATGACGGTTCTGGCACCGCGACAGCGTATCATCTCGTTTTGAGTGGTACGAGTACTGGTGCATCCTACACCATTACCTCTATTTCACATACCCTCAATAACTTTGCCACAGGTGGTGGAAGCGGCGGAGGATTTGACGAGACGCAAACTGCACAAAATGCTCAGTTTAAAATTGATGGGTATCCAACCTCAGGATGGATAGAGAGAACTTCAAATACCATTTCTGATGCCCTTACCGGAATTACGTTTACCCTTAAAGATATTGGCACTGCAACCATAACAGTGTCACCTGACACTGAAGCTATAAAAGAGAACATTACAAAATTTGTTAACTCATTCAACGAAATAAGAAAATATATTAAAGAAAAAACAGCATTCAAAACAACAACTAATGAAGCAGGCATTCTTCTTGGCAATTATGCTGTTGATACAATAAAAAACAGGCTCAATGCCATTGTAGCAACTACCCCGTTAGGGTTTCGTGACGGGTATGATACCTATGTCAATTTAATGCAGATTGGTATTACCACAGATGCAACTGAGGGGTCAGAGACCGAAGGACTTCTTATTATTGATACTGCAACGTTAGATGAAGCTCTGTCTCAAAATCCTGATGCGGTTGCACATCTTTTTTCTGCATATTTTTCTGGACGTTCTGCTCATGCAAGCCTTTCGTATGAAAGCTATATTGACGGAATTACCGTAGCAGGAACCTATGAAATTTCTTTTACTACGGGATCTCCTCCCACAGCAAAAATCCGTTTAAAAGGCACAACAGAATGGCATGACGCAGTGTGGGACAATGCGACACAGACGATAACTGGTGCCGCTGGTTACCCTGAGGCAGGTCTTGTGGTCAAGGTTACTGATACATCATCAAGTTTCACCGGTGAGGTTGATCTTCAGCGTGGTCTTGCAGGAGTTTTAAAGGAAGAGCTTGAGCTGTTGACCGATTCTGATGAAGGACCACTTGCAGTTCTTGAGGACAATTACAACAGCATTATTAAGAGCGCTGATGATAAAATCGCCTTTGAAGAAAAGAGAATTGCTTTATATGAAAAGAGGCTCAAGGAACGCTATGCACGACTTGAGGCATTGTTAGGAGAGTTAAACAGCCAGATGTCATATCTGTCTATGCGCGTCCAGCAATTTACTAAAAGCTAACTTTTCAGGAGGATTACTGCCATGAATCCGTATGCAAGTGCACATGCTGCAAAGTACAAATCTCTTGAAGTTAATTCAAGCAACCGGCTGAAGGTTGTCGTGATGATCTATGATGCTGCTCTTGCATCGCTGAAACATGCAGCGTTATGTCATACGAAAAACGATCTCATTAAACGAAATCAGTTTATTTCCCGAACTCAATTTATTGTGCAAGAGCTCAACAATGCACTGGATATGCAAAAGGGAAAGGAGATTGCTTCGTCATTGAGAAAAATCTATTTTTTCATTAACCGCCACCTCAATGACGTGATGACCGACAATGATAGCCGCAAAATCCAAGATGTTATCAAAATATTGTCTCAGTTGCGGGAGGCATGGCAGGAAATTTCCCAGAAGGCGTTTCTCGAACAGACCCGTGATACCAGTGCAGATGTGTATCATAAAGGGGATGTTTCTTCGCTGGTACAGAAAGCCTAAAACATCAGCCAAACAACAGCTTACCGCCAATATTTTTCATTGTTAGCTGTGAAATTTTAACATCAGCAGACATTATGCTCTTTTATTAATACAGCGTGGGGAAAGGTTTTGCCCTCCCGTATAGCGGCGATATGCACGCAGTCTAATTCTTACCTCCTCCATCTCCCTTTCGATTTTGTTTTGGAGACCTTCTATTTCTTTTTTTATTAACGCATACTCTTGCAAAATCATGTTGAGACTTGTGCATAAAGCAGCTGCCTCAGGAGGTGTGAGAGGTTCCTTTGCGCAGTTTTCTATAAAAGCTCTTTGCCTGCGCAACAAATAATACGCTCCGGCACTATCTCCCTGCTGGACGCGCTGACGTACACAGCGTGAAATATCAACAGCGCAGGAAGGAAGATTGGAGATCGGTACGGGTTCCTTCTTCACAGACTTGCTGACCTAACAGCGCTGTTCTCTGAAAAAACAGTTGCCCAATCTTCAAGCAACGGGATCATTTCATATTCGATAACATCGGCAAGCAGTATCCAGTCGCCCTCTTCTTGAACATTTTTCAATTCATCAATAAGGGTCATGAATTTTGACCATTGCTCGGCAAGTGGTTTGCCCTGAAATTCTTTTGTTTTGAAATCCCACCCAAGGGCTTTTCGTACATTATCAATAAAGTGCATCAATGAGCGAAGCGCCTCAAGAAGTTCAGCATATTTTTGATTTGCCTCAGTTTCATCATACAGACGGAAACATTCAGCGGTTACCCGGCAGTGCTCGATAATCTGGCGGATAAACACCGGGGCATCTTTAAGCGATGCCTCTGCAATATGGGTCAGTGAGACTGTGTTTACGTTAAGCTCCTGAATCTTATATACCGGTATTTCCCGTGACTGACCGGGATACAGTTCTGTATAGTGTTTCCCATTTACCATGACTGAACTAATCAGATGATCCTTTGGTATTGCATGTCTTGAGAGTAAAACTAAAACTTCCTCAAGATTTGCAGCGGTCCTGCCATATCCCGTAATCTGATTGCCGTTTACTGTAATATCCATACAACAACCTCCTTTCACAATAGGTGTCTTTTCTTTGAAATCTCGCTACTCATTTTTTTCCAATATCTGTGTTCTGCTTTCTCCTTCTATGCAAAGGCTGTCTGAAGCGCTGCCTTGGTAACTTCCTGCATGCTTTGCCGTTGATACTCTTTTGCCAGCGCTCTGAGCATACCGCAACGTGTATGAAGCTGCTCATAACATCGGTAAGCCTCTTGAGCGAGCTGTTCAATATCATCACCCGTGCTTTCCTCTTTGTGGGTGAAAAACGTATTTATCAGTGGTCTGAGTATCGGCATTCGTTCCTTCCACGTTGCAAGAGCATTGTCAATCTTTTCGCATTCTTCTGCCAAACGCTGCAAACACTTGTGGAATCGCAGTGCAGATGGTGCATACCGGATAATATCCTTACACACATTCATACCCTGACCACAAAGTGCACTCAGCTCCTGCAAAGCTCTATCCAGTTCGCAGCAGTGGATTTTCAGGGAATCGTTTTTTTTATAAAAATGCTCTAAGGTGATACCAAGCTTCTGCACATACGCTTGTATATTTGTGCTATTTTGAGTGGTACAAGAATAATCAAGTGTGTGTTTCCATACATAGCGCAAGAGTCGGTGCATGAGGTCATCAATTGTCAACTTTTTATGAGTCAGTGGATAAAAATCCCAAAAACCCATCGGATCATGCCCTGCGTGATAGACGACAGCCTTGTCCATTGATAGCATAGTGCTGTTACTGTATTGGTAAGGGTTAAGTGATCTTAGAATAAGCTCATAGATAAGATCAGGTTCGATATTTTTCTTGCATGTCTGTGCAGTACAGTGTTCTGGATATTGGCACGGATGGCAGGGAAGTGCTGGCTGTACCGTAAATCCGCGCAAGGTACGAGGTCCAGTGGTAAAACAATTTTCTTTGCCCATATGAATGCTGATAACAAAGGTTCCACAAGCAGCTGCGATGTGCATTGGGCCAGTATCGTTTGTGACAAAAACGTGGGTGCGTTGCAGCAGTGCAGCAAGCTGCGCTACCGTTGTTTTGCCCGTGGCGTTAATGCACCGGTTTCCAAAGTGATGGCATAGGTCAGAGGCATCCTCGGTACCAAGGAGCATAATCATAATCCTTTGAGTCTCCAGAAGTTTTTTCCCAAGCCTGATAAAATAATCACGGGGCCATTGTTTATGAGGGGTACTCGCACCGGGATGAAATGCAATAATTATTTCATCGCCTTGCAGACCATACGCCCGGAGAAATTCATCAGCCCACTGTTTGGATTTTTTGTCAATTACCAGCCTGACCTGCTCGTTTGATGGCTCGAGACCTGCAATGCAGATGTAAAGGTCAGACATATGAAACGAAAGCGTATTCCATTGCATGGTCACACTCTTAAAATAAACTTGCCATTCGGAAGACTCTTGATCGTCGAGCTGGTTGTTTCGTGACAGCATTGCTGAGAATACGCCAAGATAATGCGGTGTAATGTTGAAGACTCTGGTGAAGGCTCTTGCTTTGAGTTGGCTGTAGAACGTTTTCAAATAGCCATACGCCTTTTCCAAGGACGCCGTATCCCCAACCAGAAGCTGCCCTACCCTTGGGAAATCAATGGTAACCACCTCATCAATCCATGGCATGAGCGTGCAAATTTCAGAAAACTTTTTATTGACCAGAACCTCGACCCAACAATCAGGATACACTTTTTTGAGCCCCTGCAGAAGTGGGATTGCCTGAACAATGTCACCAAGCCGTGCAAGTTGAGTGACCAAAAAACGCTTCACCGGAGGTGCTCCTGAACGAGTGCCTGGTATTCCTTCATAATCATGAACAGAGTCTCGGGGTAGTCCATCTTGCCGTGCTTCATACGGATAGCAGCGACAATAGAATCAAGGTCAAGCTGAAACCCTTTAGCGTTCACTTCCTCAATCAGCGGACGCACCTCTGGGTGCTCTGTACAAAATGCTTCAACATCGCGTATAAACAGTGAGCCGGATTTTTTCTTGGCAAAAATTTCTGGTGTTTGGTTATAGATACATTCACACATCGTTTGCATACGATGAACATAGGTATGTTCGCTGTGCACCCGCATCTGAGCAGCTTGTGCGATAGTCGTGCAAGAAGCTGGGTGCTTTAAATAAAAAGTTGCTTTATCACGAAGTTCTTCAAGAGATGAAAAGCATACAATTTCTTTCCCGATATCAAAAAACTCTTCAAGTTGAGGATGATAGTCAACCAGTTGGAAGGCAGCGCATGAGGCTATTTCAAATGTTCGGGGGTTTATGAAATCACAATCCGGACGAATACCTTCATGGTAGGCTGAGGAATGGAGATTAAGGTTGATTTTAGATGCATTGAATATTTTTACCATTTCGTCGGTTTCTATGCGCTCCCCATTACGCTGCACCCGTTGCCAAAGGATTGACTTCTTATCCCATTCGGTTCCCCATATTTTAAAGTCGAAGTCCAAAAGCCCGCAAAACATTTGCTGACGGTTATAGTAGCCGGCACCCACAAAAGAGAGGTCACTTCCATACCGCGCCTTTTCGTCCTGCGTCAGGACAACAGGGCGATGGATCTCAGGGTCTGCGCCGACCGGAAGATAAGCAATATTCCGAGCACCAACCTTCTGGAGCTCACTCATAAAATATCCTCGCTGAATGACAAAATAATAGTCATAGACAGGTGCATACTGTTGCCAGTACGGCATGAAACGATAGTCCTCCACAAACCAGAACGCACTGATAATGCCGACGTCGCGCAAACGATCAAGCCCCGCTAAACTCAGCGGAGCTTGTGCAAGGCAGAGCACCATATCGGGGCGCACTTCAGCACAGGTTGCAACAATCATCTCTGAAATTAAATGCTGAAAAAGATCAAACAATATTTTTTTGTTTTGATGATCAATGCTGAGGTCTAAAATCATCCGCATAGGCTTTTCAAACATCGAAGCATCCCAGAGCCGACTGTTGTGCCCCAGTTGACGGAGCGCACGGTCACAATAACGCGCGATTGGCAAAGAACCACCATAGATTGGTGACACCACCAGTATCGTAAGCGATTTTCTGCAGCGTTCTGTGCTCTGGTAACAACGTGATGGCTGTTTGTCGAGTCTGGGAGCAGTGCTCTGTGACCGGTTATCCACTGCCGGCGCATAACACCACATTACAGAATCTTTTTCAGATGCAGCTGTCGTCTCTGACCCAAACTCAAAAACACAGGCGCTGATAACCTCACGCATATCACGGTGCTCAAGGCAGCAGCGCAGTGCTGCAGGATCAGGCTCTACAACCTTCACCTGAAAGCCGCGACGCACCAGTTCCTCGATATGGTATCCAAATCCAAAACCGATGACCGTTACCCTACCATTCATTGGAGGATTTTTTTCAAGCTGTCGTTCAACAAACCGAACCGCTTCTTTATGAGGGTCATACAGACTATGTACTGTTCTGTTGTTGATTTTAAGCACTGGATCACCGCTTCGTGCTACTTCGACGGCATAGTGTTCAGGAACAGAAATAATGCTAAGCCGCTGTGCGATGTCAGGGCTTTTCTCAAAGAGCAGCGCAATATTGCGAGCAAACACTGTTTGGTCAGTGTTCATAAATCCTTTTCCTTTGCTTTTCTTTATCAGGGTACTGCAGCGCCTGCGCAGCAGCACAAAGCCCTACCGTGAATGCAGCGTGAGCACTCTGGTCAGTGCACATCCCATAGTGCTGGAGCAACTCATAAAAATCAATCCAAGGATGCCACCAGCAAAACTTCTCATCAAACCGGTAAGGCAACACTGCAGAGGGATGTTGCCGTGATGCATGGAAAAGAACTTTAATCTGCTGGAGCAGTACCTCAGGTCTGTACTCGATGCCAGCAAACGTTCCCTCCGGTATCCCCTGAAATTTTGAAGATAGGGAAGGCGATTGCTGCTCCCTGCTATTCAAAAGTGCTGCACCCATCATACGGTACCACGCAGAGCGTGCATCAAGTGCTGCATTGCCTTCATCTTCATAGCGTATGCCATAGGCATCAAACGTGCTGCGAAGAACCCGCACTTTTGAGGTGTCTATCTCGGGAAATGGTTGGCGGTAAAGCGCTTGTTCAATACTTGCCACAACAAGATCTGGTGTGATTAGACGGCTGCATGAAAAATCACACCGTTGACTACTGTCTTCAGTACAAAGCGTGCAAGGTGGTAGAGCCTGCAGCACAATATGGTTCTTTCCATAAGGTCCTGTCCAGTGAGGGTTTGCAGGTCCTAAAAAAAGAGCAACTATTGGCGTGTCAACAGCCGCAGCCACGTGCATGCTGCCGGTATCACCGGTTAGCATAAGGTCGCACTGCTCAAGTACCGCAGCAAGTTCTGTCAGTGTTGTGGTGCCGATAAGATTCAAAATCCGCTCTTTTTTTTGACTCACCCATCCCTCTGTCATTCTTAAAAATGTATTACCCAGCGTTTTGTCTGCAACAGCGCCAGTGAGAACGAGAGCAATCTCAGGATTGTCAAGCAAGCGATGTGCAGTTGTAACAAATGAGCTCAGTTGCCACTGACGCCGGACATGGCGCGTTGAAAGTTGCACTGCGATAATTTTTTTTACATCCCCGGTGCGTACCCTTTTCAACATATCGGCAACACAAGCCCGTAGTGCTGGAGGTATGGTATAGCTGAGCTTTTCAGGCAGACAGCTGTGCTGCTGAGCAAGGTTATGAAAAACATCTACAAGGTTGTAAGGGGCAAGGGACCGGTGTTGCACCATAGCATTAAAAAAAGCAAACCAAGTTGAGCGCATGAGCTTTTTTCTATCCCCGCTTAGGGCATATCCATAGAACGCATGCGATTTTGGTAGTTCAGCGATTGCTGCACTTAAAAAAGAATAGTTGAGATTGTACAGAGCGTCATATGCCATATCGCTCAATTCATTGCACTGTTCATGAAGCACCCGATAGAGCTGTCTGAGGTCAGCTCCATTATGGTCAAGGCTTTTGAGGTCAAGTGCAAAATGTCGGTCTATATCCGGACATCCGCGCACCAGTTCTTGTAGTGAGCTATCAGTCACCACATGCACTTCACAGCCTGCTGTTTTTAGTTTATGCAGCAGGGGCGTTGTTTGAAGAAAATCGCCAATCCGCGCCATCTGGACAACAAGCACCCTACCCATAGAGTTGCCTCATCGTGGTAACCAACCTGTTTAAGCGATGTGCATACGTATGATCGCGCACCACACGCTCATGTGCAGCTCTGGCAATTTTTTGCCGATCTGACTCGTGCTTTAAGTAATAGCCAACAAGCTCTTCTATTTCCTCAACATGATGGTAACAGATAACTTCACGCCCAATCTGAAATGCCTCTTCAAGTTGTGCACGATAATCAGTAAGAAGAAACCCACCGCAGGCTGGGACGTCAAATACCCTCTGATTCATTCCGTTTTTCATCTGAAGGCTTGTTGTATTAAAGTTAATTGCACACTGGCAATAGAACTGCGGAAGCTCGTCATAATAATTAAGCTCAGGCAAAAGCTGTGCACCTCCATGCAGATGTTTTGTCCATCCTGCATCTCCATGGATAATAGGATTGAATTTTAATAGCTTGCGAACACAAGCGACGCGGTAGAGCTGTGAAGCACGCCAGGTTACCGCCTGTTCGATGACTTTTTGCTTAGTCGCAAGAAGTATTTGCTCCTCAGGTTCGAGTCTGATACTTATATCCCTGAGACTCCGGCAGGGTGATGCAGCAAACACACCTGCCAGCCGCTCAACAAGGTTCCGCGCAAGTGTTCCGCCGCCAATTTTATGCATGTTGATAGCAATGCTTTCTTCTCCTGAATTGCCGACAAAGCCTACGGCAGCACCCGGAAATTTTTGGGGTGAGGAATTTTTTTTAAAAATCCCCGTATCAGTTGCCAGTGGCAAAAAAAAGACCCGCTCAAAGCCCCGTGCCATAAGATCTTCGCAATAATCACGATCCCAAACAAAAAGAGCAAGGTAGGTTGAGCGTTGCTCTTGAAAGTCTTCAAGGATAAAGGTGGGGCTGTCCACATACCATGAAGCATACGGAAGCTCAATATCAGTAAAAAAACGGGTTAAAATTCCCT
>Ga0272448_1005138_pt1 | contig 14574 bp, 12 predicted proteins | sample YNPCB0191_FD_202220 | JGI IMG/M metagenome (GOLD analysis project Ga0272448, IMG submission 202220) | Hot spring sediment microbial communities from Yellowstone National Park, WY, United States - YNP-CB-019-1 | ecosystem: Environmental > Aquatic > Thermal springs > Hot (42-90C) > Sediment...
TCATTTATTATAGGAATTTTCTTAGCACGTCTTCTTGCACCATCAGATTTTGGGTTAATAGGAATTGTAACAGTTTTTTTGGCTTTTTCTAATATTTTTGTAGACAGTGGTTTTAGTACAGGTTTAATTAGAAAAAAACAATGTAATAATACAGAATACAATACTGTTTTCTGGTTTAATATTGCTATAAGTTTATTAATTTATATTCTCATATTTCTATTTGCTTCACCTTGTGCATCTTTTTTTAATGAGATTCAACTTAAGAGTATTATAAGAGTATTAGGCTTTGCAATAATAATTGATTCCTTTTCCATTGTACAACGGGCAGTATTTATAAGGCAGATTAATTTTAAAATCCAGGCAATTATTTCTTTAATATCTTCTTTGGGAGGAGGTATAATTGGATTAAGCCTTGCATTTCATGGATTTGGTGTATGGAGTTTAGTTTTGCAAATAATTACCAGACAGAGTCTACAGAGTTGCCTTCTTTGGTATTTTTCTATGTGGTCTCCTAGCCTGAATTTTTCTCTGAAAGCATTTCATGAATTATTTAATTTTGGGTCTAAAATATTGTTATCCAATATAATAATCACACTGCAAAATAATATTTACTATTTTATAATTGGTAAGTTTTTTTCCTCTTCAGTTTTAGGGTATTATACACGTGCTGAACAATTTAATTCAATTGTTACTAATAGTCTGACAGGAACTATGGATCGTGTTTTTTTTCCTGTTCTTGCCACTTTGCAAGATAATGAAGAAAGATTGAAAAATGCTTTAAAGAGAACTTTAATTTCTTCTTTCTTCATAAGTTACCTGATTTTAATGGTTATGGCAATATATGCAAAATCAATAATATACTTTCTAATTGGGCCAAAATGGAATCAATCAGTAATTTATCTTCAATTATTTTGTATAGGTTCTATATTCTACCCTTTTAATGTGGTAAATGCAAATATTTTAAAAATTAAAGGCAGGTCTGATTTAATTTTAAAATTACAGGTTATAAAAATCATTTTAACAATTACTAATTTAATAATCGGAATATTATGGGGTATTTCAGCATTGTTATTGTCCAGAATTTTTACAACACTTTTTGCAACAATTATTAATAGTCTGTATTCCGGTAAACTTATAGGGTACCAAATAATGCAACAATTAAAGGATATTTTTCCATACTTTAGAAGTGAAAGTATAATTCTACTGGTAATGTTTGGATTTAGTCTTATGCCAATTAATAGCTCAGTTAAATTATTTCTTGGAATCATTTCAGGAGCCATACTTTTCTACTATTTTTTTGAAACAAAAAGGCATTATGAATATATTGAAATTAAGAGTATGATTTATAAATTTATAAAAAGAAATAATCAGGAAGAGTTATAAACTTACCGTAAAATGTTAACTCAGAAAAATAGAAATATTGTTTTTAATCATTTGTTGTTTTTTTTCATTTGGCCTTTGATGTCATTATTTTATAGTTTAAAAAGGATTGACTTAAAATGGACAAAGAATATTTTTTGGCTTTTTTGTATCTATTTTGGATATACCTTTGTTGTGTCAAATAAAGAAATTGATGCTTACCGTTATATAGAAACATTTAAGACTTTGTCGGATAATTCATACAGTTTTAATGAATTTATTTCCTTCTTATTTTCAGGAGAAACAAAATATGTTGACATTGTTAATCCACTAATTAGTTTTATACTATCACGTTTTACTTCTGATGGTCGGATATTACTGGCAACTTATGGAATGTTTTTTGGTTTCTTCTATTCACGTAACATATGGTATCTTTTGGAAAAGGCTATAAATAAATCTATACCAACTATTTTTTTTATTATAGTTTTTTCACTAATAGATCCCATTTGGAAATTAGGGACTTTTCGATTTGGATCAGCAATACATGTATTTTTATATGGGGCTTTACCTTTTTTGTTAGATGGGAATACAAAAAAAATATGGGCATGTTTATTTTCCCCTTTTGTACATTTCACATTTATTTTCCCTCTGATTTTATTGATGTTATATTTTGTAGTAGGAAACAGACAACATTTGTTTATCCTTCTGTTTGCTATAAGTCTTTTTATTAATGATCTTAATTTGGCGGCAATCCAAAATCAATTTCAAATATTTCCTGAAATATATCAACAAAAGGCTAGTTCATACATCACTGAAGATTATTATCAACTTCAAACGGGACAAATTAATATCACTAACTGGTATATAAAATATTATATTCCGATATTAAAATTTATATCTGCTATATTTATTTTTGTTATATACATATTTAATAAGACTATATTTAATACTGGGTTTTATCTAAGAGGACTATGGTGTTTTACAATTTTATTTTATGCTTTTGCAAATTTAGTAAATTTAATTTCACAGGGGATACGTTTTTACGCAGTAGCTAATTTATTAACTTTTTTCCTGTTAAGCATGATTTTATCCTTAAAAGACTTGCCTGGTTTATTAAAATTTTTAAAAATTATTGTTATACCTTTTTTAATATTATTAATTATTGTTGATATTAGAAGGGGCTCTGACTTTATTGGATTAGCAACGATTTTTGGAAACCCCCTTATTGCACCCTTTTTTGATAATGATATATCTCTTATTTCAATAGTTAAAAGTTTATTTTAATTTAAGTATCATTTTTTAATTATTAAAATGATTTCATCAGGGAGACCATTAGTAGATGTCATTATGGTTACATATAACCATGAAAAGTATATTTCCCAGGCAATAGAAAGTGTGCTATGTCAAAAGTGTAATTTTAACATCAGACTTATAATAGGAGAAGACAGTTCAACTGATAGAACCGGTGACATATGTGAATATTATGCAAAATTATATCCGGAGAAAATCCTTCTTTTACGGAATCCAATTAATTTTGGATTAATAAAAAATTATAAAGAAGTTTTTAATCAATGTAGTGCGAAATACGTAGCAATTTTGGAAGGCGATGATTACTGGACAGATGAATATAAATTAACTAAACAAATCAATATTCTGGAACAAGATGAATCTATCGGCTTAGTATTTACAAACTATAGTGTTTTGTATGAGGATGGATCAATGAAGTTAGGAATTTCGCCATTGCAAAAAACATGGAAATCTAAAATATTTAATGATCTTCTTATGTTGAAGCGGAGTGGACCAGCGCCTTTGACATCTTGTTTTCGACTTGATCTTGTTAAAGAATTTTTTGATTTTAACTTTTGTATTCAACAAAATTGTCATACACTTGATTTTTCTTTATGGCTTGAACTATCATACCATAAACAATTTATGTATATTCCTGATAATACAGCCACATACAGAATTATAAGAACAGCAATAACCCAAACACTTGATATAAACAAAATAAATAAATACAATGAAGATCATAAGAAAGTAATTGAATATTATATTAATAGGTATTCCGATTTAAAAATTAATAAGAAAGAACTAATTGATAATTATAAATATCAAATTATAAAAAATTATTTATCAAAAGGTTTTTATTTAGAAGCTAAAAAAGAAAGTAGAGATTTAAATAATAAAAAACTAAAGACATTTTTAATATTGTTAGCATCAAATAATAAAGTTTTTTGTTTGGCATATATATATTTAATTAAGTTTTTAAGTAATATTAAACAGATATTTTATAAAATGTACATTTTTTTTATTAGAAAATAGAGTTTCTATTCCAAATTTCAATTCAGAACATTACGATTAATAACTTACTACAATTTTAATTATTCCATCATCTCAAACAAGATTTTATCACAATAATATAATACTCCCCTGAATTAAGACTACTGGTTAACATTAAATTTGCTAATTTTAAACCAGTGTATTATGGAATCGCAAAGACAAAAACATTAGCTTCGCTTAGCTCGGTCAGCAAGCTTCCCCAGGTTCAGGCGCTTTTAAAATATATAACATTCCCATTCCTTTTATTTAATATTATATTTAGTATTCGTGTAGGGTTCGATTATATTGGAATCTTAACAATTCTCGGAAATCCAATTACAGCAATACTAGGTTTTGAACAAACTCCTTTAATACAATTTATAAAGCATTTGTTTTAATTTTTATTGTTATAGTAAATGAAAAATCTAAAAAGCTATTTTTCCAACCTTCCAGGTTGGCGTACTAATCGTAAAATAATTGTTTTCGAAAGTGATGATTGGGGTAGTGTAAGAATGCCATCACTGAAATCTTTTGAGGAACTAGAAAAGGCCGGCTTGAATCTGAGAACAGAAGATGCTGAACGTTATAATTTTAATGATTCCCTTGCTACAAAAGAAGACCTTGAAAAACTCTTTGAAGTTATTACCTTAGTTAAAGATAAATCAGGCAATTATGCTGTTTTTACCCCGGTTGCAGTTGTAGCAAATCCCGATTTTAAAAAAATTAAAGAAGCTGATTTTAAGGAATACTTTTATGAACCATTTACAGAAACACTTAAACGATCTAATGGCTGTGAAAAGTCTTTTGAAATGTGGCTTGAGGGTATAAAAAATCAGATATTTATACCCCAATTGCATGGCCGCGAACATCTGAATGTAACGGCATGGATGAATGCCCTGAAAAGAAAGGATAAACAGGCTCATCTTGCTTTTAATGAAGGAGTATGGGGTTTTGTTCCTGAAAACTATCCCATTGTTGATTATCAGGCTGCTTTTTTACCAGGATCACCTCAGGAACTGGAATATCATAAAGAGATTCTTTCAGATGGGATTAAATTATTTAAGAAAATATTTGGGTACCAGGCTGAGTATTTTGTCCCGCCAAACGGGTATTTTAATAATAGTTTAAACCATACTCTAGCCAAAAATGGCATAAAGTACAGATCAGCCTCCAAAATGCAATTTGAACCTCTTGGTAATGGCAAGTACAGAAGAGTTTTTCACTGGCTGGGACAAAAAGACAAAAGTGGAATCCGTTATATTACCCGCAACTGTTTTTTTGAACCCAGTAAGCCCGGCAAAGACTGGGTAGACAGTTGTCTGAATGACATTCATATTGCTTTTAAATGTCATAAACCAGCAGTTATAAGTACACACAGAGTTAATTATGCGGGTTCATTAAATACATCCAACAGAGATAAGGGATTATCACAGTTAAAACAACTCCTGCAAAAAATCATAAAAAACTGGCCTGAAGTTGAATTTATGACTACCCCTCAACTGGGTAAGCTCATTGAATATGCGAAACGCAATGAATGATTTTGTACATATTTTTAAGTTATTTGATAAACCCGAAAGCAGGAATCTCATTAATCTTTCCAGGTTTTACAATAATTCTTCAGTTTTGTATGAGGCCATAAAGTCAATAACAGAATTTAATTTGACAGAGGGTTTTCTGAAAGGCAAAAAAGTATTGCTTAAACCTAACTGGGTTAAACACCCTTTATCTCATGCAGATGAAATATGCCTTATTACACATGAGAATTTTATTCTGGTTGCATTGGAAATTATACTGGAAAAGAAACCAGATAGTGTATTAATAGGAGATGCCCCTATTCAGGGGTGTAAATGGGAAAAGTTATTTTCACAAACTTTTTTCTTTAAAATTAGAATTCTTTCTGAAAAATACACCATCCCGGTTTATATTAAAGATTTCAGGAGGAGAAAATATATAGTATCAGAAAACAAGCCGACAGAAGATGTAAGACCCCTGTCGGATTATATCATATTTAATCTGGGTAAGGATAGTTTACTTGAACCAATAACATTACCAGGAAAAACCAGGTTCAGGGTTACCAGTTATAATCCGGAAAGAATGGCACTGGCTCATTCCACGGGTGTTCATAAATATTGTATTGCAAAAGACGTTTTTGATGCTGATATCATCATTTCCCTTCCCAAAATTAAAACCCATCAGAAGACAGGAATTACAGGCGCATTAAAAAATCTGGTCGGCATTAATGGTGATAAGGATTTTCTTCCGCATCACCGGCTGGGTGGGACTAACAGGGGTGGCGATTGTTATCCGGGTGGTTCACTTTTCAGGTATTGGTCTGAACTTCTTCTGGACGAAGCAAACCGAAGGCAAGGTAAGAAAAGTTACTGGTATTGGCAGAAGTTGTCTTCTCTTTTGTGGTATATTTCACTACCCGGTAAGGAACATCGTTTGGATGCAGGCTGGTACGGCAACGATACAACCTGGCGCATGGTTGCAGATATAAACCGCATTGCCCTTTACGGCAAACCGGACGGAACGGTATCAAATATCAAACAACGGGAAATTTACAGTCTTTGCGACGGAATTATTGCCGGACAGGGCGATGGTCCTCTTGAACCAGAGCCACTAACGTTGGGTATAATTTCGTTTACAAACAACTCTCTTGCAAATGACCGGTTAATGGGAATGCTATTGAGTCTGCCGGTTAATAAAATACCATTGCTTAACATCAGAAATATTTATGAGAAGGACAGTTGTGTATATACATTGAATGGCAAAGTAATTTCAGTGGAAGATTTAAAACAGTACGCAGCAATAGCCACTCCTGCCAAAGGTTGGTCAAATTACCTTAAAAACGGGCAATGAAGATAGGGATACATCATTCCAAAGGCTCATTCAGCGAACGCTGGATTGAATATTGTCAGGAAAAAAATATTGAATTCAAACTGGTTGATTGTTTCAAATCAGATATCTTGTTACAATTGAATGATTGTGATGTCTTGTTGTGGCACTTTCACCAGAACAATGCTTCAGCTATGCTCTTTGCCCGCCAGCTTCTTTATTCTCTTGAAATGGCAGGTAAAAAAGTTTTTCCTGATTTTCATACTATATGGCATTTCGATGATAAATTAGGGCAGAAATACCTGCTTGAGGCAATTAGTGCTCCAATTCCTCAAAGCTGGGTCTTTTATGATAAAAAGGAGGCTCTTTTATGGGCTGAAAAAGCTGTATATCCGGTGGTTTTTAAGCTTCGGTGCGGAGCCGGTTCTCAAAATGTGCAACTAGTGCATAATAAAATACATGCAGTAAAACTGATTGAAAAAGCATTTAGTAATGGGTTTCCTAAATATGATCCTGTCAATAGCCTGAAAGAACGCTGGCGTCGTTTCAAGTTAGGTAAAACCAATGTACATGATGTTTTTAAAGGACTGGTTCGATTTATAGTTCCGCCAGCCTATTCAAAAGGTTATGGAAAAGAACGGGGATATGTTTATTTCCAGGAATTTATTCCGGGGAATGATTCAGATATCCGTGTTGTGGTAATTGGCGACAAAGCATTTGCAATAAAACGACTTGTGCGAAAGAATGATTTCAGGGCATCAGGCAGCGGCAATATTTTATATAACCGGGAGTTGTTTGATGAAAATACATTAAAGATATCCTTTCAACTGGCGCAAAAACTTAGAAGTCAATGCGTGGCATTTGATTATGTTTACAAAAACGGCAAACCCCTTTTGGTTGAAATAAGTTATGGCTTTTCCCCGGAAGGGTATGATTCATGCCCAGGTTACTGGGATAGTAATCTGAATTGGCATGAAGGAAAGTTTAATCCTTACAGCTGGATGGTTGAAAACGTTATTCTGAGCTGTCAATGATTGTTAAGAAAACAAAAAGAATCTGCCTCGTTATCCCGTCATTACAGGCAGGTGGTATGGAAAGAGTAATGAGCGAACTGGCCTCTTATTTCAGCAAAATTGACAATATTGAGACACATCTTGTAATGTATGGCCGTAAACCGGAAATATTCTATAAACTACCTGAAAATATCATAATACATAAACCCTCTTTTGTTTTTAATAATAAATACAGATTTTTTTACGCAATTAAAACTCTTCTTTACCTTCGAAAAGAAATTAAAAAAATTTTCCCTGATACAATATTAAGTTTTGGCGAGTACTGGAATAGTTTTGTTCTTATTGCATTAGCTTTTCTTAAATTTCCAGTGTTTGTTTCAGATCGTTCACAGCCTGATAAAAAAATGCCATACAGGCAAAAAGTTTTAAGAAAAATTTTATACAAACAAGCAAAAGGAGTAATCCTTCAAACAAAAGTAGCTAAATCTATATATCAATCCCAGAAAATAAGCTCAAATTTAATAGTAATCCCTAATCCAATAAAAAGTATACCAAACAAAACAAATAGGAGGAAAAATGTAATATTGTCTGTAGGGCGGCTTATCGATACCAAACACTTTGATAGGCTTATTTACATATTTCATAGCCTAAATGTGCCTGGCTGGAAATTGATTATTGCAGGCGGAAATGCATTAAAGCAAAATAATTATGAAAAATTGCAAAATCTTATAAAGGAATTGAATGAAGAAGATAATATTTTATTAACTGGCTATACACGCGACGTCGAAACTTTGTATCAAACTAGTAGTATTTTTGCCTTTACATCAAGCTCCGAGGGTTTCCCAAACGTCATAGGAGAAGCTTTATCAGCTGGCTTACCGGTTGTAGCCTATGATTGCTCTGCCGGTCCTTCAGAAATGATTCAGGATAGTGTAAACGGTTTTCTTGTGCCCTTATTTAATGATGAAACTTTTGGCCAGAAATTGAAATTACTTATGGTTAATGAAAATCTAAGGAAAATTATGTCAATAAATGCTATTCAAAGTATTGAAAAATTCAGTATAAATAATATCGGAAAAGAATATTTAGATTCTATTCTTAAATGAAAGTTCTTCAAATCAACACAATTTCCAACTCTGGTAGCACAGGCCGCATTGCTGAAAACATTGGATTTGTTGCTCATGAAGCAGGCCATAAAAGCTATATTGCGGCAGCATTTATTGGGCCAAATGGGTACAGTAAAATAATTAAAATAGGATCAGCCTTTGATAGATATCTGCATGCTATTAACACCCGACTTTTTGATCGCCATGGTTTTGGGTCGTTTTCTTCAACAAAAAAACTGATAAAAAAAATAGAAGAGATCAAACCTGATCTTATTCACCTTCATAACCTGCATGGATATTACTTGAATATTAGAGTTCTTTTTGAGTACCTGAAAAAAACAAATAAACCTGTAGTATGGACTTTTCACGATTGCTGGCCATTTACCGGTCATTGCAGCCATTTTGAATATGTCAATTGTTTCAAATGGCAAGTTGAATGCCACCAGTGTCCAAATAAACTTGCCTACCCAGCAAGCTGGATTTTAGATAATTCACGTAAAAATTTTAGGCAGAAAAAGAATCTTTTCAAAGGCTTAAAGAAAATGGTACTGGTTGCACCTTGCCTCTGGATGGAAGGTCATATCAAAAATTCATTTCTTTCAGATTATGAGATAAAGGTTATTTATAATGGGATTGATACAGAAAAATTCAGGCCTGTTGATTCAGAACAAGTCCGTAAAAAATATGCTTTAAATAAGAAATATATTCTCGGAGTTGCAAATGTCTGGACAAAAAGAAAGGGCTTGGAAGATTTTATTAGATTAAGACGATTACTTGATAAAGACATTGATATTGTTCTTGCAGGACTAAACCGGCGTAAGTGTAAATCCCTTCCTGAGGGCATTAAAGGAATTATACGAACAGAAAATATTGACGAGCTTGCTGCTTTGTACAGTGGAGCAGAATTGTTTGTTAATCCAACGTATGTAGATAATTTTCCAACTGTCAACCTCGAAGCACTGGCATGTGGCACACCGATTGTAACATATAATACCGGCGGCTGTCCTGAAGCTATTGACGAAAAAACTGGTATAGTAGTAAACAAAGGAAACATTGATGAACTTTTTGGCGCCGTTCAAAACATACTTATAAACGGTAAAGGCATGTATTCAAATTCCTGCAGGCAAAGAGCTGAAAAATTTTTCAATAAAGACGAAAGAACACGGGACTATATAAATTTATATCAGGAATTAATGCAAAAGTGAATATTTTATAATTTTTTTGTTTTGTCACCTTTTGCTGATAAAAAAAAGATAGTCATTATAAATCAGGATTCAGGTTATATGATGATTGACCTGGCCAATATGTTTGCCAACCATGGTTGGTCTGTTTCCCTTATTACAGGCAGATTAGTTAAAAGAAATACAGAATTAAACAAAAACATAAGCATTTCAAAAATAATTCGTTATAATAGAAAAAATATTTTATTTCGCATTATCACATGGAGTATAGCTTTTTTACAGTTGTTTCTTCTTACTGCTTTTAAATACAGGCAATACAAACTGCTTATCATTTCTAATCCACCTCTGGCTCTTTTTCTTCCTTTATTTTTCAATTGTGCATTTGATATTCTTATTTATGATGTTTATCCTGATATCCTATACGAAGCTGGTTACATAAGTAGAAATTCATGGCTGGTACTTTTGTGGGAAAAAGCAAACAGGAAGGTTTTTTCGCAGGCCGGCCGTATTTTCACAATTACAGAGGGAATGAAGGAAATTCTTAAAAAATATTCTGGCAACAAACCTATAGAAGTAATACCTGTTTGGACAGATAATACATTTCTTAAACCCTTGCCAAAAGATAAAAATCCATTTGTTCATAAACATAGGCTTACGGGCAAATTTGTTGTAATGTACTCCGGAAATCTTGGTCTCACGCATTGCGTGGAAATCATACCTGAAATTGCCAGCAAAATACATAATCCCGCTGTGCAGTTTGTTATTATCGGCGAGGGAGAAAAAAAGAAAATCGTACAACAAAAAATTGATCAATATTGTCTTAAAAATGTTTTACTCTTGCCACGTCAAGAAGTTAAGACATTACCATTTTCACTATCATCAGCTGATCTTGCATTAATTACATTAAGTAAAGATGCATCCAAGCTAAGCGTGCCAAGCAAGACATTTAATTTTATGTCATCTGGTGCAGCCTTATTATGTATATCTACATTTGATTCAGAATTGAATAATATTGTTACTAAATATAACAATGGAATTACATTTTTAGAGACTCAAATTAATGAAATTGCGTGCTTTATCGAAAAATTAGCCACTGATAATAATTTATTAAAAACATTAAAAGAAAATTCTTTAAAAGCATCAAAAGACTTCGATGCAAAAAATGCTATATCTTTTTTATAATATCTAAAATTTCGTCAACTGAGATGAGACGTATTTTCTATTTTTTTTATTATTTATATAAAATAAATTTTGCTGAACTATTTAGATTGATAAAATTTGTGAGAACTAATTACAAAAAGAATTATGCAGATTTGCTCTGTGATTTAATTTATTGTTCTTTTAAATATAATATTTCAATTTTAGAATATTTTTATTTCAAATTTTATCTGAATAAAGAACATTCAGAAAGAAACAAATGGGCTGGCACCGGTTTAATGTTTGAATATCAGCGTAAAATGAATCCTTCAAAATATAGAAAAGTTTTGGCTAATAAAATATTATTTAACAATAAATTCAAAGCGTTCATTGGTAGAAATTATTATACGCTAAAAGAACTTAAACAGGAAAAGGAAAAAACTGAAATTATTTTGAAAAATAAAATCGGTAAACTTGTCTTAAAAAATTCAAAAGGTCAAGCTGGAAGAGAAGTTTTGGTGTTGCAGGTTAACAATATTTGTTATAATAAATTGCTTACAATAATGTCGCAAAAAGGCTTTGACCTTTTAGAAGAATATATTATTCAGCATCCTGTAATGGAAAAACTTTCAGCATCAGCAATTAACACAGTGCGTATTATAACACAAGAAGAAAAAGGAAATATAACAATTATTGCAGCTCGCCTTCGTATTTCAATTAATTCAACAGTTGATAACCTCGCAGCTGGTAATGCAGCTGCTCCGGTTGACATTGAATCAGGCAAGGTAACAGGTCCAGCTGTATTTACTGATATTACAAAAGAAGAAATAATCCAGCATCCAATAACTGGTACTTATATAATAGGGTTTCAGATTCCGTTTTGGTCTGATATAAAAACATTGGTTACTGAAACAGCTTCAATGATCCCTGAAAACAGGTCAATTGGCTGGGATGTTGCAATAACCCCTACTGGTCCAATTCTTATTGAGGGAAATCATAACTGGTGTAAACTTTTATGGCAACTTCCAGTTAAAAAAGGTTTAAAGGCAGAACTTGAAAAATACTTATGAAAAAACGACTTTTGATAGTTGGCTCAGGTAATGTAGCTGGTTATATTGTAAATAACCTAAGTTTATTTAAAGAATCATTTTCCTTAATTGGTTTCGTTGATATTGATGAAAGAAGATATAATAAATTATATTGGGGTTATAGAGTATACCCGATGGACTTACTTAATACGCTTAAAGGTGAATTATCAGTTGCTATCGCAATTTCAAAACCGTTTATCAAGGAAAAGGTTTATAATGAGCTTAATTTATTTAATAGTTCAAAAAATGGGTTATATATAGAATTTCCAAATTTCATTCCTAAGAATTGTTGGATTTCGGAAAAAGTTAGAATAGGTTCTGGAATCATATGTTACCCTGGGGTTTCCATTAATTATGAAGCAGAAATAGGAAATTTTGTTACCATAAATATGAATTGCGCTATAGGGCATAATTGCCATATTGAAGACTTTTCCAGTCTTGCGCCAGGTATTAATCTTGCCGGTTTTACCTTCATTGAAAAGGGTGTAGAAATTGGAATTGGAAGTTGTACCCGGCAGAATGTTCGCATTGGGGCAAATGCAGTGGTTGGCGGCCAAAGCATGGTAATTTCTGATGTTCCTTCTGATGTTACTGTAGCCGGTATTCCCGCTCATATTCTTCATAAGAATAAAACTTAATACTGAAGTTAACAAATGTCTTACCACGATTTTATCTCTTTTGTCCGCAGAGAATTTGTCCGTCCTGAGGGTCATATTCCTCTTCATGAACCTCGTTTTCTGGGAAATGAACGAAAATACATACTGGATGCCCTTGATTCGAATTTTGTATCCAGTGTAGGAGCGTATGTGGGCCGGTTTGAAGAAATGTGTTCAGAATATACAGGCTCTCCTTATGCTGTGGCCACTATGAACGGCACTTCCGCCCTTCATGTTGCACTGCTTATGGCAGGCGTAAAGCCCGGAGAAGAAGTAATAACCCAGCCTCTTACCTTTGTTGCCACAGCCAATGCCATTGCCTACACGGGGGCAAGTCCTGCTTTTGTTGATATTTCAGGGAACACCATGGGCATGTGTCCGCAAAAGCTGGAGGAATTTCTGCATAAAAATGCCGAAAAACGAGCCGATGGAGCCTGGTATAACCGATATACAGGTGCCCGTTTTGCTGCAGTATTGCCCATGCACACTTTCGGGCATCCTGTGGAAATCGAAAAAATTGCGGGTATATGCAATCAGTATAAGATTCCTCTCGTCGAAGATGCTGCTGAAAGTATGGGTAGCCTCTATAAGAATAGGCATACAGGAACATTTGGCCTGCTGGGCATCCTCTCCTTTAACGGCAATAAAATTCTTACTACAGGTGGCGGTGGAATGATTTTAACAGCTGACGAAGAAATTGCCCTCCGGGCAAAACATATTACCACAACAGGAAAAGTGCTTCATCCCTGGGAATTTTTTCATGATGTAACGGCTTATAACTACCGTCTTATCAATCTTTCAGCCGCTCTCGGCTGTGCCCAGATTGAGCAGATCGAAACGTTTGTTGCTGCAAAACGGCGTCTTGCTCAAAAATACAAAGATTTTTTTTCTTCCTGGAAGGATATACAATTTGTTACCGAACCGGAAAACTCCAGGTCAAATTACTGGCTTAATACGCTGATCATGCCTTCAAAAGAGGAACGAGATCATTTCCTGCAGTTTACCAACGAACAGGGCGTTATGACGCGCCCTGCCTGGACGCTGATGAACCATCTTCCTATGTACCGCAATTGCTTCTGCGGAAACCTGGAAGTGGCCGAAAACCTGGCTGAACGCATTGTTAATATACCGAGTAGTGTAATTCCTTCGTATGTACAGAATCAATAAACGTGCATTTGATTTTTTGGCATCTCTTTCTGCCTTACTAATTCTTTCACCCCTTTTTTGTGCCATCATAGTTATTTTATTATTCACCGGTGAGCATCAGGTTTTTTTCCTCCAGCGCAGGGTAGGACATAGAAACAGAAGGTTTCATGTGTTGAAGTTTGTGACCATGGTCAAAAACAGCCCAAATATAGGTACCGGTATAATAACTGTGCGTAACGATCCCAGGGTTTTACCGGTAGGGCGATTTCTGCGAAAAACGAAATTGAATGAGCTTCCGCAGATTGTGAATGTGCTGGTGGGGCAGATGAGCGTCGTGGGCCCCAGACCATTGGCAGAAAGCGGGTTTGAGAAATACCCTGCCGATATTCAGGCATGCATTTACAATGTAAAACCGGGCCTTACCGGTATTGGTTCTGTTATTTTCAGAGATGAAGAAAATATTATACACGGCAGGACCCCGGAAGAACTGCGAACCTTTTATTCTGAAAAGATAATGCCTTACAAGGGCGCTCTCGAGCTCTGGTATCAGGAGAACCTTTCGTTTGCAACCGACATGAAGATTATTTTTCTTACGGCCTGGGTTATATTTTTCCCGAAAAGTGAACTGCCCTACAAATGGTTTAAGAACTTGCCTGAAAGACCGGAGTTTTTAAAGTAGGTATCACTGTGTTACACTGAGGCAACACAGAGGAACACAGGCAATAAATACA
>Ga0272448_1005140_pt1 | contig 14571 bp, 9 predicted proteins | sample YNPCB0191_FD_202220 | JGI IMG/M metagenome (GOLD analysis project Ga0272448, IMG submission 202220) | Hot spring sediment microbial communities from Yellowstone National Park, WY, United States - YNP-CB-019-1 | ecosystem: Environmental > Aquatic > Thermal springs > Hot (42-90C) > Sediment...
AGTACAGTCACCGCGCCGAGGAGAACCGAGAAGGCGCGCGCCAGGTGTGCCGCGAGCGTCGCCCCTCGATAGGGCCAGTCCTCCCGCGGCGTGTGGACGACCATGTTGGCGTTGCCATCAGGCCGCGGGACGCCAATCTGCGCGTGGGGGTTGGGTACTAGGATCTGTGGCAGGTCCGACGCCGGCCCCCACCGCGTCAGGAGCGCAGCTAATGCATAGTAAAGGGGTGGCTGACTCCCCTCTTGGCGCCAAAGGCCGGGGTGTGCCGGATCTTGCACGGGCAGGCCGCCCCCGCTCGCCAAGTGCGCTACGAAGGGATAGTGCCACAGCTCATCGGAGGCCTCAAACAGCGGCGTGACGACACTGTAGACCAGCCCAAGGAGAACGAATCCCAGTACGACGACCCAAATAGCCCGATCAGTGAAGCGGCGCAGAGGCAGACCTCTATCCTCGAGGGAGTGGAAACGCTCTATCATACGCCCCCTGGGATCGTGTGCCCGCCCCAACCCAAACCAGCATAGTGACAGTCATCTTGTTCTGCCCAGGCATGCTCACCCCTGTAGAGAGTAGCCCTCGCGCTCAGCCTTTGCAGGGCACGCCAGACTCCGCTGCAGCCACATTATAGCCACGCGTCTGGACCGCCCAAAATCCACACCCCGACGCCCATCGCCGCGCCCTCCTGCCTGGGCGAACACTTTGCAAGGCCGGCAACGCTTGCGCTGGCCCCACTCGGTCATGGCACCACCCGCACACGGCTGAGGAGCACGCAGTCTCTCGCCATAGTTCCACCCGCACCGAGAACGCTCAGGCGCTTGAGGGTTTCGCCGAGATAGACCCCCACTTCGATGTCATACACGCCCGGTGGCGTCTCGGGCTTGACGACCAGGTCATAGTGGTCGGTGACTAGCTGACCCACCCGCCAGGTGCTTGTGGGAGCCGCGCCATCCTGAGGCCAGGCATCCTTTTGACCCCAGATTGAGTTGTTCTGGCCGAGAACGTGGGCAAAGACGGTATAGTTCCGGTCCATGGGCGCCAGCGCCTTCCAGAAGAGGGTGAGATGCAGAGTCTCGCCCGGGTGCAGGGCGGTGCGGTCCAGGTCGTAACCCACCAGGGCCATCTGGTTGTCAAAGTTAGACTTCAGAGGGTTGCCGATGCCGTCCTTGGGCTCGGCGCGCACCAGCACCTGGCCAAAGCGCACTTGCTCGCCGACCGGCACGCCGCTGGCATCGCGGATGGGCAGGCGGACGCCGGTCGCCTGATTGTACAACCCGACCTCGAGCACGGCGTGGCTGGGGCTGAAGGCCGTGGGCGACACGGGGATGATGTAGGTATCGGCGATGGCGTCGCCGGGCCGCCACTGGGTGGTGGGGAAGGACCCACCGCCGGGATGGGTGTCACGTTGGCTGATGATGATTTCGTCGTCGCTCAGGAGGTGCACGAAGACGGAATAGTTCTCGTTCATAGGCCACCTGGCCCGCCAGTAGAGGGTCACTGGCAGCTCCTGGCCCGGCCGCACCTCGCTCGCACCGATATCGTAGCCCAGGAGCTCCATCTGGTCACCCAAGACCAGGTCGAGGCGGTGAGGGATCGCCGCAATCTGCTCGGCGCTCAACAGCGGCGGCCGGGCGTAGGCGGGAGCGATGACGCCGAAGGGGGTCCAGATGGCAAGGGAGGCCATGAGCGCCAGCGGGGCCAGGCATATTGCGTACTGCGTACTGCGTACTGCGTAATGCGTGATGCGCGGTGTATGTGCTTGCTCGATGCCACAGGCGCGACCCGAGACGAGCTTACGCAGTACCCAATACGCAGCGCGCAGTATGGCCCACAGCTCCGCCCAGCCCACCACCAGCAGGTACGATAGCGATGCGATGGCTGGAAAGAGCAGGCGGCCCTGGCTCGCCGGGGTCAGCAGCGTCCAGCGTACGAGGCTCACCGTGACAAGACAGGGCCAGGCGGCGATCACGCCAAGACGGAAGAGGGCGTCGACGTCGGGTACAGAGCGCCTCCACAGGCGCCGTGCCGCTCCGATAAGCATGCCGGCCATGCCGAGGAGGACCAGGCCGGCACACAGAGCGTAGAACCAGGCCGGCGCCGTGACGTTGAACCAACCAAACACGCCCCAGTAGCTCTTGAACAGACCCGGGCACTCGCCCAAGAGTGCCCCGAGGGTCGGGCGGCTGCCGCGCGGGCCAATCACCGCTATGAAGGCATTCCAGCCCAGGGGGTCACGGTAGAGCAGCCAGTTGCGGGCGTACCACCACCCGGCTACGAGCACGGCTGCGCCGGCCACACACACCCCACATCGGAAGGCAACCCGCCAGCCTCCCCCTCGCCAGGCAACCCAGGCCAGAACCAAGACCGCCATGCCTAACAAGCCAAGGCCGCTCACTTTGCTCAGGGCTGCCAGGCCAATCAGAGCGCCCAGCAGCAGCCAACGCGCGGGCAAGAGGGGCAAGCGCAGGAGACGGAGCATCAACCAGAGCGAGACCGTAGCCAGCGTGATGACCAAGTTGTCGTTGTTCACGGATCCGGAGATGAACACGAACATCGGAGTGAAGGCAACCACTGCCGCACCGGCCAGGGCCAGCCCGGGACGGGTTGGCAGGGCCTCCAGACCGAGCCGATAGGTGAACATGACAGTCACCGCGCCCAGTGCCACCGATAGCAGCCGAGCCAGATGCACAGCCAACGCGGCGCCACGGTAGGGAAAGGCCTCGCCCCCTATGTGAAGGACGATGTTGGCGTTGCCATCGCGCTGGACGAAGCCAATGCTAGCATGGGGGTTGCGCTGGGTGATTTCGGCGAGATTGTCGCTGGGCACCCAACGGCTGACCAGCGCTGCCAGCGCATAGTACAGCGGCGGCTGCCCACCCTCCTGATTCCAGAGCCCCGGCACCGATGGATCCAGGACGGGCAGCCCGTGCCCATCCGCCAGGTGCTTCACATAGGGGTAGTGAAACAGCTCGTCGGGGGCCTCGAAGAGAGGGGTCACGACGCTGTACATGCCCGCCAACACCACAAAGGCCGCCACCACAGCCCATATCGCCCGGTCGGTGAAGCGGCGCTGGGGCACGTCCTTGCCCTCCGGCGGGTCAAACCAGCGCATCGTAGACCTCCAGGGTGCGCCGGGCGATGGCATCCCACTCGAAACGGCGTGCGAGCTCGCGTGCGCCCTCGCCCAGCCGCACACGCGCGGCCGGGTCGGCGATGAGGGCAGCGATGCGACCGGCCAGGGCCTCGGCGTCGCCAGGGGGAACCAGGGCCATGTTCTGCCCATCCTTGATCTCTGCCGGCAGGAGGCGCGGCACGGTGCTCACCACGGGCAGGCCGTGCGCCAAGGCGGCCATCAGGCTGCCCCGGCGGAAGGAGACGCCGTCGCGGTAGGGCAGCACGCAGAGGTCGGCGGACAGCAGATGGGCCGAGACCTCCGCCGGCCCGACGAAACCGGTCCAGCGCACCCAGGGCTCTACGCCCAACTCGCCGATCAGTTGCCGCACGCGGGCCAGGTAGGCCTGGTTCGTCGGGTCGCTGGTGCCGATCTGCCCGCCGATCATCCACAGGGAGACGGCCAGGCCCCGTTGGCGCAGGGCAGCCAGCGCCCGCACCAGCTCCTCGCCCCCCTTGCTCTCGTTCAGGAACCCGAAGTAGGCCAGCACCGTCTCCCCCTCGGCCACGCCCGCCTGCGAGCGCCAGGCCGCACGGTCGAAGCCCGGCGGCGGGGCGGGGTGAATGTTCGAGCCGATGGGGATGAGCGCCGGCGGCTGGGCCAAAAGGGGCGAGAGCACGGCCTGGTCCTCGATGTTGGTGACGATGGCGCGGCGTGCGCCCTGCGCCATCTCGACCACGGCACGGAAGCGCAGGCGCCCCGCCTTGGGAAAGAGATAGGGCACGCGCAGGTCGTGGAAGGTGACGACGATGGGCCAATCCCGCCACGCCCGGCGCGGCCACAGGTTGATGGCCGGGTGCAGGCCGTAGGCCGCCGCCTGGTACTGCACGTTGACGACCTGGGGCGCCAGGCGGCGCAGGGCATGGTCGAGGTCCCACCAGGCGCGCCAGCCCCAGCCACGGATGCAACGCTCCACCGGCACCGGCCCCGCTGCGTCACCGGCGACGGGCGCGCCCCCGGTGAGCACGAACGCATCGGCCCCCTGGTGGCCCAGCGCGGAAGCAAGCTCGCGGGTGTAATCGCCCACCCCGCCCTGCTGTGGGGGATACTCGGCACTCACCAGGCACACTCTCATGGCCGTGCCGTCCCCCTCCCCGCCGGAGGCAGGCCTGAGCGCAGCACCTGCCCGTAGGCCGCCAGGCGCGACGCACGCAGGGGGCGTTTGTGGCCTACCAGCCACTTGGCGCCCTCCACGGCCCACTGGTAGGCATAGGTAGCAAGCAAGAACGCTCGCAGGGCCGCTGCCCAGGCCGGGCCATACACCTGGCGATAGTAGCGCAGCTTGCTCGTCTGAAAGTAGATGTGGCGCGCTGCCACCACCTGCTCGCTCGAGCGCCCCTCGTGGTGCACCACCGTCGCCGCCGGCACGTAGACCACCCGCCACCCCTGCGCCTTGATGCGGCGGCACCACTCCATCTCTTCGGAGTACATGAAGTAGCCTTCGTCCAGCGGGCCTGCCTGCTCAATGGCCTCGCGCCGCACCACCATCGCCGCCCCCACCACCCAGTCCACATCCGACTCGAGCTCATCGGGCCGGTCGAGGACGTAGTAGCGCGAGAGCCACGGGTTGCGAGGGAACCATTGCTGCAAGAGCGTCGACTCGAAAAAGCCGGTGAGAGGGGTGGGGAAGCGGCGGCGGGAGGACTGCGGGCGGCCATCCCCGTAGAGCAGGCGGGGGCCTACCACACCCACATCCGGGTGCGCATCGACATAGTCGAGTAGGGTGGCGAGGGCGCCACCGGCGACCTCTGTGTCGGGGTTGAGCAGCATGACGTAGCGGCCGCGGCTGCGGGCGATGCCGACGTTGTTGCCGGCAGCGAAGCCACGGTTGTCGCACTCGATGACCTGCACCTGCGGGTAGGCCCGGCGCACCATCTCGGCTGAGCCGTCGGTCGAGGCGTTGTCGACCACCAGCACTTCAAAGGTATGCCCGTCGGCCAGCGCGAAGCAGCCTCCGGCAAGGGGCGCCTGGCCCTGCACCAAAGAGGCCAGGCAGCGCCCCAGCAGCTCCCGCACGTTCCAGTTGACGATTACGATCGATAGATCGATCATGGCCATTCAGGTTCGCAGCCGCAGCGGTCATGCAGCCAAGCCTGTGCTGTGCTCCACGTGGCCCCAGCCAGGGCCTTTCAAGTCGGCGTTACGTGCAGCCGGGACCCTTTGCAGGCCAGCATTCGCCGCGTTGGAGAGCCCGCAGAATCTGCCCAGAGCTTGCCCTGAGCAACGCGAAGGGGTGACATAGACGGGACTTGGAAAAAGCCCTGCCTCAGCCATGGCTCAGCGCAGGGCCACGCAGCGCGTGGTGGGCTGCCCGGCCGGGGCTAGGCATCGCGCGAGACGACAAAGGCCGCCAGGTCGCGCAGCGTGCGCTGGTAGGGCCCGTCGCCCAGGCCGGCCAGCGAGCCCGCAGCCCGCTGCACCAGCTCGACGGCCTCGCGGCGGCACTCGTCGATAGCCCCCGACGACGCGATCGCCGCCACCAGGTCGGCAACGGCTCGGTCTCGACCGTCGCGGCCGGCCACATCGCGGTCGAGGGCCGTCTCCACCAACAGCACATCGCCGCCGCTGTGCAGGTAGTGGTACACGGGCAGGGTGGCGATGCCCTGGCGCAGGTCCGAGCCTACGGGCTTGCCCAGGCGGCCCTCATCGCCGGTAAAGTCGAGGATGTCATCGACGATCTGGAAGGCCATGCCCAGGGAGCGGCCGTAGTCGCGGAGGGTATCAACCCCGGCCTCCGGCGCGCCGGCCAGCACAGCACCTCCCTCGCAGGCCGCCGCAAAGAGAGAGGCCGTCTTGGCATAGATGCGCTCATAGTAATCGTCGCGGCTGCCACGCCAATCGAAGAGAGAGAGCATCTGCCGCAACTCCCCCTGGCAGATGGTCATGAGCGTATGGGCAAAAATCGAAGCCACCCGCGTGCTGCTGGTATCCGCCGCCAGAGCGGCCGCCCGCGCGAACAGGTAGTCTCCGGCCAGGATGGTAGCCGAGCGGCTCCAGGTAGCATTCAGGGTCCGCTGGCCCCGGCGGACCGTTGCCCCATCGATGGTGTCATCGTGGATGAGCGTAGCGGTGTGGAGCATCTCGACCGCCGCAGCCAGGTTGGTGACCGGCTCCGGATCCCACCGGAAAAGGCGAGCCGAGAGGATGACCAGGGCCGGGCGCAAGCGCTTGCCCCCGCTCTTGAGCAGGCCCGCCAGAGCTGAGGAGAGGGGCTCGTAGGTCTCGCCGACGGCAGCCAGCATCCGCGCCTCCACCGCCGCCAGGTCATTGCGGATGGGCTCAAATATGGGCAGACAATTCACCGGGCACCCCTCAGCTCATCTTCACACCGAACAGAGCGCACGCATTGGCGCTGGTCGCACGGCCAACCTCCGCAGCGGCGAGGCCGCGCAGCTCGGCCACCCGCTCGGCCACGAAACGCACAAAAGCGGGCTCGTTGCGCTGGCCGCGCCGAGGCTGCGGCGTCAGGTAGGGCGAGTCAGTCTCCAGGAGCAGGCGCTCCAGAGGCACCTGCCGCACCACTTCGCCCAGCATCGTCGCCCGAGGGTACGTGACGGGCCCGTCAATGCCGATGTGGAGGCCCAGCCCCACGGCCTCGCGGGCGAACTCGACATCGCCGGAGAAGCAGTGCATGACCCCCCGCAAGGCGCCGCCGTTCCTGCGGGCCGTTGCGCGCAGCACCTCGAGCGTGTCGTCGCGCGCCTCGCGGCTGTGCACGATCACCGGCAGTCGCAACTCCAAGGCCAGGGCGAGTTGCGCCTCGAAGGCACGGCGCTGCTCATCGCGCGGTGCCAGGTTACGGAAGTAGTCGAGGCCAATCTCACCGATGCCCACCACCCGCGCCCCTGCCGCCAGCGAACGCAGCTCCGCCAACGCGCCCGCCGTCAGCGCGCCTGCCTCGTGCGGGTGCACCCCGACCGCAGCATAGACGGCAGGCTCGCGCTCACTCAGGGCCACCGCCTTCCGGCTCGAAGGCATGTCGGCGCCCACGTCGATCAGCCACGACACCCCAGCCTCCGCCGCCCGCTGCAGAACCTCACGACGGTCGGCATCGTACGCTTCCATGTCCAGATGCACGTGGGTGTCGACCAGCGTCAAGCGCCATCCCCTCACGCAGAGTGGGCCTCAACAGGCCGCGGTGAGTTTATCATAATCCCCGGCTTTTGGCAAGATGCGCCCACGCCGGGGTGCATCCCAGAATCGTCGGCGTAAACTCTGGCCGTCAGAGCGGGTGCAGCCGTTCGGCGCGGCACCACACCGGCTTGTCACTCTGAGCGGCTCCTGCGGCCGGCTCTCAGCCGGGCGCCAAGCGAGCGAAGAGTCCTGGCTGGCCATGGCAGCACGCTCAGGGTGGCTTGGCGCCACGGCAAGCAAGGACTCTTCGCTGGAATTGGCGCCCCTGTGCTGCCTGGCCCTCGCTGCCGCTGCTCATGAACTTGTGGCCGCCGGGCCACGGACCGGGCTACACGCTCCGCACCCAACCCGGTGCGAAACCATTTGCTGCCCCTGGTCGCGGCAACTTCCTTTACCCGGCCCAGGGCTGTACCAGCCTTGGGATACTGAGTGACAAGCCGATCTGGTGCCGCGCGCCCGGCCGGGCGAGGCGCAGCACGGCGCCCTTTTGGCAGCTTGGGCATTTCATGTTAGGATTGGTTGGCGGCCCCATTGGCCCCTGGCCACGGTGTACCCCAGGAGGCAGCTTTGGAACTCACAACGCTCACCCTACATTCCCGCTTTGCCATCGGCCCGGTGGATCCCCGCATCTTTGGCGGCTTTGTGGAGCATTTGGGCCGCGCCATCTACGGCGGCCTCTACGACCCACAGTCGGCCCACGCCGACGAGGAGGGCTGCCGCCGCGACGTCCTGCAGGCACTGGCAGGCCTGCACTTCACCGCCATGCGCTACCCAGGCGGCAACTTTGCGTCGGGGTACCACTGGCTCGATGGCGTCGGCCCACGCGACCGGCGGCCCACGATGCGCGAGCTGGCGTGGCAGAGCATCGAGCCGAACCGGTTCGGCACCGACGAGTACCTCCGCCTCTGCCGGAGGATGGGCTGGATGCCGATGCTCACTGTGAACCTGGGCACCGGTACCCCCGAGGAAGCGCGCAACTGGGTGGAGTACTGCAACTGCCCCGCCGGCACCCATTATGCGGACCTGCGCGCCGCCAACGGCAGCCAGGAACCCTACAACGTCGGGCTCTGGTGCCTGGGCAACGAGATGGACGGGCCCTGGCAGTTGGGCCACGTCCCGGCCGAGCAGTACGCCATCCGCGCCCACCAGGCCGCCAAGATGATGCGGGATGTGGACCCCTCCATCGAGCTGATCGCCTGCGGGTCGTGCAGCATCGGCATGCCCACCTACGCCGAGTGGGACCGGCAGGTGCTCGAGTACATGGGCGACCTGGCCGACTATCTGAGCCTGCACCGCTACGTGGGCAACCGCTCCGGCGACACCGCTGACTACCTGGCCGTCACCCGCAGCATCGACCGCCAGATCGAAGAGATGGATGCCGTCTGCCGCTACGTGCAGGCCAGGCGGCGCAGTAAGAAGCGGGTATACCTCTGCTTCGACGAGTGGAACGTCTGGTACCGCACGGCGTCGAAAGAGTTCGAGGATGGGCGCGGCCAGTTCGCCCCCCATCTCATCGAAGAGATGTACAACCTGGAGGATGCCCTGGTGGTGGCAGGGTTCCTGAACAGCTTTATCCGCCACGCCGACGTGCTCAAGATTGCCAACCTGGCCCAGATCGTCAACGCCATTGCGCCCCTCCTTACGCGCGGCGACGACCTGCTCGTGCAGTCGATCTACTACCCCTTCGCCATGTTCTCTTCGCGCCGGGAGGGCACTTCGCTGCGCGTGGCGCAGCATGGGCCGGGCTATGAGTCACGAAGCTACGGCTACGTGCCCTATGTGGATGCGAGCGCGATCCTGAGCAGCGACCGGCTGAGCGTGTTTGCCGTGAACCGCAGCCTCCACGAGCCGGCGCCGCTGGCCATCGCCCTTGCCGACCGGCCCATTGTGGCCGTCGACAGCGCCGAGGTGCTCACCGGGCCATGCGCCAACGCCACCAACTCGTTCGAGGCGCCCCATGTGGTCCTTTCAGGCCCGTTCGACGGTGTGGCCGTCGCAGGCGGGCAGGGCACGGCGCTGTTGCCGCCGCTTTCGGTGGCGGCGCTCACGTTCCAGCTCGGCCGATCACGGGACCGGTAGCCCGGAACGACAATTGTATCCGACAGGCACGAGGTGTGCTGGGGTGAGACTTTAGATCTCTCCCGACGGGCTCTTGGCGAAAGGGGGCCATGCGATGCTGGAGGAACTCAAGGTCCAAGTGTGCCAGGCCAACCTGGAGCTGCCGCACAATCATCTGGTCACCTGGACTTCGGGCAACGTGAGCGGGCGCGACGCTGCGAGCGGCCTGGTGGTGATCAAGCCCAGCGGTGTGCGCTTTGAGGCGCTGCGCGCTGAGGACATGGTGGTGCTGAATGCGGAAGGCAAGATCGTCGAAGGCACCCTCAAGCCCTCGTCGGATGTGTGGACTCACCTCTACATCTACCGCCATCGCCCGGATGTGCATGGCGTGGTCCACACCCACTCGCCCTACGCCACCGCGTTTGCTGCCATCGGCAAGCCCATCCCGCCGGTGCTGACCGCCATGTGCGACGAGTTTGGCGGGCCGATCCCGGTGGGCGGCTTCGCCCCCATCGGCGACGAGGAGATTGGCCGCGAGGTGGTGCGCTGCATCGGCGACTCGCCCGCGATCCTGATGCAGAACCACGGCGTGTTCACCATCGGCAAGACGGTGGAGGCCGCCATCAAGGCCGCCGTCATGGTCGAGGATGTGGCGCGGACGGTGTGGCTGGCCATGCAGATCGGCACGCCCGTGCCCATCCCCGACGAGATGGTGGCGCGCCTGCGCCGCCGCTACTTGAACGAATACGGGCAGGGATAAGGCCCTGCCGGCAGGGCGGCGGGGCACAGGCGCCCGGCCCTGTGCTGCAGCGGCCTACAGCCTCGCTCGGGTGCGCCCGCCTGCGGCCAGAGATCTTGAGCGATAAGGAGTTTGCCATGGGCCTTCTGGACCAAGTTCGCGAGCGCTGCGCCCAGGTGGCCGACCGTGCTCGCTATGTGCGGATCGAAGAGAGCCGCATCCCATCCTACGCTGCGTCGCTGCCGCTTGAGCAGGCCGTCTGCCCGGCCATCGACCCCCGCACCCACTATCTGGGCCACGGCGACGACACCGCGGCTTTTCTGCTCACCCTCGACGCCATCAACTTTGGCTCCGGCTACTTCCCGCGCCTCAAGAAGCGGCCAGGCCTTTCAGGCTACTTTACGGTGGCGGCGTCGCTCAACGACGATTACCGGGCGCACGGCCCCCTCTCGGCCGCGCAACTCACCGCCCTGACCCCTGAAGATTGCGCGAGCATCTTTGGCCAGGACCTGGCCGACCCCGCCATGCGCGAGCTGATGGGGCACTTTGCCACCGCCCTCAACGACCTGGGCCACTTCCTCCTCGAACGCTTCGGCGGCAGCTTCCGGGCGCTCATCGAGGCGGCGGGCAGCTCGGCCGAGCGGTTGGCCGAGCTGCTGAGCGCCATGCCCTACTTCAACGACATCGAGGCCTACGATGGGCTGGAGGTGCCCTTCTTCAAGCGCGCCCAGCTCTCTGCCGCCGACCTCTCCGTCGCCTTTGGCGGGCAGGGCCTCGGCCGCTTCACCGACCTGGAGCGCCTGACCATCTTTGCCGACAACCTCGTGCCCCATGTGCTGCGGGTCGACGGCGTGCTGGCCTACGAGCCCGGCCTGGCCGCTCGCATCGACCGCGAAGAGCTGATCCCTGCAGGCTCGCCCGAGGAGGTGGAGATCCGCGCCTGCGCCGTGCACGCGGTAGAGCGGATCGTGGCCGCATTGCGCCGGGCGGGGCACCAGGTTACCTCGCACCAGCTCGACTACCTCCTTTGGAACCGCGGCCACGAACCCCAGTACAAGGCCCGGCCCCGCCACCGCACGCGGACGGTGTACTACTAGAAGGAACTGAGGGAACTAGAGGAACTGGGGAACTGAGGGGCACGAGGGGCTGGCCCGCGCCGGCTTGCTCCCACCTGTCAGCCCCCAGTTCCTCCAAGTTCCCTCAGTTCCCGCCGCTGCGTCGCCCTTCGCTTGTGGCCCAAGAGTTGCTGGCTGTGCAGCGGCGGATCACACGACAGGAGGAGGCTGGGATGACGAGGGAAGGCGAGATCATCGCCGGAGAGCGCACCGTGCAGATCCCGTCGGGAACGGTGCGCCTGGAGGGCAACCTGCACGTGCCGCCGCAGGCACGGGGCACGGTCCTCTTTGCCCACGGCTCCGGGTCCAGCCGCCTGAGCCCACGCAACCGCTATGTGGCTCAGGTGCTCCAAGAGGCCGGCATCGGCACCCTGCTCTTCGACCTTCTGACGGAGGATGAAGCCCAGGACCGCGCCAAAGTCTTCGACATCGACCTGCTCGCCCAGCGCCTCATGGTGGCGACCGATTGGCTGCGCGAGCAGGCTCTGCCGGAGGGCATGCGGATGGGCTACTTCGGTGCGTCTACCGGTGCAGCAGCGGCGCTGCAGGCGGCGGCATCCCTGGGGCCGGCCATCTCAGCGATCGTCTCGCGCGGCGGCCGGCCCGACCTGGCAGAGCCCTATCTCTCACGCGTCATCGCGCCCACCCTGCTCATCGTGGGCGAACTCGACCCGATGGTCATCGAGCTCAACCAGGCAGCCTATGCGGCGCTCAACACGGAGAAGGAGCTGGTGATCGTGCCGGGCGCCACGCATCTCTTCGAGGAGCCCGGCGCCCTCGAGCAGGTGGCAGAGCTGGCCACCAACTGGTTCCAGCGCTACTTCGTCTGACACCGAGTTGCCCGCAATGTGGGCGTGGGCGATGGGGGCACGGCGGCGTGCGACGCGCGGCCGGCGCAAGGCTCCCCTCGCCGCGCTCCCCTGCCCCGTCAACTAGGAAAAACGCGCCAGTTGATGTAGAATAGCGCCTGGCAGCAACTAGCCCCTTTGGCGCGTTTTGCTGGATTCCCACCACTCCCATGCGCCGGTCTGGGGCCGCACGTTTCCCGTTCCCCTGTAGCTGAAGGAGCAGACCATGGTCTCGTCTACCGTCATCCGCCGCAGGCACGAGCGGAGCAGCCGCAAAGGCAGCCCCTGGCTCCAACTGTTTGTGGCGGCAGTGGCGCTCCTCGGCGTCAGCGCCGCAGTGCTCGTGGCGGCTGGCGCGGCAGTCTTGTTGGGCGTGTACAGCTATTTTGCCAAGGACCTGCCGGCCCCCGAGCAGATCGAGGAGATGACGCTCACCTCCTTCGAGACGACCAAGATCTACGACCGCACCGGCCAGCACCTGCTGTGGGAAGTGATCGACCCCCAGCAGGGCGACCGAACCATCGTGCCCCTCAGCGACATCCCCGTCTCCATGCGCAACGCGACCATTGCCCTGGAGGACAGGACTTTTTACACCAACCCGGGTGGCATCAACGTGGAGGGGCTCCTGCGCGCCCTCTGGAACAACCTGAGGGGCGAGCAGATCCAGGGCGGCAGCTCCATCACCGCGCAACTGGTGCGCAATGTGGCGATGGACCCCGAGGAGCGCTTTGCGATCAGCTACGAACGCAAGATCAAAGAGGCCATCCTTTCCATCGAGCTCACGCGCCGCTACCCGGGCCTGGAGGGGCGCGACCGCATCCTGGAGTGGTATCTCAACACCGTGCCCTATGGCAAGAACGCCGTCGGGGTCGAGGCGGCGGCCAAGCTCTATTTCGGCAAGCATGCCAAGGACCTCACCCTCGCCGAGGCGGCCATGCTGGCGGCCATCCCGCAATACCCGGCGATGAACCCTATCGACAACCCCGACGCCGCGAAACAGCGCCAGGCACTGGCGCTGCAGGCTATGGTCAACGAGAGGTACATCACGCAGGCCGAGGCCGAGGCCGCCAAGGCGGCGCCTCTGGGCCAGCCCAAGGCCCCGGAGAGCCTCAAGATCGAGGCGCCCCACTTTGTGATGTACCTCCTGCAGGTGCTCGAAGAGCGCTATGGGCACCGCGCCGTCTACGGTGGCGGGCTGCGGGTGATCTCCACCCTCGACTATGACTTGCAGAAAGAGGCGGAGGCCCTCGTCAAGAAGAACATCAGTGGCTGGGGCCAGGAGTACCAGGCCCGGAACGCAGCCGCGGTGGTCATCCGCCCCAACACCGGCGAGATCCTGGCGATGGTGGGCTCGGTGGATTTTGAGGACAAATCCATCGACGGCCAGGTGAATATGGCCACCTCGCCGCGCCAGCCCGGTTCGTCGTTCAAGCCCTACACCTACGCCGCCGCTTTCGAGCAGGGCTACGCACCGGCCACAGTGGTCTATGACGTGCGCACCGCCTTCCCCATCGAGGGCGCCGCACCGTACGAACCCGAGAACTTTGACATGAAGTTCCACGGCCCCATGATGCTCCGCCAGGCGCTGGCCTGCTCCTACAACATCCCGGCAGTGTGGTTGCTCGACCGCATCGGCATCGACAGCGCCGTCGAGATGGCCCATCGCATGGGCATTACCACCCTGCGCGACGAACAGTTCGGCCTGGCCCTCACCCTCGGCGCCGGCAAGGTCACCTTGCTGGACCACACTTATGCCTACAGCGTCTTCGCCAACGGCGGCGTGATGGCCGGCACCCCCGTCCCCGACTCTCGCCGCCAGCCGGGCTTCCGTGAGTTGGATCCGGTGAGCATCCTCAAAGTGACCGACGGGCGGGGGCAGGTGCTCGACGAGTTCCTGGGCCCCACCTACCGCGAGGTCATCAGCCCGCAGGTCGCCTACCTGATCACCAACATCCTCTCCGATAACCGGGCACGCATCCCTGCGTATGGCTATGGCAACCCACTGGAGCTCACCCGCCCTGCTGCCGCCAAGACCGGCACGACCAACTCCTACGTCGATGCCTGGACCATGGGCTATAACCCGCAGCTCGCCGTGGGCGTGTGGATGGGGAACAGCGACTATACGCCCATGACCTCCATGTGGGGAGGCCGCGGCGCCGCACCGATCTGGCACGATATCATGGAGTACGGGTTGAAGGACCTGCCCAAGGTGGACTTTGCCGAGCCCCCCGGCATCAAGTGGGTGACGGTCGACGCCGATTCGGGACTCCTACCAGGGCCATCCACCCAGCGCACCGTCAGGGAGCCCTTCATCGAAGGCCGCGAGCCCAAGGCCCGGGACAACTTGCACAAGGAGTTTGCCATCTGCAAGGAATCGGGCAAGCTGGCAACCCCCTACTGCCCGGCCGACCAGGTGGAGACCAAGGTCTTCCCTGTCTATCCCACCGCGGTGACCGAGTGGCTGCGCTCGAACAACCAGCCCCAGCCTCCCACCGAGTATTGCGACGTGCA
>Ga0272448_1005141_pt1 | contig 14570 bp, 17 predicted proteins | sample YNPCB0191_FD_202220 | JGI IMG/M metagenome (GOLD analysis project Ga0272448, IMG submission 202220) | Hot spring sediment microbial communities from Yellowstone National Park, WY, United States - YNP-CB-019-1 | ecosystem: Environmental > Aquatic > Thermal springs > Hot (42-90C) > Sediment...
CTGTTCACCTCGTTATCGTATTAACAGTAACAGGAATTACGGATATAACAGTAAGGGATATCGGGCTTTTGGCCGGAGCTATTTGTTTAATAATTGATTCTTTGCCAACAAAAATATTAAATAAATTTAAAAGGTCGAAAATCAATTAATAATTAATTAAAACAAAATTATAAAAAAGTTATGAATAAAATAATTATCGCAATTATTGTTATATTGGTAGTTGTATTAGGGGCTTATTTGCTTCTTCCTAAAAAAGCAGTTCAACAACCGTTATCAAACTCTCAAGAATCAAATCAACAACTACCAGAAGCTACAAATGAAGAACTTCAATTACCCGATAATCAAGAAAATCCTTTAGATAATCAGTAAATAATCGATCAGCAAACAGTTAAAGATGAATTTTTAGAAACACCTTAAGTAAAAGAAGATATCGTAATTTATACCGATCAAGGATATTCGCTAAATAATATCAAAATTAAAAAAGGAGAAATTATTGTATTTAAGAATCGAAACTCAAAATCAATATGGCCTGCTTCAGCAATGCACCCCACTCATAGGGTTTATAGCGGTAATTCATTGGAAGAACATTGCCCGGATATAACAGGCACTTACTTTGACACCTGCAAGGGATTTCTTCCGGGAGAAAGTTGGTTATTTAAGCTTGATAAGGCTGGAAGCTGAAAATATCACGATCACTTAAATCCAAGCGCCACAGGAACAATCACTGTTGAATAATTCAAAAAACATAAAAACATCTTAAAAAAAATAACTCATTGTTAATTTCTAAAATATGAGGCTGTTTAATATTTAAAAAGAATAAATTATAAATAACAAAGAAGATGAAAAAACAAATTATTATCATTCATGGAGGAACAAGTTTTAGTAATTATAATGATTATCTTCAATATCTAAAAAGCCAAAAAATAACTATAGAAAAATTAAAACCGAAGAAAGATTGGAAATACAATATTGTAAACAAGCTGAGAAAAGATTACGAAGTATTAACGCCTCAAATGCCGAATAAAAATAACGCCAGATATAAAGAATGGGAAATTTGGTTTAAAAATATCGAAAAAATTATTAAAAATAATATTATTCTTATAGGCCATTCTCTTGGAGGAATATTCCTTGCCAAATATCTTTCTCAAAATAATTTTTCTAAAAAAATTAAAGCAACAATAATTGTTGCAGCACCATTTGAAAATAAAAATACCTATAAAAATAAAAAGCTATTAAAAGAAAAAGAATCATTAAAAGATTTTGCCTTACCTAATTCACTTAACAAATTTAAAAAACAAGGCGGCAAAATTTATTTAATTTACAGCAAGGACGATCCAATTGTCCCCCTATTCCATCTTAAACAATACCAAGAAATTCTTCCCGAGGCTAAAGCAATAATTCTCAATAACAAAAAGCATTTTAATCAAGAAACATTTCCTGAGATAATAAAATTAATCAAATCGATTTAGAAAAGAATTAGTTATATGGTACATGGATTTTTCAAAATTCCCTCTCAATTCTTTTCTCTTAAACAACAAATATATTTTATATCTTAAAAACAATGCTTAATTTAAATATCTTAAAGTATAAAAGATGATTTTTACGATTTGGCACAATTTATCAAGGATGGAAAAACATGATTTATTATGGTATAAAAAAGATATAGCCGATGAATTAGAAGAATACAAGGAAGCGAATGGATTTATTGAAAAATGGAGCGAGCTATCCGATATCGTTTATACTTATACACGCGCAAAATGGTTTGGATATCATGAAATTTCTTGACCCTTATCTTACAGGCATTTTTTCTTTGGTTCATTGTATATGTTTCCTAAATACACTCTGCGTTGGTTATTTTTTCGCACTGTTGGAATAATTATCAAATCAAAAAATCAATCCGTGAAGCAAGAAATCCCCTAAAAACCCATAAATTAGACGAAATTGCCAAAAAATACGATATTGATTCAAAGCAATTTAAAGATATTTGTTAAAAATTTTTAAAATACTGGATTTTATTAAAATAAGATGTTAAATAAAAACAAAAGAATCATAAATTTAGAACTCATAACAAAGGCAAATCAATTGAGAAAAGAAGCCAAATTGATTTTAAATAATTTAGATTTAATAAAGATACTTAAAAAAATATCTGAACCAAAAATTGTAGGGAGTTTAGCTTATAATCTTATGTTAACAAGAGATATCGATATCCATGCCTATGTTAATGAATTTAGTATAGAAAAGATTCTAAATCTTTTGCCCCAATTAGCTATCCTGCCAACTATTAGAAAAGTACAATTTAGCAATTATAGAGAATTTCGCAAAGATCATAGAAAAGACAGAATTGGTTTTCCTCATGGTTATTATATCGGGATTCACTCAATGCAAAATCATAATGAGTGGAAAATAGATATTTGGTTTATAAAAAAGGGTGAGGATAAATCATTTTATAACCCAAAACTAAAAAATCTTTCATCAAAACAACGAGAGATTATTCTTAATCTTAAAAACTCATATCTTGGAAAGAATGGCTACAAAAAAGGATTGTTAAGTATTGACTTTTATAAAGCGGTTTTAGATTTTGGAGTAAAAAATAAAAAAGATTTTGAGAATTATATTAAAAATAAAGAAAATAGAAAAATTATTTAAAAAATTCGGCTTAATAAATTATTGTTCCTTTGAATTTTTTATCCTCAAGATAATTTTTAAAATTTTTTATTTTTTTACCGTTGATAATTATCACTTTAAATTTTAATTTTTCAGCTATTTTTGAAGCAATGGGATCAAAAGGAGAAGACATCCCGGGCGCCCATTTTTGATTTATAAGTTTTAAATAATCTTTCCAACAAATTTCTTTAAATGATTTAGCATCTTTAAATTTATTCGGATCTTTATCATAAACATAATCTATATTGGTTAGATTAATGATTGTATTGCTCCCATAAGTCTTTCCAAACAAAACCGCATCGTAATCTGTAGAAAAACCAGGCTTCCACCCGGCTGCTATTAAAATTTTTTCTTTAAAATTAACCTTTTCTTTTGGATTTTTCACTATCCTATAATAAGCATTATTTCTAAAAATTGTTAGAAATAGATGGGCGTTAATTCTTGTTGCATGAATGCCAAGCCAATCTAAATCTTCATTAGAAATTTTCGTTAATGCCTTTGCCGCATTCTGATAATTTCTTGCCGTCTTACCACCTCCTACAATAATAATAAATTTTTTATTACTTTTAATTTCTTCTTCAATAATTTTTTTTATTTTTTTTAAAAAAATTATATTTATATTATCCGGAACAACTAAACTTCCTCCTAATGAAACAATATAAATTTTTTCTTTAATATTATTATATTTTCCCATATTTTTTATTTTTAATCTCTTAAATAATTTAATTTATATAACAATTTTACAATTATACATCAATTTAGCGCAATTTAAAATATTTTTGATTATTTTTTCTAAATAAAATATAATTAAATTATTATGGACAAAAAAGTTAAAAAAGAAGTAAAAATTTTCGGATTAGCGTCTTTTTTAAACGATATGGGATCGGATATGATTTATCCAATATGGCCCATATTTGTTAAATCATTAGGCGCGCCAATGTGGATTTTAGGACTATTAGACGGAATTGGCGATGCTTTAGTCTCAATTTCTCAGGCGATCTCCGGTTATATTTCAGATAGAATTCAAAAAAGAAAAATATTTGTTTGGCTTGGCTATTTAATGGGTTCTATATCAAGGATTGGCTATGCTATATCAAAAAATTGGCTTCAATTATTGCCATTTAGAATTTTAGATAGAGCGGGGAAAATAAGATCCGCTCCACGCGATGCTATTGTGGCTGATTTATCAGAAAATGAAAATCGAGGCCGAAATTTTGGTTTTTTAAGAATGATGGATAATCTCGGGGCTGTTGTAGGAATCCTTATTTGTATTTTTCTAATAAACTTTTTAGATTTTCAAAAAATTTTTATTTTAGCCTCGATTCCTTCTTTGATAGGGGTTATTTTAATTTTAATTCTTATAAAAGAACAAAAAAAAGATAGCACAAAAATTTTTAAAGGAATAACGTTTAAGTCATTCACCCCTTCTTTTCGTTATTTTTTAATTTTAAGCGCCATCTTCTCTTTGGGCTCTTTTTCATATTCTTTTCTTTTAATTTACGCTAACGAATTCGGATTTAAAAACTATTCTATCCCAATTCTATATTTAATTTTTACAGCAATAGCATCTTTATTTTCTTTCTATTTTGGTAAACTTTCCGATAAAATAGGCAGAAAAAAAGTTTTAGAAATTTCTTTTATTTTTTGGGCTTTGGTTTGTTTAATATTTTTATTCTTTAAAAGTTATTTCGGAATCATTCTTGCTTTCATTTTCTACGGTCTTCATAAAGCCGCTTTAGAACCATCTCAAAAAGCGTTTGTATCTGAACTCGTTCCTCAAGAGATAAGAGCATCGGCTTTAGGCGGTTTTCAAATGATAAACGGACTTTTCGCTTTACCTGCATCTTTTCTGGCAGGAGTATTATGGGAACAAATATCAATTTTTGCCCCCTTTTATTTTTCGTTTTTTTTAACTATTCTGGCTTTAATTATGCTTTTGAAAATGCGTTAAAATATGTTAAAAATTTTTACTATTTCTATTTTAATCGTTATTATTATTTTCTTTTCGTTTTTAATATATAATTCCGCTAAAACAAAAGAAAATGAAAAAAATTTAATATCTTTTAAACTTGAAGGCAAAAAATATTTACTGAAAAAAGCGGAAACGCCTTCTCAATGGCAACAGGGATTAATGTATATTAAAAAACCTGTTGACTATGATGGAATGATTTTTATTTTTCCCGACAAGGATATAAGAAATTTTTGGAATAAAAACACCTTTGTTGATTTAGATGTATACTGGCTTGACGATGATAAAATTGTTGGCAAAGATTTTCTGCCGGCAATAACAAACTCTAAAAATATAGTTAGAATAACCTCCCCCGCTCCTGTAAATATTGTTTTAGAAATTATTAAATAAATATTAAAAAATATGATAAGTTTTAAAGAATTTCAAAAAATTGAACTAAAGGTAGGGAAAATAATTGAAGCGGAAAAAATAGAAAATAGCGAAAAACTCTTAAAACTAAAAGTTGATTTAGGAGACGAAATAAGACAAATAGTAGCAGGAATAGCAAAATCGTATCAATCAAATTATTTAAAAGGAAAAGAGATAGTGATTGTTGCAAATTTAGAACCTAAAAAATTAATGGGTATTGAAAGCCAAGGAATGCTTTTAGCAGCCAACGTTAATGGTATACCCACATTATTACAACCTGAGAAAGAAGTTCCTCCGGGAACTAAAATTCAATAAAATGTTGATTAAAGTTAAAGTTTTCCCCAATTCTAAAGAAGAAAAAATATTAAAAAAATCGGAAGACGATTTTGAAATTAAAGTAAAAGAAAAACCAAAAGAAGGAAAAGCAAATGAAAAAGTTAAAAAAATCTTGGCTAAATATCTAAAAATTTCAGAGGAAAAATTAGTTTTAATCAGAGGAAGAAACAAACAAAATAAAATTTTTAGAATATTTAAATAATTTTTTGTTTTCTTAATTTATGAAAGATTTTTTAACAAAAAACAAAACAATTATTGTCATTTTATCCGGCATACTTATTATATCAACAACGATTTATTTATCCACCAAAAAGGAAACCGAAATTACAAAAACAATAAAAGCGATTACGAGAACAGAAACGAAAAAGATAGACGATAATTCTTTAAAAAATTGTCAAAATATTGAAGAACTTCCCGATAATTCTTTAAAATTAATAACAAAAATAATTGATGGCGATACCTTCTTAATTGAAGGCGGATATCCGGTAAGGATTTTAGGAATAGACGCTGATGAAAGAGATCATCCTTGTTATGAAGCGGCAAAAAACAGATTAGAAGAATTAATTTTAAATAAAGAGGTAGGCTGGAAAAGGGAATTGAAGATAAAGACCAGTATTGCCGATATTTACGATATGTTTTTTTAGATAACGATAACATTTCGCTAAGAATGGTAAAAGAGGGATTAGCGGTAGCTCGTTTTTCTTCGGAGGATAAAAAATACAGAGATGAAATTATTAATACAGAAAAAGAAGCCAGAGAAAATAAAATTGGCTGTAAATGGTCTCCTATTTCTATTTTAGAACAAAAAGAGCGGAAAACAGAAAAAGAAATAGAAAAAGGAAAAACAATAAGATGGGAAAAACTAACTCCCGAATTAACAAATCTAAAAGTTATTGATGCTTGCCAAGCAGGAAATTATTTGGGCAAAGAAGTAATTGTTGAAGGAAAAATCGCAAGTGCTTATCGTTCTAAAACTAATACCGTTTTCTTGAATTTTGAAAAACCTTATCCTAACCAATGTTTTACAGCTGTAATTTTTAGCTCTGATCAATATAAATTTATAGATTCTTTGGAAAAATATTACGCTAATAAAACTGTTAGAATAAAAGGAATAATTAAAGAATACAAACAAAAACCGGAAATTATTCTAAAAAATCCTTTACAAATTGAAATTAGCGATAAAAATTTATAAAATATCCTTTTAAAATATGAAAAAAATTTTTAAAATTTTTATAATAACCTGCGTTTTAATTTTATTAATCGGATTAATTATGTTAGTTTTTAACAAAACTAATAGAAACATGAAATCAGAATTAAATATTCCACAAAATATTAAAATAGAAAGTCAGGTATTTGAAAATAATTCTTATATACCTCAAAAATATACCTGCGACGGCGAAAATATAAATCCCCCTCTTAAAATCTCGGATATTCCTAAAGAAACTCAAAGTTTAATTTTAATTGTTGATGACCCTGATGCTCCAATGAAAACATTTCTACATTGGTTAGTATGGAATATTAATCCTAACACTTCCCTGATTGAAGAAAACGCTTTACCTAATGGTGCTATTGAAGGCAAAAATGATTTTGGAGAGAAAAAATATAAAGGTCCTTGTCCGCCTTTTGGCACGCATAGATATTTTTTTAAAATTTACGCTTTAGACACAAAGTTAGATTTGGAAGAAAACGCAAATATAAATGAAGTTAAAAAAGCGATGGAAAGACATATATTAGATAAAGCCGAATTAATTGGTTTATACAAAAGAAGATAGAATTTTTTATCTTAAAATCACAAAATCCTTTTTTTATTCGTTATTATTTATGAAAGAAAATACAGAAAATCTAAAATTTTTAATTGAATCAGTCAAAAAAGGAGATAAAAACGCTTTTAATATTTTATATAAAACATATTTTACTCCGCTTTTTAGATACATCTACTTAAGAATAAATTCAAAAACAGAGACGGAAGATTTGGTTCAAGAAGTTTTTTTAAGAGTTTTAAAAAATATTAATAAATTTGAAGATAGAAATAAATCGCCATTAAACTATTTCTTCACGATCGCAAGAAATTTAATTATAGATTACTGGAAGAAGAAAAAAGAAATAAGTATTAATAACGAAGAAATTTTAAAAGCAATTCATAATAATTTTAATCCCCATCAAATAATTCAAGAAAAAGAGATAAATGAAATAATAAAAAAATCTATAAAAAATTTACCGACAGATCAACAAGAAGTTATTATTTTAAAATTTATTAATGATATGACAAATAAAGAAATTGCCAATTTAATGGACAGAAGCGAAGAAGCAGTTCGGCAACTACAGTGCAGGGCCTTAAAAAAATTGCGTCAAACATTAAAAGAATTAAAAATATTATGAAAAAAGAAAAAAATTTTGAAAGAATTTTAATAAAAACATTAGAGCTTTTAGATGAAGGAAAAACATTCTCTCAAATTTTGAATGATTTTCCTAAATATAGAAAAGAATTGGAAGAGATATATAAAATTGTTGAGTTAATTTCCTCTCAAAAAATCACACCGGATAAAAAAACGCTTGAAAATATTATTACCACGATTAACGATAAAGATATTGTCACAAAAGAACAATCTGTTCGTTATTTAAATAGAAGAGAGAATTTTAAAAAAGGTCGACTCTCTTCAACAAATAATATAAATAATTTATTTTTTATGAAAAGAAACTGGAAAATTATCGCGTCTATCGGCGCTTTAACACTAATTGCCGCGGTAATTGTATTTGTCCAAATAACCAAAAAATCAGATAATGTAAATATTGTTTCTGTCCCAGAAAAAGAATCGATCGCTAATAATGAAACGCAATCAACTGCCGGAAAGACACAAAGCGAAAAAGAAAAATTTGCTGTAGCTACCGGAAATATTGACGATGCCGCTTCAGCTATAATAAATGATGCTGTTTCGGAAATATCTCAACTAGAAAAAGATATTAATGAAGACACTGCTTTATTAAGCTTGGAAAGTGAAGAACTTAATGGACTACTACAAGATCAATATTCTAATGAAAATGATTTTTAACTAATATGAAAACAAAATTACCAAAATATTCATTATTTTTAATTACTCTAATGATTTTTGCTTTTGCCTCTCCTAATGTATCTTTTTCTCAGGCAAATCCCAAACCAAATGCTTTTAAAAACGAAGCCAGTTTAAATCAATTTTGCGAAAGAATTGATCAAATGCAGAAAAGAATAATTAATAGAGTTGAAATACGTAACGGAAAGATAGAAGAAAAGAGAAAAGAGAGGTTAAACAGATTGGAAAATCGAGGAAATGAGAGGAATTCAAAACTAGAAGAAAATCGTCTTAAATGGGATGAAAATCGCAAAAATCATTTTGATAAACTGAAAGAGAAAGCAAAAACAGATGAACAAAAAGAAGCGGTAAATAATTTTATTAAAACAATTGAAGAAGCGATAAAGAAAAGAAGAGAACAAATTGATAATGTAATTCTAGAGTTTAGAAAAAGTATGGATAGCACGATTATAAATAGAAAAATAAAGATTGATGCCGCCCGAACTGAATATCAAAACTCTGTAAAAACAGCGTTTGATAAAGCAAAATCTGATTGCGCAAACGGCGTTGATCCAAAAACTATTCGCGAAAACCTAAGATCATCGCTTAAAACAGCCAGAGAAAAGTTAAAAACTGATATTGCAAGTATCGAAAAAGTAAAAGATGAAACAAAAACATCTATCGATAAAAAAAGAGAAGAGATGAAAAAGGCGGTTGAGGAATTTAAAACGACATTGGAAAAAGCTCGCGAGGAATTAAAAAAGGCTTTTAAAGAACAATAGAAATATTTAAAAAAATAACCCCGTTTTTAAAAAAACGGGGTTATTTTTTTATTCTCATTAATTTTTTACGATAACTATTAGCAAAACGATGAGCCTCATCGCGAATTTTTCTTAATGTTTCAAAAGAAATCTCTAAAAGATCTTTAATTGATTTTTTAATATTTTTCCCAAAAACCAATTTATCGTGATTGAATTTAGCAATACCAACTATCGGAATTTTTATTTTTTTATTCTCCAAAACATCTTCTGCTGTTTTAACCTGAGTCTTGCCGCCATCAATTAAAATCAAATCAGGGAAATCCCAATCAGAATGATTAAAACGTCTCGAAAGCATTTCTTTTAAAGCCGATAAATCATCGTTTTTTTTGGCATTTCTAATCTTAAATCTCTTATAAGAAGAGGAGTTAAAATCTCCGTTCTCAAAAACAATTAAACTTCCTACCGTTTCTTTGCCGCCAAAGTGAGAAATATCGTAAGCTTCAATTCTCTGTTTTAAAGAAAAAGATGATGATTCTCTTATGATTAAACTACTATCTTCTATTTGATTTAATAAAGAAATTTTTTCTGGATAATATTTTTTTAGAAATTTTTTTGTTTTTTCTATTCTGTTGCTTAAAAAATCTATTAAAGCGTTAATAAGTTTTTGATAATCATTTTCAGATATTTTGCCAACACATTTACCAATACATAAACCTATCTGATAATGAAAACAAGGCTTACCTTGATTAGTGACACAAGTGCTATAAGGGAAAATTTTTCTCAAAATAAGAAGAAAATTTTTCGCTAAAAAATAACTCTGAAGAGGACCAAAGACGAAAGCGTCAGATAAAAGATATTTATCAACTTCTCTGGCACGAATGATTCTAGGAGACGACCATTTTATTTTCGGGATGACAATATAAACAAAAGAACGATTATCTTTTTCTTTAACATTGTAAAACGGCTCGTATTTTTTAATAAGATTAGACTCTAAAATTATCGCTTCTAGTAAATTATTTGTTTTTTTTATATCCAAAAATACCGCTTCTTCAGTCATTCTTTTAATTCTTAAGTCAACCGGATTTAAATAATTTTTTAATCTATTTCTTAAATTAATCGCTCGTCCGATATATATAATATTTTTATTTTTATCTTTGAAAATATAAACGCCGGGAGCTAAAGGGCTACTTTTAATTTTGTTCTCTAAATTTTTTCCCATAATTTGAAAGAGATTGTTGGAGTTTTTTAAGATAAAAACCTGTATAAGAATTTTTATTGTGCGCTATATCTTCAGGAGTACCGGTAGCAACAACCCTTCCCCCTTTTTCTCCCCCTTCAGGACCCAAATCAATTACATAATCACAACTATTGATAAAATGCAAATTATGCTCAACGACAATTACTGTATTACCTCTCTCTACTAATTTCTGCAAAATATTTAAAAGTAATTCAATATCATAATAATGCAAACCAACTGTTGGCTCATCTAAAAGATAAATAGTTTTTATGGCTGTTTGCGATAATTCTTTTGCTAATTTAATTCTTTGCGCTTCGCCTCCGGAAAGAGTTGTCGCATTCTGTCCTAATTGAATATAACCAAGCCCCATATCCTTTAAAATTTTTAATTTTTCTGAAATAGAATAAATATCTTTAAAGAACGACAAAGCTTCTTCCACAGTTAAAGAAAGAACATCAGCTATATTTTTTCCTTCGTATTTAACCTCTAATGTCTCTCTATTAAATCTTTTACCTTTGCAAATTTCACATTGAACCAGAATCGGAGGCAAAAAATGCATTTCCACAAGTTTATAACCCGCCCCTTCACAAGCCTCGCACCTACCTCCTTTAACATTAAAAGAGAATCTGCTTTTTGTATAACCACGAATACGAGCCTCTTCTAAAGAAGCAAAAAAATCGCGAATATGAGCAAAAACTCCTGTATAAGTGGCTGGGTTTGAACGAGGAGTTCTACCAATAGGACTCTGATCAATTTCAATAATACGACGAATATATTCACTACCTAAAACTTTGGAAGCATACTCCATCGGTTCACTAAACCTGTTTAAAACATGATTAACACTTTTTAGAATAACCTCCATTAAAGATGATTTGCCACTACCGGAAACCCCAGTAATAGCTATTAATTTTCTTAAAGGAATATCAACGTTAATATTTTTTAAATTATTTAACCGAGCGCCTATAATTTTAATTTTTTCTGTTAGTTTAGAGCGACGATATAAAGGTAAAATTTCACGCTCATGGCGCAAATATTTTAAGGTAAGAGATTGATTTTTTTTATTATTAATTAATTTTTGAGTTTCTCCAACTACAACAACCTCGCCTCCTTTTATGCCAGCGCCGGGGCCTAAATCAACCAAATAATCAGATTCAAAAATAGTTTTTTCGTCATGCTCAACGACAATAATTGTATTATTTAAAGATTTTAATCTCTTTAAGGTATTTAAAAGTTTGTCAGTATCTCTTTCATGAAGCCCAATAGTTGGTTCATCTAAAACGTATAAAGTATTAGAAAGTTTTGAACCAAGCTGGGAAGCCAAACGAATCCTTTGCGCTTCGCCTCCGGAAAGAGTTTCAGCTTCTCTATTTAAAGTTATATAATTTAAACCAACCTCCAAAAGAAAACTTAAGCGGTTTAGAATCTCATTAATAATCCCTTGTGCTATTAACTTCTGTTTTTTATCTAATTTATCTTCAAGTCCAATAAAAAACCCATAAGCGTCTTCAATAGTAAAACTAACTACGTCCCAAATATTTTTTGAATCAATTTTTATAAAAAGCGCTTCTTCTTTTAAACGTTTTCCTTTACAATGAGGACAAATAATATTCAAAAATATATCTTCTTTACCTAAGCCATGACAAACGGGGCAAGCTCCGTAGGGGCTATTAAAAGAAAAAAGACGAGGTTCAATTTCTGGAAAAGAAAAAGCGTCTTTAGGACAACTGAAACGCGAAGAATACAAAATAGATAATCCTTTATCTTCTCCATAAATTATTCTTACCAAACCATTGCTGTATTCCAATGCTAACTCAAGAGCCTCAAATAAACGCGAGGAATCGTCAACAGATACTCGATCAATTACTATCTCAATGATATGAACCTTATGACGGGAAAGAATAATTCTTTCATGAAGAGAATAAAGTTTTCCATCAATGAAAGCTTCAGAAAATCCTTTATTCAAATAATCATAAAGTAATTGATAGTATTCCCCTTTCCTACCATAAACAACGGGAGATAGAACGGTAACATATTTTATTTTTAACTCTTTTGCTTTTTCTAATGCTAAATTAAAAATTTCTTCGGTGGACAATTTCTCGATTAAATTGCCACACACAGGACAATACGCTTTTCCAATCCTTGCAAAAAGAACTCTTAAATAATCATAAATTTCAGTCAATGTTGCAACAATAGAACGAGGATTATGGGATAACGCTTTCTGATTAATTGATATAGAAGGAGAAAGTCCCTCAATATCATCAACATCAGGCTTTTCCATTTGTCCTAAAAATTGTCTAGCATAAGGAGAAAGCGATTCAATATATCGCCTCTGGCCTTCGGCAAAAATAGTATCAAAAGCCAAAGATGATTTCCCGCTACCAGAAAGCCCTGTAAAAACAATTAATTTATTTTTGGGCAACTCCAAATTTATATTTTTTAAATTATGAGTTCTCGCGCCAATGATTTTAATTTTTTCCTCCATAATAGATTGATTATTTATTTAATTATTTTAAATCTTCTTTTTCAATTAATTCAACTATTTCTTTTTGAATGCTTTTAGGAGTAATATTATGTTTTTTATTATAGTCAAGTTGAATTTTTCTGCGCCTATTTGCTTCATTTACCGCTTTTTTAATCGATTCTGTCAAATAATCGGCATAAAGAATAATTTTCCCTTTTACATTTCTTGCAGCGCGCCCCATCAACTGAATTAAAGAGCTTTCACTTCTTAAAAATCCCTCTCTATCAGCATCTAAAATGGCAACGATATGCACTTCTGGCAAATCCAATCCCTCACGAAGCAAATTAACTCCCACTAAAACATCGAAAATACCTTTACGAAAATCTGTTAAAATCTTAGCCCTTTCAATTGTTTTTGTATCCGAATGCATATAATTTGAAGAAATTCCGATACCGTTCAAGTAATCTGTTAATTCCTCTGCTGTTCTTTTTGTTAATGTATTTACTAAAACACGACCTTTATTTTTGATTGTTTTTTTAATTTCATCAACGATATCATCAATTTGACTTTTATTTTTACGCTTTTCAAAAACTGGCCTAATTTCTATTTCCGGATCTACTAAATAAGTTGGCCTAATAATTTGCTCAACGATTTTTTCTGATACTTTATATTCATAAGGCCCAGGCGTAGCGGATGTAAAAATAATAGAACCGGTTCTCTCTAAAAATTCTTTAAACTTTAAAGGACGATTGTCTAAAGCGGACGGCAAACGGAAGCCATATTCTACTAAAGTTTCTTTTCGCGAACGGTCCCCTTCATACATTCCGCGAATTTGAGGAACAGCAATATGAGATTCATCAATTATTGTTATAAAATCAGGTTTTCCATCTTTATATGGAAAATAAGAAAGCAATGTCTCCGGCGGTTCCCCGGGTAGCTTATTTAGTAAATGACGAGAATAATTTTCAATACCATGACAATATCCTAAGTTTTTAATCATCATCAAATCATTTTTCGTCCTTCTTTCCAAACGTTCCGCCTCCAAAAACTTACCACTCTTTTTAAAAAATTTAATCCTTTCCCTAAGCTCATCTTTAATTTCTTCAATCGCCTTTTCACGTTGAGGGATAGTTGAAATAAAATGTTTAACAGGAAAAATAATCAATTCGCTTAAATATTCTTTAACGTGACGATTTATCGGGTCAATAATAGCCAATTTATAAACTTTTTGGTCCTTTAACTCAATATATTGAATAACTTCGCCGCTTGCCGGAATTAATTCAAGAATATCGCCCCTCACCCTAAAAAATCCCCTTTTTAAATCTCCATTAGTGCGCTCAAAATGAATTTTAATCAATTGTTTTATTAAATCATTTCTCACAAGTGGTTGATTTAGCTCAAGATGGATAGCTGAAGTGAAATAATTTGACGGCAAACCAAGATTATAAATACAAGAAACAGAAGCAACGATAATAACATCTTTTCTATTAAGCAAGGCAGAAGTTGCTTTATGTCTTAAACGATCAATCTCTTCGTTAATAACCGCTTCTTTGGCTATATAAGTATCAGTTATAGGAATATAAGCTTCCGGTTGGTAATAATCATAATAAGAAACGAAATAGCAAACCTCATTTTCGGGAAAAAAATTTTTATATTCTCTGTAAAGCTGAGCGGCAAGAGTTTTATT
>Ga0272448_1005143_pt1 | contig 14568 bp, 9 predicted proteins | sample YNPCB0191_FD_202220 | JGI IMG/M metagenome (GOLD analysis project Ga0272448, IMG submission 202220) | Hot spring sediment microbial communities from Yellowstone National Park, WY, United States - YNP-CB-019-1 | ecosystem: Environmental > Aquatic > Thermal springs > Hot (42-90C) > Sediment...
TTCGCGAGGCCCGTCCGCTCGTGCAGGGCACGTACATCATGCCCCCGTTCAACCGCGTGGACTCGGCGCTGGCCGTGCTGGAAGTACTCCGGGAGACGTGAGCGCGGCCGTGAATGCGGACCATCGCACCAGGCGGACCGGGCGCCGCCGACGCTACAGCTCGTCTGATTCGGGACGTGTGACCGGTTCGGCGGGGCCGAGCAGATCGGTGACGGTCGGTTGCTCCAGACGGAATTCCGCGGGAATCGACTTGTCCCGGCAGAGTTCCGCGAGGACATCGAGGACGACGGTGTAGTCGATGCCGAGTCCCTCCGGTTGACCGTCCGGCCCCTCGGTCGGATCGGAGCCGAGCGCGCGGACCAGATCCGCAACGGCGAAGGATACCTGTATCGGATCCCATACGCGCCGGCCCCCGCCGACCTTGCGGACCAGCGCGATCCGGTTGTCGCCCACGCGGGCGGAGATCGTCACCGGCCGTTCCGGGTACGCGTAGAGCAGCGGCTCGCGGCACCGCAGAGCGGTTCCGATCAGTGCGATGCGACGCTGCTGCGTCCGGCGGGCGTACACAATACCCGGTCCCTTGCTCGGCACGATATCGAGCACGAAGTTGTCCTGTCCGACCGCGCGGCTCTCCAGGCAGGGGTCTCGCTGCCGGCGCAGGGCCTCGTAGGCCGCGATCCGAACGAGCGCGTCCTCGTCGTCGAGCAGTTCGCGGAGGGTCGTCGAGACCGCAGCGGGATACGCCTTCGTATCGCCCAGTTCCTGGATGGCCGCCTGTCGATACAGGCCGTTGCGTTCCATGGCGTGGCGGCGGAGCACCTCCACCGAGAGCGGATCGCCCAGGCGTGCGCCGGTGCGGGCGGCGTAAAAGCTGGTCGCCCGCTGATGGTGTGCATAGTGCCGGCGAACCATGGCAATGGCCGGCTTGCCGATCGCCTCAAGGCAAAGCGCGATCTCCTCGGCGGGGGCCCCCGGGCGTGCGAGCTCGTCGGTCAGGGCCTTGGCGCGTGCCTCGGTCTCCCCGGTCGATCCGGTCAGCGGCATGTGCAGCGCAAGAGTGACGAACTGCATTTCACGGCCGGTGTAAGCCCGCGGCACGGCCAGCGTGATGGTTGTGGGCGAGACGGCATCCGCCGTCTTCGGCTGCGAGCCGAATCGATTGTTCAACAGTTGCGAGATCTGCTGAACCATGCCGTATCCGGGTGTGGCCAGAATCAGCGAGATACGACGATTCTCGATGCTCCATCCGCCCCCGAGTATGCGACCCTGCCCGGGAGCGGTGTCACCCGGGTTGCCTTCGCCGCGGGCAAACGGATTCGTAAAGACGCGGCCGGCCGCGCGAGCCAGGACCCGTCCCTCCAGCGGCGCATCGGGATTCAGCACAAGTCGGAGGCTGCACGGCAGGAGCACGCCGCCCGCCAGCGAGCGGACGTCCCGATCGAGCACCTGCACCATGACATCAAATCGTGTCCCTTTCACGGCGGCCGGAGGAATCTCCCCGCGCACAATCACGGGTGCGGAATGGGGATCCTGAATCAACTGCAACGGGGAGGCATCCGTCGCGGGGCCGAGTTCCGCGCGCTGAAGACGGCTGATCTCCTTCTGGAGATACTCCGACATGCTCTTGGACATCTTGCTGCTGCCGGGGCCTTCCAGCCCGATGAGCAGGCCGTATCCGCGAAGCTGAATCCCGCGATCTCCCTGCACCGACGCGACCGTGCCGACAGTACCCGTCTGCGCCGTCCAGACGGCCGTGCCGGCGGCACTCTCCTCGGGGCCTGCGAGCCGGAAGGCCGGCGCGGACGTGACCGGTTCCGCGACGGCGGTCTGCGCAGCGCCTTCCCCGGTTTTCTTCGGCGCCATCCACCCGGCTGGGTCGAGGAACGCGCACCCGCCGGCGGCCCATGCCGCAATCGCAACACCGAGGAATCGAAGGCATGTCCGGGTCGTCATTGCCGATTTCTATGAGGTTCTGAAGGTCTTGCCGCCCGGGCTTCGGACGCGCCGCCTCCGCTTACTTCGCGTCGCACCCTTTGCAGCCGGCACTCGGGGCGGGTTCACGCCGGGATGCAACTCCGCCGCGAACTTATCGCACTGTCGGGCGGGTGTCAATTGCCGGCATCCCGACCGGGAATCGTCCGCCGCTGCGCGCGGTGGCCCCGGGTCGCAGCGTGACCGGATCGCGGGCATCTCGCCCCAAAGGAAGCCGTGCAGGATACGCCGCACCGTCGCACGGCCATCCTGTCCGCCGTGGGGCTTGCCCCCGGCCGCGAAGCTTTCAGCGGACAACAGAGTCGGCCTCCGGGATGCGCGAAGGCGTGGCATTCGGCGGGGGCAGGGCGTCTCTGCGGCGCCCGGCGAACAGAGTGAGCATGGTGAGGGGCAGATACCACGGCACGTCGGCTCCCCCTCCGTCGGCTCGCCAGAGCTGCACAGCCAGGATCAACGCTGCGCTCGCCGCACCCAGGTGGAACACGGTGCATCGCGACCGGAAAGCGACCATCACCGCGAGCAGTACCAGTGCCAGCAGCAGGTAGCCTGCGAAGACATAACGACGGACATCTACCATCCGGGCGATCCTTGCCCGCGCGAGCGTTCGCGCGGCCATGCCCGCATCCTCTCCGTTGAGCACGTCGTGCTCCTTTCGCTTCCACTCGGACCATGCGCTGCACCGCTCGTTGCCCCACGGGGCGGCGGGCCTTGTTGCCGCGGGCGAAAGACTCGACACGGCCTCGACAGGGGCCTCGGTTTCCCCGGCGAAGACGCTCTCGAAGATCGTGCGGCCTGCGGCGATCCTGCGTTGCCACCAGGAGTAGTGGCCGACGGCCTCGCGGTACAGCACCACCAACGCACGGGCGGCCTGCGGGTCTGCCGGACGGATATTCCGCAGGGCGACCTCGTGCGTCCCGCCCGGGCGCAATTCCGTCGGCGGGGCGACCTGATTCCGCCTCCATACGTCTGCGGGAATCTCCCGGAGCAACTCCGCCGAAAGCGTCGGGCCGGCATCGGGGCCGCCGTCGTCAGCCAGCCATCGCATCACCGGCGCCACGGGGCAACGGCTCGGCAGCCCCGTCGACTGCATCGTTCCGGATGTGGGCAGAAGGATCCACCGGCCGTCACGGATGCTCAGCTCGTGTGTGCCGAGGACACTTGCCCGGCCGACGGCCGCAAGGCACACGTCGGGGCGCGGAGGCAGCGGCTCGGTTCTATGCAGCGCGTACCATTTGGTTGCTCCGGCGACCAGCAGAAATGCGGCGACGAATGCCGGCGCGCCCCAGTCGCGGGGTTTTCGCGGACGCGGCGCCGGCTCCTCATCGGCCACGGCGGACCCGGATGCCGCGCGGATGGGCCGCGCCTCTTCGATCGTGGGAGGCGCCGGGCGGCGTCGCAGGAAGTATGCGAACCACGCCGGCGCCAGCAGGCCCGCGTAGAACATTGTGCCCGCCGCCGTTGCCAGAAGAATGCCGGACAGGGCTGCGCCGATCGTCCGGGCCTTCGGCGAGGCGAAGAGGAGCGCCCATACGACCAGTGCACCCGGCACCGTCATCGGCGCGACTGCCACCTCGCCTGCCACCGGCGCAAGGATGCCATAAAGGCCGGCCAGCATCGCCCCGGTCGTCGCGCTATGGTATTGCCGGCCCAGAATGACGATCCCGAGCAACAGCAGGGCGTGGGCTGCGCCGGAAATCCATCGCGCCGGCGCCAGGTTCGACGAGGCGGCACCGGGTGCGCGATCCGAGTCGGGGGCGGTTGATGAATCGCTCGCAACCGGCCGTGACCCCGCTGCCGGGCGGACGCTGGACGCGGGCTTCAGGAAGGCGGCATGCAGCGCGTACATCAGCGGGCCGTCAGCGGCCTCGAAAGCCGTTTGTCCGTACGGCAGGTTTCCCGTCTGCCGGAGATACTGGCCGCCCAATGCGGCACGTTTGCCCCGTTCGCCGACGTCCGCTACGGGCAACGTGCAGAAGTTCGTCGATACGACGAAGGCCAGCAGTACCCACGCCGCCGCACCGATGCTCGGCGGCGGCGTTTCCCTCGCCGTGCGTCGCAGCAACTGCCCGAGCGTTCGCAGGAAGAGGTACGCGCAGATCGTGAAAAGGGCCGTCCAGGCGGCGAATGCGTATGAGATCTCCGGTGCTCCCGATGTGACGGGGCGAGTGTCGTGACGGAACTCGAACGCCACGGCCAGGAGAATGACCGCCAGCACATCTACCGTGCGGAGCGACCAGAAACGCCGGTAGTCCAGTGCCAGCAACAACCACAGGAGGCCCCCGAACCAAACGAGCACCGCGGGTTGGAAGACGGGCCGGAAAAGCCTGCGATAATCCGGGCCGGTTGGTGCGGAGGTCGCAGCCGCAGGGGCCGCGAGTGCGCCCGCGCCGGCAGCCGCCGACGCCGAGGCCGTTGCCGGTCCGCCCGTCGGCACCGCCGGTGATTGCGCTGGGGCCGTCGTCGCAAAGAGCGTCAGGCATCCGAGCAGTGCCAACCTCGCGCCGATCTGTCCAGCGAGCATCGGGGCCTCCTTGCGCCTGCGCGTGCGGAAGATACCTCGAGTCATTCCGGCGTTGCTCACGATATAGTAATGTACCCGGCGGGGCTGCACCAGTTGCATGCCGGCCGTCCTGCGTGGCTACGCCCGCCTGTACTGTCATTCTCCGCTGTTGTTCCGATATTCCGGGCACAGACGGTGCCGGTTTGCGTTCAGGCGCCGCGGGTTGCCGGGCAGGCTTGGCGCCCGTCCCGTGCATCCCTGCACGACGAGCCGGCGGAAACACGGGCAGGTAATACGCCTTCACCGAAGACCGGCCTCGCGATACAATCCGCGCCAACGATGCCTTGCATCCTGCACCTGATCGACGATGCGACGGCGGATGATTCGCTCGTCACGTTGCGTCAACTGGTCCGACGGCTTCCGCGGCCGGAGTACCGGCATATTCTCGGCGTGGTCGGGCGGATGGCGATACCTGCATGGGCCGAAGGAGCGGCGTGCGTGCTTCGGTTCGGATGGCGGCTGGGCTGGGTGCCGACGACGGCCCTGCCTGTTCGCGCGGCCATACGAGACCGCGGCGCGCAGATCGTCCACGCGTGGAGCGATACGACTGCCGCCGTCGCCCAGTTCGCCGCGAGTGGCGACTGCCGCGTGGTTGTCACGGTCGGCGCGCCGCCCGCCCGGCGGGCCTGGAGCAAATGGTGGGCCGCTTTCGGCGGGTTGCCCTCGTCGCCGGCGCCGGCCATCGTGTGCCCGTCGCGGTTGTTCTTTCGTCGGGCGATCGAAGCGGGCATCCCCACGATACGCTGCGGCGTCATCCGGCCGGCCGTCGACTTCTCGGCCATCAACGAGGCCCGACGCACGATGGAGCGCGCAGCCCTCGGCATCTCCGAGGGTGCGCCCGTGCTGCTTACGCCGTCGCCTCCCTCGCGTCCGGGCGGGCATTACTGCGCCGTCTGGGCGGCGGCCGTGCTTCAGCAGATCTGGCCGGGTCTGCGGATCATTCTGCCCGGCGAGTCGACGGAGTGCCGGCGGCTCCGGCGCTTCGCGGCGAGTTTCCGGCAGCCGGACCTGCTCATTACCCCCGGTCGGCGTTTCGAGCTGGAGCAACTCCTGGTTCTGGCGGATCTGATGGTGGTTCCGGCGATCGGTGACGTGCCCACCGGGGCCGTCGCCTGGGCCATGGCGGCCGGCGTCCCGGTCGTCGGCTCGGCCGTTCCGTCGGTGGCCGAGTACATCGCGGATCATCAGAACGGGCTGCTCTGCAAGCCGGGCAAGCCGATGGTCCTGGCGTCGCGAATCCGGGCGGCCATGGGGGATATCGCGCTCATGCGCCGACTTACGGAGACGGCCCGGGCGCAGGCATTCGAGGTCTTCGGTCTGACGCGCTTCGTGAATCAGTACCGCGCACTGTACGAAAACGTGCTGCACGGCCGGCACGCGTTCGAGGGTGTTACGGATGCGGCGTTCGTGGCGTGAGGAAACCGGCCCTCGGGGTCCGGCAAGGCGCGAGGTCGCGAGGCTCTCGCCGACGCGATCCCCCGGCGCGCACGTCCTGTCCTACGGATTGATGCGGTCCGCATGGGGTGTGATCGGCTGTTTCGGCTTGCCGTGGAGGATGTCGTCCGGGATGGGGGTCGGGCGCCCGCTGCGATCCACGCAGGCGAGCGTGCTGGTGGCCTCGCAGAGGATGCGGCCGTCGCGCCGGATTACGTAGGAGTGGTCGATGCGGGCCCGCGTCTGGCGAGTGATGGTCGTCGTGAGGATGATGACATCGTCGTAGTAGGCCGGGGCCTTGAACCGGCACTCGATCCGGGCGACGACGTAGAAGTAGCCGCTCGCCTCGATGTCGCGGTATTGCACGCCGTTGGCCCGGAGCAGTTCGGTCCGCCCCATCTCGAAGAACTCGAAGTAGCGCGAGTGGTGCAGCAGGCCCATCGGGTCGCACTCGGCGTACCGCACGCGGATCTCCAGGTCGCAGGTTGTCACGGGCTCGCTCATCGCTGTCACGTCCGGTCTGTACGCGAGCAGTGTAGCCGCGGCGAAGGAGTTCGCCAAGATTGCGGAGTGCGGCTCCTCCCCGGGGCCGCACTCCACATCATCTCAGCCGCGTTCGATGAGTTTGTCGAACTCCTTCTCCGTGAGCACCTTTACGCCGAGTTCCTTCGCCTTCTCGAGCTTCGAGCCCGGGTCCGCGCCGCAGATGAGGTAGTCGGTGTTCCTGCTCACGGATCCGGCCGCCTTGCCGCCCAGTTCGACGATAAGGTCCTGGATCTCTTTCCGCGAGTATTTTTCCAGCGTCCCGGTGACGACGAGCGTCTTGCCCGCCAGCGGCCGGCGGGCCGAGACATGGCGCTTCGGTTGCTTCATGTTGACGCCGGCTTCGCGGAGGCGATCGATGAGCTTGCGCGCGGCCTTGTTGTCGAAGTACCCGCGGATGCTGGCGGCAACCTCCGGGCCGATGCCCTCGATCTCCTGGAGCTTCTGCTCGTCGGCTTCCATGATCCGGTCCATGTCGCCGAAGTGTTCGGCGAGGAGGTCCGCCGTCGCCGCCCCCACCTGCGGGATATTCAGTGCCGTCACGAGGCGGGCCAGGGGCCGCTTCTTGCTGTCCTCGATCGCGGCGAGCAGGTTGTCGGCGCTCTTCTCGCCCATCCGTTCGAGCGCGATCAACTCGTCGCGCCGCTCGTGCAGCGTGTAGAGGTCCGCCGCATCCTTCACGAGCCCCTTGTCCACGAGCTGTTCGACGAGCGCGGGGCCCACGCCCTCGATGTCCATCTGGTCGCGGCCGCAAAAGTAGCGGATCCGCTCCTTGACCTGCGCGGGGCAGGCGGGGTTCTCGCATCGCAACGCGACGAGGCCCTCTTCGCGCGTGACGGGTTGGCCGCAGGATGGGCACTTGGTGGGGGGAAGGATCGGCTTGGCGTCCTTGGGTCGCTTGTCGGCGACGACCTGCACGACCTGCGGGATGATTTCGCCGGCCTTCTCGACAAGCACCGTGTCGCCGATCATCACGCCAAGCCGCTCGATCTGGTCGAAGTTGTGGAGGCTGGCGCTCTTGACCGTCGTGCCGGCCAGGTGCACGGGTTCGAGGTTTGCCACGGGCGTAATCGTGCCGAGCTTTCCGACCTGGAAGCGGACGGAGAGGAGCCTGCTCTCGGCGCGTTCGGCGGCATATTTGTACGCGATGCACCAGCGGGGGGCGCGGCTCGTCGAGCCGAGGGCGTCGCGCTGGTCGAGCCGGTCCACCTTGATCACGAGGCCGTCCGTCTCGTAGTCGAGCTCAAGCCGCTTCGATTCCCACTCGCGGATGAACGCACAGACCTCGTCGATATCCCGGAAGAGGCGTCGCTGCGGGTTGACGGGGATCCCCCACCGGGCGAACTGGTCCATCAACTGACTGTGCGTCTCGGCCCGCAGCGGGCGGACCTGGCCGAAGCTGTGCGCGAAGAAGGCGAGTCCGCGCCGGGCGACGATCTGCGAATCGAGCTGCTTGAGCGTTCCGGCGGTGGCATTTCGCGGATTGGCAAAGGTCGGTTCGCCTTTTTTCGCCCGCTCGGCGTTGAAGCGGGCGAAATCCGATCGCGGCCAGTAGACTTCGCCGCGGGCCTCGAGCAGCTCGGGTACGTCGCGGCCGATGAGGCGGAGCGGGATCGCGCGGATCGTACGGGCGTTCTGCGTGATGTCGTCGCCGGTCTCGCCGTCGCCGCGTGTGGCCGCCTGCGTGAGAAGTCCGTCTTCGTAGCGAAGCGAAATGGCCACGCCGTCGATCTTCGGGTCCACGACGTATGTGGGCTTCTCGCCGCCGAGGGCCTTGCGCACGCGCTGGTCGAACTCGCGCACCTCGCCCTCTGTGTACGTGTTGTCGATCGAGAGCATGGGCACGGCGTGGCGGACCGGGGCGAAGCCTTCGAGCGGGCGCTCGCCGACGCGCTGCGTGGGCGAATCGGGCGTGATCCGATCGGGGTGCTCGGCCTCGAGCTTCTTGAGCCGGTCGAAAAGCCGGTCGTAGTCGCGGTCGGAGATCTCCGGCTTGGCGAGCACGTAGTAAAGGTAGTCGTGGCGTCGGATCTCTTCACGCAACCGTTCGATTTCGTCCTTGACATCCTTGCTCATGGCGTGGTCTCGGGGTTCGCGCTCAGGGTTCCGGGGGCCGCGTCCTGTCCCAGCTCGTCGCGGCATGCGACGGCCGGCCGTTCTGCGGGCTCGTTTCGTTGCCGGGCGTTTCCGTCGGCAGGCCCCACCCCTCTTTGGCGTCCAAACTGTTCCCATTCTTGCGTGTGTCGTTCGCGCCGGCAAGCTGTTCGTACATTCGTCTCAGGATACCGCGTGCCCGACGATACGCCCAGATACCCGCTCCGAGCATGCCGAGGCCGAGCAGAAGACGGCCGACATTCCAGACCGACATGGGATTGACGGCGACATCGGCTCCGCTTATCGCGAAGATGAAACCGAAGAGAAGAAGGGGGGCGCATAGATGGAATAATGCAAGCATCCGCGTCGCACCACGCACGAACCGATATCGGCGTACAAACAGCCAGGTGGTGCCTGTCCATGTAATGACGCAGCCCGACGCAAGCCCGACGAACTCCCATTGAATTCTCCCGCCCAGCCGGCGCCACGTCCCGAGTTCCGACGTGGCCATCAGCGAGAACCATACGAAGAACAGGGCCGAGACCGCGCCGATCGCCGGCAGGCTCTCCATGCCGCGGATTCGCTTCTCGCGATCCTCCGGCGGAATGCGCAACAAGCGCAAGTCCGACCGATTCCCGCATTCCGGGCAGCGGACGATGTGGCCCTCGGTTGGCAGGCCGAAGAGGTCGTATCGGCACCAGGGGCAGGTGAGGTGTTCGGTCGTTTCGGTGTGCGCGTCCGTCATCGGGCATCCACCCGGCCGCGGGTTTACGGCGTCCGTCGGGTCCGGTTCGTCGCCGGCGTGCGCGAGGCGGACGGCGCACGCCGCGGCGGGTCGGCCAGCAGGCGCTCCATCTGCTTCAGGAACGATGCCTGCCGGTAGTGCCAGGCGAACCGGGTCCGCAGGCGCTCCAGGTAAGGCTCGGCCCGCCGACGCCGCTCGGCGAGCGGTTCTTTGGCCGTGGCGTAGAACTCGACCAGATCCGCCAGTGGCCAGTAGTAGCCGGGGTCTGCCCGGATCGACGCCAGAAACCAGGCCTCCGCGCGATCGCGGTCGCCGAGTCCTTCGTAGCACAGCGCCTTTGCATATTCGATATGCCCGGGGCTGGCGACGTACGGCCATCGCTCCGCCTGCTCGATAGCCGTGAGCGCGTTCGCGTAGTCGCGGTTTCTCACCAGTGTGAATGCCTGCTCCAGGTCGCGGTTCCGGACGCCCTTGAGGTAGTGCAGCGTCCCGGCCGAGAGCAGGATCATTACCGTTGCGATCCGCCCCGCCCAGACGAGCCGTCGATAACGTGAGGATCCCTTGTCGGGGTGTTCGACATACCGTTCTGCCTTCTCCTGTAGCGGCGGGGGTGCCGCAGGCAAAGGAAACGCCTCATAGGCGGGCGGAGCCTCCGAGAAACGGCCCCACACCCTCGCAGTCGGCCGCCGTACGGGCACGGGGGCGCCACGGCGGCTTCGGCGCGACGCGAGCCGCCAGACCACGAGGCTGTGGCCGATCCAGAAGAGGGCGAACGGGATTCCGAACAGCAGGATCTCGCGGTACATCCCGATTGGAATCAAGGGCTCCTTCAGCTTGACATGCTGGTTGGAGAACGGCCACCAGGGCTGGCGGTTGCTTCCCTGGAGTATGTCGAGCACGACGTGCATGGAGATCGAGAAGAGCGTCAGGAGCCAGATCCCGAGCACCGCGCGGCGGGCCAACCACGCGAGCGCCGGCCCGATCAGCAGCGACGCGGCCACGGCGAAGAAGAACGAGTGCGTGACGATCTGCCGATTGCCGAGGCCGACGGTGATGGCGATCTGGTTTGCGATGTCCGGCAGATAGGCCAGGCCGACGAGGATCGGCGCCCAGAGGGCCGCCCCGGGGGAGTCCACCTTCTTCGGTCGCGTGCATTTCGCCGTGGCCAGGCCGACGAACGCATGTCCCAGCACGGGCATCGGGCTGTCACTCCCTCATCCGGCCATCATGGCGCGGTCGAGATCCTTCTCAAATGCCGCTCGCGTTCGGACCCAGGTGTCGCGGTTGATCTGAAGGACGGGTCGGTCCCCTGTGTGGTCCATGCAGTGGTTGTTGAGCAGGCGGAACATGAACTTGAACAGGTTCCGCGGAATCCGCATCCGATCGAAGTAGTCGATGATCTCCTCGTCGCGAATCGTCGAATCGAGCAGATCCCGCAGGGACGGTTCGCCGTTCTCGCCGGATGCACACTTCCGCAGACGTTCGTTCGCCAGATCGTAGAGCGACTGGCCGGTCCAGACGAGCGAATCGACGAGGTTGAGCTTGTCGAGCCGGGCCCTTCGCAGGAAGTCCTCGTCCGCGCGCTCGAGGTAAGGGTACAGCTCGCGCGGCAGGAGCAGCTTGATCCCCAGGCCCGGATGCTTGAGGAACTTCAGCTCAAACAGCGGGTCCAGGAGCTGCCACATCTTTTCCGGTCGGCCCTCGACGGCGTGGGGCTCATCCACGCGATCGGCCAGCACCACGATGCTTGGGTAGCCGAGAGTTTTCAGGATGGCCTGGAGGCGGGAGAGCAGGGCATAGCGGGCGTCGGCGCCTTCAAGATGGCGAATGGGCTGGCCTTCGAGTGCTGCGGGCAAAAAGCGAAGGATCATGGCCTCCAGCTCGCCCAGCCGCCGCTCAAGAACGCGGACGTTCCGGCGAACGTCCTTTGCGCACCTCCGCGCCGCCCAGAGCCGCCGCAGGTGCGGTATCCATACGAGCGGCAGCACTACCAGCGCCGCCCACGCCCAGGGGTGCGTCTCGAGGAACTTTACCACGCTGTGGGCGCCGAAGTGCCAGACGGCCCAACCGCCGGCGGCAAGCACAGCGATGTCGGCGAGCACCGCGAAGAGCCGGGGGGCGGCGGCCCGCCAGGCCCAATAGTGAAGCCGCCGGCGGAGTTGTTCCCAGCGGACGACGCGCGACATCTCCGGCGACTGATCGTACATCGCCGCGAGCATGAGCAGGTCGCGTCGCTGCCCCTGGTCAAGCCGCCGAATCCGTTGTGATGTCAGCGGTGGGCCGAGCACGTCGTCGGTTCCGTGGCCGCCCAGGATCCGGCCGACGAGTTGCCGCACCGCAAGCGAGAAGATCGCATCCATGTGGTCCCAGAGACGCCACCGCGCGAGATCTTCGCCCTCGCGAGAACAGAACGAATCCAGGAACGGATTCAGGTCGTCGTACTCGATGAGAAAGACGCGGCGGTCCTGGTTCTCGGGAGCGGCGTTCCATGCGGCGATGGCCTCGCGCATCTGCAGCCGAAGGGCCGTCTTGCCGCTGCCCTTGTCGCCGAAAACGACGGCGGAGGCGGGTTCCTGCGGCTCGCCGTACACCTTGTCCCAGCAGGGATGACGGCTCTCGGTCATACATCGCTTGAAGACCGGGTCTTCCTTCGCATCTTCCTGCGCGAACGGGTTGGTCGTCAGGCCGTGTTCCTTGAGGAAATCCTGGATTCTCATACGGACCTCCGTCCAGCGGGCGTCCACCTCTGCGGGTTGCGATTCGCTGGCAGAGTACCCGAGAATCCGGCGGTGCTCAACGTGCAACGCCAGCGGCGCAATCGCCGGACAGCCCGACGCCCGGCCTGCCACGGCCGCTCAATGGCCCGGCTTGAACCACCGGCACGCCAGCGGTACCGTCTGGGCCGTTCGGTGTTTCCGATACCATCGAGGATTCCACTACGGAGGCAAGCCATGCGTCGGGTGTTCGCGAAGTCCTTGCTGCTGACGATCCTGTACGGCGCCGGTGCGGCGATTGCGGCCAGACCGCAGGATCCGCCCGATCGCGGCCAGCCGGGCGACGAGATGGTGCAGGCGTATCTTCTCGCCGAGGCGAAGCGGCTCGATGGGCGGTTCTTCGAGGGTCTTGCCAACGCGCAGGACTGGGACAAGGCTCGCCCGAGGCTGCGCGAGGAGTACTTCTACATGCTGGGCCTCTGGCCGCTGCCCGAAAAAACGCCGCTGCAGGCGACCGTCACGCGATCGCTGGACCGGGGCGACTATGTGGTGGACATGATCCACTATCAGAGTCGGCCGCGGTTGTACGTCACCGGGAATCTCTACCGGCCGGCGTCGGTGAAGGCGGGCGAGCGCTTGCCGGCCGTGTTCTACGTGTGCGGGCACTCGAACCAGGGGCGCGACGGCAACAAGACGGCCTACCAGTCGCACGGGATCTGGTTCGCGCGGCACGGCTACGTCTGCCTGGTGGTGGATTCGCTTCAGCTTGGCGAGATCGCCGGCATTCACCACGGCACGTTTCGTGAGGGGCGATGGTGGTGGCACTCCCGTGGTTATACGCCCGCCGGCGTCGAGTGCTGGAACGGCGTGCGCGGCATCGACTACCTGCTCAGCCGTCCGGACGTCGATCCCGATCGCGTCGCCGTCACGGGGATCAGCGGGGGCGGCGCGGCCACGTTCTGGATCGCCGCCGCGGACGATCGCGTGAAAGTCGCCGTTCCGGTCAGCGGCATGGCGGATCTGGTTTCGTACATCGGAACCCGGACCATCAATCACCATTGCGATTGCATGTTCCTGTACAACGTGTTCGAGTGGCCGTGGACCCGCATCGCCGCCCTGATCGCCCCGCGTCCGATGCTTTTCGTCAACAGCGACGACGATCCGATCTTTCCGATGGATGCCAACGAGCGGATCATCAACCGCCTGGAGCGTCTGTACGCCTGGTTCGGCGCGGGCGACCTTGTCGATGCAGTCGTCAGTGTGGGCGGGCACGCCTACCGCCAGGACATTCGGCAGGCGGCCTACCGCTTTCTAAATACGCACTTGAAGGGCGATCCGCGGATCGTGATGGACAGCGAGGTCGATCTTGTGACGGATCCCAAGGACAAGCTCAAGGCCCGTTTCCCTATTGCGCCGGAGGCGCTCCGCGTGTTTCCGAATGACAGGGATATCCCGAAAGACCAGTTCAACACGACGATCGATCAGCGATTCGTCCCGATGGCCGGCGGGAAGCCGCCGGCGCCGGGCGAGTTTGACTCGTGGAAACAGCAGCGGCTCGCGGAGTTGCGGCGCGTCACGTTCCGTCACTTTCCGGAGCGTGTTCCCGAGGCGAAGGTTGTGGGGGATGATTCGTCGGCGAAGGTGCGGTTGAGCGTCGAACCCGGCATCGACTTCCGTCTGTACGATGCTTCGGTCGGGCAAGCGGTGCAGGGCGCGAGGCGTGTCGTGCTGATCGTCCGCGGTGTGGATGAGCCGGCTGACTCGGCCGAGGTGCCTTCGTGGGCGGCCGGACTGATTCCGCCGGGCGATGCCGTTTGTATTTGCGACCCTCGCGGTGTCGGCGAAACCCGCTGGACACGCAAGAATCCGCCGAACTACGTGGAGCGGTCGTGTGCGCTCATCGGCCGGACGGCCGACACGGGGCGCGTGTGGGATGTCGCCGGCGCGGCGCGGTACGTCCGTTCCCGTGCGGGCGGCGAGGCGACCATACACATTCTTGGCAAAGGTGCCGCCGGCGTGATCGGTGCGTACGCCGCGCTGCTGGAGCCCGACATTGCGGCGGTCACGCTGGTTGACCCGCCGGCCGGCCACATGGATGCCGCGGCCCCGCAGTTTCTCAATGTGCTTCGTGTGTGCGACATTCCCGATGCCCTCGGCATGATCGCGCCCCGGCCGCTGCGGGTCGTCGGTGCGGCGGGCGAGGCTTTTGCAAGGACCGCCGCCGTTTACGCCGCCGCGGGGGCCCCGGCGGCATTTACGCAAGAGTGAAAGCGGCCGGCCGCACCCCTGGGCGGCGTTTCGCGACCTGCGTGCGCCTCGCCGCCTATGCCCGGCGGGCGGAGGGCTGTTCGCGCGGGCTTTCGGCGTAGGAATCCAGCCACGGCAGCCGGAACTGGGCGTAGTGTCGCCGCGAGATGGGCGTCGTCGGCGGCGACGCGCCGGTGATCTCCCGGAACGTCGCCGTGTTGACGAGGTGCACGGTTACG
>Ga0272448_1005144_pt1 | contig 14565 bp, 15 predicted proteins | sample YNPCB0191_FD_202220 | JGI IMG/M metagenome (GOLD analysis project Ga0272448, IMG submission 202220) | Hot spring sediment microbial communities from Yellowstone National Park, WY, United States - YNP-CB-019-1 | ecosystem: Environmental > Aquatic > Thermal springs > Hot (42-90C) > Sediment...
CCGAAGAAGAGCGCCACATCGCCCGCCTGACCCTGGTTCGCGGAGCAATGCATCGGCATCACGCCCTGCAATGGCAGAAGATAATTCAGAATCGTAAAAATCGATTTCTTGATTTCGCCGGCGTACGCGGTGTTGCCGATGAGGCAGAGGTGTTGATCGAAATTCAGTGCGATGAATGTGTTCGTCGCGGTTTGATCGATTTGCGGAAGCGCCTTGAACGACGGCGCGGCGAGCACGGTGAATTCCGGAATGTGGCGCCGATATTCCTCGTTCGTCCTCGGCAGCAAGAACATATTGCGCGCGAAGAGCGAATGCCACGCTAGCTCGGTCACGATGCGAATCGGCATCCGGTATTCCGGATCCGCGCCGACGTAGCAGTCCTGCACGAATACATCGCGCCCTTGAAAGAAACCTTGGAGGCGACCGAACAGCTCGTCGAATTTCTCCGCCGCGAACGGGCGGTTGTACTGCCCCCACCAAATATTTTTCTCAGACGATGGTTCGCGCACGATGACTTTGTCGCTGGCGGAGCGCCCGGTGTGCTGACCGGTCTTGGCGACGAGCGGACCTTGGAGTGTGAGTTTGGCTTCATTGCGGAAGATGATTTCCTCGTACAGCGCTTCGGTCGGCAGGTTCCAGTACACTTGCCGCAAATTGGTCAAGCCAATGTTATCCAGCCCGAAATCGCTTTTGAGCGCGCTGGCTTGCGCCTGCGCGGGGGTCTTGATGTCCAGAAGATTATTCATGTCACATCCAATCCCGGATCATTTTTTTGTCACCGATGTAGATTTCGTTGGGCGAGTTCGGATCGAGCGCCCACTTGATGCGCGCGATGCCTTCGGTGACGTCTTTCACCGAGCCGGCGTAACTGAGCCGCAGATGTCCTTCCATGCCGAACTCTTTGCCGGGCACGGTGACGACGTACGCGCGCTTGAGCAGCAGATCCGACAGCGCGACCGAGTCGTTGGTGTACGCGCGAAAGTCGGGTAGGCAGTAGAACGTACCTTCCGGCTTGACGCACTTGACGCCGTTGAACGAGCGCAGTTCTTGCAGGATGATGTCGCGGTTGTTCTGGATCGACAGGCGCAGATTCTCCACGATGCTTTGCAAACCGATGAGCGCGCCTTCTGCGGCGACCTGGAGAAAGGGCGAGGTGCAGGTGGTGATCTGACTTTGCACGTTCGTCATCACTTGGACCAGCTTGCGGTTGGCAATCGCCCAGCCAATGCGAAAACCGGTCATGCCGTACAGTTTCGCGACCCCGTTGACGATGATGACCTGGGTGGTCTCGACATCCTTGTTCGTGAATTGGTATGCCGGCGACGCGCGCTTGCCATCGAAGACGAGTTTGTGATAAATGTCGTCCATGATGACGTAGATGCCCTTGCGCTCGCAAAAATCGATGATCGTGGCAAGGAACGCGTCGGAGAAGATGACGCCGGACGGATTATTCGGACTGTTGAGGATGATCGCTTTGGTCGACGAGGTCACCACGCGCTCGATGTCTTCAAAGCGCGGATGAAAGGTGCCGTCCTCCGGCGCAACGATCACCGGCACGCCGTAACACATCTTGACCATTTCCGGGTAACTCACCCAGTACGGCGCGAGGATGATCACTTCTTCCTGCGGATTGAGGATCGAGTACAGAATGTTAAAGATCGATTGCTTGGCGCCCGCGGAGACGATGACGTTTTCCGGCGCGACCACGCGATCGTAATTCTCCTCGGTATACCGGATGATCGCTTTTTTCAGCGAGGGGAGTCCGTCGGTCGGCGAGTACTTGATGTCGCCGGTGCTCAGCTTGGCGGTGGCGCTGAGGATCGCGGTCATCGGCGCGCGGTTCTTGGGTTCGCCAATGCCGAGGTGGATCACGGCTTCACCGCGTTCGCGCAGCAGGCGCGCCTCTTCGTTGAGCCGCAGCGTCGGCGATTCGGCAATCGATTTTGCCAATGTGCTCATGCTCATGGGGGGTGGCTCCTTTGGGAACGTGACCAGGATGACTCTGATTATACAACGCGGCGGCGGATTTACCAAAATGCCCGCGCATTTCACGCGAGCAATAAAAAACCTTGCGAAGGTTCTTGAACCTTTGCAAGATTTCGGTTCAGCCCAGGTCGACCAGAAGGCGATCGCCTTCTGTCTTCACCGGGTACGTCTTGATGGGAAACATCGGCGGCAGCGCGGTCACCGCGCCGGTCTTCAAGTCAAAGCGTCCGCCGTGCCGCGGGCACTCGATCTCGCCGTCGATCAGTTCTCCATCGGCGAGTGTGCCGTTGTCGTGCGTGCAGAGGTCTTGCGTCGCAAAAAACGTCCCTTCCCAGTTTGCGATCAACACGCGCCGGCCGTTGACCGCAAAAGCTTTCATCTGTCCCGGTTTCACCTCAGTCGTTTTCGCGACTGCAACCAAGTTAGCCACCGCGGTTCTCCCGTTCGAATGCTAGTCTTCCTCTTCCTCGTCCGGCCAGGTGTGGATGCCGTACGCGCCGGCTTTGACGACTTTGAGCGGCAGCAGTGCGCATTTGATGCGCGTCGGTCCCAGCGGAATCCCCAGCATGTCGAGAATGTATTGCTTGTCGATTTTCTTGATCTCGTCCAGCGATTTGCCGATCAGCGCGTCGCTCAGCATCGAGGCAGACGCCTGGCTGACCGCGCAGCCCTTGCCGTTGAATTTCACATCTTCGACGATATTGTTCTTCAACTTGATGTCGAAGCGGATCTTGTCACCGCACAAGGGATTCGAGTCTTCGTACGAAATATCCGCGTCGGGTATTTCGCCGTGATGGTGCGGGTGCTGGTAATGGTCGAGAATGAGTTCGCGATAGAGGTCATCCATGACACTGCTCTGGTTTCAATGGGTTTGGAGCGTTTCTTCTGGTTTCAAGTGATTGAACCAACCCGCGGAAACAACTTGAAACCATTAAAACGAAGCAAAACTACGGTCGGAAAATCTGCCGCACTTTTGCCAGGGTTTCGACCAGTTTGTCGATTTCCTCCGGCACATTGTAGATGTAGAACGACGCGCGCGTCGTCGCCGGGAGGCCATAGTATTCGTGCAGTGGCATCGCACAGTGATGCCCCGCGCGCACACAGATTCCTTCGCGGTCAAAGATCTGCGCGACATCGTGCGGATGCACGTCGGGCACGTGGAACGCGATGACGCCGGCGCGCTCGTCCGGGTTCAGCGGACCCAGAATGCGGATGTCTGGCACCCGGCTCATCTGGTCGAGCGCGTACGCCGCCAGGTCGCGTTCGTGCGCGCGGACGTTTTCCATGCCGAGTTCGGTCAAATAATCGACGGCGACGCCCAAGCCGATGGCTTCGCCAATCGCCGGCGTGCCGGCTTCGAACTTCCATGGCAGCTCGTTCCAGGTGGCTTCTTCCAGGTGCACTTCGCGGATCATGTCGCCGCCCGTCAGGAAGGGTTCCATATGTTCGAGCAGCGCGCGCTTGCCGTACAGGATGCCGACAAACGGTCCCAGCATTTTGTGCCCGCTGAACGCGAGGAAATCAGCGTCCAGCGCCTGCACGTCGACCGGCAGATGCGGCACTGCCTGCGCCGCGTCCACGATGCACACCGCGCCCACCGCGTGCGCGCGGTCGATGATCTGCTTGATCGGCGTGAGTGTGCCGGCGACATTGGATGCCATCGTCGCCGCGACGAGTTTGGTTTTCTCGGTGATCAGCGTTTCGATGTCTTCCGCACGCAAGCGTCCCTGGTCATCCACGCGGATGAATTTGAGCCGCGCGCCCTTTTCTTTCGCCAGTTGCTGCCAGGGGACGATGTTCGCATGGTGTTCGAGCATCGTCGCGACGATTTCGTCACCGGCGTGAATATTCGCTCTGCCCCACGTGTACGCGACGAGATTGATCGACTCGGTCGCGTTGCGCGTGTAGATCACTTCGCGATAGGACTTGGCGTTGATGAACTTTTGAACCTGTTTGCGCGCGCCTTCGTACCGCGCCGTCGCTTCCTCAGCGAGCGCGTAGACGCCGCGGTGGATGTTCGCGTTGAACTTGCGATAATACTCATCCATCGCGCGGATCACAGTTTCCGGCTTTTGCGAAGTGGCGGCGCTGTCGAGATAAACCAACGGCTTGCCGTTCATCGTCTGCTGGAGGATCGGAAAGTCCTCGCGGATTGCCGCGACGTTGAGTCCTTTGGTGGTCACCCAGTTCGTTGTCGCCATCTTTGCCCTCATGCAAGAGGCGGAGTGCGAGCGGCGAAGAACGATCGGGCGCTCTGCCTCACACCCCTTGCCCTTTGCATTACCACCCCATCAGCAAACCGGGGTCTTCCATATAGTTGGGATCCCACAGATCGGGCAGCACCGTCATCTTGATCTTCTTGCCCGCGGTTTGCTCGGCGGTGTCCTTCACTTGCTGAATCAGCCAACCGCCATATGGGCAGAACGGCGTCGTCAGCATCATTTTGATTTCTGGCTCGTCCAGGTTCAAATTGATTTCGCGGATCAGACCGAGCTGAACGACATCGAGTCCAATTTCAGGGTCTTTGACCGCGCGCAGCGCTTCCTTGATTTGTCCTTCCGGACTATTGGCGTCGTATTCTGGCATGGGATGCAGGGATTCGATAGTCGAATCGCTCATGCTCACCTCTCGCTCATCATCCAATCCAGGTCAACCGATAATTGCAAACCCCCATCCAGGGTCGATGCGGACGGGGGCTGCAGAAATGAACAACAAGCCATTATGCCGTCTTACCGGGCGATCCCCACTTGGCTTGGAAATCCGCCGCCGACAATTTGTAGAAATCAGCATTCTTCTGAATGTACGATTTCCACTCGTCCTTGACATCCGGCTCGGGGAAGATCGCGCTGACCGGGCATTCGGGCACGCAGGCGCCGCAGTCAATACAAGTGTCGGGGTCGATGTACAACTGCTGCACCGGCTCAAAATCGCTTTCATCTTTCTTGGGATGGATGCAGTCGACCGGGCACACGTTCACGCACGCGGTGTCCTTGGTGTTGATGCAGGGCTCAGCAATCACGTACGCCATTGTTTTTCTCCTTTCTTGAGGAAATTGGATTGCTTATTCTGTCGACAACGTATGGGCGAGCACAATCGGCTGAATGAGCTTTTGCCCGGTGGCTTTGCGGCTGGGATATTCGCGGGCGCCGCCTTTCAGGGTATCCATACCGAGTGTCGCGCAACGCAGTCGAGATTTTACCACATCTTCACCCATTTGGTCAATTAGCGGCGTGTACGGCATCGTCTCGATTTCTTTGAGCGTCTTGCCCTTGACGAGTTCCGTGACGAGCGAGGCGCCCGCCATGCTGATCGTGCAGCCCCTGCCTTCGAACGTGACGTCGGTCACGCGATCGTTTTCGTCGACCTTAACGTACATTGTTACGACGTCGCCGCAGCCGGGATTGCCCCCGTTGACGAGAATATCCGGGTCGTCCAGCGCGCCCTGATTGCGCGGATGCTGGTAGTGATCGAGAATAAATTCGATGTACTCTTGTCGGTCCATTTTGATTGATTGTAGGGGCGAGCCGCCGGCTTGCCCCTACGCGCGATTATTTCTCGATCGGCGCGCCGACGAGGTTGCCCCATTCCGTCCACGAGCCGTCGTAGTTGCGCACCTTCGGATAGCCGAGCAAATACTGCAGCACAAACCAGGTGTGGCTGGAGCGTTCGCCGATGCGGCAGTACGCGATCACATCCTTGTCCGGCGTGATGCCTTGCGACTGGTACAGTTCCCTCAATTCGTCCGCCGATTTGAAGGTGCCGTCTTCGCGCGCCGCTTTCGCCCACGGAATGTTCTTCGCGCCTGGAATATGTCCGCCGCGCAGCGCGCCCTCCTGCGGATAGCCCGGCATATGCAAGAGTTCGCCGGTGTACTCCTGCGGCGAGCGCACATCGACCAGTGGATTGCCGGCGGTCACGTGCTTCATCACCTGATCGCGGAACGCGCGAATCTTGGTGTCATCGCGCTCCTTGGCGACGTAATTGGTGCTCGGATACTTGGGCGTCTCTTTCGAGAGCGGACGATTCTCGGCGATCCACTTTTGGCGTCCGCCATTCATCACGACACATTTCTCGTGACCGAACAGCTTGAACACCCAGAAGGCATAACATGCCCACCAGTTGTTCTTGTCGCCGTAGAAGATCACCGTCGTATCGTTCGCGATGCCACGGCTGGACAAAAGCATTTCGAATCCTTTACGGTCGATATAATCCCGGACGATGGTGTTCTGCAAATCGACATGCCAATCGATTTTGACCGCGCCGGGAATGTGCCCGACCTCGTACAGCAGAATATCTTCGTCCGATTCGACGATGCGGATGTTCGGGTCGTTCAAGTGCTGGGCGACCCATTCGGTCTCCACCAGCACTTCAGGATGAGCGTATGCTGACATGGTCTATCTCCTACCGGACAAGCCGGCGGGCTTGCCTTACCCTCCAATCTTCGATTTGATGACCGCCGTCAATTCTTCGCGGATGGATTCGAGCGGAATCTTCTGCATCAGGGGGTCGAAAAAACCTTCCGTGATGAGTTGTTCTGCCTGTGGGCGCGGGATGCCGCGCGTCATGAGATAGAAAACCTGCTCCGGGTCGATCGGTCCCACCGTCGCGCCGTGCGTACACCGCACGTCATTCGCTTCGATCTCGAGTTCCGGGATCGAATCCGCGTGCGCATGCTCGCTCAGCAGAATATTCCGGTTCGCCTGGTATGCGTCCGAGCGCTGTGCGTTGGGATTGACGCGAATCAAGCCGCGGAACGCCGAGTATGCTCTGTCTTTCAGTGCGCCTTTGTACAGCAAGTCGCTGGTCGAATGCCCGACGATGTGATTCTGGAAGGTGTGCTGATCGAAATGCTGCTGGTCGTTGCCGAAGAAAAAACCGAGCAGGGCGGCGTTCGTGCCGGTGCCGACCATCTTGCAATCCAGAAACGCTTTCGTCGTCTGGCTGCCGAGCGTGCCGACGAGCCAGGTGAGCGCCGAATCTCTTTCGAGCAGTGCCGTCTGCGAGCTAAAGTGCCAGACGTTTTGCGCGTAATCCTGAAGGTGAAAATATTGCAGGTTCGCTCCCGGCTTCAAGATGAGTTCGACCGCGCCATCGGAAAAACGCTGCGTTTCGTTTTCCTTCGACGCATAGTTCTCGATCAGCTTGACCGATGCGCCTTCGTCGAGCACCACGAGCGTGTGCGTGAACATCGCGAGGTTCGGCGCGTCAAAGTACAGCAGCGTTTGCAGCGGCAGATCGATGGCGACGTTGCGCGGCACGTACAGGAACGTGCCGCCGCTGAAAAACGCGCCGTGCAGCGCGGCAAATTTCAAGTCCCCCACCGTGTTGCCATATCCACCGCCTTCGTGCTTGCCGCTCTTGCCGGTCGATGGCTTGGCGCTCGCGTAACGATTCTCGCTGTACGTCACCGCCTTGGTCATAAAATATTCCATGACCAGGTCGGGATGCTCGCGGATCGCGGTGTCGATGTCGCAAAAAATCACGCCGCGGCGCTTCAGGTCGTCGGCGAGACGCGTGTACGCGACGGTGGAATTGTGCTGGGCGAGAACGCCTGCCGCGTTCGGATCGTCTCGCACTTGCTGAAATTTCGCGGGCAGCGCCGCAGGCGCGCCGTGCGGTTCCGCCCCGGCGGCAAATGGAACGACTGCATCGAGATTCAAATCCTTGACCGAGGTCCGCCGCCACAATTCGTCGTTCGGCGCGGGCATCGGCGTCTCTTCGTACAAATGCCATGCTTCGAGCCGGCGCGCGAGCACCCAGCCCGGTTCATTCTTGCTTTTCGACAACGCCTCGATGGCTTCTTTGGTCAATCCATTTTTGGTATTCAGGGTTGCTGCTTGGTCAGCCACGTACGATGTTCCTCCCAACAGTAGAGACGTTGCGTCACAACATCTCTACATTGTTATCCCACCGACCCTTCCATTTGGAGCGAAATCAGGCGGTTCATTTCTACCGCGAATTCCATCGGAAGCTCTTTGACAATCGGTTCGATAAACCCGCTCACGATCATCGTCGATGCCTCCGCTTCGGTCAAGCCGCGCGACATCAGGTAGAAGAGTTGCTCCTCGCCGATTTTCGAGACGCTCGCTTCGTGTCCGATCGTCACATTGTCCTCGTCCACTTCGATGTACGGGTACGTGTCCGAACGCGACTGCTCGTCCAGTAGTAACGCGTCACAGCGTACGTTCGACTTGACGCCTTCCGCGCCAGGGTAAACTTTTAGCAAGCCGCGGTACGAGGTGCGCCCGCCGTCCTTGGAAATCGATTTGCTCGAAATCACGGACGTGGTGTACGGCGCGCCATGCACGACCTTGCCGCCGGCATCCTGGTGCTGTCCCTGGCCGGCAAACGCGACCGAGAGAATCTCGCCGTGCGCGCCCTTGCCCATCATATAGACGCTGGGGTATTTCATCGTCAGTTTGGAGCCGAGATTGCAGTCTACCCATTCCATCGTCGCGTCTTCGTACGCGACCGCGCGCTTGGTCACGAGGTTGTACACGTTCGACGACCAGTTTTGGATCGTCGTATAGCGCACGCGCGCGTTCTTGTGTACGATGATTTCGACGACCGCGCTGTGCAGCGAGTCGCTGGAGTACGTCGGCGCAGTGCACCCCTCAACGTAATGGACGTACGATCCTTCGTCTGCGATGATCAGCGTCCGCTCGAACTGCCCCATATTGCGCGCGTTGATACGAAAGTACGCCTGCAGCGGCATATCGACGTGCACGCCCGGCGGAACGTAGATGAATGAGCCGCCTGACCAGACCGCGCTGTTGAGCGCGGCGAACTTGTTGTCCGCCGCCGGAATCACGGTGCCAAAGTACCGTTTGACCAGGTCCGGGTGTTCTGCCAGTCCCTGATCCATACCGAGGAAAATCACGCCCTGCTTTTTCAGCGACTCTTGGATATTGTGGTAAACGACCTCGGATTCGTACTGCGCACCCACGCCGGCGAGAAATTTCTTCTCGGCTTCCGGAATGCCAAGCCGGTCGAACGTGCGTTTGATGTCGCTGGGTACTTCGTCCCAGGAGCGTTCCGCCTTGTCGGTCGCGCGCAGGAAATAGTAAATGTCGTTAAAGTCGATGTCGTTGAGATTGCCACCCCACTGGGGCAGCGTTTTCTTGTAAAAAATGTCGAGCGCGCGCAGGCGGAATTGGAGCATCCAGTCCGGCTCGTTCTTCATCCACGAAATCTCTTCGACGATTTCGCGGCTCAGTCCTTTCTTGGCTTTGAAGACATACTTCTCCGGGTCGTAGAACCCGTATTTTTCTTTGTAGACGGAACTCGATGCCCCGATGTCAAACGCGCTCTGATTCTCTGTCATTGCTTCCTCCCCTGCGGGTCAAACAGGTAGACCCGTCCGTTTGTGCGTGCCTCGCCGGTGTGCCTATCTATTTGCCGACCGCGTCGTCTTCCTTGATCCAATCGTATCCCTTCTCTTCCAACTGCAACGCGAGATCCGGTCCGCCCGAAAGGGCGAACTTGCCGCTAATCATCACATGGACGAAATGTGGCTTGATGTAATTCAGAATGCGCTGGTAGTGCGTAATCAGCAATATGCCGATGTTCGGTCCAGCAACGGCATTCACGCCTTCCGAGACGATGCGCAGCGCGTCAATGTCCAAGCCGGAGTCCGTCTCGTCGAGCACGGCGAGTTCCGGGTTGAGCACGGCCATTTGCAGAATCTCGACGCGTTTTTTCTCGCCGCCGCTAAAGCCGTCGTTCAAATACCGCGTCGCAAAGGTGGGATCGAGTTTGAGCAGCTGCATCTTCTGCGTCATCAGCTTGCGGAATTCCGGAATGCTGATGGCTTGCGCGTCGCCGTTCGTGCCGGTCTCTCTTCGTTTGGCGTTGAGCGCGGTACGCAAAAAGTTGGCGACGGTCACGCCCGGGATCGCCAGGGGATACTGGAACGCGAGAAAGATGCCCTTGCGCGCGCGCTCGTCCGGTTTCCACGCGGCGATGTTCTCGCCCTTGTACAAGATTTCGCCTTCCGTGACGACGTACTTGGGGTTGCCGGCAAGCGTGTTCGCCAGCGTCGATTTGCCAGACCCATTCGGTCCCATCACGGCGTGAATTTCGCCTTGGTTGATGGTCAGGTCAATTCCCTTGAGGATTTCTTTTCCATCGACCTGCACGTGCAAGTTCTTGATGACGAGTTCAGGTGTCATTGCGATTCGAGCGCTCCTTAAAGGTTAAAAACTAATCAAAGCGGAGAGCCAGCCAAAACTGGTACGCCACTGCGTTCTATCTTAAAGCAAATTCATTCTATTTGCAAACTGTAAAATCGATATAAGAAAGGCACAGAGCGGGTAAAGAAAACGTTAGAAATGGAAACGAATGTTTCTGTGTGTCCTTGATTCTTTCTGGCGTTCGGACGGAGTCTGGAATCCCGGATTATATTTGACAGTGGACGAAGGGCAGGTTACAATACAACAAAAGTACGTTGGGTCGATGCGGAGCCCGCGAGGAGAAGAACGTCAACGATGATTGAGGAATCTGTTGCCTACAGTGTGGTGGTGCTCACCGCGCGTCATTCGATTACCGGCGAGTTGTTGTTCCGCGATCAGAGGCTTTCGGATTTCTTGAATGATCGCCGCGAGACCGTCGTCAGTCTGCGCAAAGTTCAGGTGGCGCGGCTCCGCGAGCCGGGCAAAATCTTGCAGGAGCATCCTGCCGCGGTCGTTCCCAAGGCGTGGGCTGTCGTCGTTTTCGAACCGCCGCAAAAAGCGATTCCACCCGCGAAGCGGTTTTATGGATATGTGCGGAAGCAGATGCACGAAGTTTTCCTAGTCATGGAAGGAATGGAAGTCCGCGGCACGCTGCATACCACCGGCGATCTCGATTTGCGCCGGATCCTCACGGCGACGGGCGAGTCGTTCCTGCCGCTGACTCGCGCGGTGGTCACCCTCGACGCCAACGAACGTTACGTCATCGAGCAAGAGGCGATCATGGTGAACGCGAACCTGATTCGCTATATCGCCAAAGTCGAGGTCCCGCATACTCCAGCGCCAACCCCCATCGCGAGACTCCAGAGCGTAAAACCATAGAGCGCGTCTATTGTTCGCGCGTCACCGCGCGAAATGCTTCTTGCAGTTTCAGCGTGATCGGACCAGGTTTTCCGTCTCGCACTTGCCATTCGTCCACTTGGACGATCGGCATTACCTCACTGGTTGTGCTCAAGAGTACCAACTCCGCCGCGTTCTTGAGTTCGTTCTGGAAGACCGGGGATTCTCGCACCGGGATTCCCAAGGCGCGGCACAACCCCAGCGTCACCTCTCGGGTGATCCCACCGAGGATGTAGTTGCATTTGGGATAGGTCACCAACTCGCCGTCGAAGACGGCGGCGAAATTGCTGTGCGATCCTTCCGTGACCGCACCGTCGCGCACAAAGAGCGCCTCGTCCGCGCCGCTCTCTTTGGCTTGCTGGTTGGCGAGCACGTTGGGCAAGAGCGCGACCGATTTGATGTCGCAGCGCGCCCAGCGAAGATCCGGGACGAGAATGACTTTTGCGCCGGCGGCTCGAGGCGGGTCGAGCGGCGCGGCGGACAGATAGACCGTCGGCGCCGTTGGGCTATCTGGGAACGCGTGCTGGCGCGGCGCCGCGCCGCGGGTGACCTGAATGTAAATGGTCGCGTCGCGCGCGAGCAAATCGTTTCGCTTGAGCAATTCCTGGGCGATGTCGTGGAAGCTTTCCACGTCCACGCCGGCAATCCGGATTTCGCGCAGACTCCGTTCCAACCGGCGGAAATGCTCATCGGGCTTGAACAATCGACCGCGATACGTGCGAATCACTTCATAGACGCCGTCGCCGAACAGAAAGCCGCGATCGTCCGGCGAAATTCGGATTTCGTCTTTGGGAACGAAATGGTTGTTAAAGTAGGCGATCATTCCTCATGGCTCCTCTGCACCGATTCTGGCGAGAATTATTTTGCCGCATAATCTCCTGGGTTGGACATTATGCGGCAAGTGCTTATTAGAATCCCGTTGGCTATTTCTTTCCCACCTTCTCGACAAAATAGCGATGGAACCGCGTGTCCTTTGTCAGCTCTGGATGAAACGAAGTTGCCATCAAGTTGCCTTGCTGCGCCGCGACAATCGTGCCGTCCTCTAACTTGGCGAGCACCTCGACGCCCTCGCCGACGCTTTCCAGCAGTGGCGCGCGGATGAAGATCGCGTGGAAGGGACGCGCCTGTCCGTTCTCCGCCGCGCTGATTGCCGGCACGTCCAGGTCTTGCTCAAAGCTATCTACCTGGCGACCGAACGCGTTGCGCTTGACCTTCACGTCCATCAAGCCCAGCACCGGCTGTTTCCGTCCCACATCCTTGGCGAGGAAAATCATGCCCGCGCACGTGCCCCATACCGGTTTGCCAGAATTGCAGAACGCGCGCAGCGGCTCGATCAAGCCGAATTCGGCGGCGAGTTTGCCGAACGTCGTGCTCTCGCCGCCGGGAATGATCAAGCCGTCGAGGTCCTCGAGTTGTTCCGCTTTCCGCACTTCGACCGCCTCTACGCCGAGCGATTTGAGAACTTGGATATGTTCGATAAAGTCGCCCTGCAAGGCGAGAACGCCAATTCGCATCGAAATCCACTCGTCACGTCATATTTGAGCATTGGAACGTTCCAGCGTTCCAGCGTTCTACCACCCGCGCCCCGCCAACAATTCTTTTTCCGGAATCTGCTTCGCGGCGAGACCGGACATGGGCTCGCCCAAGCCGCGCGACACCTTGGCGATGATCTCGGGATCGTTATAGTGCGTGGTCGCTTCGACGATTGCTTTGGCGCGCTTGGCTGGATCGCCGGACTTGAAGATGCCGGAGCCAACAAACACGCCGTCCACGCCGAGCTGCATCATCAGCGCTGCGTCCGCCGGCGTCGCGATGCCGCCCGCGGCAAAGTTCACGACTGGCAAGCGCCCGAGTTCCGCCGTCTCTTTCAACAGTTCGTACGGCGCGCCCATTTCTTTTGCCACGTGCATCAATTCGTCCGGACGCATATGCTGAATGCGGCGGATTTCGCCTAACACCGTGCGCGCGTGCCGCACTGCCTCGACCACATCGCCGGTGCCGGCTTCGCCTTTCGTGCGGATCATCGCCGCGCCTTCGCCGATGCGCCGCAGCGCTTCGCCGAGATTGCGGCAGCCGCACACGAACGGTACTTTGAAAGCGTGCTTGTCGATGTGGTTCTCTTCATCCGCCGGTGTCAATACTTCGCTCTCATCGATGTAATCGACGCCGAGCGCCTCCAGCACTTGCGCTTCGACGAAATGACCGATGCGCGCTTTCGCCATTACCGGGATGGTGACCGCGTCCATGATTTCGAGAATCTTTTCGGGGTCCGCCATGCGCGCGACGCCGCCCTCGCGGCGAATGTCCGCCGGCACGCGCTCGAGTGCCATCACCGCGCACGCGCCCGCATCTTCCGCGATCTTGGCTTGCTCCGCGTTCGTCACATCCATAATGACGCCGCCTTTGAGCATCTGCGCGAGTCCAACCTTGACCGCCCAGGTTCCAACTTGTTTCTCTGCCATCTCAAACCTCCCGCCGGCTTTTTCCTTTTGACACGAAAAATCACGCTCCACATCTGCACGATGGCTCGGGGAACGTGTCCGCTCCCGATATTATGCCAAAAGCGATACCTTGTCAAGCAAATTTGCACAAGAGCAGAGACCAGGCATCTGCCTGGTCCCTGGGGATCTACGTTGTTGCTACCGGCTTTTTCGGAACGCGCCGCCGGAAGATCGCGCGCAGGATGAGCGCGAGTGCCACAAGGGGCAGGAGCAGGATGATCAACACCGGCAGCACGAACAGGACGAGCCAGATAACGAGGTTGATGATGCCCTGCAGCGCTTGAATCAGCGCGCGCAGCGCCTCCGCGGCGGTCTGGTTCGGCATCCACGTTTCGGGTTCGACAATCTGAATTTCCTGGTGCGGCACGAGTTCAACCGTGAGGGTGGCGAGCGCGGTGGTTCGTTCGAGCAAGTTCATCTGACCTTTGAGTTGTTCGATTTGTCCCTGAACCGAGGTCAGTTGATTGTAGACCGCGAGAATGTCTTCGGCTTTGTTCGATTTCTCGCGCACGCTGTTGAGCAATTGGCGCAGTTCGTCGCGGGTGGCGACCAAATTCGTCATCCGCGCGTTGAGGTCGGTGTACTGATCGGTGACGTCATTCGAATTCTTGTTGCGGCTGAGCACTTTCAACCCCGCCGCTTCGATTTGCTTCTGCGCAGCGTCCAGCGATTCCGCCGGAATGCGCAGTGTGATGGTGCCGCGCATTTGACCCTGCGGGTCGCGGCTCAGGTTCGACGCGGCGACGTACCCTTTGTACTGCGCCGCGATGGCGGTGATATCGTTGACCGCCTTGTCCGTGTCTGCCACTTCGAGGCGCAGGTTCACGGTGTAAACGATCATGCGGTCGGCACTCGCCGCGTTCGGCAAGTTCCCCGTGGAGTCTGTCGCACCACTTTTGAATCCTTCACCTGAAGGGGGCAACGCCGTCGGTGCCCCTGCCGGGACGACGCGTAGGGCGGGCATTGCCGGCGCGGAGGTAGGCGCGGGCATCGCCGCTGGCGCGGAGCAG
>Ga0272448_1005145_pt1 | contig 14563 bp, 14 predicted proteins | sample YNPCB0191_FD_202220 | JGI IMG/M metagenome (GOLD analysis project Ga0272448, IMG submission 202220) | Hot spring sediment microbial communities from Yellowstone National Park, WY, United States - YNP-CB-019-1 | ecosystem: Environmental > Aquatic > Thermal springs > Hot (42-90C) > Sediment...
TGGTTCTGACGTAGTTCAACAGGTTCCCGTAAGCTCCTCCACCCATGAGGGCTAAGAACGGGAAAGCAGCGAAAAAGAGCCTTTCACCATCATACTTGGGCGCTCGAGGCAAGCTGCAGACCCCAATAATGGTAGCAGCGATCAAGAAATATAACATCGGAACAGAGCGGCGGCGCCACTGCCACAATGTTATGAGGGCCCCCGCCACAATCATAAGGAGTGACCACACTGGAACGCATATTCCCGTAATGACGAGCGGATAATGCCACGGCGCCGGTGGGCCGTAGATATAGCCCCACATCTGGCCCATGTAAAACACTGCAGTGTTTTGATGTGATGCATAAAATTTCACGTACTCGGCAAGGCGTACGAGCGGATCATACCATAACCATGGCCACAGCGCAAAAGCAAAAAGTGGAGAAAGAACGAAGATCGAAAATATATTCGAACCGTAATCTCTCCGGTGGTACAATTGCCCCCACAAAAGGAGAGGTAGTGGGAGAAAGAGTGCCGTGACTTTTGTGTCAAATGCCAAAGCATAGGCGAAAGCACCGACCACCGCCATCCACCCACGCTGGATGCCTGCCAGATAAGCCCATACGAGAAACACAGTGGTAAAAGCGAAGAGGGTTTCAGAAGCGGCAATGTGAGCATGGCCAAAGACTCGGGGCATTAACCAATACATGAGTGCTCCTAGGAAGCCTCCTGCGCGTCCGTATGTCCGTGAACCAAGGATGTAGAGCAGAGCGACGGTCAGTCCGAAGACGACCGCAATAGGCAAACGCATTGCGATCATCTCGGGAACATTGTAACCGGCAAGGAACGTCAGACCCAATCCAATAACCATCTTGGGAAGTGGAGCAACTTCCGGATGCAGAGGATCTTCGCCTGTCATCTGTAGTCCCCATGCACTGTCGATTGCGCGAGGATCGAGAAGGCCAGGCTTGCCCTGGAGAAAATCCCACACCCATTGGCCTGCACTTGCTGCAGGGCGTAGGTAGAGAGCTTCGTCCCATGAGTGGCCGATACCTCGATAAGAGAGGGCGACAGAAAAGAATGCACCCACGCAGAGGATCAATGCGAGAAGGAAATCGAGAAGGCGTGTCCGTGTGGCGAAGTAAACGTCGGATTGCGATGTGCTCGTTGTCTTCTTTGGTGACACATCAAGCCCCGGGATGGTTGTTGGCTTGACTGGCGCATCGGCATTCAAACCTATGACGCGCAGCCGTTGCTGCGGTAAACCTACTGTTTCCGCAGAACGTACAGGTTTTTCTCCAGTGGCTCCTTCCCCATTTGCGGCAATGTCTTGTTTCGGACGATTCGTTTTTCGTGGCATAAGTTCCTCAAGAGAAGCACAGGTCTTTCAGCTCAAGTTGCAAATCTTCTGTTCCAAAGTACGTGTTGATTGAAGGCGTAAAAACTATGTCGAAGTGTGAGCCTGCTTGTTCCTGAAGGGGCCCAATAAGCTCCCCTAGATTGTAACCGATGACATCGAATTTCGCACCGTTACTCGCAACCGCCAATCTAATGTGATTGCGTTGAGCTCCTACCAATTGGGGAGACGAAGCGAGGCGAACTCCCTCCATAGACAAAACCACTGGCGGATTGCTGTCGCCAAATGGCTCGAGTGTTTTCAAAGACTTTACCAAATCGATGTCGAGCTCGTGAGGCTCAACCGGTGTGTCAATTGTTAACTCGGGCACGAGATCATCAGGCTCCAGGTGCATATGGGCATATGAGTTTATTGCATCTCGAAAAGAATCAATGTTTGCAGCCGTAAGGCTAAGCCCAGCTGCCTGAAGGTGCCCCCCATACTCGAGAAGGTGATCCTTTACTGCCTCAAGGGCGCTGAGGAGATTGAACGAAGCTGGACTTCTTCCCGAACCATGAGCTACCTCGTCTTCCACGGAAATAACGATTGCGGGTCTGTGGTAGAGTTCCGCCAAACGTGTTGCCGCTACGCCGATAATTCCTCGGTGCCACTTGGCGCCCGGGACAATGAGAACAGGCTCATCCTCCAACGACAGATGCTTATCCACATATCGCCGACACATCTGGAAGAGCTGCGCTTCCAATTCGCGGCGTTTCAAATTTAATGTGTCCAGCTCATAGGCAATGGCACGTGCTTCTGTATCGTCCTGAGCTGTGAGCAGTTGCACACAGATTGCTGCATGATCGATGCGACCAGCAGCATTCAGTCGTGGAGCAATCTGAAAAGCCACCGTTTGTGAAGAAAAATCTCTAGGGAGGCTCCACATGTCGAGCATGCTGCGGATTCGCACAGATGGAGAACTTCGCATTTGTTCCAGGCCGTAAGTGACCAGAACTCGATTTTCGTCGAGAAGAGGTACTTGATCTGCAATTGTCCCTATAGCGACAAGATCCAATACCGAGCGGAGAAATTCTCTCCCTTTTTCCGGCGGGGTTCCGAGATACTTAAGTAAACCGTGCGCGAATTTAAAAGCAACGCCTACGCCCGTGAGAAATTTACATGGGTAAGGACAGTCCCGACGGTTAGGGTCGACCGCAGCAACTGCATCGGGCAAGGTGTCAGCTGGTTGATGGTGGTCGGTGATAATAAGGTCGATATTTCTTCGTCGAGCTTCCTTAGCTTCCTCGATTGCCGTGATGCCGTTGTCAACGGTGATGACAACCTTCGTCCCTTGTTTCGAGAGTTCGGCGAGAGCATCTTTTTGAAGACCGTAACCTTCCTCCACGCGGTGCGGAATATAGTATTCAACATCATGGTCGAGGAAGCGGAAAAGGTGAACCAACAGAGCAGTGGCAGTGATGCCGTCTGCATCGTAATCGCCGTAGATAACGATCTTTTCGCGGCGCCGGACCGCTTCAGCGCAGCGTTTTACAGCTGGCTCCATGTCAGCGAGAAGGAAAGGATCGTGAAGAGTCGCTAGTGCTGGACGAAGGAACTTATCCAGTGCCTCTGAAGGAGCTTCGTGAAGCCGAGCAGCAATAATTCGCGATAGGAGCGGCGAAAAACCGTGGCGTGTAGCGAGATCCGTTGCGTGCTGGCTATTAATCGTTCTGTATTTCCAGCGGAACGGTCGCTGTATTCTTTTGTGATATTTTCTCCGGATCAATTTCATGGTTGTTTGGTCGCCACTGGTTCATTTATCTTTGTCTCGAACACGTGTTCGTCAAGTGTCACCACAGATTGAAAAGCGACCAGCCAAAATTTCTCCTCTGAAATGGACTCGCTGGTAGATGCTCGTCTTTCATGCACTTCTCAGGCTTGCTCCACCATCAACAGGTATGACAGCTCCAGTAATGTAATCGCATTCGATAAGAAAACTAACGGTCTGTGCAACGTCTTCTGGGGTGCCAATTCGTTCGAGGGGCACTCGTCTTGTTATTTTCTCCCGCGTATGCTCACTTACGTTTTCATTGAGCAAGACAGCTCCCGGCGCGACAGCGTTTACGCGTACCCACGGAGCAAACTCCAATGCAAGCGAACGCGTTACCATTTCCAGGGCAGCTTTGGATGCCAGATAAGGTGCGTAATGTCGGTATGGTGCCTGAACGTTGGCGTCGGAGATGTTGATGATGATCCCCTTTTTACGCTTAACCATTTGTCTGCCGTACTCGGTTGCCAGAATCGCGGGAGCAAAAAGGTTTACCGCAAAAACGTCGCTCCATACCGTCAAGTCGATCTGATGGATTGGGGTTCGTGGGTAAACGGATGCGTTGTTAATGAGAACGTCGAGGTCAGGAATGGATGTCGCAAGTTCGTGGAGCTGTGCTGCTTGTGCTAGGTCAGCTTGGATGAGATTCACCGCCATTCCCTTATTACAGAGCTCCGTGGCCAGCGATTGGGCTTCAGCTTCGGAATTGTTATAGTGAATATAAACCTTTGCACCGAGGGAGGCGAGGTGCTGGACGATCACCCTTCCTACTCTTTTGGCTCCGCCTGTCACGAGAATGGTGCTGCCATCGATTTTCATAATGACTATCTTTGTGTCCTTACGCCGGGGTGGTCAACAATTGCTGCTTTCGGTGGAGCTGATTTTTCTCGTAGACAGGCAGTATGTTGCTATCGCCACTGTAACAATCATGGATAATGGCAAACCGCGTCCAGCGGTGTTTTTTGATCGCGATGGAACTATCTGCGAGGAGGTTGGCTATCTTTCCTCGCCCGACCAGCTTGTTCTGATCGAGGGAGCTGCAGAAGGTATTCGAGATCTGAACAGTGCGGGAATACTTGTTGTGATTACAACCAACCAGTCTGGTGTCGCACGTGGGTATTTCCCCGAGGATGTTGTGGAAGCCGTTCACGAGAGAATGCGGAAGCTACTCTCTGCCCAAGGAGCGCGTGTTGACGCTATTTACTATTGCCCTCATCATCCAGAAGGAATTGTGGGTGCTTTACGTATCGACTGCCAATGCCGGAAACCGAAGCCAGGCATGATTCATCGTGCGGCTGCTGAGCTTCCCGTTGACCTGGCATCATCTTATGTTGTGGGGGATAAGCTTTCGGATATCGAATTTGGGCAAAGTGCGGGCTTGAAAGCGGTACTTGTCCGGACCGGATATGGCCGCGAGGAAGAAAAGAAATTGACGCAAGACGTGTCGCGGAAACCAGATTACGTAGCTGACGATGTCTACCAAGCAACGCAGTGGATTCTCACCGATCTCAAAAAGAGAGGAGTAGTTCGATTTTGACGACTAAACGATATCCTTTCCGTAAGCTTGTGACTCTCGAAGAGGCAGTGGAAATCCGTGAGCAGCTGAGAAAGCAGAACAAGAGAGTGGTGTTCGCAAACGGATGCTTCGATGTGCTCCACGGAGGCCACATTTCATATCTCACAGATGCGCGGAACCAAGGCGATTGCCTTATTGTGGGAGTCAATTCTGATGCTAGTGAGCGGGCACTGAAGGGACCGTCGCGGCCGATATATAACGAGGCTGCGAGATTGGAGATTCTGGATGCACTGCGGTGTGTCGATTACCTCATTCTTTTTGATGATCTTACGGTTGAGCCCTTGCTTCGTGCGTTGCGGCCCGATGTGCACGCGAAAGGTACAGACTACACGAAAGAGACAGTTCCCGAGCGGGCAATTGCCATAGAGCTTGGGTTCGAGACCTACATCGCTGGCGCTCCGAAAGAAAACTCGTCACGTGACGTTATCTCGACTGTGCTTGAGCGTTTCGGGTCTTCGGCTCAGAAAAACGATGAATGATAGCGGTGTAAAGCCTCGGCGTATCCTCATCGTGAAGCTCAGTGCTGTCGGCGACGTCGTTCACGCTTTACCGGCTCTCAATGCTCTGAGAACGTGTTTCCCAGAGGCTACTATTGGTTGGGTCGCTCATCCTGGTCCAGCAAGCCTCCTCGAAGGGCATCCTCAGCTTGATTACCTCTACAAGTTTCCTCGTCCTCGCGGAGTAAAAGAAGCCCTGAGTTCCGTTAAAAACTTGCGCAAGGCTTTGTGCGACGCAGGACCATGGGACGTTGCGATCGATTTCCAAGGACTTACGAAAAGCGGGCTGGTAAGTTGGCTGAGCGGAGCCCGGCAGCGTATAGGATTTCAGGGGGCAGCCTCGCGTGAGGTGAATGCGCTGTTCATGACTACGCGCGTTCCTACAACAGCAGAATCTGTTATACATATGAATTTGCAGTTGCTCGCCCCCTTGGGATGTCACGCAACAGAAGCTCGAGCGGTTCTCATTGCCCACGAAGATGATAGAGAATACATTCGACGGTGGGCTGAGGATTTTGGCTTTACTGGTGAACGTTTCTTTGTCCTCGACTCATTTGCTGGATGGGAGACAAAGCGTTGGCCACGAGCGAGATGGGTACGCGTTGCCGCTGAGGTGCACAAGCAATACGGTTTACCAACACTTCTCTTTCATGGCCCGGGTGAGCAAGAGGAGGCACACCAGCTTGCGGCGGAAATCTCTGACTCGGGGGGAACAGCAGTGGTCGCCCCCAAAACGACTTTGCGCCAGTATATCGCATTACTCGAGCAGCATGCCGCTCTAATGGCAGGGGGCGACACTGGTCCCATGCACATTGCTGCGGCTTTGGGCATTCCCACCGTGGCGCTGTTTGGCAGCTCGTGTTCGCGGCGCAACGCGCCAGCTTTTTCCAATGCACGCTTCGAGGCCATTCAAGATTTCTCCCAGCCGTGTGCCGGAACTTTCTGGCGTAAATGCTCTCACCATGCACCGGGGCATTGTATGGATGGAATTACTGAAGCCGAGGTCCTTGAGGCGGTGGCAAGGCTGCTATGCAGCTAGCGCCTAAAAACCCTGCCGTAGTAAAGATTCACATCTCGTTGCGGGGTTGAATGTGAATGCTCGCCGTTCTTATGGGTAATAGCCGCTTGGCATCACTTGAGTTTGGAGAATGCACCGTACAGAGGTCTTCAGGTGGCCTCGACGCCGGTGTAAAGGGAGATTTGGAATGCGAAAAGGAATTCATCCAAAATATACGTTTGCGAAAGTGACCTGTGCGTGCGGTGCCACCTTCACTACGCGCTCGACACGCGCGGAGTATCGATTAGAGATATGCTCGAATTGCCATCCTTTCTTCACTGGTCAGCAGAAGTTTGTTGATACAGCTGGCCGCGTCGAGAAGTTCCGTCAGCGTTATCAGAAGGCTGGCGAAGCCGAAAAGTCATAAATTATTCTTGGTTTTGCCATAAAATTTGAAGCAGGAAAAGTGTGCCTGAGCGGCAGCTTTTCCTGCTATTTATTATGGAACCCTTTGCCCTCTTTCCTATGCAGATTCACCTCCGCTGTTGGCAAAAGTCTTGCTTTTGTGTGGCTTTCTGCAATAGTGTCCTTTGATGAGACGGAGGTCTTTAAAATCATGAACTTGAACACAACGGCAACATCTCGTGGATGGAGAGACGGGGTTCTGTATTTGGTCACATCCTTGCTGTTTGTCACGGCTTTATTATCCCATGCTCAGGAGCAGGGGGGAACCTCTGCTTCGTTGCAGGCAGTGTCCAGTGAAAGGACAGCGGAAGTCACTGACCAGAAAAAGGACAGTGAGACCACCGCGCCTGTTTTTGTTCCTGAAGAAGTTCAGGATACAGGGGGACGCTGGATCATCCCCGAAGGAACAGCAAATGAGCTTGCTGTGCGTCAGAAAGAGAAAGAGCAACCGTCGGTTTCTTCATTGCCACAGGAAACAAAGTCCGAACCACAGTCACAGGAAATGTCCACCGAACAGCAGGCCACTCCTGCTGCTTCGAAGGAAAGTTCTCAGTTACCTGAACCCCAGCCGCAAAAGAAGTCTGTGGCAACAGAAGAAAGGCAGGTGGCCCCTGACTCTGATGCTCGCGAGAGTTCCAGAAAGACAGAGTCTCAGGCGGAAGACAGTGCATCAGTGCCGCCTCGACCGACTCAAGTGACAGTACGCGGTAGGGTAGAGAGCGTGAGGGTTTTGCCCAAGAATGAGCTCGAATTGACGGTCAAGAGCAAGCAGCTAGGACGCGTTCAGGTTCTTGTATCTCCCCTCGACGTCCAACGAGTTCCTGGCAAGGGGAGGAACATCAACGTTCGCGGGTACCTCATTCGGGAGGGGCGAGAAGGACGTACTGTCCGTGCAATGGAAATCGTGTCTCCCGATGACTGACAAGTGGAAGAAGAGAGAAAACTCTCGCGCCGAACAGCTGCAGCTGCAGGGCAGTGCTGTCGCATGTACTTCAATAATAGCTATTGTGTAGGTGACGTGAATGGAATTCTGTTTAGAAACAGTGAAACTCGAGTGTCTCCCGCCGCGTTCGATATGCCAGAAAGCTGGATGCACGAAGCCAGCCATATATGATACTCCTTTCTGCTGGGATCACGTTCCCGACCGTGTCGATTTGCGGAATAAGATTCTTTCTGCTGCTCGCCAACCAGGCGGAGTAGCGGGAAAGTGTTTGGCTGGGATCGACTTTAGCCGCTGTAATCTTGCGGGAGCGAACCTGTCGTTTAGTGACATTTCAGAGGCAGATTTCAGAGAAGCAAATCTCCAGTGTGCTCGGCTCGATCATGTGTTTGCTGAGAAGACCTGTTTCGACGATGCCGATCTGTCGGGGGCATCTCTTATGTTTGCTTGCCTCGGGTGCTCTTCGTGCCATCGGACCAAGTTCACTGGATGTGTTGCTGAAAACGTGAATTTTGTTGGAGCTTCACTTCGAGAGGCAGACTTCTCCCGTGCACATCTTTTTTATTCACGGTTTGGGAAAGCTGATTGTACAGGGACAAACTTTAGGGGTGCTGATATTGAGAGAGCTATTTTCCGCGCCACAATACTACGCCAAGCAGAATTCAGTGAGGCACGAGGCACCGCAGTCTTTGACAACGTGATTCGATAGGCGCAGTTATTAAAGAATGATGATGCCACTTCTGCTAACCGTGTGACGAGCGGGGACGAAGCTGATACTCGTTTATTTTGTTCCGCAGCGTGTTGCGATGCACACCCAGCGCTTCTGCAGCTTTGCCCTGATTCCAGTTAAAGTATTCGAGGACTCGCAGGATATGTTCCTTTTCGACTTCTGCTAATGGTGCCATTCGAGTGGATGATTCACTCTTTCTTTTCTTATCGAAATCAAAATTTTGGTGAACTAAGAAAGAGAAGTCCTTGTCTGTGAGTATTTGTTCTGTTGTGAGAATGACGGCGCGCTCAATGGCGTTAGCTAACTCGCGGATGTTGCCTGGCCAGGTGTAACGTTCGAGGAGGATGAGCGCTGACGAATCCAACCCAATAATCTCTTTCCCACTTCGACGCGCTGCTTTCCGGATAAAGTAGTCTGCCAAGGGACCAATGTCTTCTTTTCGTTCCCTCAGTGGAGGTAGATGAAACTGAATAACATTAAGCCGGTACCAGAGGTCTTCCCTAAAACGCTTCTCGCGAACAGCTTCTTCGAGATCCACGTTTGTTGCTGCAATAATTCTCACGTCGGCTTCTCTCAACTGAGAGCCGCCTACTCGGTAAAAAGTGTGAGACTGCAGAAAATGAAGCAGCTTTGGCTGAAGGGAGAGATCAAGATTTCCAATCTCATCGAGGAAGAGAGTCCCTCCATGAGCTGCCTCAATTTTACCCCGAGTTGTTTGTGTGGCACCAGTGAAAGCTCCCCGCTCGTAGCCGAAAAGCTCACTCTCAAAAAGGTTTGGAGGGATTGCGCTACAATTGAGAGCAACGAACGGACCATTACGTCGTGGACTGGCCTCATGAATCGCTCGTGCGAGTACTTCTTTTCCTGTACCGCTTTCTCCGGTGATGATAACGCAGGCGTCGGACGAGGCGACTCGCACAGCTTGTTCGAAAATGGCTCGCACTTTGGAATTTCTCGACGGCACTACATCTAGCCCAGTGTCATCGGGCAATCGCGTCTCAAGGAAGTCGACGAGTTGCGCACTCTTGACCAGGACGCTCGTCATTTTCCCCAATGCCGAGAAAAGCGCGAGATCTTTCAGAGAATAACCCGCTTCGCCAATTTTCTCAACGACCATCACTCCCAGCGCTGCACTTCCTGCCAGAATTGGGGTGCTCATGATCGTCAGTCCCTGTTCGAACTCCGGTGGAGTGCTCGACCCAGCTTCACTTTGCCCCGACAACGGGATACGACGAAGATGTTCAGGACGCTCATACGATAAGTAAGGACGTTTCTCCTCATACGCTACAATGACTGCTTGTTTGTTGAGATACGTGGCAGAGTGTTCGGGAAGGCAAAGGATGGTACGAAGTTTTCCCGTGACTCGTTCTCGGAGAAGCAACGCTGCCCGATCAGCGCTAAAAAGCTCCATGAGATGTGTTACGAGGCTCCGGGCAAGGTTTTCTGTGGTAGCTGGGGCAAGTGCAAAAATATCTCCTAGCTTGGCAAGCATTTCCACGAGAGACTTTTCGACTTCTCCCAGAACTTCCTCTGGTTCTCCCGGGACCATTTCCTGGGTCACGTCTTCGGATGTATAGTAAATTGCCCGGGAGTCAGAGCACCAGGCGTGTTCGATTCTCAGGTCTGGATTAAAAAGGAGGCGTGTGGCTCCTATCTGAATTTCATCGTTCTTGAGCAGCGTCTTTTCTTTAACTCTAATGCCATTGATCAGAATGCCGTTGCGAGAGCCACAATCTCGGATTTTGAAAGAGAAGCGTTCTTTGACGATTTCAGCGTGAACTCGTGAGACGTTGGGGTCGTGCAAAACGATTTCGTTTTCCGCGTCGCGTCCCAGCCGAGTGATTTCTCCCAATTCGAATGTTCGGCCAATGTCTGGACCTTGAATGACCAGCAGCCGTGACGGCGACGAAACGTTTGGTTGACTAGCCATGTCTGTCATGATCAGCATTCTTTTCCAAGAAAAACAAAACTGAGGCGAGGATGTCCATGACGAAGGTAAAACGAGTCGTTTCTAATGCCGCTGTTTCACTTCTTGCAGTGGCTTTGTTTGTTGGATGCACTGAACAACAACAAACTACGAACCAGCAGAGTGGTCAATCACCAACAGAAAATGCGAGCGGCAAAGCCACGTCGAAACCTATAGTCCTTGCTGTGGCGGCTCCCTTTACTGGTGACAGCTCAGAGTTTGGTGTACAAATAAAGATGGCCATAGAGCTAGCCGTTGAGGAGCTAAACGCGCAGAACGGCATCAATGGACGACCTGTCCAGCTGATCATGGAAGATGATGCGGGCAATCCAGCCGAAGCGCAAAATGTTGCTACGAAAATTGCTAGCAACCCCGACGTTCTTGCCGTCATTGGTCACTTCAATAGTTCCTGCTCTCTTGCGGCAAAGAACGCCTATTCTGAAGCTAAAATGGTAATGTTTTCCCCTGCCTCTACCAATGTCAATGTGACCAAAAATAGCGATTATGTTTTCCGTAATATTTTCACGGACGAGTTTCAGGGTCAGTCGCTTGCTCGCTATGCAGGGACAGTTCTCAATGCGAAAAAAGTAGCAATCCTTTTTGACAATGACGACTACGGCCGAGGGCTCAAGGAGAGTTTCTCGCGCAAAGCGCAAACTCTCGGAATGTCTATCGTGAGTGAAACGGCATACGCAAAGGATACTAACGATTTCCGCAGCCAACTTACGACAATCAAAAGCTATAATCCTGACATCATTTTGATTGCGGGGCTCTACAAACATGCGGCCGTTATTGCTAAGCAGGCCCGAGAGTTGGGGATAACTACGCCCTTGATAGGCGGAGATGGTGTTTTCTCCGAGCAGTTTATAACTCTTGCAGGGCAAGCAGCGGAGGGAACGTATGTTTCTTGTCCCTTCCTTTTCGAGTTGGGAGGCGAGCGAGCTAAAAAATTCGCCGAGGCATTCCGCAAGAAATATAATCGTGAACCAGATGCCTGGGCAGCCCTCAGCTATGACGCTTTTCAACTTATTGTTAAAGCAATTAGAGAAAAAGGCGCCAGCCGCGAAGCAATTCACCAGTATCTAAAAGGAATCAACTCTCCTGCGACAGCTTATGATGGTTTGACTGGCAAAACGTTCTTTGACGAAGAAGGAGATTGCCGCAAACCCATTCAGGTTGCTGTGGTGAAAAATGGAAAGTTCGTTGCAGCCGAAAAGCAGCTGGGAATAGAAGAGGAAATGTCCTCGACGACGGCCTCTCTCGCGCCCACATCTAGGGACGCGGAAACCAGCAAATAGTGTCATTGATTCGATATCTCGGTTAGATCACTGAAATGCTCACAAGGAGATCGCATGGGACTTGTCCACGGAAGTGTAGCCTATCGCCGATTTCGAGTAACTGATTCTCTGCCAAAAGGATTTCACGAAAAGCTTGTCGTCGGCCTTCAGCGTTATGCTTTTCGTGAGATAACGCCCGGGAAGAATTCCGAGCAGAGCGTTGGCTGGGTCAATGGGCTGGATCCGCTTGATGCTGATTTGACCCTGGACAAGGTTATCATCGGACGATACATCTTTCTCGGCATCCGCTGGGATCGAAAGAACGTGTCAACCCTTCTTCTCAAAGCAAAACTTGCGGAACGCATTCGAGCCACCTTGGCAGAACGGCGTGTCAAGAAACTCTCGCGAGAAGAAGTCACCCAGATCCGGCAGGCGACGAAAGATGCGCTCATTGCGAGTGTTTCCCCTACCACGACGGTTTACGAGGTCCTTTGGGACGTAGAAAAGTCGATTGTCTATTTGTCGACCCATACCGCTCGCATTGCGGATATGTTTGTGGATCTGTTTATCGAAACAACAGGTCTCGAAATAGAGGAGGATACTTTGGTATCGCGGGTCGAACAATTTGCTGAAGCACGAGGAGACGAAGAGATCGATATCGAAACGCTCGAGGAAACTAGTTTTGTTTGATCGTAGGGCACAAAAAAATGGTGAGCGTGGAAGGAATCGAACCTTCGACCAACGGATTAAAAGTCCGCTGCTCTACCGCTGAGCTACACGCCCACATCATGGCATCAAAATGCTATCGAACAATCTCATTCCGGACTGCCGATTAGCGCTTACAAATTCTCAATCTTCCTATTCTGATTTTGACCCATGTGGTTTTCTTGGATGTTGGGATTTTCGGAACATCAAACACGGCGTGTCTATTGCGACCAGATGTCACCGACTGAGCCTTACCCACTGCGAACCCCAACGTTTTCCTGGCTCGTCGCAAAGGCAGTTCGTTTGCTCCTCTCCGCGATATAAGTTAGGTGGGGGAGCTGCAGCTTAGGGAGATTTGGGGCTGCCACAAAACTAATTTTCCCTGCCCAGAGCTTCGAGGAGCGCAATCTAATCGCCATCGCGGAGTGAGGTCTCTTTGCCTTATAGCACCACAATGAACGTCCCCAGCCGTCACCCGCTCAGCGAGACGCATCATTTTCTCACGAGCTTGAGGATTTCGTCATGGAGAATGCCGTTGGTAGCTATGCCACAGCGGCTTTCAATCGTGGCTACGCCGTCGTAATCGGTAAATTTCCCACCAGCTTCCTCAATAATGGGCTTCACAGCTGCTATATCCCATATCTCGGCGATTGGATCTACCATGATATCGGCACGCCCCGTCGCTACTAAGACGTAGCCGTAGCAGTCACCCCAGGTACGGTACATTCGGCAGCGCGAGCTCAGTTTTTCCCACGCTTCCCCTCGGCCGTAGCGATAATTGTTGGCAATGTCAGTGGTAAGGAGCAACGCGTCCTCGAGGCTTCGTGTTTGCGACACCGAGCAAGGTGTCCCATTCCATTGGCATCCAAGCCCTTGTTGAGCTACAACTGTTTCTTGGAGTGCGGGAATACTGATCGCACCTGCGATGATTTCTCCCTGATCCTCAACTGCGACAAGTACTCCGTAAAGCGGAACGCCCCGGATAAAAGAACGGGTTGCATCAAGAGGATCGATAATCCAACGGCGTCCACTTATCCCTTCGCCAGAGGTGCCAAATTCCTCGCCGAGAATGGTATCGTGTGGATAGCAGGCCGTAATCTCACGCGTAAGAAATTCTTCGCTCTCGCGGTCAGCTCGTGTCACGGGCGAGTCATCGGTCTTTTTCTCGATCCGAAAAGTTTTTTGAAAATATTTTAATGTTATATTCCCTGCACGTGTTACCAAATCCGTGAGAAACGGAATGAGATTCTCCTTAGGTTCGGACATTGATCCCTTCTACTCCTTTGCCATCTCGCACAGCCCGAGAGCGGCAAGTGCGGCTCGAAGTCGTGGCGCGTTCTTTTCGGAGAGAGGGGTGAGGGGCAGGCGAATCTCCGATGAAATCTTTCCCATCATCGCCAGAGCAGCTTTCACGGGAATTGGATTCGTTTCGCAGAAAAGCACATCCATCAGCTCGTAGAGCTGATAGTGAATTCGCTTGGCTTCTTCAAAATTCTTCTCGAGCGCTGCTGCAACGAGATCAGCCATCTGTCGTGGTGCAACGTTAGCCACTACACTTATTACTCCTTTTGCACCTAGAGCTATGAGAGGCAACGTCATGCTGTCGTTTCCCGACAGAATCGTGATGTCGCAGAGCGACGCGAGACGCGACACATAATCCGTCGAGCCACTGGCTTCCTTAATACCAACAATATTGGGGTGTTTTGCAAGGCGGGCTACTGTTTCTGGGGCTATGCTGACACCGGTGCGGGAAGGGACGTTGTAAACGAGCTGGGGAATGTCGACCGCGTCGGCAACAGCCATGTAATGGGCATACAGTCCCTCCTGCGTGGGTTTGTTGTAATACGGTGTGATGAGGAGAGCGGCATCGACTCCCATCGATTTGGCGTGCCGTGTGAGACTGATTGCTTCAGCTGTGCAATTAGAACCTGTTCCCGCAATGACAGGCACTCTTCCTTGAACATATCTGACGGTAAGTTCGATGACCCTATGGTGTTCCTCATGGGAGAGTGTGGCTGACTCACCAGTAGTGCCGCACGGAACGATAGCTGATGTCCCATTCTCGATCTGGTAGTTGATGAGTTCTCGGAAAGCGCCTTCGTCAATAGTCCCATTTCGAAAAGGGGTTACGATGGCGCACATTGATCCTGACAAATTCATAACATGAACACCTTTGCTGTGTTTTTTAGAACACGTTTCGCGGTCAGTGCCCGCGCCGATTCACCTAAGCTTTTTCCTTCTGACGCGCTTTTATTCGTTCGTGCGTGCCT
>Ga0272448_1005146_pt1 | contig 14560 bp, 15 predicted proteins | sample YNPCB0191_FD_202220 | JGI IMG/M metagenome (GOLD analysis project Ga0272448, IMG submission 202220) | Hot spring sediment microbial communities from Yellowstone National Park, WY, United States - YNP-CB-019-1 | ecosystem: Environmental > Aquatic > Thermal springs > Hot (42-90C) > Sediment...
GTTCCGCTGATATCATAGAACGTCGCACTCATATTTGCGATCACACTCGGATCCATATTCTGCACCACAAACGCCGTCGAGATCGAACTCACCGTCCCCGCGCTCGGACTCAATGCGCGTGCCGGCGTCTTGGGTGTCGCCGTCGGCTGCGGAGTTGCGGTCTTCGTCGGCGTGACCGTCGCAGTCGCCTTCGCGGTGGGCGTGACCGTCGCAGTTGATTTAACCGTCGGTGTCACAGTTGCAGTCGCCTGCGCCGTCAGCGTGGTGGTCGCACTAGCTTGCATGGTCGGCGTCGCGGTCGTGGCTGGCTTCGCGGTCGGGGTTGCAGTGGACGTGGGAGGCACGTTCGTCGCTGTCGCCGTGTGAGTCGCTGTCGCGGTCGGTTTCGCCGTCGTAGCAGTCGCGCTGGGAGCGGTCGTTGCGGTAGGAGTCAGAGTCGCGGTGGCTGTTACGGGCGCGGCAGACTCGATCGTCGGTGACGTAGTGTTTGTCGCAGTCGGGGCAACAAACGCTTGTACCGTACCTTGTCCCGAGAATGCAAACAACGCGATCCCAATGAGAAGAGCTATCCACGTTAACTTTATCAAATTGCTGTACATGTCTTCCTCCCAACCTGCCGCTAACATTCCAAGCCCGACAGCCAACCACCGGCCGGTCGTTTCAATCTAAAGGCAACGGGCAAGATTTTGCCGCCTGCCCCTATCACAGAAATTATAACCCAACTATTATTATAGTGCAAGTTAAATCTGGACAATATAGGATAATTGTACCAGACCACCGGAATTCTCGACTGTACGAGAGATGAGGTGTCCTCTCACTATCCTGACAACAGAAATGGGGCGGACATTGGGGCAGCATTGACCGCGCGAGGACCCAAATCGCAAAACCAAACGTGGCAAGGATCAATGATTCTTGCCACGTTGAAGACACCGGAGAAGCCCCGTCCCCGACGCTCAGCGGCAATAGGTAGCAATATCCGCTGTCACATCGTGACTGTAGCCGGATGGACTGCAATCATAAAGCTGATGCAAGTCCTGGCAGAAAGTTGATCCGTTGCAGGCACTCCAATCGTATCCGATGATTCTATGACAGTCGTCGCAACTATTGCTGAGGGTGGGAGTCGTCAGGGTAAATCTCATCGAATACGAAACCGGATACGAATTGCCATTCGTGACGCGAACGTACCACGTTCCGTACGCTTGACTGCGTCCCGAATAAAACAGGTCGGCGCCGACGCTCGCCTGGCTCTTGTCCAACGCGCCTCGCCCTACCGGTTTGCCATACAGATCCTTTTGATCCGGGGCATAGACATCGAACGAGAGACCCTTTTGACCATTGGCGAACAACCAGAGTTGCACCTGAAGACCATGCCCATCATTGATCCGATACCACGTGCTCGAGTTGCCGTCGATCCATGTCCAATTGCCCGGCGCATTCAGCGGCGGAGCGTTCACCGCGCCGGGACACATCGCCTCGATACAGTATTGCGGTTTGACGTACATTGGAATCCGCGCCGTCTGAGGGCTGTTGCCGGTGGGCGTCGGCTGCGCCGGGGGATCTTTGGCGGCAATTTGCAGAGCGGTCACCGGCACCGGATAGTTCGATGCGGGTAACTGTGCGCATCGAGAAGAACCTCCGTCATCCGGCACACAACCGAACGCGCGCGGCGCGGTGAACAGCGCGAGCGCTAGCAGCACCACTCCTGCGACGATTATTTTCGTTCGCATAATTCCTCCTCTGGATCTGCTTCTAGCCGTGATTGTGCGTCAATCAAGTACGGGATACGTCCGAAATTCTTCGACGAACCAATCGGCGTGTCCACAACGAGCGGGACGCCAGCCCGAGTTGAAGAGGGACGTTCTAGCAAAACGAAAAGCACCTGCCATTGGCGCAATCGACATGCCCAACTGCAGGCGCGTGGACGTCAAGCCAGGGTTCGAAAGCAAAAGCGTGCCATGTCGACATCAGTGTAACTTGCAAAGGGAATTGCCGCTGCGAAACGTGTATCGCCATTCGCGGATCAGAAACCGCCTTACTATTAATAGTATACCGCCCATCGCCGAAGATGTCAACGTGGACAAAAATCGATTCGACCTTCGTACCATCGGCAGCGCTATTTCGCCGCGTACAACACCAGATGCACCCCGTCTTCGAAATCACGCTGGCCGCTCTGCCGCAGCGACCGGGCAAGCCAATCGCGCGCGGGGTCCGGCGATCCCGCGCGCGTGTCGTCATAGGCAAACCACACGCGCGCGTACTGCTGCGACAAGCGCGCGAGCAGCGCGCGCGTCGATTCATCCCACTGGTTGGGATCGCGGCTCAGCCCATACCAGCGAAGCCGCGCGCGGCTTTCGTTCAGAAAGAACGGCGCGAACACATCGTTATCGAGAATCATGACGTCGCGCGGCTGCTCTTCGCGCGCGACGACCCGCAACAGCGCGGCGTAGCCATCATTGCCGCCAAAGCGAAAATCATCGCGATAACGATACACCGAAAGGAGCGCGAGCGCGGCGAGCGCCGCTGTCATCGCGAGCCCTGCCGTGCGCGAGGAGGTAAACGCGCGGACGGAAGACGGAAGACGGAGAACGGAGGAGGGAGGACGGACATTTCCCATCGCCTGTCCTCCGTCCTCCGTCAGATTTAGCCATAACCCCGCGCCGCACAGCACGATCATCACCGCCGTCAGCACAACGACCAACCAATCGATACTCACCTTGCCGTCCAAGACGCGAATCCAGGCAAAGTCAAGGACGCTGGGCTTGAGCAAATTGAACGAGCCAATCAAAGGCGAGAATTGCGGTACGAAGATCGCGTCCATGTCCGGGTTCGCGGAGAATCGTAGCATCCGCGCGCGATAGGCGAGCGACGGCACGCTGACGCCCAAAAGTTCGAAATTAAAACTCAAAAGGCACAAGACGACGAAAATCGCCGAAAAAGCAATGTGCACTTTCCTCCGGAAACCAGCGCTCACTGCAAGCTCGATTGCCGGCGCGGTCAAGAGCACGAGAAACGGAATGGTCGGCACGAGAAATCGCGGTCCCCAGTTTGTCCCGCCCCACCAGTAATACCAGGTCGAGAAGAGTACAACGTAAAACGCAAAGACGATGCTCATCAAGCCAGTTTCGCGTTTTGCGCGCCGAGCAAAAGCCGCGAAAGAAAACGGCAGCGCCGCGAGAAACGGCACGTAGACGAACAGACCTTTGCCCGGACTGAACAATAATCCGTACAACCCGAGCAGGATCGGCGTGTCGAACGTCTCATCGGCGCGATAGCCGGTCGCCAGCGGACTGCCATAGCGCACCCCATCGTACCCTGCGATCGACAGCGCCGCGAGCGTGAGCACCAGCGCGAACCCGACCAGCCCGCGCCGCGCGCGTTGGTCTTTGAGTGCGTCGCCGAATCCGTACCACGCGAAGAACGGCACCAGCGCGGCGTTCGTGACGCGCGTCGCCACGGCAAGCCCCAGCGCAATGCCGGCGATGACTGCGTCGCGCGCGTGCTGCTCGGCGCGGAAAGCAAGCAAAAAGTAGAACGCGGCGAAGAGCGTGAAGAGCGCAAACGGCTCGCTCCAGAATTGCTTGGCATAGACCCACGCCGGCGTCGCCAGTCCAAACAGCAACGCCGAAACGACGCTCACACCACGCGTATACTTCAAGCGCCGCACCGCGAGGAACACCAACGCACCCGCGAGCGCGATGACGACCGCGCTCGTGAGCAGCGTCGTCTGCACCAAGCCCAAGCCGGGCAATACGAGCGCCAGCGCGTACAGCGGCACGGCGAAGAGCGATGTGCCGTAACCGTACTTGGCGTACGATTCGCCGTTGCTCGCGAGTTCGTCGCGCGCTTTGAACAGCGTCCACATCTGATCGGTATCGAACTCGCCGCGCTTGACCACGCTCTCGGTGACGGAGAACATCGACATGCTGTCTTGCGAATAGAGCAGACCGCTGAACGACAAGAGGTACATCGAGAAGAGCAGCAACGCCAGCCACGCGGCGACGCGGCGGTCGGATCGATCAATCATCAGACTTGTTTCCTAGGTTCAGCGCGAGGACGACGCCGAGGAGTTCGCCGGCGGTCGACCAGAGCCGCGTGGCGAGCGACAGCGCGACCGCGAACGGCGCGGGGAAAAAACTCGCCAGCATCCACGCGAGCGCGCCTTCGCGGAATCCCAAGCCGCTCGGCGTGACGAACGAAACGTAACCGATCCAATACGCGCCGGCGTTCATCGCGATGAACGCCGGCAGCTGCTCGACCGGCGTCTCGGTGATCGAACTGGTGAACAGATAAAACGCCACGCCGTTGGTCAGCCACATCCCGAGCGAAAAGAGCGGCGGCACCAGTCCGCGCGCGAAGGTCGGCGCCGGCGCAGCGAGGTCGCGGCGCGTGACGCGCGCGGTCAGCGCGACGATGAGCCGATTCACTGACGGCAGCGCGAAAACGACGATGAGCGTGATGAACGCGAGCGCGGCGATGGCTGGCGCGTACGCCGCGATCGATACCGGTAAGACGCCGTCCAGGATTTCTGGGCGCACAAAAATAAACATCAGCCCTAACAGCCCGGCAATCGCCAGCGCGAGCGCGGTGTAGATCACCTGGCTCAGCAGCGCGTTCGTCTTGCTGACGCCCCGATCGACCACCATCGCCATCATGGTCGCGACTTGCCAGACGTTGCCGGGCACATAGCGCGTCAGGTTCGAAAGAAACCAGACGCGCGCGCCGAACGCGAATCCGAAATGCTCGCCGAGCGCAATCAGGATGCGCCGCCACGCTTCCACCGCGAACGCGCGCGCGACGACGAGCAAGGCGAGCGAGACGACGAGGCGCGGCAGATCGAACTCAAACTGAAAGCCGGACTGGGCGAGGTCGCCCCAGGTGCGGTAGAGCAAATCGCCGAGGAAGAAGAGGATCGCGAGGGCGAGGAGAACACCCGCGACGCGCCGGAGCGGCTTCCAATGGATCGAGAACCCACTCATGCGCGGGTCAACTCGCGAACTCGGGCGCAAACTCACGCATGAACCGTTCCATCTGCTTCAGCCCGACCGCCGGGTCGTCCATCGGAAACCACAGCGCGGCGTGCTGCAAACCCGCGCGCGCGTACTCGCGCAGCGTCGCACGAATATCGTCGTCCGTGCCGGTCAGCCGGCGACGCCGCGCGCCGCGGTACTCGTACGTCGGCGGGACATTGGAGTTCAAATCGATCGTCAGACGCGCAGAGATCAGGAGGGGACGCGCGGGCGGGTGCTCGTCGAAATACTGGACGCCGGCGGCGACGCTCTCCGGCGTCGGACCGGTCGCGTGCCACGCATCGCCGAGCGCGGCGGCGCGCTTCCACGACGGCTCATTGTTGCCGCCGACCCAAATCGGAACGGATTGGCGCGCCGGCAGCGGCGCAAAGATCGAATCGGTCACTTGCGTGTACTTGCCGTGAAAATCCGCGTTCTCGTTCGACCAGAGCGCGCGCAGCAGCGCGATGCCCTCGTCGAGCCGCTTGCCGCGATCTTTGAAATTCGCACCGAGGTTTTTATACTCCGGCTCGTTCCAGCCGACACCCACGCCGACGATCATCCGTCCGCCGGACGCCGCATCGATCGTCGCGACCTGTTTCGCAAAGAGGACCGGATGGCGCATCGGCAAGACAATGATCGAGGTGCCCACGCGGATGCGCTGCGTGACCGCCGCGACCATCGCAAGCGTGACGACGGATTCGTAGATGCGACCGTACGGCTCGCTGTCGGCGCGCGGCACGATGATGTGATCGGTCGTCCAAACCGAATCATAGCCCCATTCTTCCGCCGTGAGCGCGACGCGGCGAATCGTATCGAATGTGCTGTGACGCCCGTAGTTGGGCAAGCCCACGCCAAAATTCATACCACCTACCTCACCCTTTCCTATGGATTATCCTGCGCCAGCCGGCTGATCTCCTCCGGACCCCCCAGCACCGCCAGCACGTCGTTCGCATTCAGCCGTTTTGCCGCCGGCGGATGCAAGTCCTGCGCGCCGTCGTGCCGCAGCAAGACGACGCTGACGTTGTACGTTTGCTCGATCGCGTGCACCGACACACCGACGAGTTTCGATTTCGGCGAGACGTTGAGCCGCGCGAGACTGAGCGGCTGCCCCTCCACCGTGATCGGCGGCGAGATGTCCATACCGGCAGCCGTTGCCGCGAAGACGGGCGCGGCTATACCGGTCGCGCTGATCGCGCTAAAGCCGAACTGCTTTTGCAGCGCGCTCGCGAAATCATCGTCGAAGATGCGCATGATGACCTGGATCTTCGGATTCAGGCTGCGCGCCTTGACCGCCATCTGCAAATTCAGATTGTCGTTCTGGGTGCAGAGCAGAATGACGCGCGCGCGGCGCACACCCGCGGCGTCGAGAATGTCCTCGTGCGTACCGTCGCCTTGAATCACAGGGATGTTCATCGCCTGCACGCTGGCGACCAGATTATCTTGGGGGTTCAATTCGATCACCACCACGTCCCGGTTCAGGTCGTACAGCCGTTGCGCGACGCGGAAACCGAGATGACCCAATCCCACCAGGATGCTGTGATTGCCCAACGTGGATGCGACCGCCATTTCCCACTCCTTGCTGCGCGCTTTGCGATTGAAGAGCAGAATGCCGAAATCGGTCAGCCCCTGCGCAAGAATACCAATGCCGATCAGCGGCATGGCAAAATAGAAGAGCTGGAGATACCAAGTTTCGGGAAAGGTCCCGTTCGCTTGCAGAAATACCATCGTCAGTACGTCGTAAACGGCTTCAGTTGGAGTTCTCACCGACTCACCGGCGCGCAGCGCCAGCGCATAATACGACAGCCCTCCACCGACAATGGCAACGACGAACAGCAGCAGCGGCGACCAGAATTCGCGCAGCAGCAAAAGCGTATCCCGCCACGCGGCGCGCCAGTGGCGAAGGAAAAAGTTGGTCTTCCTCATGCGTTCATGACCAAGGACGGACGACGAGCGTCTCCGCCCTCCGCCTTTCGTCTTCTCACGTGTAGAACAACGCGCCGATTTCCTTCTGACGATACAGCTCGCGCAACCGCGCGACGTGCTCCGCCGGCATCGGCTTGCCATCTGACGCGGAGAGATTCTCTTCCGCCTGCTTGGCGTTGCGGATGCCGGGAATGACGGACGACACCGCCGGATGCGCGAGGCAATACTTGAGCGCGGCGTGCGTCAGCGACAGACCTCCCTCGGTCACAAATTTGATCTTCTCGACCTGTTCAATCATCTCGGCGACCCAGTGCCTGCCCGGCCGCTCGCTGCGCCAATCGCCTTTGGGGAATTGGGTATCACGCGTGAACTTGCCGGTTAGCGCGCCGGACGCCAACGGCACGCGCGACAGAATGCCAACGCCTTTTTTCTCCGCGAGCGAAAAGAGCGTCTTTTCCGCCGATTGGTCGAGGATGTTGTGGATCACCTGGATCGCGTCGACGCGCTTTTTCTTGACGTGCGGGTCGGCTTCATCGTGCCGCACCGCGGATACCGAAATGCCAATCGCGCGAATCTTGCCCTGCTCTTTGAGTCGGAGCATCGCCTCGTACCAGCCGACGCGTTCCGCCCACGCGGGATTCCACGTGTGCAATTGCAAGAGGTCGATCCAATCGCGTCCCAGGTTCCTCAGACTGCGTTCGCAGCACTTGGCGATCCAGCCGGGCGGAAACGCCTCGCCAATCGGTGTGCTCGTCGGCGGATCCCACACGCCGTTCTTGGGCGGAACCTTGGTCGCGATCACGACCTCGTTCAGCACGCCGCGCTCTTTCAACACACGGTGGATCAACCTTTCGCTGTGACCATCGCCGTACGCGAGCGCGGTGTCGAAAAAGTTACAGCCCAGGTCGAGCGCCTTGTGCAGCGCAGCGATCGAGTCCGCCTCATCTTGCTTGCCCCACATCTCGCCGCCAATCGCCCATGCGCCAAAACCAATTTCAGAAACGCGAATACCTGTTTTGCCAAGTTGTCGGAATTCCATCCCAACCTCCCTCCCATCGGAACGTTCAAACGGGCAGGTAAAAGAACGCCAGCGCGAGAATGAGATAGACGATCAACAACTGCGCGCCTTCGAGCCAGTTCGATTCGCCGTCGAGCGCGATGAGCGCGGCGATCACGACCGCCGCGCCGAGCGCCGCGAGTTCGAAGGGATTGAAGACGAGACTCATCGGATTGCCGGCGGCGAGACTGATGAACACCAAGAGCGGCGCGACAAACAGCGCGACCTGCATGCTCGACCCCAACGCGATGCCGAGCGCGAGGTCCATCTTGTTCTTCATCGCCATCTCGACTGCGACGAGGTGCTCCGCCGCGTTGCCGATGATCGGCACGACGATCACGCCGACGAACAATTCCGTCAAGCCGTGCGCGCGGATCACCGGCTCGATGGCATCGACCAAAATCTCGCTGAGCGCGGCGATGAAGACGACGCTGACCACGAGCACGCTCAGCGCGCGCGGCACGCCCCACGCGGTGTGTTCCGGCGTCGTCGTTTCGCCGGGCTGCGCGCGCATTTTCTCTGCCGGCAGACTGAAGGTGAAAATAAGACTGAGCGCGTAACCCAGCATCAACGCAATCGCCACGCCGATGCTGAGGTACTCTACGCCGAAATGATCGCGCGACTCGATCGCCTGGGCGAAAACCGCCGGGATCGCCAGTCCGATCACCGCAATCGCCATCATCGTCACACTGACCGACGCGCTGCGCCGCCCGAAGCGTTGAAAGCCATTCTTCAACCCGCCGACGAGCACGCTCAGCCCGAGCACAAGCAAAACATTGCCGATGATCGAGCCGGTGATGGACGCTTTGACGACTTGGAGCAAGCCGGCGCGAATCGCCGCCATCGTAATGATGAGTTCCGCGGCGTTGCCGAACGTCGCGTTGAGTAACGCGCCCACACGCGCGCCGGCGCGATGCGCGAGCGCGTCGGTCGCCTCGCCCAGGATGCCCGCCAGCGGCACGATGCCCAGCGCCGACGTGATAAAGATCGCGGTGGGATCGGCGTTCAGAATCGCCAGCGCGAGCGCTATCGGCACAAAGAGAATGAGCGCGTCGATCACGCGCGACGGGTCGGAGAAGAGAGCGCGCCGCGCGCGGGCGTTGTATTTCATTTTCTCCGCTTCTTCTCACTCTTTTCTTGGTCTGACCTCAATTTCACCAGAATGCCCATGAGCGTGCCAATCAAGCCAATGAGCGCGACGATGATCGCGCCGGAGTTGGCAGCCAGCGATTCGCCAATGCGCTCGCTCAGCGGAACCGGCGTGGGCACCGGCGATTGGACTTGGATCGCCAGCGGCACATCCTGCAAGGTACTCAATTCCGAATCGACGCCGTTGATAACTGCCGGAATCGATATTTCGATGGCGAGTTCCTGACGCCCGGGCGAGCGCGGACTGATCAGCCAGTCCCAGATGGCTGGCGTGTTCGGCGTTACGTCGCGCCGGATCGGACCTTTCTTGTCAACATCGAAAGAGAGCGTCCGCAGCTCAGCGAACATGAGGGGATACAAATCGATGTTGCCGCTGAACTTGTAGACGAACGCGGGCAGGTCGGGCGTCTTGCCCGGCGCGGGGATCGGCGTGACAGAGGCGAGTTGCTGTGAAGGAGAAACGCGCAGACGAATCGTCCGCGTCTCGCCCATCAGCATCGTTTCGGGAGAAGCGACTTCCATCTGCCCCAACCCCAGATTGTCCTGCGTGGTGACTTGGGCGGTGGTCTTGATGCTGCCGTCCGGCTGCTTGGTCTGATTGAGATTAATCACTGTGATTGGCGAGCGCGTGGGTCCCACAGAAGGTCGAGTCTGCGGGGCTAACGGACTAGGTCGGACAGGCGTCGGTGCACCGGCAGCCGCCGTTGCCGTTGGAAATGTCGCGGTGGCGGGCGCGCACGCCGCGAGGAAAATGAGGAAGACAACGAGGGGGATGATTTTTTTCATCATTGCACCGTAATCATGTCCTTGATGCTGCTGAACAGCGCGTCGCCGATACCACGCACTTTTTTCACATCGTCGATCTTTTCGAATGCGCCGTTTTGCGTGCGGAAATCGATAATGCGCTGCGCGATCGAGGGACCAATGCCGGGCAGCGCGTCGAGTTCTTCAAGGGTCGCGGTGTTGAGGTTGATTTTTCCAATGGGGGTTTTCGTGGCGGCGTTCGATTGAACGTTTTTGCCGGACACCGCGGGCGGCGGGACGGTCGCCTCGCCGATGGTCGGGACGTAAATCTGCTCACCATCGTTCACCCGGCGCGCCAGGTTGAGCGCGCGCGTTTCGGCGTTCGGCAGGACATCACCGGCTTGCGCGAGCGCGTCCTGCACGCGGCTGCCGGCGGTCAGCGTGTAAACTCCCGGCTTCGCCACCGCGCCGCGCACGTCGACGATGACCAACGCGGTGGTCGGCGTGGGGCGCGGGGTTGGCGTGATAATCGTCAGCGCCGCCGGCTCCGGTCGGCGCAGCGCCCAAATCGTACCACCCAGAACGAGGAGGAAAAGAAACAGCATGGCGATGTACGGACGATACCGCGCGGGCGAGGGGTCCATACAACATCTCCATCGATGTGGCGTTTCCCAGAGTCGATTCCATTATACCACAGAAAAGGATGAGAGCAGAACTACTGTTTTCATCCTTCATACTTCCTTCTGCTTTGGCGCGCCGCCTCGAACAGCAGCACCGTCGCCGCCATCGCCGCGTTGAGCGATTCCGCGCCGCCGCGCATGGGGATGTTCACGCGCGCGGTGGCGATTTCCTTCGCGGCATCGCTCGCGCCCTCTGCCTCGCCGCCAACGATCAGCGCGACCGGGCGCGACCAATCCGCGCGCGCATAATCGATTTCGCCGCGCGCGTCCGCGAGGTAAACGCGCGGGATACCGTGCAGCAGACTGTGTATGTCTTTCCACGGCGCGACGCGCAACGGCACGCGGAAATGCGCGCCCATCGCCGCGCGGACGACTTTGTCATTGTACGGGTCAGCGGTGCCGGGCGCGAAAAAGATCGCATCGACCCCCGCGGCGCGCGCGGAGCGCAGGATCGTACCGACGTTGCCCGGGTCGCGCACCGCGTCGAGAATCAGAACGAATTGCAGTGGCGTAGGCAGTGGCAATTCGACGAACGATACGACCGCGGCGATGCCCTGCGGCGCTTCGGTGCTGGATACGGCTTGCATCACCGCGTCGCTCACCGCGTAGACTTTCGGCGTTGCCGCGCGCAAGCGGTCGAGCAGTATGTGTGCGCGCGGTTCCTCGTCCACGCGCGCGGCGTACAAGACAAGAGCGGGGACAATCCCCGCTCCCGCGGCTTCCTCGATCAATCGCACGCCTTCGATGACAAATTGCCGCGCGGCATAGCGCGCCCGCCGCCGCGCCAACGCGCGGACGAGTTTGACTTTGGCGTTGGATAGACTAGTGATCATTCATCGGTCTGCGGTCGACGAAAGGCAGACGACTGGTTACGCTTTTGCCGCGTCCGCCAGTTTCGCGAACGTCTTTTCGTCGCGCACGGCGATATCGGCGAGAATCTTGCGATCGACCTCGATGCCGGCGCGTTTGAGTCCCGCGATCATGCGGCTGTACGACAATCCCAACGGGCGCGCCGCGGCGTTGATGCGCGCGATCCACAGGCGGCGGAAATCGCCCTTGCGTTTCTTGCGGTGCACAGTGGCATAATATTTGCTGTGGATCAACGCTTCGTTCGCGCGGCGGAAGAGCAGCCGGCGTGACATCACCTGACCCTTGGTCTGCTTTAGTACTTTTTTGTGGCGGGCGTGAGAAGTCACGCCGCGTTTCACTCTAGCCAATTCAATCCTCCAATTGGCAGATGGCGAATGGCAGATTGCAAAGGGCAACAGCAGATTGCTGTCCATTCGCCACCGGCTATCCGTTATCTGCTATTTCTGATCCAGCGTCGGCGCGAGCTGCTTGATCTTCTTCGCGCGTTCGAAATTCTTAACCTCGACGCGGCGGTCGAACGAGCGCTTGTTGCGTTTGGACTTGCGGCGGCGCAGGTGCGACTTGCCGACCTTGGTGCGCATCACTTTGCCAGTCGCCGTAATCTTGAACCGCTTGGCGGTCGATTTGTGGGTTTTCAGCTTGGGCATTTTGAGAACAACTCTCCAAATTGTTTGTATCGAGATGAGGTTGGATTCAATCGCTGTCTTGGGCAACGTCGCCCATTATACCTGATTGGCGTTTACAGTCAAATTGCTCTCGCTTCAATCCGACAGAATCGGACATGTACTGCCACCCTCCCCACCCCGCCGGGTTCGAGTTCAGCGCCCTGGCGCGCGACGATCGACCGGCAATTTCCGGTCGGCTGAGCCAAAAATGCCCAGCCCGCCACGGCTCGAACCAACGCAATCAGCGTTCTGCCGGGTCGCAGTGCACGGCGGAGAAAATCTTGAAAAGACTCTGCGCCCTCTGCGTCTCGGCGGTGAGTTAACAAAACGCCGGTGGGGTTGCTACAGTCTCGAAATCTTTTCTGTTTCCCGTGAAAGCCGGCTACTTGGCGTTCACAAACTCGGCGATGATTCTCGCCAGGTCATTCGGGTACGATGTAATCGCCCCGGAAGGTGACTTGTCTCGGACGATGGCTTGAAGGGCGGGAGGCCATTTCGCCGGCGCGCGCCGGAAGAGTTCTGCTGCCTGCCGCGCCTTCCTCCACGAGAGCCCATACTCGTTGCGAAAGACCCGAATTCCGTAGCTCATTCGTCTCCTCCATCGGTGTTGGAATGTTTTGCCATTCAGCCTTGGAGCGACAACTGCACCCACATCGGACGATGGTCCGAAATGTAATAACGCAGGTAGGCTTTGAAGCGCGTGGCGTTCTTCCCATCCTCCCACAGGGCTGGGAAGATTACCTTGTCATAGTCGAACACCCCCTTTTCTCCGGTGAAACAGCGTTTCGTCGTTCCGGGCAGAAAGGCGACCTGGTCGTAGTTGGCGTCAGAAGAAATACTGGAAGCGATCTGCGTCGAATGCTCGGGAACGTCCAACCCCAATTTCGTCAACGCGTTGAAAATGGGATCGCCGGGCTCGCTCTTTGGCATGTTGAAATCGCCGAGCGCGACCAGTTCGCGCGTGAATGAGAATTTGCTTTTGCTGCGCCAGTCCGCCCACTTGGCGACCGCAAAGGTTTCGAGCGCGCGCCGGGCAATCGACTTGGGTTTGTCATCACCATAGAAGAGATGAACGTTCACGAAGATCAGCGAAGTAGGTCCCGCCGCGAAAGAGGCAAAGTACGGCGATCGATCAAAGCCATCGAACGACCGCGTGATCCCCGGCAGTTTGACGGATTTGTAGCGTGAAGGCGGAAACGCAATCTCGCCGATTTCCTCCAGCAGTGCGAGCGCCTGACTATCATAGAGGAAGGCGTACCGCTCGTTATTCCCCGCCGAGTCCGACATCAACATAGTGTAGGAGCGCGGCAGTCTGCGCAGCAGGTCTTCGAGGTCGCCAAAGTTCTCCCGGCACTCCTGAATGGCGATGATGTCGAACCAGCTCAGAATTTCGGCGATCAACGAACGATCTTGATCTCGCCGCTCTTGCGCGCCCAGATTCGCAATATTCCAGGTCGCGACGAGCAACTTGCCGGCGGAACGCTCGGGGATACCGCGAGTCAACTTGTGCGCGCGCAAGTGAGCGATCTCGGCGGCGACATTGTACTCAAAGGGGAACTTGGGTTTAGGAAAGACAGGCATCGCTCACGACCTCCTTTGCAGCGCCGCTGAGGAGTGGACTCGCATCCGCGAGCCTTCGCGAATTTGCGCGAATGGAAAAATAGGATTGGCGAGGAGGGGCACAGATTCGCGGATGCTCTGTTGGGTTTCAGCTCCTCCGAGTCAGGGTCTGCACACTTGAAATGGCAGCGCGTATTCGTTGCCGTCAGGATCTCGAAATGTGAAAAGCAAGCCATCGGTTGGACGGATCCATTGGGCTTTCGCCGTAAAGTTCGTGCAGGTGCGACCGATGTTCCAGGGTCCAACGGAAATCGTCGTTACGCCGGGTGGGATAGCAAGCATCTGTTGCGGAGTTTGCCCGCCATTCTGACCGAACGTCCTGATGAACCACGTGTAGGACTGGGCAGCCCCGGTCGAATTATTGAAAGTTACTTTGAAAAACACATGGAAGGTGTTCGGTTTATCGGCATCGGAGTAGGGCGGCGGGTCTTGCTGAATGCTGGTGACATAAACGCCGGGCGGCGGCGCGCACGCCGCCGTGTTGGTCGTCGTCTGGCAGAGCAATTGATTGTCGAGTTGATCATCTTCTTGCCATGGCTTGCAGGGCCACTGCATGATCGGCTGGTTCCATTGCCGCGCGTCCACGCACATGTTCGTCTGCTCGTTCGCCAGGAGAGCTTTGTTCACCAGCTGAAAATATCCACCTGAAAATTTCTTTTGCCACAACTGATCGTCGCTTCCCTGGCAACTCTTCAGGACGAAGGGGTCGGTCACATTGCGGGAGCTGGCGCTCAGACAATTGCCGCTGTTTTGGACTTGGAGCTGAAAATAATCGCCGCCGGATGGCATCGGAAGCAAGCTCCACAGCCGGCTACTTGGATTGCAGGTCGCTTCCACGGCGAT
>Ga0272448_1005147_pt1 | contig 14559 bp, 8 predicted proteins | sample YNPCB0191_FD_202220 | JGI IMG/M metagenome (GOLD analysis project Ga0272448, IMG submission 202220) | Hot spring sediment microbial communities from Yellowstone National Park, WY, United States - YNP-CB-019-1 | ecosystem: Environmental > Aquatic > Thermal springs > Hot (42-90C) > Sediment...
CAACCCTTATTTGTAAAGCATTAATCATGACTTAATCAATCCTTTCAACTCATTAACTAATGCTTCCTTCATATACCTCAAACCAACAATCCCCTGGTTACCATGTACCGTCCCTGTAACAAATTTTTAAGCCTGATTCGGGGAAAAATTGTTTCAGATTGATTTTTAGACCTGGGTGCGGGCAATTGCCGCAAGGTACTGATGAATCGCGGCATCATATTTACTGGTCAACGCAAATGTTGCCTGTGCCAGTTTCAGCCGCACCCGCCGGCTCACCTCGCCCTGACTTTTGAACTCATCAATTATCAGGGGATAAAACCCGGGTTCCGGCACCACCGTAACATATAACCAGTTCTTGGCACCGGCGCGCAAAAGGGTAACCCCGCCGATGTCAATCAACTCAATCATCTCCTTAAGCCCCAGCCCCCTTTTCACACCATCAGAAAATGGATAGAGGTTACATACCACCACATCAATCGGCTCAATCCCCTCATCGCTGCGGGTGGAAAGGATTCCGGCCGCCACCTTGGGATGCAGGGTCTTGACCCTGCCGCCAAGCATCTCCGGCGCACCGGTCCATTCTGACACCTCGGTAACGACTAAACCGCTTGCACTCAAAGCCGCTGCGGTCCGGGCGGTAGCGAGAAGCCTGAAACCATTATCCACCAGCACCCGTGCCAGTTCCTCAAGACCGGTTTTATCCCAGACCGATAAAATTGCCCAGCCCGGCACTTATGCCCCGAACTTTCCCAGTTTCAGCGCCTGGGCGAGCAAAAGCGGCATCAACTCCAAGCCGTAAACAAAGCCCAGACTCCCGCGCGCACACGCCCGCTCATTAAAATCATCGTCAAAATTATAGCTGCGCCCGAAACCGGAATGAATCAACAGCGGCACCGGATGCCAGGAATGGCTGCGCAAAACCGCGGGCGTGGAATGGTCACCGGTAATGCACAGAACATCAAACTTCATTGCCAGAATCCTCGGCACAATCCGCTCATCAAACTGCTCAAAAAGTTCAACCTTGCGGTCAAAATCGCCATCCTCACCAGCCTGGTCAAACTCCTTGAAGTGCAAGAGAAAGAAATCAAACTTGTCCCGATTCCTCTCCACTGCTGTCACCTCACCTTCCCAGGTCTCGTCACATTTTAGCACATTCATCCCGAGAAGCCTTGCCAGCCCCTTATACATCGGATAGGCGGCAACGCAGGCTGCCCGCAACCGGAACCGCTCTGGAAAAGCCGGAAGTTCTGGCGGCAAAGAAATCCCGCGCAAAAGCACCCAGTTTGCCCTGTCCCTATTCTTCAAAACCTGCGCGCACAAATCAATGAACCGGTTCACCATCCCAGCCGCCTTCTCTGCCCCGGAACCGGGTGACGGCTTCACCGGCACAGGTTTCATCTTCTCCTTACCCGGGTCAGCGTCACTGAGTCCGTCCTTCAGACCCGGACCGGAAAAAACCACCACAAACCGGTGTTGCTTTCCAGGTTTGATTGTAACCCGGACATCATCAATCTGCTCAATTTTCTCCTGCAAAAGGGCACAGAGCTCCTGACACTCCTGGTCCTCCATCCGCGCCTCACCCTTCTTTGCCCGGCGGTCAACAATCACACCCGCCTTATCTATTGTGGCAAAATTTGCCCGGGCGCACAAATCCCCAGGACCAGGTTCTAAACCACTGCCCAGCGCCTCCAGAACACCCCTGCCCACCTGATAGCGCAAAGGGTCATAACCTAAAATCGCCAGATGGGCTGTGCCTGAACCGGGTGTAATACCACGGGCAATCGGAATCAGCATTCCCAGACAGGAACCTTTTACCAGTTTTTGCAGATTGGGCATCCAGGCGCTCTCCAGTTCGGTCTTGCCCTTTTTCGGCAAACCGCCCAGGCCGTCCAGAATTATCAGGAGAATCTTCTTCTCATTCGGTTCAATTTTCATCTGGTTGTAATCAAACATCCGATTATCTTATCCCAATTCCTCAACCTGTCAAACAACATCCTCTCATCAATCTTTCTTTATCAGACCCGCACGCACCGCGCCTAACATCCTGCCCGCCCTTATCAGCCGGCGCTGACGAACCTCAAAACTCCGGCGATAACCGCCGGCAACATTCATCTTGATATCAAATCCAGCCGGGTCCTTTTCAGATAACGCCCGCACCGCCTGCTCATAAAAACTGAGCCAGGATTTGCGGTCCCCTGCCTCATCCCTGAGCAGAATAAGATAGTCCCGCGCCACGCCATAGGCTTGCCCGATGCGCAAACCTGTAATCCCGGAATGGCTTAGCATCCCCTGCAACCGCCGCAACTCCTCCTCGCACACCCCTAAAATCGCCTCTGCGCTCTCGCTCACCTGTTGTGCCAGCCCGATGCGCCTCAAAACCTCCTCAATATTATACTCACGCACATTTATCCCGGTAATCAGCGCCTCAGCCCGTTTCCAGTTACTAAGTGCGCAGTTGACACCGGAATCAATCACCGCCACTGAATGTGCGGCAGCAAGCAAAACCCGCTCCTCCTCTGCTTTAACCCCCTGATGGGAATTGACCGGCATAACAGCACCTCGCCCTGCCGTCTCAACCGGCACAACCCTCGCCATTGGTTCAGAAACCCGGTTTACCACCGAGACCCTGGTGGGAAAAAGAATCAGCCATAAAAGCGCAGCCCCGACCAGAAAAAGCGTTAATAAAATCACCAGCCGGCGCAAACGGGCAAGTTTTGCCAGACGCCGCTCATCCGGATGGAACTTGAGCGGTCCTATCTTCTTTGGCTCCTGCTCTTCAATCATAACCTGATGCCTTTGAGATAAAGATATTTACCTCTCCCCTGCCTGTCAACCTTCACCTCAAAGGAACCATCAGAACCGGTTTTTCTCCTGCCCCCTTTATCAACCCTGCCTTTACCCTGATATGAAGACCAGCCCTTACCCTTGCTATCACCCAAGCCCCGGGCATACCCCTGCCGCTAAACTTTCACCCAACATCAACTCGCTAACCAATCTACAATTCATAACTTATACAATCCCTGCCGATAATTTCTGCAACCGCGAGCGTTAATAAATTCAAAAATCGGGGTCTTAATGAGGGGCATTGTTTAAAAGAGCCTGTTATGGACAACCGGACCGCTAACTCTGCCGACTTTTAATCCATTTGATGAGTTCCAGCAAAAGAGCCGGGTCCTCCTGCTCAAGTCGGGCGATTATCTCGGGAATCTTAGACTGGTTGCGCATCATCTCCTCAATTACCGCTCTCAGTTTTGGCGGAGGTGCGGAAGCAACATGAGCAATCGCATCTGACAGATTCACACCATAACGACGGCCAAGTTCTATTACATTCCGGCGCATCTCATCCGGACTGTGACCCAGCGCCTGCAACAAACTGGCGTAGTTTTCAACAGCGGCTTGCAGATTGGGATGTGGATGTCCGGTTGTCCGGGTGAATTCCAATAATATCTCAACCGCCCGACGGAAAAGCGGCTCTGCCTCCTGATGACGGTTCGTGTCCTGTAGCAACAGCGCCAGGTTGTTGAGGTCTGTTGCCACCGTCGGATGGTCCCTGCCAAAACTCTTCTCATCTATCGCCAGCGCCCGACGGAAAAGCGGCTCCGCCTCCTGATGACGGTTCGTAGCCTGTAGCAACAGCGCCAGGTTGTTGAGGTGTGTTGCCACCTTCGGATGGTCCCTGCCAAAACTCTTCTCATTTATCGCCAGCGCCCGACGGAAAAGCGGCTCTGCCTCCTGATGACGGTTCGTGTCCTGTAGCAACAGCGCCAGGTTGTTGAGGTCTGATGCCACCCTCGGATGGTCCCTGCCAAAACTCTTCTCATTTATCGCCAGCGCCCGACGGAAAAGCGGCTCTGCCTCCTGATGACGGTTCGTGTCCTGTAGCAACAGCGCCAGGTTGTTGAGGTCTCTTGCCACCGTCGGATGGTCCCTGCCAAAACTCTTCTCATCTATCGCCAGCGCCCGACGCAAAAGCGGCTCTGCCTCCTGATGACGGTTCGTGTCCTTTAGCAACAGCGCCAGGTTGTTGAGACGGATTGCCACCGTCGGATGGTCCCTGCCAAAACTCTTCTCATCTATCGCCAGCGCCCGACGGAAAAGCGGCTCTGCCTCCTGATGACGGTTCGTCTCATAAAGCAAAGACGCCAGGTTGCTGAGGTCTCTTGCCACCGTCGGATGGTCCCTGCCAAAACTCTTCTCATTTATCGCCAGCGCCCGACGGAAAAGCGGCTCCGCCTCTTTATAAAGCGCGGAATCGTGAAGAAACACAGCCAGTTCATTCGCAGAATAGGAAATCTCGGTTTCCCTGCGTCCTGGTCTTTTTGCCCAATCCGCAAAACTTTTTAGATAGGCTTGCCCCATTACCCGCTCCTCCTCAAGCCAGAGCCAGTAACCCCGCAGTTCCAACTCACTGGTTTGCTCCATCAAAAGGAAACGGTCAATATTCAATAGACAATCTCTGAGCCGGTTCTGCTCATCAAGTTGGCGCAAAAGATAGGGCAGTTCATCTGCCTGGCGCAGGTTTACATTCTGCCGGTCAAAATAGTCAGCAAGACGCCCCTGCCACGCTTTTATCTTCGGCTCTGAGTCCAGAAATAGATTGCGCACACAATCGCCAAACTGACGATGATAGAAATTAAGCACCGGACCGCCGGGCGCAGAATGTTCGGTCAGATAGGGCGCAAGGTCATAACGCAACCTGGACCAGATGGCAACCGGAATCCTTTTCGGACTTTCCGGCAACTTATGACCGGTCCGGGTAGCAACCCCTTTGAGCCACTTCTGGTATTCCGGGTCAGAGTAAAGGATTTCCAGTATCTCATTCTCGGTCAATCCGCGCCGGGCAGAAGAGAGATAGGATAGCGCGGTCTCAACTGTGATGCCGTGATTTGCCGGTGCCTGCAGGCGGTTGAGTAAGGCGGTGATAATGCCGGTAATCTCACCCGGCAGTTCGGGCACCGGGTCATAGGAGTGCCAGAGCCGGATTTCCTCAAACAGAACCCTTAGATAAAGGGGCTGACGGCAGACTTCCTTTTTTATCTGCCTTTTAACCCTCTCGGTCTGCTCTTGATTGAGTTGGCGCCCGGCTTGAGCCAGCCAGCGCTCAAAAAGCAAGGTCTGCGCCTCAGATTCACTCAGGCAAGAAAGGTCAAGAAATTCACGTTTGCCAATTTTCCTTGCTTTAAGCACCCGATAAGGCTCACCTGCCGGGTCAGTCTCTGCCCGGTCCGAAAGACAGGAGACAACTATCCTGACATATTCTGGTAGTTCTCCGGTTGGCAGCCATTTAAGAGAACGGCCATCACCGGTATCAGACAACTGGTCTAAGGCATCAAGGAAGAGTAAAAGCGGCTTCTGGCGGGTGGCAGAGTAGATGTGCTGATTGAACTCCTTGATTAGTTCGCCCAGTTCCTTCGGCAAAGGGTTGGACAGCGGGTTGCGTTGCCGCAGTTCCTGACACAGGCTGGTAAGCAGACCAGCGATATTGCCCGACTCAGGCGTCACCCCGATAAACCGGACAATCGGCTGGTATCTCTTCTCTGCCTCCTGCACTGCCCGTGCCAGCAGTGCGGTCTTGCCACAGCCCGACGGACCACAAACCACTAAAATCCTCGGGTCCGAACCGGTAATGTATTCCTGAATCCTTTTCAACTGTTTCTCTCTGCCAACAAAGGTGGCGACAGGCGCCCGCTCCTGACCAAACCGCCTGTGCTCGGCAAGTTCCAGTTCCAGTTTCCTTGTCTGGGGTATCTCCACACCGGTTGTGCGCCAGAACTCATCAATCTGCCGGTTGATAATCTTTTCCAGTTCGTTATAAACCCATTCGCATAAACTCTTTATATGCCCGGGACTAACAGTAGCACCGTTGCCAATCCTTTTGAGTTCTGCCCTTAACTCAGACACCTTTTTCGGGCCGAGATGCGCCCGCAACTTCTGTTTCAACTGGCTGAGCGCATTCTGGAGTCTGGTATCTATCCTTCCTGATTCATCCACATCAACAAAATCCCGGATTACTCTCGGGTCAGGAAAATGGCTAATGTTATCAATCTCCCGGATGAAAGTCAGAATATGCTCCCGGGCATTATCAACCGCCAATGCTCCGCGCCAGATTTCCTGCTCGGTCGCTGAAGCCTGGAACCGGACCGCGGTGGGCAGGGGCTGGTTAAGACCAACCATCTGCTCAAAACGGGTATCAAGGAGCGAAGGTGGAAATGCCCGGTTGATGACCGACCAGAGCAGCGCCTGAACTCTGCGCCAGGTCTCCTCATCGGTATAGTCTTTACCATCAGTCAGGTGCTGGCACCGGGACTGGAGAAGATAAACCGGTGGCAGGGCATTGTCATCACGGCGATACCAGGCATTCAATACCGCCCGCTCTTCGGCGCTGGCAACCGCCTCCAATTTCGCAAACTCCTCCGGAAAGATTTCCTCGGGCAAGGGCCGCCACCCATACCGGTTGCCTAAAAGAATCAGAAAGTTGGGCTGGGGCGAAATCTCCTGGGCACGCCGCAGTTCCTCAAAGCAGATGCGCATCGTCCGGTGGTCAAGGTTTGCCTCGGTCGGCACACCCCAGCGCAAATCAATCGCCTGAAACTGAAACTGCCGCCGGGCACACAGTTGCTCCAGACGCGGAAACACCTCCCTCTGCAACGCATCCCGCTCCATCTTCAAATCGGTAAAGGTGGAACTGACAAACACCCGGATAACGGGCCGGTACCGAACCATCACCATTGCGTCAGCCATATTACCTCCCTAGATGATTTAAATTTATCAATTTACCGCCCTGATACATTATCCCCTCCTCCTGACCTCTAATCCAACCTTTGCCAGAAATTCGGGAATCTTTTTGACCGTGTTCCGGTCCCATTCCTTTACATCCTCAGGCAGTTCTGACCAGGGGACAAGATAAGGACTGATTTTATTTGCCACATCCCTTTCCCTGCCCCAGCGCCAGCCTGACTGCAACCTTTCCACCACCCAGCGGGCGTGTTCCATCTCCGCCATCTTTTCAATCTCCTCATCAGTAAACCGAATAAGTTCAATTTGCCGTTCTTTGACCGCAACCACTTCACAGCCAATCTGACGCAGTTTTTCAAAGATGTGGTCTGCCTGCTCAAGGTTGGATTGCTTGAGGTCATCCCGCAGTTTATCCCAGTCGCACAGCGCCGGGTCCTGAGCGGTGCCACTGTCTGCCTTCATCCTGCGGTATTCATCGTGAATCGCCCTGCCAATAACCTCGCGCATCTCAGCCGGCAACTTCGGTATGCCACCACCGATAAAGGCTCGGACGGTCATACCATCTGCGGGCAGAGGCACTAAAAAAGGTGATTTATTCCAATCCTCATCAGTTAGTAGATTTCCTGCCTCACCACCGCTTCCCTTTATAATTCCGACCGATGCCTCTAATGTCAGGGCAATTCTGTATTCTGCCGCGGAAATTGGACCACCGTTGATACCCAGGACCTTGACCTGAGTTGGCAAGATACCGGAAGCAAGCAGGTCAACCCAGACCTGCAAAAACTCAAGGGGTGAGAAATCTTCGCTTTCGGTATAGCGCAGTTCTTTGTATCGGTTATCAACCATTCCCCGGGAAAGGGCAAATTTGGGCAGATAGCCAATTGTATAAATATCATCCGGGTAAGTTTCCTGAACCCGCCCGACCAGACCCGAAACCCCAGAATTTGTCCCGCCGGAAATGACCGTGCCTCTAAAATCCCGAAATGCCTCAAGCAGGAGTTCCTGATACCGGTTAACCGCCATCTTATCCATCTGGTCACAGCCGCCAGTCAGTATCACCACCGGTCCGGAAATCAAATTGCCTGAGGCAAGCATCCGGACCTCGTTAATAACTTCGTCCTTGCCCGATTTTAATGCCCAGCCAAGCAGAAGTAATCTTTTCACCCATTCATAGCCTGACAGTTTTTCCCTGACCTCTGCCAGCCTTTTTAGAGAACGAAACGAAGTCTCAATCATCCAGCCCTTGGGGCTTTTCTGAATTGCCCGGGCATAGGCAATCAGGCTTTCATCAGGCTTATTTAATAAGAGATAAAATTTGCCAATATCATAGAACGCCCAGGGCATATTCACACCAACCGCAACCTGGTCATAGCACCGTTGAATCGCTGAATTGATTGCGGTTTTGAGCATTGGCACGAAAGATACATCTTTATTATCAACAATCTCATATTCCAGATAGTTGCCGAGCGAATAGGAATCAGTAGGGTCAATTTCAAATGCCTGCCGGTAGTATTCCCTTGCCTTTCTCCTTGCCCGTCTTTTATTTCGGGCATTAGTATCTGGATGCTCCTCAATATTTTTCCAGGTCCCGGCTAATGAAGCAAGAGCATCCACATCTTTATTATTGAGTGCGAATGCCCTTTTGAGATAATCCTGCCCCTTGCGGTATTGGCGATTATTCGGTTCATCCCGATATTTTTTGCATATCGCCACTCCTAAGTCTTTAAGGATAGGCGCATAACCGGCACGGACAAATCTGCTTAATATCTCAATTGCCTTTTCCCAGTCGCCAAGGGTAATTGTTAGTTTGCCGACCCGTTGAGCAATCTGTAAATTTTTCGGGTCATACCTCAAAACAAATTCCAGACTCTCAATCTCTTTTCGTATCTGCTCCTCGGTCAGGTAGTTTCCATAACTGGCAGCATAGGATTGCAGGGTAGACTGAATTCTGAGAAAATCCCGGTCGGTCTCCTCAAGCACCGCTGCTAATGCTGCCAGTTCCCGTTCCAATTTAACCGGAATCTTGAACGCGCCCTTATAACTCCGGTCGTGGGTAAAATCTGCCCAGGCGTGCTCTAACAGGGTCCGCACCTGAATTTCGGCTTTCATCGGACAATCAGCATCCGGGAAAACCTCCTCAGGAATCTTTACCCTTATTGTTTTGTTGGGGAAAACACCGCGTTTGAATTGAACAATATAATGGACGGAACGATAACCAAATTCGGTTGGTTTCAATCGCTGGCTGATGTCAACACTGTTTTCCCGGTCAATCACAAAGTTATCTTTAATAAATTCACATACCACGTTAACTTCATCCTGAGTATGAGTTATGACGCGCGCACCACAGAGGTCGGTAAAATGATTGACCGGGTCCGGGCAGGCTTTATCCGGTCGCTGGATTTTTTCCGCAAAACTGACGACTGTCTTTGCCCGTGCCTGAACAATCGCCTGTGGTGCATATCTCTTTGCCGCCTGTTCCAGCACCCGCTTAAGCACCAGCGCATATTTTTCATAACGGGGACGCACCCGAATATACTTCTCAATCTGTTCAACATTTCCCATTCAATCCTCCCTTTTCCCTTCGGTTTTGCTGTATAACCGGGCAAATGGATAGAACTCCTTAATCAAATTCATATCTGGCAGTTGGGCGCGGTCAAGCCAGATAAAATCGTTATGTTCTTTGCTGAGACTGACCAAACCCGATACCAGCCGCGCCTCCATAATCACCTGAACCACAATTAGCGACGGCAGTTCAATCTGAACAATACCCACTGCTTTAGTTATTGAGATATTTACTCCCGCCTCCTCTTTTACCTCTCTTTTTAGCGCCTGAACAAAATCTTCGCCCGGCTCAACCTTGCCGCCGGGCAATTCCCATCTACCGATATTGGTCTTATTATTCGGTGACCGTCTTAAAAGCAGACACCGGCCTTTATCATCCAAAACTACCGCCCTTACCGCCAAGCCAAAAGGTTTATTAGCCATAACTTACTTTAAAGTTAGCCGGATACGCTTAAATTAATCGTATGTCCCAGTCTCAATTATGCTTACTCCTTCAATATCCAGAAGTCGGTCTTTTCTACTGAGTTCCCCGCGGACGAGAACCCAGAAAGTCTTTTGCTTATCAGCAATATCAATTTTGAATTTAATCTGCCGGATAAACTGGGATTTGGTTGCGGCTAAACAAGCTGCACCACTGCCCAGACTGTGCGGTCCTGCCATAATTAGCACGAGCCGGTCTTGATAATCAGGATGCGGACCTCGCACAATGATACCATAATCCAATGTATGCACAATCCCACCCTCTAATTGTTCGGTCTCTCCTTCTACTATATAGGTTTCTCCTTTTTCCTTTCGGTATAGACAGACCTGCCAATCCCCTTCTTCTTTTTCACCGCAAGGCGGGGCAAAAAACCAGTTTGGTTCCCTGCCTTTCTGAAGGCGTTTTAGCATTTCTTTTACGGGTGGATTTACCTTGTGAGAACCGATAAGATACAGATTTAGTGGTTGGGAGAAAATTCGAGGGGCACAATACTGTCCTGAAACAAGTTCAACATCGGTGTGCTCGCCAAAAATTGAACCGAAATCAGAGATTAGACCGAGAATCCCAAGATTGTCGCCAAAAGTGCGAGCATCGAGAACCTGGTCCTTAATGTGTTTTTTTACCTCGGGGTATCTTGGGCTTGCGATTATATATGCTGGTTTAGGATTATCCGCGATAAGCATATCTCTAAGCAGGGCAATTTGGGAATTTACTATTGCTTTAATTTGTTCCGAGAGCCGTTTGTCCAAATTTTCCATGCCTTCTCGACTACCGTCATATTGGATTACCAATTGTCCCTTGAGGTTCGCTGGCACTTCAACACCAATCTCAACAATTGGGATAATTGGTTTTTGTATGCCAACTGCATATCCGATTTCATAAAACACATTGGGACTGCTCTCGCTTATTTCGGCTATCACCAGTTCAGCCCGCTCAATCAGAAGGTGTAGTTGAGCCAAGAGGTCATGACCAGCCGCAGGGATATCATCGGCACGGATACAGACAAGACCACTCACCTCCTCAACTACTTTTTTAATATGTTCATACAACTCAAATTTTTTCTTGTAAGGCATTACGACGAAAACATAAGGCTTGCCTTTAGTTAATTCTTGAACAATACCGCCGATAACATATAACAAGTTCGTTTTGGTTTTCATAAATCAATCCTCTTTATAACTGGCCACGATACACCTCTAATTCGCCCTTGGCAAGAATTTCCGGAATCGCCCGTGCCAGATTTTTTGCCGCCTCCTTCAGTTCGTCGCGCAGATTATGCCAGCCGATTAAACACTCAGGTTCTGAAAACCAGAATTTATACCCGATTTTGGCTATTCTTTCAATCTCTGCGGGTGAGAATTCATACAGTTCTGCCTCCGGGCCGGTCATCTTCCTGACACTGAACTCAGCCAACCTCACTATTGTGATGAGGCTCTCCGCCCCGCGCATCACTGTTTTCTTTTCCTCTTCCGACAATTTTTCCCAGTCAAGGAGCAAGCGATTACTCTCCGGCTTTTCCCCTAATTTTGTCCACACCTCCCGATAACGCTGATGAAATGCCCGGGCAATTTTTCCCCAGCGCGCGCAGTAATCCTGCCAGTGCTTCCGGGCTTGTTCGGTTTTCCGGATTATTTGCAGGTTAATCAATGCCAGTTGCTTGGGAATCAGTTTAACCTGATTTCTATCCCAGTCCTTCACCTTCTCAGACAGATTTACCCAGGGAACCATATATGGGTTGGTCTTCTTGGTTAAACTCCTGACCGGTCCATAGGTCCAGCCCTTATCAATCTGTTCTTCTATCCAGCGCTCATGCTCCATCTCCGCCATCTTTTCAATCTCCTCGTCGGTAAATTCAATTATCGCCGGCGGCAAATCTTTTGACTCCTGAATCTCGCACCCGATCGCCTTTAATTTCACCGGTATATGCCGGGCTGCTTTGCGGTTTGAGTCTTTTTTATACTCGGGCAGTTGGTTCCAGGAAACAATAAAAGGGTTGGTTGCCGGTGTATGTCCTGCCCTTTTCTGGTCATCCAGCCATTGCCGGTGCATCGCCTGGGCAATGTTTTCAATCGGGTCAAGGTAAATCTGAAGGTTGAGTTCGGCAAGGATTGCTAAAAACCTTTCAACCGCATCCCGCTGCTCTTTTTTTAATTTCTCATCTAAATTATTCCAATTTTCGTTTTCAATTGCGCATAACTCATCCTTGACATCATCAGGAAGGGGAAATGCCGTAACCCCTCCTTCATCTACCGGCTTAATACCATAGCACAGCGCCCATAAATTTCTTATCAGTCGGTCCGCCTTTTCCCGATACCAGTTCTGACCGGAATCACCCAGCCCGTTCCAGGAAAACTTCCTGTAGTCAGGCCGGGACTCACCAACAATTAAGCCGGTCTGACAGTAATCTTCGTGCAGTTTCCGGGCAAGCAGTTCATAATGCGAGCGGTGAATTTCAAAGTCAAGCCGGGCAAGGATAACCGGCAACCGGGCAATTAACTTTCTCAACTCGGCATAGTTCTGCCAGGGACCGCCCGTTTGCCGGCACCGCTCATTTTCCTTTTCTGCTATATAATCAATCTCCGGTCTTGCGAAATTAAACAGCCGCCAGTTAACCAGCGGCAGAACCTGACAGCCGATTTCCTGCAGATTGACAATGATGCTACGTGCCGCCTGAATAAACGCATTTTGCCTTGCCTTTGGCACATCCTCCCATTCGGGTATTTCTTCAGTCTTTCCTGCAGAAAACTGCACCGTCTGACAGTATTCAAAATGGGCTTTATACAGCGCCTTGGCAATGGTTAATACATTGCCATTAAGCAGTGCATTCGGGTCGCAGACTTTATCCAGAACGCCAAATGTCCTGACCTCCTCGCCCGCCACAGTTTCGCTCTCAAAATCAACAATGGCAACAATCGGTATCGTCCTGTTTCCTAATAGTTGGATATCCAGTTGGCGCAACAGCAGTGCGGTTGAAAATGACCGGGGACTGTCTTCCAGGCAGACATATATCCGGCTGACATCACAATTTCCCCGGGCATCAAAAAGAAACTCGCCCTGAGCAAATTCTGCTGAACCAATCTCGTAATTATATCCGGTCAAATCACAGACCTGATTCAAATCAGGATAACGCTGGCGGAGTTGCCGTCTGACCGTCTCCGCATCTCTACCTACAAGTGAAATCTTGAATTTGTGGTTAACATCTTTAGAAGGATGCCGGTTCCACCATGCTCTTGTCAGGTGTTCAGCAACTGTCTGGGCAAAACAACCGGTGCCGATAATTACAATATGCGGCGGGCATCTGTCAACCGCTGATTTATCATCAAATGCCGGATACTCCTGTAATAACGCCCGGGTCCCACTCCGGAAGATATCAAAGAATTCAAAAGAACAGTTATCATAGCCCTTTTTCATAACCGTCCACCACCAGGTCAGTTGCTGGCAGAAAATCGGGTCGCCAATATGAATCAGACAGGTCATAGACCTTTTCGGGTAGTTTTTGAGCAGATTGGCTGCATTAATCGCAATTGCCATATTGGTATCGTCGGTTCCTGAGACAACAATCAGATATTTTGCCCGGTGAGTGCCCGCCCTTTTTAACATCTCCGCAGTGGTGGCATCGCCAATCAGCACCTTTACCCCTAACTCCTTTGCCGGGTTAATCAGGTCGTTCTCAGCATCCTTTTCAATTACCACCACCGATTTCCCGGCTGAGCGCAGTTTCTTCGCCAGCGCCCAGCCAATTTTACCCAAACCGCAGATGACAATATGCCCCTGATACCGCTTTATCCGCAACAACTGGAACCTTTCGTAAAAGATTGCCAAGAAAGCCCTGACCCCGGCATAGAATCCGAACAATGGCGCCAGAATCCTTGCCCATTCCAACTGCCAGGGAACCGGGACTGAAACCGCACCTGATTGAAGAACCAGCAACTGCAGACTGCGATAAACACAGTCCCAGAACGACATCTTTTCATTGTGAAGATAGGCATATCTTGAAAACCCCCAGGTTCCTAACCCCAATGTCCCTATTAGCAATCCAATGAAAATAAACCACTGATTATCTTCCAGCCACCTTAATATCCTTTTTACGGCTGGGTTTGAGCCAGTCCTTTTACCGGTCATAACACCTCCTCCTGGTATCATTAAAAGCCGATTCCGACCCAATCAGTTCAAATATCTCCAAATTACCATTGGCAAGCCCAGCAACAATCCGGTTGTTAGAAACTGCCAGAGCCCGCACCTCATCCACCAGAGATAACTGTAATAATGGCTTACCGGTCTCAAGGTCCCAGACAATCAGGGTTTTGTCCTCTGCCCCGCTGAGTGCGGTTTTGCCATCAGGACAGACCGCAACCGCATTGACCGAGCTTGAATGTCCTTCCAGTGTGCGGATTTGTCTGCCGGTCTCAAGGTCCCAGACAATCAGGGTGCGGTCCCTTGCCCCGCTGACCGCGGTTTTGCCATCAGGACAGACCGCAACCGCTTTGACCGAGTATGAATGTCCTTTCAGTGTGCGGATTTGTCTGCCGGTCTCAAGGTCCCAGACAATCAGGGTGCGGTCCCTTGACCCGCTGACCGCGGTTTTGCCATCAGGACAGACCGCAACCGCTTTGACCCAGTCTGAATGTCCTTTCAGTGTGCGGATTTGTCTGCCGGTCTCAAGGTCCCAGACAATCAGGGTGCGGTCCCTTGACCCGCTGACCGCGGTTTTGCCATCAGGACAGACCGCAACCGCTCTGACCCAGCCTAAATATCCTTTCAGTGTGCGGATTTGTCTGCCGGTC